>ERZ773260.3668-NODE-3668-length-14262-cov-3.613360_pt1 | contig 14262 bp, 12 predicted proteins | sample MGYA00511387_ERZ773260 | MGnify/ENA primary metagenome ERZ773260 (study PRJEB29015, sample SAMEA2737745) | human gut metagenome | biome: human gut; feature: human-associated habitat; material: faeces | place: China | collected 2012 ... | reverse complement strand
ATAAGAGGGGAAAGCATCATGTTTATGGAAGAAAGGCAGAAAGATATTGTACGAAGGCTGAATGAAACAGGCAGGATTATCGTATCTGAAATCCAGGAAATCTACGGGGTATCCGCGGACTGTGCCAGAAGAGATTTAAGGGAACTGGAAAGAAAAGGACTGCTCCGGAGGACCCATGGCGGGGCTCTGCCGGCGGAGCCGAAAGGCATTTACCCGGAGAAAACCTATACCCCAAAAGATCTGCCGGAGGTGAGAAAGAATTATCTGATCGTGGCAAAAAAGGCATTGGAATATATCGGACAGCAGGAAGTAGTATATATCACAACCTCCTCCGTAGGCTATTATATGGCGCTTAATATACCGGACAGCCTGCAGGTTACCGTGCTGACAAATTCAGTGACCATAGCGGATGTTTTACGGAAAAAGGAATGCTGTAAGGTTATTTTTTTAGGAGGGGAAATGTCTTCGCGCGGGCACTGCCATGACTATTACACCGTCCGGATGGTAAAAAATATCCGGATCGACAAAGCATTTTTATCCCATACAGCCTTTTCCCTGGACTTCGGAGCTTCTATCCATGACAGCGCAGGCGTGGAATTCGGGAAAGCGGTTATGGAGAGCAGCACCATGAATATCGGCGTATATCCTTCGGAAAAAATAGGAAAAACCTCTATTCATTCCGTTTGTAAAGCGTCGGATTATGACCTGCTGATAACCGATGCAGACGTTTCACAGGATTTTCTGACACAGGCGGAGGAGATGGGGCTTGCCTGTGATGTGGCGGACGAAAAGGAGGACTAAAAAATGTACTGTATTCTTGTAACAGGCATTCCCGCTTCGGGAAAGAGTACTATGGCCCGGTTCCTGGCAGAAGCCTTCGGCCTGCCCGTGATTTCGAAGGACAGGATCAAGGAATGCATGTATGATACGATTGGCTTTCGGTCGAGAGAAGAGAAGGTGAAGCTGGGGATTGCCAGCATGCAGATCATGTATGATTTGGCGGAAGAACTTATGAAAAGCGGCCGGCCTTTTATCCTGGAAAATAATTTTGAGAATGTGTCAAAAGAAGGTCTGCTCACCATTCTGGAAAAATATGAATATAAGGCGATTACGGTCACTTTAACAGGGGATTATAAGATTATATATCAGAGGTTTTTGGAAAGAAACCGCGATCCCGGGAGGCATCCGGGACATGTGGTGAATGACTGTTACCCGGGCAGCAAAGAAATAAACAACCCGGTACAGATATCCTATGAGAGTTTTGTGGAAGGGATTACGCAGAGGGGGATGGATTCTTTTACGGCAAATGGTCCGCAGGTAATTTTGGATACAACCGATTTCGGGAGACTGGACAGAGAGGATTTGGTGCGGAGGATACAAGATATTGTTCAGGCTGTACTGTCTATTTGCAGCACTCTGTCGGAGACGTTAAAGTGAGGAGCTGTCCTGTGCCGAAGAAGGCTTTAATACGCGAATGCTGTTACTATACATACCCGCAGAGGGGATGATAGCAGATACGGGAGGGTATCATAATTGATTTATAACATGGAAAATAGCGTGATTATGGTGTATAATTAAAACAAATCACTGTTTAATAAACTATGCTTAATAATATCAAAGGCAGGTGATAGTATGGCTTTAAATATGCATAAAGAAGAATTGGATTCCATAATCAATGAATATATTTCAGAAATTAAAAAAATTTTAGGAGCAGATTTAAAAAGGGCTGTTATATATGGTTCCTATGCCAGGGGAGAATATGAAGAAGAATCAGATATAGATATTGCATTATTTACTTTGAAAAAGCCGGAAGAATTTTATCTATTAATAAATAAAATTTCAGAACTTACTTTTGAATATAATGTAAAATATGATATTATATTGTCTCCGGTTTTTCAGAATATTATAGATTATAATCGCATGTTAAGAGTAGTTCCTTACTATCAAAGTATACAAAAGGAAGGTTATATTGTTTAAGACGAGGAGACTCGTCAAAATGTAAATAATGGTTTTGATAACGAATATAGGAAAGCCTGTAAACCCGGCTCTCCCTATATTCGTTATTATTTTCGGACATATTTTACTTAACTATTTTCCAAAATAAACCTTCAGCGCCCTGGCAATATAATCGGCCGACCCTGCCCCATACTTCTTCTCTGTGATTCCCTTTGCCGCTTCATTGGAATAGCTGTCTATAACAAAATCCCAATATCCTTCCCCCATATCCACTATGGAATTGTTTTTATTGGTAAATTCCACTATTTCGCGGACAATGTTCTGAATTTCTTCAGTTGTGACATCCTTCGATATATCGGCTGTCAGCTGAAGGAAAAGCTCATCGCTTTTTTTCAGGATTTCATCTGCATTTTGGGAAACTTCGTCTATCTGCTCCATGATCTCCGAAAAATGCTCCAGATTATATTTCATGGCTTCCGTATACTTCTCAATACTGCCGAACTGCTTGATGGCAAGTTGGGCCGCGTTTGACTCATCATCTTTGATCTTTTGAATAAATTGATTGAAGTTTTCGATGCTTCCCCAATGTTTGATGACTTCCTCGCTCTTTTCATTTTTAAATTGTTCCAATGCTTCTATATACTCGCTAAGATCAAATTCTTTAAAACTCATACAGGATTCTCCTTTTTCCAGTCTTTCCAGCAGCGCAATCAGCTTGTCTATGCGGCTGCGCTTCAGGGAAAGTAATTTTTTCTGCTTTTTGAAAGCCTCTATTTTATCGTATTCAGGCTTCTGCAGGATTTCTTTTATTTCATTCAGTTTAAAATTCAGTTCTTTGTAAAACAGGATCTGCTGCAGCTTCTCTAATGCTTCATCATTATACAGGCGGTAACCGGAAGGGGTTAATTCGCTTGGCTTGAGCAAATCGATTTCGTCGTAGTATTGCAGCGTTCGTGTGCTTATGCCTGTTAAACTGGCAACCTGGCTTATCGTTTTCATGAATATCAACCCCTTATTTTTAGTATGAAAAAATTACTGGTTTAAGAATAGGCGGTACTTGCCGGCATTGATTACCTGCCTTGTTCTTTAATTGTATGTTACACTATCACGTTACGTGGAAGTCAATGGTTTTCTGAAATTTTACCTTCTGAAAAATCACTAAAAATCTCCGTAAAAACTTGGGAGATTGATTTGAAATGTTTTGACGGTTTCGTTGAAATAATACATTCGTGTAGGTATAATAAATATTATCAGAATAAATTGTACGAAGAGAGGGTTTGTGATTGAACGATTAAAAGTTGAAGTAACAGATAATCATCTGGAAATATATGGAGTGCTGTGGCAGCAGACTGAAAAAAATTTTAAGTGAATATGCAAAGCACTCTGGATATACGAGACGAATGAGCCGGAGTTTTTTCTCCACCTACTGATTTCAGAGTTGTGATAAACAATAATAATCATAATATAGAACCTAACCTACAAGTCGACCTACAAGTCAACTCATAAGTCAGGAATCTATTATCTTAAGTGGGTGCCTTTAAGGATGTATCTTTTGCAGACCTTAACCGTTCATGTATGCTTTATTACCTCATTAATTAGTAAAACATAAATCCCCCTCAAAACAGCGGGGCCTGAAAGGGAAAAATATGAGAACACCCGAAGAATTCATGAAAACGATACTTGATTTTGCCCGAAAAAATGAAAACATCCGCATGGTTGGAATGGAAGGATCCCGCGTGAATTCCAACATACCGGAGGATTCCTTTCAGGATTATGATATCACTTATTTTGTGACAGACAGAGAATCTTTTATACGGGATGACAAATGGCTTTCTGCATTCGGCCGTATTATTATGATGCAGAAGCCGGAGGATATGGAGCTGTTTCCGGCGGAGGAGGAGGGATATTCCTACCTTATATTATTTGATGATTACACCAAAATGGATTTGACTTTACTGGAACTGGATCAGCTGGAAGGATACCTGAAGGAGGATGGGCTGCGGACGGTTTTGTTGGATAAGGATAGCCGTTTGGAGAGAGAAATCATTCCGACGGATCAGGAATATCATATAAAGAAACCGAGTGCAAGGAGTTTTGATGACTGCTGCAACGAATTCTGGAACCTGGCGCTTTATGTGGCAAAAGGGCTGGGCAGGAAAGAAATTCTTTATGCCATAGACCATCTGCATCTTATGCGGATGGAATTGCTGCGCATGCTTTCCTGGAAGGCAGGGCTGGATTATGGTTTCACCTTCAGTGTGGGAAAGAATTATAAATTCCTTGATAAATATCTGCCGGAGACATTGTGGAAGGAGCTGCTGCATACTTATCGTGAAGACTCCTATGAGCATGTGTGGGAGTCTCTGTTCCTGTGCCATGAGCTTTTTCGCAATACGGCATGTGAATGCGCCGGGGCATGGGGATATGAATATCCTCCATACGATAAAAATGTGAGCGGTTTTGTAAGGCACTGTTATGAAAAATTTGGATAAATGAAATCGCTGCAGGGGCTTGACATGAGATGGATTCCTCTTATATAATGCAGGGAAACGAATTGCTTATCAGGGAAACAGCTCTGACAGGCGCCTAAAAATAAAATCAGGGCACTTTTTTGCCACCGGGTAAAAAAGATAAGCGCCGGACTTTCTGTCAGCAGGTCATTGGAAGACAGAAAGTTCCGGCGTTTTTTGTTTGGACGGAGGAAGGAAAAAATGAAAAAGACGCACACAGCTTTTACGGAATTCATGCAGTATACGGCTCTGAATGTGCTGGGTATGATTGGTTTGTCCTGTTATATTCTGGCGGATACCTTTTTTGTGTCAAAGGGTCTGGGGGCGGATGGTCTGGCGGCATTGAATCTGGCGATTCCGGTTTACAGCTTTATACATGGAACAGGGCTGATGCTGGGAATCGGCGGGGCAACCAAATATTCCATTTTAAAAGGGCAGAAAATGTCATGTGACACAAATACAGTCTTTACGAATACGGTGTATACCGGTATTCTTGCGGCTTTTATATTTATGGCTGCAGGCTTTTTCCTTTCCGGGGATATCACTTCCCTTTTAGGGGCGGATAGGGCGGTCTTTTCTATGACAAAAACATACTTACGGGTGATAATGCTGTTTGCCCCCGCTTTTATTCTGAATGATATCTGCATTTGTTTTGTCAGGAATGACGGGAATCCCAGACTGTCCATGTTTGCCATGCTCACGGGGAGCTTGTCCAACATTATACTGGACTATCTGTTTATTTTTTCTCTGGATATGGGGATTTTCGGAGCGGTGCTTGCCACAGGAATGGCGCCGGTGATCAGTATGCTTGTACTCAGTATGCACTGGCTGAAAGGGAAAAACCGGTTCCATCTGCAGAAAACAGGTATGTCCGCAGAAATGATATTCTCCATACTGCCTTTAGGCTTTCCGTCTCTTATAACGGAGCTGGCCTCCGGTATTGTTATGATTGCCTTCAACCGTATTATTCTGCGGCTGCAGGGAAATACAGGGGTTGCCGCCTATGGGGTGGTTGCCAATCTGTCCCTTGTGGTTCTTTCCATATATACCGGAATTGCCCAGGGAATGCAGCCGTTGGTCAGCAGATTCTATGGAAAAGGGGACACAGAAGAAAGAAATCGGGTCTTAAAGTATGCGCTCCTTACGATGATGCTCCTTTCATTCGGTATTTACCTGGGGATTTTCCGGTTTGCCGGCCCCATAGCAGGGATTTTTAACAGTGAAAAGAACAGACAGCTGAAGGCAATAGCAGTGGAGGGGCTGCGGCTGTATTTTATGGCGGCGCCCTTTGCCGGTTTCAATATCGTGATTTCCATGTATTTTACCTCCGTTGAAAAGGCGTTCCCCGCACAGATAATTTCGCTGTTAAGGGGATTCCTCCTTATTCTTCCTCTGGCATTCGGGCTGGCTTATCTGGCAGGTATAACCGGGGTATGGCTGGCGTTTCCTGTGACAGAAGGGCTGACAGCTATGGGAGGTATTTTACTGTTTCGAAGGAGCCGCTCGCAGTAAGCAGCCTCTGCTTTGACTGGCAATAAAATTTTCAATATACGCCTGACGGATAAATTCTGTTTGACATATTCATCCTACAGTTCTATACTAATAAATAGTTATAAAACTTATCCGATTCGAAGCATATTTTATAAAATTTAACATATGAAACCGCACTTTTACAAATCATTCAGGAAAGGAGGCAGACAACATGTTAGGTATCATCACCCGGTTAAATATATTCCACAGCAGAAAGCATATTCTCAATCACACAATATTCCGGCTGTTACAGCGCCCGTTTGCGAAAAAATCGGCATGGTGTCCTGCCCGTACTTGTCTTATGTATTGACATGGAACCCATTTACCCTTTTCCGTAGCCGGAAGAGGGTTTTTTTTGTTCAAATCCGGTAACTGTACGGCAGGTCTGCACAGTTACCAGATTCGGCTGTATTGCCGGGCTTCAGTATAGAAAGAAAGGGGAAAGGTGCGTGGATTCATCATTCGATCCCGTACCTGAACGAGACATTGGCAAAAGAAATATTCCGAAAACTCCCGCCGGCACTGAAAACCCTGGCGGAAGAACAGGGCATTACAGAGGATGACTGTCTGATAACTGCCCGATTTGACATGAACTTTGAAGAAAAATATGTGGACGGCTGGCTGCTGCTGACTAAGACACAGGTTATGCTCGCCCAGTCCGTCAAGGATTTTCTGTATACGAAGCAGTATAAAGGCTGTATGGATCAAAGGGAAAAAATCACAGGGAGCAAAACCTATGAGCTTCAGATGCTTTCTGTGGCGGAGACCGCATCCCTGCAGGTACTCAAACAGGTGGCTACCAATATCCTGTTTTACCGCCCGGAGGGGGAGGAAAATGACATCCGACTGGCGCTTTGCTCCAATATGTACCTGGCGCAGCTCCGCCATTTCGCCGCAGTCTTTGAAGCCGTAAAGGCGGGCAAGGAACTGACGGAGGAACTGCTTAAGGGAGAAAAAGAGGAGGAGTACTGCAGCAAATGCGGTACGATGTATCCGGATCCGGAACGGAAGATCTGTCCCCGGTGCATGAACAAAAGCTCCGTATTTTTCCGCACCTTAAGCTATTTCAGGCCTTATGCGGCCAGCATTGCGGGCATGTTCATCTGCATTATCGCCACGGCGCTGCTGAATCTGGTCTGGCCCTATTTAAACGGCACGATTCTCTATGATAAGGTGCTGGCAAAGGATCCGCAGTTCCTGGAATTCTTAAACCTTCCTGCGGGCAAATATGTGACGGCTTTGCTGCTGGTGGTGCTTTCCATGTTTATGACGAAGCTCACCATTCAGGTTTTCGGCATCATTCAGGGGGTATTAAATGCCAGGATCATACCTGGTGTGGTGATGAAGCTGAAAACAGACGTGTTTGATTCCATGGGCCGTCTGTCCATGGGCTTTTATAACAGCAAGCAGACCGGCAGCCTGATGACCAGGGTCATGGGCGATTCGGAGGAGGTTACCGGCTTCTTTATAGACGGCCTGCCCTTTATGGCGTCCAATATTTTTTCACTGGTGGCTACGGCTGTGATCATGCTCCGGATGAATTGGAAGCTCGCCGTGCCGGTGCTTATCTGGATACCTGTGGTGCTGTTTACCAGCTACAAAATGGCTCCGACACTCTTCAACTATTTTTCCAGCCGCCACAGGGCGAGGCGTTCTCTGAACAGCAGGGTAAATGACAACCTGACCGGTGCGCGGGTGGTAAAGGCCTTCGGACAGGAGGAGAAGGAGCTGGTACGTTTCGATAAATATAATAAGAAGCTGATGCATGCAGACGTGGATTTGGTGCGTTTTGACAACCATTTCACCGTGCTCTATGCGGCGGTGGAAAATCTCTCCAACCTGCTGGTATGGGCCCTGGGCGGCTACATGCTCTTCCGGTATGGAGATCTGGAGCTGGGTATTTTGATCACCTTTATCAGCTATGTGGGACAGCTGAACAATCCGCTGGATTTCATTGCCTTCAGCTTCCACTGGTGGGCGGAAAGCATGACCAGCGCCCAGCGTATGTTTGAAATTATAGATTCCCTTCCGGAGATCACGGAAAAGGAGAATCCGGTACATATGGACAACATGAGGGGAGACATTGAGTTAAAGAATGTAACCTTCTCCTATGATAAAAATAAGACCATTCTAAAAAATGTCAGCCTGAAGGTGGAAGGCGGCAGGATGCTGGGCATTGTAGGGCGTTCCGGCGCGGGCAAGACGACGCTGGTCAATATGATTTCGCGGCTCTATGATCCGGACGAGGGGGAGATCTTCATCGATGGGATACCGGTAAAGGACATTGCTTTTAACGATCTGCGGCGCAACGTGGCTATGGTATCTCAGGAAACCTACATATTTATGGGCAGCGTTTACAGCAACATAGCCTACGCCAATCCCGATGCAACCAAAGAAGAGGTGGTTCAGGCGGCGGTCCTGGCCAGCGCCCATGATTTTATCTGCAAGATGCCTGACGGTTATGACACTATCATCGGAGCTACCGGCAGGGAGCTGTCCGGCGGTGAGCGCCAGAGGATTTCCATCGCCAGGGCGATTCTGGCCAATCCCCGGATCCTGATTCTGGATGAAGCCACAGCCTCCGTGGATACGGAGACAGAAAAGGCGATTCAGGCTTCCATCAACTTCCTCATTAAAGGGAGAACCACGATTTCCATTGCCCACCGGCTGTCCACGCTCAGGGATGCGGACCGGCTTGTGGTGATGGATGAGGGAAGGATTACGGAGGAAGGCAGCCACGAGGAGCTGCTGGCCAGGAAAGGCACATATTTCAAGCTGCGGGAGCTGCAGACGAAAGCACTGGCCATGCGGGGACTGGAATAGAAATGACATCGGCAGGAATAAATGTGTATGAGACACGGAAATGAGGTAGCTATGGAAGATTTGTTTGCGGAAGAGTTTGATCTGGAACAGATGGAGGCGGAGACGGAGGCCATGCTGGCGCTGAACTATCTGGACAGGAGCAATAGTACATTTCACAGGACGGAAGGCGGTTTTGTCTCGCTGGATACGCAGGAAAAGCATTATAACCGGGTTCAGGTGTTCCGAACCTTTCCTTTTACAGGTAAAAATATGTATATTTCCATACGGGAGCCGGACGAGAAGGCGAAGGAAATCGGCGTAATCCATGATCTGGATAAGGATGTGGACGAGGAAACGCGGAAGATGCTGACTGAGCAGATGGAGCTGCGTTATTTTACCCCGATTATAACCAAAGTAAAAAATGTGAAGGAAGAGTACGGATTCGCCTATTTTGATGTGGTGACGGACCATGGCCCCTGCCGTTTTGCCATACATATGAGCGGCAACGCTGTGGTCCATCTGACCGAAACAAGACTTCTGATCACCGATCTGGATGAAAACCGGTTTGAGATACCGGACACATCCAAGCTTACCGGAAAAGAGCTTAAGAAAATCGGTTTGTTCTTATAAATGATTATTAGTTACAGCTTAGGGCGCGCTTTTCATGGCGCAGGAATGAGGACTTAAATGGAACTGAAAGTAAAACTGCCCGGGGAAATCAGGGCGCTGTTTGAGCTTGCCGGAGGGGAGGAGATACGCTATTGTTCTCCCTTCGACATAAACAGCAGTGGAAAATACTGTGATTTCTCCTATGGGGTGCTGACAAACCGGCGCCTGCTTATTATAGAGGAAGGCCGGATCGTATATGAAATGCAGCTTTCCGGATTATCCGCAATGAAGTGCGAATCACAGGTCAATAACGGCATTCTTGTGGTTACGGAAAAGGAATCCGGGCTGGCAAGGCATGTCGCACGCTTTTCCATGAAGCATATTTCCCGCTTCGCATCGATTGCAAAGGGCGGGATGCTGATGCTGGAAGGCAGCGACCGGATCATTGAGAACAGGGAATATGAAAAGACCTGTCCCAAATGCGGACGCGCTCTTCCCGGAACCCGCGTATGTCCCAAATGTGAGGGCAAAAATGTCACTCTTCTAAAATTTGTCCGTTTATGCACGAATTATAAAAAGCAGTTCGTGATGGTGGCGCTGATGATGCTGTTTTCTTCCCTGGTGGGCCTGGCAGGCCCGATGTTCCAGCAGCGGTTCATCGATAATACGCTGATGTCCGACCACGGCAGCTTTCAGGAGGTCATTCGCTTTACGCTTATCATGGCTGTCATTACGGTGCTTTCCATCATCACCAGATATCTGCGCAGCCTCTGGAGCGCAAAGCTTGGAGCGGGAATCAGCATGGATATCCGCGGCCGCCTCTATCAGAAGATGCAGGTGCTGACGCTGTCCTTTATCCAGGACAGGCGGCCCGGCGAGCTGATGAACCGTATCAACAACGATTCCGCAAATATCCGTAAATTTATGGAGGATGCTTTCGGCAGTATCTTTTACCTGATTGTGCTGATGACGGGGGCAATCATTGTAATGCTGACCATCAGCCCGGGGCTGACACTTTTGTCCATCGTATTCCTGCCTCTGGCTGTGGCGCTTTCGGTGGGCTTCCGCAAGGTCATTCATCGTAAGTTCCACATGCAGTACAGCCGGGGGGATGACAACAACAGCGCGTTGCAGGACGTGATCTCCGGTATCCGTGTGGTGAAGTCCTTCGGCAAAGAGAAATATGAGTCGGACCGTTTTAAGACGATTTCTGCAAATTATGCCAGAATTCAGAAGAATAACGAGGTATTCTGGGCTTCCTTTTACCCGATGCTGACCTTCATCATGGGGATGGGCATTTATTTCGTAACCGCTCTGGGCGGTCTGAAGACGCTGGACGGCGGGCTTTCCGTAGGGCAGCTGCTTCAGTTTACCACCTACGCCACCATGCTATACGGCCCGCTGGGATGGATGACTCATCTGCCCAGGATGATCGTGCAGATGTTAACCAGCCTGGAACGTATCTATGATGTGCTGGATGAACAGCCGAAGATACGGAACCGGGAAAATCCGGTAAGCAGGCAGATACAGGGAAATGTGGTTTTTAAGGATGTTTCCTTCGGCTACCGTTCCTACGAAACGGTCCTGGAAAAAATAAATTTTGAGATCAAGAAGGGAGAGATGATCGGCATTGTGGGCGCTTCCGGCACCGGTAAATCCACGCTGATCAATCTAGTCATGCATTTATATGATGTGGATGACGGAGAGCTTTTGATTGACGGCATCAATATCAATGATTACCGGATTGAGGATTTCCACCGCCAGCTGGGCGTGGTGCTCCAGGAAACCTTTCTTTTTTCCGATACGATTTTGAATAACATGCGTTTTGCCAAGCCGGATGCCACTTATGAGGAAATCATCCGGGCTGCCAAAATGGCGAATGCACACGATTTTATCTGCAAAACACCCAACGGCTATAATACCTATGTGGGAGAAAAGGGGTACAATCTGTCCGGCGGCGAACGGCAGAGAATCGCCATCGCCAGGGCCATATTGAATGATCCCAAGCTTCTGATACTGGATGAGGCCACCTCCAGCCTGGATACGGAGAGTGAATATCTGATCCAGAAGGCTCTTCAGAGGCTCACGGCCGGGAGGACTACCCTGGCTATCGCCCACAGGCTGTCCACGCTTAAGGATGCGGATCGGCTCATCGTCATTGACGGACATAAGATCGCCGAGTGCGGGTCGCATAATGAACTTCTGGAAAAGAAGGGGATATACTATAAACTGGTGACAGCGCAGCTTCAGATGCAGACGCTGAAAGAAGGGGAATCGTAACAGGAATAAAGATGGAATATCAATTCATATTGGACAAAATCGTCGACACGAGTAAGGATATCATCGGTGAGGAGCTGACAGGCATTTATCTGCATGGCTCATTAGCCATGGGCTGCTTTCATTCGGATAAGAGTGATATTGATTTGATACTTGTGATAAAGGATTCGGTATCCGACGGGCAGAAAAGGCGGCTGATGGATACCCTGGTGGAATTAAATGAGACAGGGCCGCGCAAAGGGCTGGAATTCAGCATGGTAACGGAGGAGGCCTGCAGGAGCAGGGAATATCCCACGCCTTTTGAACTGCATTTTTCTCCGGCCCACCTGGCATGGTACCGGTCGGATCCGGAGGATTATATAAAAAAGATGAAGGGAACGGATCCGGATCTGTCCGCTCATTTCATGATCATCCGGCATTATGGCATTGTTTTGTATGGCAGACCGGTGGAACAGGTATTTGATGAGGTGCCGCGGGAATTTTACCTGAAGAGTATCTGCAGTGATATAGAATCCTCCGGAGAGGAAATTCTCGAGAATCCGCTCTATGTAATTCTGAATTTATGCCGGGTTCTGGGATATGCAGAGGAAGGCCTTATTCTGTCGAAAAAAACCGGAGGGGAATGGGGGCTTGCAAACGTACCGGCGGCTTTCGCGCCGCTTTTGCGGGAAGCGCTGGAATGCTATGCATCAGACCGGGAGATGAAACCGGATGCGGAGGAGGCGGAAAGCTTTAATAAGTATATGAGGCAGCGGATCAAGGAAAGAAAAGAATGAATAAAATCTCCTGAAAATGTATTGACACTCACGGAGCGTGAGGGTGTAGTGTAGTTTTTGTCAGGAACAGGAGGGACCATAATGAGAACAGTAAAAGAAATATCCGAACGGACCGGTATCAGCGTACGCACGCTTCATTATTATGATGAAATAGGGCTTCTTAAGCCTACCTCATATAGTGAAGGGGGATACAGGCTTTATGACGATAAGGCCCTGGAACGTTTGCAGCAGATACTGTTTTTCAGAGAATTTGATATGCCGTTATTGGAAATCAAAGAAATTATGGATAATCCTGAACTGGACAGAGATTCCGTACTGTTAACCCAGAAAAAAATGCTGGAGATCAAACGGGATCGTTTGAACCGCATGATCGCCGGGATTACAGACATTTTGAAAGGAGAAAATAAAATGGATTTTGAGATGTTCAGTAAAACAGAGATAGATGAGATGTATCAGGCTGTAGTTGGAAATATGAAAGAGGAACAGCTTCAGGTGATGAAGGAGAAATACGGAAGTCTGGAGAAGTTCCGGGAACATTTTCTGGAAAATGCGTCCGGACAGGATGCTCAGAAGAATTTCCGCAAGGTGGTGGAGTGGTACGGAAATAAGGATAAAGCCATGGAGGCGGTAAAGAATCCTGCGGGAACGGAGGTCATGGAGGCTTACCGGAACCGGATTGACGGAATTTATAAAAAGCTGGCAGAAAAGCGCGGTACGGATGTTTCTTCTTTCGAGGTGAAGTCCCTCATAGGCGAGCTGGATTTTGTATCAAAACAGCTGTACCAGATGGAGGATGTGAAGCAGCTGATGCTGGAGATTGCGGATTCGTATGAAAAGAATCCGGCCATGAGCGAGAGCATGGATAAGCAGTACGGCGCCGGAACCGCGGAATATCTGGGAAAAGCTGTGAGAGAATTTTATAAGTAAAAAATGCGTTGATGAAATTTGGATATTTGACGGAGCTTAAAAGGAAAGTCCTTCGCTGCAAAGCGGAGGACTTCTGCGGTTCTGAAGAACGGTTAATATCCGCGGGTCATTTTACTGTTTCCGGTTACGTAAGAATTCCTTACCGAAGCAGAAGACAGCGATAATCAGGAGAACCAGGGTGGTAAGACTGTCAACAAATTTTGTGGAAGGCTCCAGGGGCTGCTGAATAAAAAAGGAAACCGTACCATTGATTCCCCACATGACCGGTATGATAACCAAAAGTATAATTCCGGTTACATATAATTTCCTGTGGGGAATTTTCAGAAAAGGGATGTAGATACACCACAGCCCCAGCAGGGAAATGACTGCGATAACAGCCCCCATCTTACAGACGGCAGGCAATGCCAAAAGCCTGCTTAGTACCGCAAGGTAAGGAATTACGGTCAGGGTCAGCATCAGAAGTAATTTCCGGACGATATTCTTACGGACTTTAAAAAGCGGAAGCAATAACAGCCAGCCAAACAGAAGGGATGCGGCAACAAGGAGTGACCACGTCAGTTGTCCGGCTATGCAGAAATCACAGATAAAGCATATCACTGCGGCCAGGATGACAGAAGAAGAGAAAAAGGTGAACAGTATTCCTTTCATACGGTCAGCCTTTTGTGCGGCGCTTCGGTCAGAATACAGCAGGGTTTCTTCCACTAAAACATCTTTTGATTTTTCGGGCGCGGCGCATTTCTCCCCATTCAGCAGTTCGCTTGTTGTCACACCTAATATCCGGGCAAGAGGGATCAGAAGAGAAATATCAGGACAGCTGATTCCCGTTTCCCTTAATTAAAGATATTGTTGGGTAAAAAAGAAAGGTCAGTCGATTT
>ERZ773260.3639-NODE-3639-length-14384-cov-7.389909_pt1 | contig 14384 bp, 8 predicted proteins | sample MGYA00511387_ERZ773260 | MGnify/ENA primary metagenome ERZ773260 (study PRJEB29015, sample SAMEA2737745) | human gut metagenome | biome: human gut; feature: human-associated habitat; material: faeces | place: China | collected 2012 ... | reverse complement strand
CACCTAAAGGTAGTGGGTTTCCGCCTATGGCAAACGAAAGGATTTTATTTATGAAAAATGATTCATTTTACGACACAGATAATTATAAGAAGAAGCGACAGACTTCCAATAAAAGTTCTGTAAGTTACCGTACCTCTAAAACAAGGAATGCTTCTTATAAGCCGGTTTCCGCTGCTTCCTCTGGAAAGAAAACCAAACGTATGAATGAGCATGAACCGAATCACCCACCGAAAAAAGTATCGAAAAAGAAACATGGCTGCCTACTGCCCCTGCTTCTTTTTATTGTGTTAATCGGAATTATTGCCTTTTTCGCTTTTCGTTTTTCGGTAAAAGGTGCTTTTTCTAAAATTAAAAAGTATCCTTTAGATAAATCAAATGTAACTGTCAATGATACGGATGCTAACATTAAAGATTATCAAAACATTGCTCTTTTTGGTGTAGACAGCCAGGATAACAAAATTACAGACACCGGTTCCCGAACAGACTGTATCATCATCGCCAGCATCCATAAATCAAATCATAAAGTAAAGCTGATGTCCATTTACCGCGATACTTATGTAAGTATTGATGGAGAATATGATAAGATCAATGCTGCCTATTCCTACGGTGGTCCGGAATTAGCACTCCGCACTATCAATCGAAATCTTGACCTGAATATCACCGATTTTGCCACCGTAAACTTTAAAGCATTAGCTGATGCCGTAGACGTACTCGGTGGAATCCCTCTTACGATTACTTCCGAGAAAGAACTGAAAAACCTAAATGATTATATTGGAAATATGAATCATATTAACGGAGGGAATTCTCCTAAATTCGACAAAGTCGGAACCTACACCTTTGATGGAAACCAGGCTGTTGCCTACTCCCGTATCCGTTACATGGAAGGCGGAGATCACGCAAGAGCAAACCATCAGCGTCTTGTTCTTGAAGGTATTATGAACGCCGCCAAAAAGCAGCCATTCAAACTTGGAAAGTTAATCAGTACCGTCCTCCCACAGTGTAAAACAAGCCTGTCCGATAACGACCTTACAAAGTTAACATTTTCTATGGCCCGCTCCTCGATCACAGACTCACAGGCTTATCCGTTTCAATCAGAAGATGAGCGGTACGGCGGTATTTATTATGGTTTTCCTATCACTGCCAAGTCGAATGCGATCAAGGCACACGAATACCTCTTTGGTACAAAGAATTATGAACCAACCGATGAGTTACAGAAAATCAGTGCAAAAATAAAAATAGTAACTGACGACATAGGATTAACGGATTAATGCTTTAAGTTGTAATAACAGACGAAAAAACGAAATCCTGGATATAGCAAATGTAAAGATATCGCAGCGTAGAAAATGCCTGTTCGGCATTTTTACTTGCTCTGACATTACATTTGCTATACCCAGGATTTCGTTTTTTCTGTTTGTTGGCTCCTTTATATTTAAAGCATTTGTCTTTGGCTGTGATCAGGGTATTCGCACCTAGAAATTGTCTGTCCTGCTTTTTTACTTGCTCTGACATTTCATTTGCTATACCTAGGCTTTCGTTTTTTCTCTTTGTTGGCTCCTTTATATTTAAAGCATTTGTTTTTGGCTGTGATTGGGTGGGTGTTTTTATTCTTCGTAGTAGTTAAATTTCGGAGTTGCCTGTATCTGGCAGGATGCTTTCATTGTTCTTCTGTTTTTGTGAAGGAGAACATTTATGAGGAGCATTTCTCCGTTTTCTACCATTTCTTCAATGTCTTCTTCTGTAAGTTCCTCGTAATCTTCTGTGATCATGTCTGCATATTTTAATTCGAGATATACATCACACATATTTCCGAGTGATTCATGGAATGCTATTTCGTCAGGGTCTAGTTCGCTTTCGCTTTCAGCCTGTGCATATCCGTAGGACATAAGAATCGGAATTCCTAATTCTTTTGCAAGTTTACGGATACCATCCATGAGAGGTTTCATATCTTCGGAGTCTTCAACTGAAAGTATATTTTCGATATTATCAATAAAGACAACCGGCTTATGTGCTCCTTCTGTTACAATAGAACGGATTAATTCTTCTAAAATGTCGCTTGCTGAAGCGTCTTCCATATTGTCGACATATTCCGATACGGCTTCCTGATCAAGTACGAAAAGATGCTCACTGATTCTGCCTCTGTACCAGTTTAATTCGTCTTTTAAGGAACGAATATCTGCACCTTTTTCTCCGGTCATGATTGCCATAGAAGATACGGCTTTTTCTTCATCTTTTTTATTCATTTCATAGCTTAAACGTGAAACGGTATCTACCATCAGGTCATATCTGGAAAGCTCTGTAGAAATATAAAGTACATCAACGCCGCTCTCCGCTGCTCTGTCTGCGATCTGTTGCATGAATCCATTCTTTAAATACTGTGGCATAGAATCTACAAAATAGCTTCCTTTATGAAGTCCATAACGAAGCATCGCATCTAAACGCTTAAAGCCTGTGCTTAACTTACGGTTTTCCTGGGTATCCACGATATATTCTTCAAACTTATCCATGAAACTTGCAGAGTTTTTGAGAACAAATGGATTACGTACACTTACCTGGAATTCTTTTTCTTCTACTGTTTTTCCGGTAGGGATTACCGCAGTAAATTCTCTTTCTTCTTTTTCCGGTGCTGCTTTTTCTTTACGTTTTACCACGTTTTTATGCTTTCTGGAATGTAAGCTGCGCTCACTGCGAGAATCTTTTTTCACTCGTGCAGATTTCTTTTCTTCTTTTTCCGGTCTTGTCTTCTCTACCTGAATCGTATGTTCCGATTCAGAAATATATTCTGCTGCCTCGCTCTCTTTTTCTACGTCTTTCTGTGCTGCCTCATCCTCTGCTTTTTCGTCTTCGTCATCTGAAAGAGCGCTGCTTTCGGATTCTTTTACGTCTTTAACGTTCTCTGTTTTTTCAGAATCTTCTTGATCTGCTAGTTTTTTACTTACTTGTTCTGTGGCTACTTCTTCTGCTGAAATATTTTCTGCTGATTCTTCAGAAACTTTTGTATTTTCCATACTTTCTGTTTCATTCAGCTTTTCTGTTTCTTCGAAATCCGTATTATCTTGTACACCAGTTTCTTCTGTACTTTCAACATTTTCTACAGCAGGCTCTTCGGAATCTTCTGTATTTTCTTCTGTGTTTTTCTCTTCAAGTTCTTCCTCTACAAAATCTTCATCCATGGCGATCTCAAGTTCTCTTTCAAGATCATCTTCATCAAGATCTTCTAAGTCTCCTAACGTGTCTTCTTCCTTATCTAATGCGGAAACGGTTGCTTTCTTCTTTTTACCATTCTCCTGCTCTTCTAACCATGCATCAAGTACTGTTTCTGAGCCTGCTAATTCAAGTAAGAGCATTCTCTTCGCTCTCTCATACACCTCTCCTTCCAGTCCAAGGGAAGCAAGATTGTCAAGTGCTTCATCAATTTCAGCCTGTGTATGTTCCCCAAGAACCAGTTCACCCGGATCAACATATTCATATTCATCGGATTCTTCCGGCTCCTCTTCAACTAAAGCAGTTTCTTCCGGCTGTTCTGTCTCTGGAACAATCTCTTCTACTTCTACAGATTCTACTGGATTGCCTTGCGTTCTGGCTTCTGCTTCCTGCTCGGATTCTTCCTTTTCTTCCTTTTGTTCTGTTTCCGCTTCTATTTTCTGCTCCGTTTCTGCTTCCAGCTTCACTTCTAGTTCTTCATTCGGTTTCTGCTCAGATTTGGATGCTTCCTCTAAAGCTTCTGGCTGTGGTTCTGATTGTGTTGCAACAGTATCAACTGTATCTTCTGTATCATCATCGAAATCAAGCTCATCAAAGCTTAAATCATCCTCACTAAGTTCCTCCTCTTTTTCCTGAGCTGCCAACGCTTTTTTCAATGCCTCAATCTCCTGCGCCTCTTTCGCAATATCGACAGCCGACTTCGTCTCTCTTACTTCTTGCGGCTCCGGTCTTGCTGCCTGCTGTGCAGCTCTTGCAAGTTCTACAGCAGATACTGCCCCTGTTTCTGGTGTCTCCTGCGGTACTGCAGCTACTTCCGGTTCTTCTGGTAAAACATTACTTTCTTCTACACTTGGTGTCTCCGAAGTATTTCTTGAAATGACTTCTCCAATCAGAGATTCCATATCTTCCTGACTTACCGTACCACCACTTTGACTCATCATTCGTTTCAGGTTTTCAAAAATCGTCTCATTAATTACACCAAGATCTGCATTCGCATCCTCAGATAAAATCATATCTGCATTCTCCTGCACAACTTCCTGACTGATCATACGAAGCATATCATCTGAAAATACCGGTGTCTGCTCTGTTCCCTGCGCTGTGGCATCACTTGCTGCCTCTCCTGTTCCTTCTTGCTGCAACTCAGCCTGTGAACTCTGTGCCTGCTGTGGTAAAACACCAACTTGTTCCTTAATCTCATCCGGCACATCTGTGATATCTTCCGGTGCAACTCCTGCTTCTAACTGCTTTTCTTTATAAAGCTCTCTTTCGATTTCTAACTTTTCTTCCGGAGATAAATCTTCATAATCTTCAAATGAAACCAATTCATCACTATTTTTTTCCATATAATTCAGAATCTCCTGCTGATGAAGCGCAAATTCCATCGGATCCTTTCCACGCTTTCTTGCCTCTTCCATAAGAAGTTCCGCTCTCTTTTCCGCTTCAAGCTTCATTTGATCTTCTTCCCTTGCTTTGGCAATTGCCTCTGCTGCTAACTGGGAAGCCGACTTCGTTTCCGGCATCTGCATCTCTTTCGGTTCATATTCTTCCTTCTGGTGCGCTTCTTCATCTTTATCGACAGCTGCCTGAGCCAGCTCCCATGCAGAAACCGGTCTCCTTCTCTGTTCTTCTAACGCTCTCTCTTCTGCCTGATTCGCTTCATCCTCCGCAAGCATCTCTGTTGCTGTCTTCTCTCTTCCGTAGCGGATCTGAGAACGATCAAACGGATACTCTACTTTTGGATCATTCAATCCCATCATCTGCATAAAGTTATTATAAATTAAATCATTCAGATTCGCTGCTTCCTGCGGATTCACATCATCCTGTCCAAACATATCATAGGCATTCCCATTCCCATAATCTTCATTATTAAATGTCTGCTGTTCTACTTCCGGCTGTGAAGCAGAAATTGTCTCTGCCTGTACCTGCGGCTGTACCGGCTCCGGTTCTGGCTGTGAAACTGCCTCTGGTGCCTGTACTAGCTGCATCGGCTGTGGCTGCTGTGCTTCCTCTCTTCTTCTTCCACCATTCTTCAAACGTTCTTCTATCATATTCACTGCGGAAGCTGCTCTCTCAGAATCGTCCATCTCCTCAAATGTCTTTGGAGGAAAAATATCTGGAGCCATTGATTCTGCCATCTTCTGAATCGTATCTGATAATTCCCGCTGTTCTGCCGGTTCTTCCGGTCGTCCAGTGATATTCATAGCCATATCTATAATATCATTAATGTCAAACGGTTTCTCTTCACTTCCCTCTGTTGCGCTATGCTGTGCTCTCACCACGTCCAGCAATGCCTTCATAATATCTTCCATTATAATTAACCTCCGTTATATCCTCTGTCTTCCTTTTCAGATTCTAAATTATATAAAGCTATTCTAACACCTTTATGCGATTATTACAAACAACTATTGTATTATTACATCTTTTCCGTCAATTTCCTTCAATCCCTATAAAAAATTGTTCTAAACATTGCTTTTTTTAACTAAGTCTGCGATACTATAAATAGTTGATTGATGATTACCGCTCCTACATAACAAAACAATATGTAATTTGCGATCAAATTAAAGAAAGGAGAACTTTTTTTGAAAACTTATATTGACTTACATATCCATTCTACAGCTTCTGACGGAACCTTTTCCCCAACAGAAATTGTGAATAAAGCTTTAAAACTCACAGAAAAAGACAGCCCTGTTGTCATCGCCCTCACAGACCATGACACTGTTGCCGGAATCGATGAATTCCAAAAAGCTGCTGCCAAACACAAAGACCGACTGACAGCTATTTCCGGTCTTGAAATTTCTACAGATTACCATGGTGTTGAAATCCATGTACTCGGATACAATATCGACATACATAATAAAGAACTTCTTGACCGTCTTGCCGTTTGCCGCGAAAGTCGTGACGGACGTAATGAAAAGATTATCCAAAAGCTTCAGGAGCAGGGCTTTAAAATTTCTATGGATGAAATCAAACCCGACAAACCCGGCGAAACAATCGCCCGCCCACATATCGCAAAACTTCTCATGAAAAAGAAATACGTTTCTTCCGTTCAGGAGGCATTTGACAAATACCTTGCCGAAGGAAGATGCTGCTATGTAGAACGCATCATGCCTACTCCAGAAGAAGCTATTCATCTGATCAAAAACAGTGGCGGCATCCCTGTTCTCGCCCATCTCATGCTCTATAAAAAACTGGACTCTTCCCAGAAAGAAGCTTTAGTTAGAGAATTAAAAGATGCCGGTCTCATCGGAATCGAAACATATTACAACACTTACACACCGGTAGAGCAAGAATACGTTGCCGGACTTGCAAAACAGTGGGGACTCATTGAAACCGGCGGAACTGACTTCCACGGTCAGAATAAACCACACATTTCCCTCTTCACAGGCCAGGGAGAAATGGAAGTCCCACAAAAAGTTTTAGAAAACTTAAAATACTAATTTGATGGAGTAAAGAGACGAAAAGCAGAAATTTTATATATAATAGAATGTGAAGATAGTCGCTTCGTAGAAAATGCCTATTCGGCATTTTTACTGGCTCCGACATCACATTCTATTATATATAAAATTTCTGCTTTTCTGCTGTTTGGCTCCAGATGAAATCAGTATTTAAATCTTGGATGGGAAGATGGGGATTGTCCAGAAGTCTATGGTTAGAATTCTATAGCGTAAAGTCATAAAACACAATACTTATAAAAAGTTTTTCTCTTTTCCATAATTTTTTGGCAATTCAGTAATACACAACAATTTGAATGTCAACCCTTTAGAATTTAATTTCTCGGAAAGTTGTAGTCTTCTGGTGCATTCCATGTTGCCAAACTGTAGATTTAGATTAGACAGAAAAAAGAAATACTGCCATATCCCAGATGCGGCTTCGGAGCGTGTTTAAGATGCGAACGAGCATTTTAAACACAGTGACTATAGAGCAGATGGGATATGGCAGTATTTCTTTTTTCGTCTATACGAAATCTACAAATTAGTATTTTTTATTGTTCCTCCTCCCACTACGTGCTTGTCTCTATATAAAACTACTGCCTGTCCTTTTGTAATCGCACGCTGTGGTTCTAAAAAGTGAATTGCTACTGTTCCATCTGGATTTTTCTTTGCTGTTGCTTCTTTTTCAGCTTGATGATATCGAATCCTTGCTTTTACGACTTCATCTTCCGCTAATTCTTCTATCCAGTTGAAGTCATCGGCAATGAGATCGGTTTTAAATAAATCTTCATTACTTCCCAGAATAACTTTATTCTCTTCCGGGCAGATTTCTGTTACATAATATGGTTTTGGTGCAGAAATTCCAAGTCCTTTTCTCTGTCCGATCGTATAGCCATAATATCCTTTATGCTGGCCAACTATCTCGCCTTCCTGATTTACAAAATCACCCGGTTCACTTTTCTTTCCTGTTGTTTTTTCAATGAATGCCATGTAATCTCCATCCGGAATAAAACAAATATCCTGGCTATCATGTTTATGTGCATTGAAAAATCCCTGTTCTTCTGCGATTTTTCGGATTTCTGTTTTAGTGTAATCTCCTAATGGAAAACAGGTATGTGCAAGCTGTTCTTCTGTAAGGGAATAAAGGACATAACTCTGATCCTTTGTCTCATCTACACCTTTTAACAGGTGATATCCCTGCTCATCCTGAACGACTTTCGCATAATGTCCTGTTACGATCACATCACAATGTAAAGTTTTTGCCCTCTTATAAAGATGTTCAAACTTTAAATGACGGTTACATTCAATACATGGATTTGGTGTCATTCCTTTCTGATAACAGGAAATAAAATTGTCGATGACCTTTTCTTTAAAGTCGTCTTTAAAATTAAATACATAATATGGAATTCCCAGTTTGACACATACGCTTCTGGCGTCTTCAATGTCGCTTAAAGAACAGCAGGTCTTTTCTCTTTCCATTCCAATATCTTCATTATCATAAAGCTTCATCGTTACACCGATGCAATCATATCCCGCTTCCTTCATAAGATAAGCTGCTACTGATGAATCAACTCCGCCACTCATAGCAATTAATGCTTTTTTTGCCATATGGCACCTCCTCTATATTTCAATTACTATTTATCAAAAATTCTTTGTTTAATAAATGCCTCATATAAACGTTATTATGATAACATTCTCCTATTTGAAAGTAAAGATATTCTAATTGACAAATCCTCTCATTGCACCTATAATCATTACGACATATTTTGAATTATTTTTTCTTAATTCATGCATTTTTATAGAGTTTTCCACATTTTTTGTTCAATATAAGGGGGTTATCCACCGAATTTTTGAAGATTTTGTGGGTAAAACTTGTGCGTTTCAGAATTACGAGAGCAGCGTTAGCTACGGAGTAATTCATGACATCAAGTTAGGGGCAAAATCCTTTGACTCTAACATCAGTATATTTATATTAGAAAGAAGGTTTTTCTTTGAATAAAAAAGTGCAGATTTCAGAATCAATTGAACTTGGTATCCTGCTTGCCTTATCGGGTGGTTTCATGGATGCCTATTCTTATATAGGAAGAGGAGGGGTTTTTGCTAATGCACAAACAGGAAATATGCTTCTTCTTGGTGTACATCTTTCGGAAGGAGATATTCCTGATGCGATTCGATACCTTTGTCCGGTTCTTGCTTTCACTTTCGGAATTGCGCTCTCTGATATCGTTCGAAACTTAGGAAAAGGAGGGCATCTACACTGGAGACAGATTTCTGTTGTTACAGAAGCTATCATTCTTGCCATCGTAAGCTTTTTTCCACAAAGCCATAATCTTCTGGCAAACAGTTTAACCTCTCTTGCCTGTGGTATACAGGTGGAAACTTTCCGAAAAATTCATGGCAATGGTATTGCTACAACCATGTGTATCGGAAATCTTCGAAGCGGTACACAAAATATTTACACTTTCTTCCAGACAAAGAAACGGGATTCTCTTGAAAAGGGACTCCTCTACTACGGAATTATTCTCTGCTTTATCTGCGGAGCAATCATTGGAAATCAATGTATTAAATATTTACATGAACGGGCAATCCTTGTATCTTCCGCTCTACTCTTACTTTCCTTCATCATGATGTTTATAACAAGGGATGAAGCGTAAAAAACGAAAACCAGAAATTTTCTTTTATAGTAAATTTCTGGTTTTCTAATTTCTGATTTTCTGTTTTATATTCTATAAATCAATCTTTTTTCTTTGTAATCTACGATTTGCATCGTCTTTCACTAGAACATATAATACTGCTGTGACTGGTATCGCAAATATCATTCCAATTACTCCAAAAAGATTGCCTCCGATTAAAGCGGCACTTAAAGTCCAGAGTGGAGCAAGCCCAACGGAACCGCCGACTACTCTTGGGTAAATGAACTGGTTTTCTATAAACTGCACAACCTGATAAACAACGATACTTAAAAGACCTTTCCATGGGTCTACCATAACGATGAGCAACGCCCCGATAAAACAGGCTGCAAATGCTCCGATATATGGTATGAAGGAAAGGAGTGCCGTAAGTACCGCAATCAGATTGGCGTACGGAAGACGAAAAACGGTAAATGCAACAAACATTAGCAGACCAAGAATAACTGCTTCGATACACTGTCCAGAGAAAAATTTAGAGTATGTTTCATTCACAAGATTGGATATGTAACATATTTTATCGGCATGCTTTTTGGATAAATGTGCATAAAGCATTTTTTTGCATTGTCTTGAGAGAGAATTCTTACTCAATAATACATAGATTGCTATAATAAATCCCATTAACGCATTGACTGCTACACCAAAAAAAGAGGTTGTGGCATCCACTACTTTTCCCAGTGCATTTCCTACGTTTCCTACATTTCCTGTAATCTGTGCCATAAGTTTATTAAAATCCCAAGAGGCAATTTCTTTTGAAATCCATGCAGTATCCATTCCGTTACTCCGAAGCCATGACAGCCATTTTGGTGTATTTTCCATAAAAACAATATAAATACTTTTTACGGAAGTTACAAGTCCTGGTACAAACATCGTGTATACAATTCCAATCAAAAGAACGATGCAGGCCATTGTCGCAAATAAGCTTACTCCTGTTACCGGCATTTTTTCTAACTTCGGATATTTCTTTTTCATTTTTGTAAAAAGCTGCTCAAACATTTTCATAGGAACATTTAGAACAAATGCAAGAATCAGACCTATTATAATAGGAAGGATCAATGCAATCCCTCTCTGTATGGTCTTGATCACTGTTGGAAAATGCATCAGCAAGGCAAATAATACAACGCCAAATGTAATTAACAAAAGGCTTCTTTTTGTTTCTTTTTCCATTAAAAGTACAATCTCTCCATTTCTTTTATGCTTTCTCGAAATCTTTTTGTTCTTAATCTTACTTGATTTTAAAGAAAATTCAAGAATATCCTGACATTCTTACATCTGATGCGCCAGATATTCTTCTATATAATGCGATGCCGTTGCTCCATCTGCTACGGCAGTTACTACCTGACGAAGTGCTTTTGTCCGGACATCACCAATGGCAAATACTCCTGCTATATTCGTGCGTGTTGACTCGTCTGCAATAATATATCCGGCTTCATCCATAGCAAGAATTCCTTCAAACAATTCAGAGGACGGTTTTCTTCCAATACTGATAAATGCACCATCGACAGAAATTTCTGTATCTTCTCCTGTCTTTACATTATGCAGCTTTGCACCGGTAAGCTTCTTATCGTATAAAAATTCGCTGACTATTGTGTTCCAGTAAAATTCGATATTCGGTGTTTCCTCTAACTGCTTATGATAAACCTTTGTTGCACGAAGAGAATCTCTTCGATGAACAAGAATCACTTTTTCGCAGATTCTTGATAAGGTCATGGCATCCGCTGCTGCTGTATTTCCACCACCAATAACCATAACCGTTTTGTTTCGGTAAAACATTCCATCACAGGTAGCACAGTAGCCAACGCCACGTCCAACCAATTCTTTCTCTCCCGGCACTCCAAGTTCTCTTGGAACGGCACCTGTCGCGATAATAATCGTTTTCGCCTTAAATGTTCCTTCACTGCTCTCTATCTTCTTTATCTCACCGGAAAAATCCACACTCAGTACTTCTGCAAGCTCTGTCTCAGCGCCAAAGCGCTCTGCCCCTTGCTGCATCTTTTCCGCCAGACTGAATCCATCAATCCCTTCCTCAAAGCCCGGATAATTATCAATCTGGGAAGTAAGTGCCATCTGCCCTCCGGCAGACAGCTTTTCAAGAACCATCGTAGAAAGTCCTGCTCTTGCACAATAAAGCGCCGCTGTATATCCGCCAGGACCTCCACCGATAATTACTACATCATATATTTTATCCATCGTATTTTCCTTTCATTTTTATATTGTATTTCTGTGTTTCTACATTTCTACATTGCTACATCTTACAAATATTCTTGAATAAATGTTTCAATTTTTGCCTTAGAATCCGGTGCAACGATCGTTCCTGCCACTTCTCCGTTTTTAAAAAGAAGAAGCGTTGGAATTGTATCGATTCCATATTTTTCTGCAATTTCCGGAGCTTCATCAACATTGACCTTTGCAAAAACAAGCTTGTCCTCCTGCTGTTCAGCAATCTTATCAAAAGCTGGTGCAATTCTTCGACAATACGTACACCATGGTGCCCAGAAATCTACAAGAACTGGTTGACTAGCCTTTAAAATCTGCTCTTCAAAAATCTCTTTTGTAATATTTATTATTGCCATAAAAAATTCCTCCTAAAAATTAACTCTTGTTTTCATCAGTAGTTCCATGTATACTTTATATTTTACCGTATACTTTACATTTTACCGCAAAAGGCATCAATGTATATTTCTTATAATACCACACTTCACGAAAGTTTACTCTTATTTTCTGATTTAATTCATTCATGTTCATCCAGGAAAAATTAACTGAAACGCGAGGCTGTATGTTCAATAGATATTTTCTATTGATTCACAGTGTGTTCTCGATTGATAATCCTCCTCAATACTCAGTATAATATAGTCATCAAATACTGTGAAAACAGTAGGTAGAACTAATCTTTTTGACTTATTTTTATACTAACAATAACAATCATTTTTTAGGAGGGTTTCATAATGAAAAACAAATATGCACATATTTTTGAACCATTAACCGTTCGTGCAATGACAGTTAAAAACAGAATCTGCATGATGCCAATGGGAACAAACTATGGCGAACAGAATGGTGAGATGAGTTTTCTTCATATCGATTACTACAGACAGCGTGCAAAGGGTGGCACAGGTCTTTTAATCGTTGAAAATGCAAACGTTGATTTCCCACAGGGTTCTAACGGTACTACACAGCTTCGTATCGATCACGATAACTATCTTCCACGTCTTTACAAGTTCTGCGAAGATATGCATCGTTATGGTGCAAAGCTTTCTATCCAGATCAACCATGCAGGAGCTTCTGCTATGTCTTCCCGTATCGGTGGACTTCAGCCAGTATCTTCCTCTAACATTCCTTCCAAAACAGGTGGAGCTGTTCCTCGCCCATTATCAAAAGATGAAATTCTTGCTATCGTAAAAAAATACGGAGAAGCTGCAAAGCGTGCACAGACTGCCGGATTTGATGCTGTTGAGATTCATGCTGGACATTCTTACTTAATCAGCCAGTTCCTCTCCCCTGTATACAATGACAGAACAGATGAATTTGGTGGAAGCATCGAAAACAGAACTCGCTTCTGCCGTATGATCATCGATGAAGTAAGAAGCCAGATCGGACCTCATATGCCAATCATGTTAAGACTTTCTGCTGACGAACTTGTAGATGGCGGAAATACTTTAGAAGATACTTTAAAATATCTTGAATATTTAAATGACGAAGTAGATATCTTTGATGTATCCTGTGGTCTTAACGACTCCATCCAGTACCAGATTGATGCGAACTACATGAAAGATGGCTGGAGATCTTATATGGCGAAAGCTGTAAAAGAAAAATTCGGAAAACCAGTTATTTCCATGGGTAACTACCGCGATCCTCAGGTTGTAGAAGACACTCTTGCAAGAGGTGACTGTGACTTAATCGGTATGGGACGTGGTCTTATCGCTGAGCCTAACTGGGTTCATAAAGTAGCAAACGACCAGGAATGTATGCTTAGAAAATGTATCTCCTGTAACATCGGATGTGCCGGAAACCGTATCGGTGGAAACAGACCTATCCGTTGTACAGTTAACCCATCTGTTCTTGAAGGAGACACACATCTTGGACGTAAAGTAAACAAGAACTGTAACGTAGTTGTCATCGGTGGTGGTACTGCTGGTCTTGAGGCAGCATGTTCCGCAGCAGAAGTTGGATGTACTACATTCCTTCTTGAGAAAAAAGATGTTCTCGGTGGACTTGCTACAGAAATCTCCAAGATTCCTGCAAAACACCGTTTAAATGATTTCCCTGTATATCTTCAGAGACGCGCTGCTGCTCTTGATAACCTTTACATTTTCAAGAACACAGAAGCCACTCTTGAAGTAATCGAGAAATTCAACCCACACATCATCATCTGTGCTACTGGTTCTACCCCTCTTCTCCCACCTATCGCAGGACTTCATGAGAACATTGATAAAGAAGGTGGAAAAGTGGAATCTATCTTAAGCATGATCAAACATGTACCTGATTACCCAGAAGATATGACAGGCCAGAAGGTTGTTGTAATCGGTGGTGGTGCTGTAGGTCTTGACGTAGTAGAATTCTTCGCTCCAAGAGGTGCGGAAGTATCTATCGTTGAAATGATGCCAGCAATCGGACGTGATCTTGATCCTGTAACAAAGAACGATACAAAATGCATGATGGAAAAATACAATGTAAACCAGCTTACAAGCACAGCTCTTCAGGAAGTAAAAGAAGACTGCTTCGTTGTTAAGAGTCCGGAAGGTGAAGTTTACGAGCTTCCATTCGATCATGGATTCGTATGTCTTGGTATGAGAGCACAGAGCAAAGTTTACGAAGAAGTATCCAAAGCTTATAAAGACACTAACGTTCGTGTTGAAAATATCGGTGATAGTGTACGAGCAAGACGTATCATTGACGGTACATTTGAAGGACGTAATATCATCTTTACCTTAGAACAAAAAGGATTTTTATAAAATACTAATTTGTCGGGGACACAGACGCCGCTTTAGCAGAAGATATTGAGCTGAATTGTATTCAGTCTTCTAAAGAAAAAAGAATTGTTATAAGTTAGATTTTGTTCCGTTGCGCT
>ERZ773260.3635-NODE-3635-length-14391-cov-3.500628_pt1 | contig 14391 bp, 11 predicted proteins | sample MGYA00511387_ERZ773260 | MGnify/ENA primary metagenome ERZ773260 (study PRJEB29015, sample SAMEA2737745) | human gut metagenome | biome: human gut; feature: human-associated habitat; material: faeces | place: China | collected 2012 ... | reverse complement strand
TATTTTCTGGTGGAACGATATACTGGTGAGCCTTACATAGCTGAGCCGGAGAAATGTTCTGGATTGCAATGGTTTGCAATGGATGAACTGCCGGAGGATATAATCGGGATAAGAAAGCAGGCGTTTTTATCTTATCTTAAATCAGAGTATTATAGTGAGGTCATAAATTTTTAGTTGTAAGAGACTTATACTTTTTGAAAAAGGCTTTTTAAAGAAATATATACTGTGTTTGAAGTTGAGCAGGAAGGGAACAGCGGAAAATCCGTTATGACCGGCCTGCTTTTTTTCTGCAAACATCCTTTTGCGCCCAAAAAGATGCCATTTAGGGACAAAATTAACAAATATGATGCAATTTACTGTTAAAATACAAAAAAAGGAGGCGATGAATTGGTCAGAATAGCATTGGTGGATGACGATATCGAATTCCACGCTTTATTCAGTAAATATATAAGGAATTTTTTCCATAAAAATAATATACTTCACGAACTGAGGTTATATAATTGTCCTGAGACCCTGCGTTATGATTTGAAGGAGGGGCGGCAGTCTGATCTTTACTTTCTGGACATTGAAATGCCTGAGATGAACGGCTTTGAACTGGCAAAATTTATGCGGAAGGAAGCGCCTTCCTCCATGCTGGTTTTTCTCACCTCTCATTTGGAATATGCTGTAGAGGGATATGAGGTACAGGCCTTCGGCTATATCCCCAAAAATCTGCTCAGTGAAAAAATAGAAGGAACTTTGGAAAGATTTCTGACCGAAATGCGTAAGAAGACGAGAAAGGCTTATGTAATAGAGGGCGGCTCCAGATTTGAACGTGTGGAATATGAAGATATCGTATATATGTATAAAGACAAAAAGAATACGGTTTTTGTTTTGATGGACAGGCAGATTTCGTTCAGGAAGCCTCTGCGGGAGGTATTTGATGAAGTGGATTCGGACTGCTTTATGTACATAGAACGGGGATATGTGGTAAATATAGAACATATTATAAGGCTTGTGGACAAGGATCTGGAACTCAGAGACGGTTCCACACTGCATATTGGAAGAACTTTTGTAAAGAAAGTGAAAAAGACCATACTTCATTTTTGGAAGGACAGGATATGACAGGATTTCAAATTATCCAGGCTTTGCTTACGATTACGGAGATATCCGGACTTTTTTATTTATTTTTTCTGATGTACGAAAGAAGAAGCGGAAGGCTTTGGAGCAGCCTGCTTCTGGGAAGCTTAATCGCCGGTTTTTGTGCTTCGGCAATATTCCAGCGCGGTGAGGTTGCCATGTATTCCCGGTATTTTATGCTGTTTTGTATAGGAGTGACCGTAATCCTGCTGAAATTGTTCTTTCGTCTGAAAACATCAGACGGATTTATCATAACGGCATTATACTATGAAACAATTTATTTTCTGGATATCATACTGGGTTACCTGGGACAGTTATTAAGCGGCAGAACAGAGTTTATTATTACGGCACAGATTCATGTAAATCGTGATCGCATTATAATCATGGTTTTAAGCAGATTAATCACATTGATTATTATTTTGCTTATCATTTGCAACAGGGGCAGGTTCCGGTTATTGCTTACCAAGTATAAGTTGATTGTATTTATTCTGGTGGTTTTGGAATATATAGGCTTATTCTATTGTGATGAGATTTTAAATATAACTGTTTACAGGAATAAACGAATCGATATTTATTTTGTCTTTTTCCCTTTATTAATCCTGTTTATATTAGTGACGATGATTGTATTCGTATTATATATAGAAAAGAAAAATGAAGTGAAATTATTTCAAACCCATAATAATATGGTGAAAAAGAGTTATCGGGAGATGCTGTACCTGTATCAGAACCGGGACAGGATTTTTCACGATATGCAGAATCACATACTGATTCTGTCTTCTATGCTGGAGGAAAACAATCTGGAGGCTGCTAAAAATTATATCTCTAAAATACAGGATCCCATTAAAGAATTACAGCAGAAGAAATATACCGGAAATCATATAGTCAACATTATTATGAATGATAAAATGAAGAAAGCGGAAAGGTGCGCTATTACGGTAAATATAAGGGAACTGGAGGTGTATGAAAATAATATAGAGGATATCGACTGGTGCTGTATGCTGGCGAACCTTCTGGATAATGCGATAGAGGGATGCCAGAAGATTGCAGAAAACAAAAGGAAAATAGAGTTATACCTGGTTCAGAGAAACGGCACTATTATTTTGAATATTTCCAATACTTATGGGGGCGACATTGCCGCTGAAGATAATAAATTATTAAGCAGTAAAAAGGATGCTCTGCTGCATGGAATCGGAATGCAGAGTGTGAGGCTTACCGTTGAGAAATATAAGGGGACCTTTGAATATCATTTTACGGAAGAATGCTTTACGGTTAGTATTGCTTTATTTATTTGAATAGAAAAAGGGGAAGGTAAGTATCAGACAATAATGATATTTACCTTTTTTATTTATAGAATGCCATTGAGGCCCGTTTTTTAACCATTGAGGACTATACCGCCACAATCATTTTTTATTTGTTTATAATTAAATATAGGAACAAACAAGATAACTGTTGATAGATACAAAATGGTTCATGGGATAAAAGGAGAGGATACAGATTGAAAAGACAAGGTATTATTTTATGTATAACAATGACAGCATTAATCGGCGGCATGTTCTGTACAGGCTGTACAGGAAAGGATACGGAGCCGGCTCAGACGGCCGCTTCCGTACCGGCAGCGACGGAGGAAGGGAATCGTATCATAACGGAGGGGATGCTCTCACCCCAGATCATACCGGATGAATTTACCAGTAAGGTGCTGGACGAAAAAAGCCTGCAGAAGCTACAGAAGGATCTGGGAGCAGAAACAATATATGATTGTTCCTATAAAGCTGCGGATGACATATATGAAATCTCAAGTGTCGATTCCTATGATAAAAGTATTATTGTTTTCATGAAGGATGGGGAGAAGGGATGGGAACTGAAAAAAGAGAGTGTTCTGCAGGTAAGCTTTTATATGGACGGTGAATTTGCAGGGCAGCCGATGGGAGTTGGACTGATTCATGATATGAAGTATGATGATCCGATTGTCTGCGAAGGCATCAGTAATGATGGGGATACTTATTATAATGTAGAAATTACGATAGAGGAGGATGGGATGTATTATCCATATATTTTTAATATGTCCGGGAAGTCTGGCGTAGCGAAGCTGTTTGCAGCAGCAGTAAAATAAATCATGTGTCTGTGAAAAGAGTGATATTTATGGAAGAATAAATATTGCTCTTTTTTTCAGATGAAAGAAAAAATAAGGAAGAGAACAGGGAACAGTCAAGAACAAGTTGGTATATGGCTGAGAGCTCCGGAATAAATATATTATTGTATTCCGACATAGAAAAGTCAGAATAGGACATGCAACAGCCATTTACACCCAAAATAATGCCGTTTAAGGTCGGGATGGCAAAACAGATGCTTTTTTCTGTTATAATAAAAAGATAACAAAATACTGGCGGGAGGGGTATTGATGTATCTGGATATATTAGAAGAGCTTCTTGAAAATCAGGCCCAGCTATACAAAAATGCGTATAAAGGGGATTTTTCCCAGGTCTGTTATCTTGAGGCGAAGGATAAGGAACACGGCACCTATGATAAAAATTATACCAATCGATTAAGACTGAGCTATTTTCTCCTGTATAAACACATCAATAATGAGGATATCGTGAAAAGGCTTTTCGAGGAAGAACTGAAGGACAGGGAGACAAACAGTTTCCAGGGAATTGGTTCTGCGCTGGAAATATTAACATTTCTGCTCATGAAATATAACCGGGAAGGGACTTATGACAGCCTGTTTGAGCGGGCCAAAACGGCTAATTTCGACTGCGCCTGCGGTTACACCCCAAATGTGGAAATTTCTTCAGAGCTGGAAGACTGTGACATTTATGACGGCATTTCCATAGCGATCGACATGGGCTGTATGGAATCGGCCAGGAAATTGGTGAAGCTGTGGAAGGAAGACATTGCATGCTGGGATAAGCGTAATTATGAACGGCTGATTTATTTCAATAAAGATATCAAACGGGAAGAGGAAAATGAGGAACCCCTGAAAGCCCTGGCTGAAATAGCCCGCACAAAGGGGAAAAATTCGGACATAATAAGCACCTTGAGAAGCCTGCTCCATTACTATATTCAGTTTGACAAAAAGGAACAGGCTTACGACTGCTTTCAGCAATTAATACGGGAGGGGGATCTTACGGAAATTTATCACATCCGGCTCTTCGAATACATACTTGAGGATTGCATGGAGCTTATCTGCGAATACAAAGAAAAGGCGGAGGAGCTTTGGAAATGGGCCAGGCCATTTATAATAGAGCGGGCGGGAAATATGTTCGGGAACCTGTATAAAAAGAGTATACTGGCGGCAGAAACAGTTAACGATGATTTTTCCGGGGAGCTGAATTATCAATACCAGGAATGGAAAAAGCGTGTTGGGATATAACTGTGGATTGGATGAAGAATACCGGTTTCAGGAATGATACCGGATTAGGCGAATATATTGGTACAGGAGAGGAGACGTCAAAACGGTTGGATAAAGGTTTCTGCTATTGTGAATTAATTTGTAAAAAATACAAATAAAAACTGATAATTAACAAAAATATCTGATAATTTTACATTTTTCTGCTCTGGCAGAGTTATTGACATATGCCAGAAACCAGAGTAGACTATAGTAAGCAATACAACAACGGAGGCATATCATCATGAAAATAGCAGTAACCTATGAAAATGGACAAGTGTTTCAGCATTTCGGCCATTGTGAAAATTTTAAAATCTACGATGTAAATGACGGAATGATTACAGACTCCCAGGTGGTCAGCGCGGCGGGCAGCGGCCATGGCGCCCTGGCCGGATTCCTGAAGGACAGGGGCGTGGACACTCTGATCTGCGGAGGCATCGGCGGTGGCGCAAGAGCGGCTCTGGGTGAGAGCGGAATCGAATTTTATCCGGGCGTTACCGGGGATGCCGACCAAAATGTGACGGCACTGCTGGCAGGGAAGCTTTACTTCAATCCGGATACCATGTGCAGCCATCACCATGAAGAAGGCCATAACTGCGGGAACCATTCCTGCGGTGAGGAGAAACATGGCTGCGCGGGAAACCAGTAAGGCAGCAGATAAATCAAGTCAGTGAAAAGGCGGACGGCTGGAATTAGGCTGTCCGTTTTTTGCGGATTTTACGGCAATAAAAAGGATCCGTTATAAAAAGGGTATTTCATGCAAAATTGTGTTGAAAAACCTCCGCCTTTTTGCTACCATAGGGAATACGATATAAGCTTTGCAGGAAGCCGCAGCAGAGAGAGGCAGCACCTATGAAAATAATGGAATTTATTAATGCCCACCGGGAAGATGAGGATTACTGTGAATGCCTCATCCATCCCGACGGGGAAGTGGATGAACCGCTTCCGTCCCACATCGGAAGGCTGATTGAGATAGCGGGGGAAGATTCTGCCACTTTGAACGGGCAGATGGAAAAGAACATGGAACCTCTTTTCTGGATGGTGGAATATACCGGCTGTATGTCCGTCTGGCAGACCAGAGTGGTAGCGCCCACACAACCGACGCAGGTCCAGGAGGACGTATTGGAAATGCTCTATGACGCAGCATTCCTTTCACCTAAATATTTATATGAAAAACCGGACGCCGCCTATGCGGAGAGCGTCGGTAAGGCAAGGAAGGCAATTGAGGAGAAAAGAAGGCAGAAGGAAGAATGAGCAGCCGAGCGGAAGAGTGATTCCGCCGGCTGTTCTTGTCAATTTCATAATCATCGGAAAGCAGAGGATACGATATGAAGCATGCAGGCACAAAAACAATCGAAACCGGACGTCTCGTTCTGCGTCCCTTCAGAATAGAGGATGCACAGCCCATGTATGAAAACTGGGCATCAGATCCGGAGGTTACCAAATTCCTTATGTGGCCGGCCCACCCAAGCGTGGAGGTATCCCGGGAAGTCCTTAAAAGCTGGATCTGTCAATATTCAGATGAAAAATATTACCAATGGGCCATAGTGCTGAAAGAAAACGGTGACATACCCATCGGAAGCATCGCGGTGGTACACCAGAACGAAGAGATAGGAATGGTACACATCGGCTACTGTATCGGCCGCAGATGGTGGCACCAGGGAGTGACCTCCGAAGCGCTCCGGGCCCTGATCACCTTTTTTATGGAAGAAGTGGGCGTGAACAGGGTGGAATCCAGACATGATTCCAACAACCCCAACTCCGGAAAAGTCATGGAAAAGTGCGGTATGAGGCTGGAAGGCGTTCTGCGCCAGGCGGACTGGAACAATCAGGGAATCTGCGACAGCTGCATGCACGGCATTCTGGCATCGGACTACTTCGGACGCAAATAAGTATTGGTTTTCCGGCTGAAACCGAAGAAGAAAGCCGGTTACCGTTCACGGAGTGAACAGTAACGAAAGCCGGATATCAGCCCCTTCCATGGACCCCGCAAGCCTTTACAACCAAACCTCAATCGGATATACTGTTAAAGGTAAGCGGCTAAGTTTTCCTTCTTTTCAGAGCAAAAGGAACATAAACTTACCTGTAGAAAAAGTTTCAGACAGGAAAAAGAGGATAGGAAAAGAATGTCAGATAACGAACTGGATCGTAAAGATAAAAAAGCCGGCGGGCCCTCTCAGCCGGAACAGGGAGAGGAGCTTCGCCAGCCGGAGGCTGTCTCCGGTACGGCAAACAAAGATATTGATTTTATCAAAGAAAAGGTCAAGGAACGCCCTGTCAATAAAAGAAAGCTGCTCAAACGCACCATTATCACAGCTTCCATGGCGGTGATTTTCGGCCTTATCGCATGCTTTACCTTTCTGGTGCTTGAGCCTGTTTTCAGCAACTGGCTGTACCCGGAGGAGGATCCTGCGCCCGTACAGCTTCAGGAGGAAGCGGCAAATGAAGAAATGCTTCCCGAGGATATGGTTCTGGAGACAGAAAGCGAAGAGGAAAAAGAAAGTACCCCTGTAACCTCCACCGTCGTCCAGAAAATTGACATGAGCGTTTCCGATTACCAGAAGCTTTACAGCAACCTGTATAAGCTGGTGCAGGACGCCGCCAAATCCATGGTGACCGTAACCGGCGTGGTGTCCGACGTGGACTGGTTCAACAACACCTATGAAAACAAGGGCCAGACCGCAGGCCTGATCGTAGCCGATAACGGCAAGGAACTCATGATCCTCACCGAAAAAGAGACCGTGGAACAGGCCGAAAAAGTGCATGTCACCTTCTGCGACAGCACCCAGGTTACAGCGACCCTGAAACAGTCCGACCCCACCACGGGCCTGGCCGTTATCTGCGTCAACCTGACCGATATCGCCGAAGAAACCAAGGAAATAATCAAAGCCGCAAAGCTCGGCAGCTCCAACAGCGGAAGCGGCCTCCTGGCCACGCCCGTCATTGCCCTGGGACGCCCCATGGGCAACGTCAGCTCCGTAGCCTACGGCATGATCACTTCCATGGACACCGTGCTGAACCTGACCGACGGCAACTACCGCCTTCTTACCACGGACATATACGGAAGCACAAACGGAAGCGGCGTGCTCATCAACCTGAACGGACAGGTGCTGGGAATAATCAGCCAGCGCAACAACAGCAGCGATGCCAAAAACCTGGTGTCCGCCCTGGGAATAAGCGATTTGAAAAGCAATATCGAGAAGCTGTCCAACGGCCAGGCCATGGCCACCCTGGGCATTTACGGCACTGACGTCCCCGAAGAAATCCAGGAATCACAGGGAGTTCCCGCCGGAGCTTATGTGACCGGCATTGTGATGGATTCCCCCGCCATGGTGGCAGGCATCCAGAGCGGAGACGTCATTGTAAAAATGGGAACGGAGGAAATCACCACCTTCCAGGAATATAATAAGGAAATGATGAGCCTGGTACCCGACTCCCAGATCACCATCACAATTATGCGCCAGGTACAAGATGAATATCAGGAAATGGCTGTGGATGTCATTCTGGATACTCTGAAATAAATATGGGGCCGCTGAAGGCCGTCCATTTACTAAGGAAAAAAGCCTTCGGGCGGATTGGAGAAAACATGAAATATATTAAAGATTTAAAAGAGGGCGACAGAGTATTTGACATTTACCTCTGTAAACATAAACAGTCTGCCGTTACCAAAAACGGGAAAGCTTATGATAATGTGATCCTTCAGGATAAAACCGGCACCATAGATGCCAAAATATGGGATCCCAACAGCGCGGGAATTGCCGAATTTGACACCCTGGACTACATTGAGGTATACGGCGATGTGAACAGCTTTCAGGGCGCTCTGCAGGTGAGCGTGAAAAGAGTCCGCCTCTGCGAAGAGGGAGAATACGATCCTGCCGACTACCTTCCCGTAAGCTCCAAAAATATAGATGACATGTATAAACAGCTTCTGGGCTTTATCGGCAGTGTGGAAAACCAGTACCTGAAAAAGCTCCTGGAAAGCTTTTTCCTGGAAGACGAGTCCTTCATCAAAGCCTTCCGCATGTCCTCCGCCGCCAAAACCGTACACCACGGCTTTGTGGGAGGCCTGCTGGAACATACACTGAGCGTAACCAAACTCTGTGAATACTACTGCGCCGCCTATCCCGTACTGAAAAGAGATCTTCTTATCACGGCTGCCATCTGCCACGATATCGGCAAAACCAAAGAGATTTCTCTTTTCCCCGAAAACGATTATACCGATGACGGCCAGCTCCTGGGACACATCGTTATGGGCACAGAGATGATCGGCCAGAAGGCCCGCACCATCCCAGGATTCCCGCCTGTACTGGAAGCCGAGCTCAAACACTGCATCCTGGCCCATCACGGAGAATACGAATACGGCTCCCCCAAAAAGCCCGCTATCATAGAAGCCGCCGCCCTCAACCTGGCCGACAACACGGACGCTAAGATGGAAACCTTCATGGAAGCCCTTCAGAACACCAAGGATGACGGATGGCTGGGCTATAACCGGCTCTTCGAATCCAATATCAGGATGACACGGATGGAGTAAATATATATGGATATCAAAAAGAATGACATTCTCACAGTAGAAATAACCGATACCGGCACAGAAGGCGAGGGCATTGGCAAGCTTGCACTCCCTGCCCCTGATGCCGCGGACACAGAAGAAAAAGCCGGCGGAAAAGCCGCAGGCTTTACTCTGTTTGTCAAAGATGCGGTCATCGGCGATACCGTACAGGTGAAGGTCATGAAAGCGAAGAAAAACTATGCCTATGCAAAGCTGGAGAAGGTTCTTGTGCCTTCTCCTTTTCGCGTTCAGCCTCCCTGCGCCTTCCACCGCCAATGCGGCGGCTGCCAGCTGCAGTCTCTCTCATATGAAAAGCAGCTGGAATTCAAGCAGAATAAAATCAGGAATAACCTGGTGCGGATCGGCGGGTTTGATCCGGAGAAAATCGACGCCTGCATGGAGCCGATTATCGGGATGGAGGATCCCTGGCATTACAGGAATAAGGCCCAGTTTCCTTTCGGATATGATAAAGAAGGGAATGTGGTGACGGGATTTTATGCGGGAAGAAGCCATACTATTATACCTAATACGGACTGTGCGTTAGGGGTGGAGGAAAATCAGCAGATTTTGGAGATTATCCTCAGGTTTATGAAGAAATACGGGGTGTCCGCTTATGAGGAAGTGTCCGGGAAAGGGCTGCTGAGGCATGTGCTGATCCGGAAAGGATTTGCCAGCGGACAACTGATGGTCTGCCTGATTATAAATGGGAAGAAGCTGCCGGAGGAACAGAGACTGGTGGATGAACTGTGGAAGATACCGGGAATGACCAGTGTGTCCGTGAATGTGAATACGGAACGGACGAATGTGATTATGGGGAAGAAGGTCCGGGTTCTTAAAGGGGAAGAGAAGATTGAGGATTCGATCGGGGACGTGGTGTTCCGGATTTCTCCGCTGTCTTTTTATCAGGTGAATCCGGTACAGACACGGAAGCTGTATGGACAGGCTTTGGAGTATGCGGGGCTGACGGGGGAAGAGACAGTTTGGGATCTGTATTGTGGGATTGGGACGATTTCATTGTTTCTGGCGCAGAAGGCTAAAAAGGTGTATGGGGTGGAGATCGTGCCGGAGGCCATTGCGGACGCGAAGGAGAATGCGGTAAGGAATAGGATAACGAACGCGGAATTTTACGTGGGGAAGGCGGAAGAGGTGCTGCCGCGGAAGTATGAAGAAGATGGGGTTTATGCGGATGTGATCGTGGTGGACCCGCCCAGGAAGGGGTGCGATGAGAAGTGCCTGGAAACGATGGTGCGGATGCGGCCGGGGAGGATTGTTTATGTGAGCTGTGATTCGGCTACTTTGGGGAGGGATTTGAAATATTTGGGGGAGAATGGGTATGAGGTGGTGAGAGTACGTGGGGTAGATCAATTTCCGGGGACAACGCATGTGGAGACGGTGGTGTTAATGGGGAGGAAAGACTAGGAAATTAAAGGATTTCGAGACTTTGATGAGGATATGTAGGTGTGCTTTTATGGTTGCTTGAGGTGAAATATGTTTCAGATTACTGGGGAAAGGAAAATGAATGTTTTGACAAAAGGGTTCAATTCTGCTTGAAAGATTTTTAATGTCCCACGAAATTACTCCTATTCAGGAAAAAATTGAAATAAGGTATGACAAAAACCTTGTTCAATAAAAGCATAATATCTAAGAAGCAAAAAATATTAGGAAATGGGAATTCTATGTATGTTGGTTTGATTTTTTAATTATAATATAACATTTATAGATTATGATAGCAGGCATATTGATTTATAAATGGAATGGGAGGAATAACATGTCAATACAAGTGGATGATGTTATTAAAGTGTTAAGTAAAATATATAATTTTATTGAAGATGATAATATAGTTAATGAAGAAAATATATTGAACTATGAAACCGATGATATAGAGCCCATTAGAGTAAGGATCTATACAGAGAGTAATAAATTTGATATTTTTAAAGAATATTCTTTTGATGATTGGAGCCTTAATTGTGATGATGATTTTGAATCTGATTATGGATATAAAGAAGATATATTGATAAATTTTAGAAAGTCATTATTACGATTTAGTTTGGAAAGAATCGTAGGAATCAAACCACATGAAGAAGTTGATGATTTTTGTGCTGCTTATGGTTGTCCTGATAAAAGTTATAATATTTACGTAGGATATTGGAACCAAGATATTAGTGAAGATTTAATTAATAGATTTATGGAGTCTGAGAATAGCATTAGAGAGTTATCAGGTATATATACGACTGATAATGTATATGACGCAATAGATGTTTTGATTGCTCAAATACCTGAATATAAGAAGTTATTGAAGTCTGAAAATGAATATTACAAATGTAAATACCTCTATATCTCAAGTATAAAATATGATTTAAAATCTTTTTTTTCAGATGAAGAAAAATTAGTTAAAGCCAAGCATTTTTATAAAGGAACTGAAAACATTCTTATTAAGTTTGAAAATGGATTTATTGGCAGTATAAATTTAGAAGCATATAATATTTATGAGCAAATTATTTCATTGATTAGTATTTTTGAAATACCACAAATCTATACGGATTCGAATGAATATATATATTTAACAGACTCGTATATTAACTGTCTGTTTAATATAAGTGGTTATTCAGAGGCTAGAGATCTTGAGCAGTTATATTTGCAAGAAATGATAGATAAGTTTACCCCTTTTCGAAACCCTCGAGATGTATATTTATATGATTTTTCCCATTTGACTGCCACTCAATTTGAAAAGTTGTGCTATGATTTGTTAATTGAAATGAAATTTGTAGATGTCCATCCTATTGGAAAAACCAATGCAACAGATGGGGGGAGAGATATAATTGCCAATGAAATAGTTAAAGGTGCATTTGGTGATGAAAAGCGACTTTGGATTTTTCAATGTAAGCATAGTAAAAAAAGTCTTGATAGGAAGGATGTTGCAGAAATTGGTGATTTGCTAGAAGAAAATAATGCTCAAAGATATGGTTTATTTTGTTCAAATGATTTATCCTCTTCAGCGATAAATAGAATACAAGCTAAAAATAGGTATCTCAATGGTTGCATCCATTATTGGGGAAAAATAGAAATGCAATCTCTATTAAATCAATATCCAAATATAGTTAGTAGATATGCTTTTTTGCCCCAAAAAACTATTTGATAGTTAACATTAATATGAGAAATAAGTAAAAACCTCCTATGGTATAAAAATAATTAGTAGGGATTCTTGGGAGGGGGAGAGCAACACCTTAAAAATAGCGAAACAATTTCGTTATGTAGTATAAGTATTCTATTTCGTCGCATGTGGAGATGGTAGTTTTCTTATCCGTACAATTTGCTGAGTTAGGGTTCTTTAGGATGTTAACAATGCTGTATTGTTTATCAACTATATTCGTTTTTGCAGTAGCATACTGTCTATTTATACACTCTCTATAAAGCTTAGAATTATTTAGGATATGGTGGTGTCGATAAGTGTAGATAAACAACTTTTTTGATGAAAGACTATATTTGAACATAAAATTTCTATTAAAAGGGATTTACGGCTAAGGTATACTATAATACAAAACATTCTTATTATTAAGTTTCTATAGTTATAACTTGGTGGGATTAATAGATGTATATTTTCTTGTGATAAAAGTATATGTTTATTAGTGCATAAGAGAAGGTATTATGACTATAAGCAATCATTTGAGTATTTTAAAATTAGGGAATAAATTTACAATAAACTTAATCTAAGGTTTTAAAATATTTAAAAAGAAGTTCGTACTCTTTAATATATTGAGAGCGAAAAGAAGAAAAAAATTTTATTACATTAGGATTGTACATGTAAATTTTATTTTGTACAGAATAATTAATGAAATATACAATCTTTACAATATGTATAAGTAGGTAATCCACTATTTAATACGGCTAATATAATATTTTTTTGGCACGAAGATTAATTATTTTCAATGAGCATAAAATGTTAATTGACTTAATCAATATAAATTACTAAAAAATAGTATATAAATTAAAAAATGGAGAATAGCCAATGAAAAAGTATACTTTAAAGGATTTTGCTGAACAAGTTATTCATGAAAATGCCGAACCAATGACAGCGTCTGAAATATGGCAGTACGGTTTGAATAAAGGGTATGATAAAAAAGGAGGTTTTGTTGGTAAAACACCTTGGATCACTATTGGCCGAAAAATAGATATTGATATTAAGGATAATCCTAATAGTAAATTTGGTGTATATGCTCAGCTTCGGCCAAAGAAATTTTATTTAAAAGATGAACCAGTGCCAAAAGAATATAAAGAATATGAAGAAAAGAAGTCTAATAGAACTTTTGGTTTATTAGAGATAGAATTACATAAACATCTAACATATTTTGCATATACGTATCTTGAGCATGTATATACTAGAACAATTCATCATCAAAAGTCAGGGAAGAATGATAAATTTAAAATCTGGTTACATCCGGACCTTGTTGGAGTATCTTTTCCTTCGGATGTTTGGGAAAGTGATGTTATAGCTCTTTCAAAGGAAATGGGGGTACTTCCGTTAAAATTATATTCATTCGAGTTAAAACGTAATTTGAGTTCATCCAATTTACGGGAATGTTTTTTTCAGGCAGTTTCTAATTCATCGTGGGCACATGAAGGATATTTGGTTACAGCTTTTATAGAAAAAGATGACGACTTTAATCAAGAATTAAAACGTTTATCAAGTTCATTTGGCATTGGTATTATTAAATTGGATGTGTACAATCCGGATGATTCCGAAATTCTATTTCCTGCTAGGTCAAAGGAAGTACTTGATTGGGAGACTATAAATAAATTATGTATAATTAATTCTGATTTCAAGGAGTTTATAGGATGTGTCAAAGATACTGGACAGACAAACAGGATTAGAAAAGAATTATATGATAATATCTGCGACTCCGAAAAATTAAAGTTAATAAAAGAAGATAAAATGTTATAAATCCATGAGATCTATTATGTTTTTTATGCCAGTAGGAATCTCCTACTGGCAATTTTTTTTGCATGAATATATTTTAATTAACAAAAAAAGGTATAAATTGTAAAAAAAATAAGTAGCAATGAGATATGGACTCATATAAGTCCCAATATATTCATATTTTCTCCTAAAATTATTAATGAACCCAAATAGGTTCGTTTAGGAGATGATATTATATGGAAGAACAAAAAATAAAACACGACGATTTTATTCATATTGGGAATAATATTAAAAGTATAAGAATAGAAAAAAATATAAAGCAAAAAGAACTTTTGAGAAGACTTCAATACAGTGGGATACAGATGACGAGAGAGTGTTTAGTGAAAATTGAAGGTGAAAGACAACATATCCAGGCATCTCAGT
>ERZ773260.3627-NODE-3627-length-14410-cov-3.024033_pt1 | contig 14410 bp, 18 predicted proteins | sample MGYA00511387_ERZ773260 | MGnify/ENA primary metagenome ERZ773260 (study PRJEB29015, sample SAMEA2737745) | human gut metagenome | biome: human gut; feature: human-associated habitat; material: faeces | place: China | collected 2012 ... | reverse complement strand
TATAAGTAACTGATATTTAAAGTGATAACAATACATATATTTATTATGTATTATATATAAAAGTTTATTAGAAAAAATATATAAAAGTAATAATAAATTTTATTATTACCTTTCAAATCAAAAATAGTTTTTTGTAAGAGTTATATACAGGAGACAAGTTTTGAAGTTATTCCTTTTCATCCATTTCCTTAAGTTCCTTTTGAAGGTCTGCAATCTGCATTTCCTTGTAGAATCTTTCGAATCTACCGGTTTCAATGAGAAAAGCTGAAACTTCAAGAGCATCCCTATAGGTATAATTTGACTCTTTGATAATTTGCTTTTTGTCTTCATCCATGTAGGATGAGGTATTATTTATATTGGCCATAGCTATTACAACCTGTATATAATAATTAATATAATATTTTATTATTACTTTTATATAAAATTATCATTACAGATTTGAGCCGCCCATTTTTCGCACCCATATTACCTATAGAATAATGGATGTTAGATGCAATATAATTAATAGATACAGATTTACATTTAATTTAATGGAATGGTTTTGACATTAACGGCAATATTGGTTAATCCTGAAGCAAGTTTTAATCTGAATATGACCTAATACCAATATTGCGGTTTTTCTACGACCTCCAGTCATAGTAACTGGATCGTTAACTGCAATACCTAAAATGATTTCCTCGCCATCATCAGTGAACTTTTTAACTGTAGGTTTGCCAATATCTGAATTTTCTGATAATGTTACAACATCATCGACTTTGATTTTATCGCCTGCATACTCATATCCCGGAGTCTCGCCAGTAGGAGTTGTTACAGTAGTTGCAGTAATTTCACATTCGTCTAATAAGAAAGTTGTGACTTCTTTTCTTTCTTCAAGTAAAATAATAGAATCTGCCATTATTAATGTCTTCCACGCAAATCTCATTATTACTTAATTTATTATTTATGTTATATAAATATCTCCATATATAGCTACTTTTTAAAAAATTAGTTGGTGTTGACATTAACATTAACGATTGCAAAATAAGGTTTAAAATAAGAATAGATAGTTAATATTACTCTGTTAATCTAAAATAGAGGATAGAATAGAAATAAGTCAATATTTAGTTATAAGTTAAAGATTTCTGTGAAATTCAAGATGACTTATTTCTATTGGAAAAACAACATGATTGATGTTTCCAGTATAATATATATTTATTATACTATTTTATTTTTATTCATGCTGTAAGATAATCCTGTGGAGGGAACATCGGATAAGTTATGAAACTACTTATTTAAATATGATCCCACCATTTAAACAAATAAAACCACTCATTATAATGTTATTTAATTTTATACACTCTTTTGTAAGTTAAAACATCCTCTTCATCTTTTTTAACAGTTAACTCAAATATATCTCCTGGAGATATATCTAATTCATCACATACCTTAGCAGGAATAGTTAAATCCATTGATTTAGTTCCTTGTCGTGATCTTGCTTTAACAGTTGTCTTTTCCATATTATTATATTCTATATCTAAATACATATAATACTTTATGTATTTAATGTACATTAATCGTTATTTTATATTGCCATTAAAAATAAAATCGGTGATTATGTGAGTAAAAACATAGATTTAATTGAGTACCAAGAGTATAAGTTAGTTAAGGAAGATGTTATTGAAGGCGCTGAACCAATCTATGATTTCCCAAAATATACAACACAGATTATTAACCAAGCAAGTATGAATATGCAAGCTACAAGACCAAAAGTAGTTGGACAAATGAGTGATTTAATCCAAGAATGTCCAACAAAATCATACGAAGGTTGGAAAGAATGGTATCTTGAAAGATATCCTGATGCTATTGATAAAGCTACAGATAAAGCATATGAGGGAGTAGTTAACCTTAGAAATGCTATTGGGGAAATTGATAGGGATATGGTAAAAGCTTGGGTAACTGATTTAGTTCTTACAAAGACTGCTGAAGGATTAATTTTCCAAGAAGCAGTATTAGCTTATGTTGCAAATCTTGAAAATACTTCATATAGATTAGCAAGACCTGACGAAGAAAGTAAAGGTATTGATGGATACATTGGAGATAAACCTGTGCAAGTAAAATCAATTACCTATACTGCAAAACAAGCATTACAAGAAAACATTCCTGTAGATATAATATATTATGATAAAGGAAGCAAAGGGGCTAAATACCTAAAGATTTATTATAAATAGAGGCTGCTTAAATGAATAGGAAAATTAATAAACTTAATGAACTAACTTATAATGAAAGAATTAAATTTAAAGATGGTTATGAAAAAATGATTGAAGATGAAGCTCCAGAACCAAATTTTCCAAAATATACAACTCAAATTATAAATATAGCTAGCCAGAATAATCAAGCTACAAGAAAAAATGTAGTTGGACAAATGAGTGAATTACCTTTTGAATGCCCATATAAAACACAAAAAGAATGGGAAGAATGGTATCTTGAAAGATATCCTGATGCAATAGAAAATGCAACCGACAAAGCATATGAGGGAGTAAAAAAGCTTAGAGAGGCTATTCCAAAAATCGATAGAGATATGGTAAAAGCTTGGGTAACTGATTTAGTTTTAGTAAAATCATGGAAAGGTATAATTTATCAAAAAATAATTCTACAATATTTAGCTAATGAAAAAAATACTGATTGGAGATTAGCAACCCCTGAAGAAGAAAGTAGAGGAATAGATGGATTTATAGGTGAAAAACCTGTCCAAATAAAACCAGAATCTTTTCTAACAAAAGGTTTAATAAATTTTGATTCTGAATATGATATTATTTATTATAGAGCTGCGAAATCTGGTAAATCATTAGCAATATATTATGATGATATTTTTTAAAATATAAACATTGATATTTAATATATCACGAGGAAAACAATGTCAAGAAAAGCAAATACTGGAGGATTATTAAATTTACTTAATGGTAAAATGGGAATATCTGCTCCATATAAATCTGTTCCAGTAATAAAACTAATCAATAAACATAAACCTAAAAGTTATAATGAATTAGAAGCTTTAATTGAATACCATTATCTTAATGATTGTCCTTGTGGAATCAAATCACAGGGTAGTGTTTATGATTTCGGGAAAAACTTATATGATGCTCAAATACCATACTGGGGAGAACATAAATTTACATTAGAAGAATGTGTTCAATGGGAATATGATTTATTTATTATTAACTCATTAAAGGGCAATAAAATGGAAGATAAAGCTATTAATGAGTTAAAAAATAAATTACCTGCGGAATACAGTGTTGATAATGCAATCGGATTTGTAGATGAGGAATATCGTGTGGATATTGAAATAAAAAAAGATAATGAAACTATTCTTGGAATACAGGTCAAACCTTCTTCCTATAAATATATGAGGTATGAAGTTAAATCATTCAATACTATAAGAAATTATAAATATGGTATTGATGTTAAATATCTGTATTATAATGAGGATGAAGAATTCACTAACTTGAATGAGATAATACAAGATTTAAATTAATTCATCATCCAATCTTTTTTACAGGTTTGTGGTGCAATGATATTTAAAAATGTACATTTTGACATATATGCAGGGATTGACATAACTGATAATAATATTAGAAATCTGTTTGGCAAATTTCTGAATTATGTAAGAGAAGAGGATATATCTTATATTGAAATATGTGATAGGGATCAGGGTTATATTTTTATTGAAAAAGAAGGAAAAGAAAATGAATGGGATGAAAAAACCAGTCAAATGTGTGATTTATTGAATAGATTGAATTTTGATGCATTCTTATCTGCAGAAGACTATGGGTATGTGGATGTAATAGTTCTAAATAATATCTGTTGATATTATAAAGTCATTTGTTTTGTTTTTTTCTTTTTATTTGCTTTAGAGTCATTGTCTTCTGTTATAATTTTCACTGTGGACCCAACATCCTCTTTTGATATTGGTTTATAATCAGCAACAATAATTCCATCGTCATCACATATCTTATCAACATATTGGAATGATGATTTTCTTTCTTGACTAGTCATTACTGCAAAATTATAAACATCAGATTCATGTTTTAGCGGTCCTTTATCCGCAACTCTTTTATTGACGAAATCAATATGATTATTAATCCTTTCAAAGATATATTCATTAGAACTATCTTTACTTTCTAATATTCCTTCAGTTATGAAATTTTTAAAGTTAGGATCAATTTCATATCCTATTGAATTTCTACCAGATGCAACTGCAGCTATAATTGTAGTTCCAGTTCCTAAAAATGGATCTAAAACTGTGTCTCCTTTAACTGAATACATATTAATTAAACGATATGCTAATTCAAAAGGATACGCGCCATTCCTATTTCTTAATTCTTTATCTTTCATTTTTTGAGAAGTTCCTTTAACATCTTCCCAAACATCGGAAAACCAGTTATTTCTTTCTTCCCAGAAGTATGCGCTACCTCTTCTATGCTCTTTTTCAGCTTGTTTTTTAAATTCTCTGTTTCCCCCTTTTCTGAATATTAATATATATTCATGTTCTAAAGTAACATAAGCGTTTGGAGGAAGCATACCTGAGCCCATAAATTTATTTGGTTTATTACTCTGTTTTCTCCATAATATGTCTGGTAGAACTTGATAACCCATTTGCTCAAAGCAATTTATAATGCTAGAATGATTTGAATATAGTTGAAAACTATCACCTATTTTTCTAGTGGCATCTCCAATATTAATACATGCAATTCCACCAGGTGTAAGGACTCTATCAACTTCAGCCCATACTTTATTTAATTCTTTATTCATTAAATCATAAGCTTCAAAACCATTTTCATTATTTAAAGCATCAGATATCGCTGGATTTAAACTACCGAATATTTCATCCCACATTTCAATCATTGGATATGGAGGAGAAGTAACTATAAGATTGACAGATTCATTTTCAATTTCATTAAGATTTTGAGAATTTCCAATAATAACTCTATGTTTTGTTTTCATTGAATTTCACCTTTAACTAATCCTTTGATTATTTTTGTATATCTAAGTATAATAATATTTCTATGTATTTAATGTACATAATGAAAACAAAAAAATTTTATTATCAATGATAATTAATTCAATTATTTATTTTCATCATCAATGATAGCTTGCTCAGCCTCACCGCTTTCAATCATACCAATTCCTATATCAAATTCTCTTTTAATATCACTCATTAATCTTATTTCAGAATCCCAGACTTCATTTTCATGTTCTCGGGTGATACCCCAGACACTTGCATCAAGTTCACCTTCAATTAAATCTTCAGCTAATAATTCCTCATAAATTGAAAAGTACTTGACTTTGATCTCTTCACGTAACTTTTTCAGCTGTTCATAATCATTAATTAAATCTTCAACCTGAAGTCTATGATATTTGAATCGAGCATGGTCATATAATAGCTTCATTTGTCTAAAGCTATCAAGAACTTCTTTCTCATCATCTTCAAGTTCATCATACTTTCTAAATCTATCGTTATTCATAATAATCGCTATTAACTGTTTGAATAAACGATTATAAAAGCTTTTGATATAAGTCTAAGGCATTATTGCTCCCAACTTGTAATTTTACCAGCTCAGAGCAATATTGATGTGAGAAAGTAAAAATATATAAAAAAGACTCTGTTGAAACCCTATAATTTTTTACAGTTGAAGTTGCACATCGACTATGATTTTTTGAAGAATTCTTAGTTATTTTAATTATAACTTGTTATTTATTTGTTAAATTTAGTATAATTTTAAATTAATCAGTAATATTTAAAAATAGTTTTTAATAAGTTTTATATACTTGAATGGAGAATATTTATATATATGAATAACGAAAATAAACATTTTCCAATCATTAATTAGTCGTTTAAAGTATAAAACTCTTTTGGATTTTGGGTTCAAAAAGCAGTACACGAAAATTTTTCAAAAAAATTAAAAATAAGAGTAAAAACTGTTATAAGACCAATGAATTGATTAAATTAATTGAATACACCTACAGTTTATGCACCTACAGTTTATGCTAAATTATCTTTAAATAAGTATTCCTGTCGTTATTCTAAGCAATTATATTCTCAACTTGCACTTTTGACTATTTTAGTGTTAAAAATTTATTTAAAATTAACTTATCGTCAAATAAGTGAATATTTGGAGTTTTCAGATAGATTAAGGAGTTATTTAAGTATTAAAAATGCTCCGGATCCATCAACATTACAAAAATTCTTTAAAAGAATGCCTACAAACATGTTTGAAAAAATAACAACATTAATACTTAATAATTTGGAAATTAAAGTTTAAATATGTGGCTCTTGATGGTACTGGATTCACTATCGACAATGCAGACAAATTATTACGCAAAAATACGCAATAACGAACGAAAACACTTACACCAAATCACACATTGCAATCGATGTTGATTCAAGATTAATATTGTATTCACAAGCAGCAAGAGGACCTAAACACGATACAACCTTTGCAATAGCATCCATTAGAAGTTTAAAAAAACATAAACCAGAATATGTAATAGCAGACAAAGCATATGACACAGAAAAAATAAGAGAATACATAAACAAAGAAATAACAGCATCCGACCAAATACCACTCAAATCCAACTTCAGACACAGAGGGTACAGACGATTAAGCCAAAAAACATTCAACAAAGAAATATACTCACTAAGAAAACAATGTAGAAAACGTATTTAGTGTTATAAAAAGAAAATTAAACGAAAACAACAAAAGTAAAAGTACAAGACTACAAAACAAAGAAACAAGACTCAAAACAACAATTTACAATATTCTCCAATCAATCAAAATAGAAAAATAGGATTTCAACAAAGTCATAAAAAAAGAAATTATTTAATATTATCAATGTTCTTAGCTATTTCATCGCATTTAGGCGTTAGTCTATATAGTCTACCTTTTCTAGCTTCCTCATTAATACATTCAACTAGTTCATGTGATTTTAATTCAGATAAGACTTTTGAAATATGGTTTGGTCCAATATCTGAATTTCTTGCGATTTAAGTAGGTATCAATACTCCGTCATCTAATGATTTCATTACTTTTGTTCTATATTTGGATATTTTTGCATAGCTCATTTCTTTTAGTATTTCATCAGATAGTTCCATTATCATCACTTGTTATTACTTATTAACTTCTTACAAAATAAATAATATCATTATCATATGTACCTAAAGCATCATATGCTGCCTGTGTCATGAATCTGAATTTATCGAAAACACCATATTCAACACCCATATAAACTGGCCCTGAAGATTTAGCTAAATACATCTGTATATCATCAGAATGCTTTAATGGAATTACACTGCATGGGTCGAGTGATTCTGTATCCCAGGAACTTCCGTTATATTCTTTTATGGTCATGACAGAACTTGTTACAATAGCTACACGATAACCTGCACTAACGCCTGAAGGTAATGTGTTTGTTGTTCTTATTTCATCGACTGGTAATTTCCAGCCCACTTCCTCATCACTACCTATTCCTGTATCACCTTTCGGCCCTGTGTCCCCAGTGTCATCTTTGGCACCAGTTTTTCCTGTAGCTCCAGTATCTCCCTTATCACCTTTATCTCCAGTGCCACCTTTAACACCTTGCGGACCAGTATCACCTGTGTCTCCCTTAGTTCCTGTTGCACAGGTTGCTCCTGTGTTCCCCGTATCTCCTTTGGCACCAGTATCTCCATTATCACCTTTTAATTCATCGAAGGATACAGTAAGGAATTGTATTTTCACTAATGCCTAACGCTTCTGAGTATAACATTACAATCGGAATGACAGTGACCAGAAATGAAGTCAGTATGTCAATATCCTTTCTATTTTTCTCCAAGAATTCATAAATCATCTTTAAACACCTCTTTAGTATGACTTAAGATTACTCCATCAACGCAGATCTTTTCTTCAGTTCTGTAAACCTCTTCTGCATTTTCTCCTATGTTCATCCAGGATTCATATTCCTCCAATGATTCAAAGTATTTTATGTATTTCATTGTGCCTCCCAAGTTATTGAGTAGTATAATATTCCATTTTCGATTTTAAATTGTATTACATGCTTGACTGCATAAAAATAACCTGAATCAACATATTTTGTACCGTTCCAGTAGAACCAATGCCCTGTTGACTGGTCAATATATGGCCCCTTATTTTCTAAAGTTCCTACTATTTTCCTTATGGTCATGATTTTACATCACTTTGTTATTATATATTTTATTATTTCTTTTATTATATATTTTATTATCTTAATTATATAAAGTGTACTTTTTCATCTTCATTGCAACATTCCCATTCCATGTAGAGCTTGTTGTCCTCCCAGACAAACCTGACATTATTGACAATAGCTACATCGGGAAGTTCACAATAGGTAACGCCGTCAGCGTCCTTGACATGATTGGCCTGCGCCATGATATTGGACTCTGTCGGCACGATCATATTGACGACATGAGTTATGTCATCCTGTTCAACACTGCAGTCAGCAAGGCCAATACAGTTCTGGGATTCAGGATACATTTCAATTTCTGACATCTGACGATAAACACGGATGTATTGAGTATCTTCATTTTTCGTTAGGTTAACGATTGAAAGTAATCTTAAATCATGGCCATGAACAGGATTGCACTCACCGCCACTGTCAATGTAGATTCTAGTATTGGGCAATATCTGCTGGCACTGGTCTTTTAAGTTTTAATCTGAAGACATCACCCAAGACTGCAACGGCCACTAATGTTAATCCTGATGTCTTTACCTAAACTTTACCTAAGAGATACCCAAAAGCCAATTCGCCTGCTTTAGCTTTTCTGACTATTGTATGCCCATTGTGGATGATTCATCCAATGTAACCATTTCACCTACTGCACACGGGTCAGAACAAATCCAAGCAGTATGCTCATCATTAACATAGCTTCTCTCCCCTTCATCAAGCAAACAAGCCATAACATCCATCTTCTCAGAATGCTCCAGTCCTGTTGGATATCCACGGCCATGTCCTATTGTTGAGTTTATATCATAATCGATTATCATTTTAAAACACCCAATCCCAATTCTTGTTGATTATTTTATCTGGAATATGAAGTCCAGTATCTGCCATGTCACTGTCATTGGCATCCCACATTAACGTTGAGCCCCTATAAGCCTTAGTGTATTCATGGCTTCCTTTATATAATCTAATTCCAGTTTTGGAATCCCTTTCAGTTACTGTTACCTGTGGAATAGAATTAAATCCGAATATAGGTGATGGATATTAACAGCCATTTCAGGCCAACATAATTGAAATCTTCAAAATCAGTTGTTGCATACATGTTCAGAGAGATTTCAATTTCATGATAATTATTGTCATGGATGTGAGTTGGATTGTTCCTGTCAAAGCCTTCAAGATAATCTGAATCATTACTGAACCCTTTTGAGACTCTCCCATGAAAATGATACTGTTTATAATCTCCATTATCATCAGTTCCTGAAGCGTAAGCGTCACTGGAATTAACCTGAATTAATGTTTCAGTACCATTGAACATTAAATACTGCTTTTCACCGTCCCAGTTCAGGGATGTGACTTTTAAATCCTCCTGATAACTTGAGAGATTATAATCAACCTGCATCATGTATGTTCCAATGCTTGTTCCATTATATGTTGCATTATCATTAACATCAACACACCCTCCGATTCGTTTAAATCTTGCAACAGTAACACGGCCATTGCTTAAACTGGCTCCTGAAGCAACTTTGGTAAATAATGTCCTTGGAGAGGACATATCAATGATTAAAACAAATCTGGCTCTTAAAAATTTACCTCCATCTGTTGAATCATTGTTGAGACTTAAACATGAGTAGTCCATGAAAAAATCTGAGTAGGTGTCATGATTTGCATCAAACATCAGCACATCCCCTCCAGTTGATAAAGTGCTTGAAAAGACTGTTGAAGTATCATGAACATCCAGCATATCTTTGTGGTCTGGGAGGTCTGACCGACCAGAAGATAGCTGCCGGCTGAGGTCCATAACTAAGAATGTATAATACTGGACAGTTGGTTCCATCTCTGGTTTTGATTTTCAAGTTTTTCAAATCACCTCTGAAAAGATTAGAATAAGAACTGCTTGCTAAATTATCTAAAAAAAGATAATCATAGTTGGATGAATAGTTGCCGCTCCTTTCGTTGTGATTGCTCATGACAATATTAATTTATAATTCCCTTTGTAATGTCATAAATAATATTTTATTATTTATTTTATATAAATAATATAATAAAAAAAGTAATAAAAAAATGTTTACATTAACGGTAGCAATTTGCTGATTGAAACTTGATTTTGAAAAGCAGTTGTATATGCTGAGTTGAAAAGTAAAATGATTTTAAATGTGCACATCGTTAATGTGAAAGAAACTAAATTAAAACTATCATTATGAATTTTACTTTTGATTTACTAAACCCTAACATTAAAAAAATCATGTAATTAAAAGTGTCTAAAATTAGTTAATCATATTTGATTTACTATAATTTTTATCCACCAATTATGTAATTTATCGTGGATTATCATAATTTTTCTTTATTATTTTTAACCAAACTTAAAATTTCATTTATTTTATCTTCATAGTCCTCTGGCACAAATAACATACAGGATTGATGTTTTACATCATTTCCAAAATAATGATCTCTTTTTAAGCTTATTTCCATATTCAACAATAAAGGTTTAATAAATTGTTGATATAATTTTGACATATTACTATTACTTTCTTCAAATGTACTACCAATTATTATAGTATAATATTTTTCTTTGAATTTGCATTGAATTAAATAAGAATCTCCAATTTCACCAATATAACCTGAAATAAATTTTAAGTATTTTTTTCCAATTTTGTTTTTATCTAAACTGTATATGTTCCATTCATAATTTTTAATAACTTCATTTGTTATGAATTCTTTTTTAGCTATAAATTCTATAATTTTAGTTTCAATAAATAAATAGCAGATTTTATTGTTGTAGTCCACATATAACCTCTTTTTGAAAGTATTATTCATCTCAATTTTGACTTCTTTAACAATACCTGCAATAAATGTTTTTAATTCTTCAAAATAACATTTTGAGTAAGGTTTAATATATCCCTTAAGACCATTATCATTAAAAGAGTATACTCCTGAAAAAGTTTGTATTTTACTATCTATCCCACCACGATTAATAATCATTTTTTCGCCTAAAACTGTAAAAAATATATTTAAATTATTTTCTTTAAGATAATGAAGTAATATTCCTTTATCAAAAATAAAAGCAGTATTGTGGATATTATTAAATTCGCTTATGTCAAATCCAACTAAATTATTATTTTCATCATAAAGAAAACTATTTTCTTCACCATATCTTAAATTAAGGCTCTCAAAAAGGGTTTTATTTATTTTCAAATAATTTTTATTAATTAGCTCTGACCTTTCAGAACCAGAATATTTCGATGTTGTAACATTGACATCATATTTGTTATTATTGAGATTTAATTCATAAGTTTCGTTCCATCCATTATCATAAAAATAATCAAAAGCGATTGAACGATAAAATTCCTTATTGAATAACTCATAGTTTTCATGAGACTCAGGCATCCATCTGCCATCAAAATTTTTATGTTTTAAAAATGGAACAATATTGTTAAATTCATTGTTTTTAACAATATAACTTCTAATTTGACACCATATTTCTTTTTTAGGATATTCTTGACCAAAACCCCTATGTTTAATCCAAGTTAAATATCCTTCTAAAATTAATCCAGATAATAATGTTTTCCCCATTTTAATATTTGATTCAATTATCTTAGAAAAATCAGGTAAATCTTGAATATTATCCATCCAACAATCCTTTAAAAAATTTTTTTGAGAATATTTTTCTTCAAAATCCCAATTTAATTTTGGTAAATTTTTATTACAGGTTATTGTAGGGTCAATATTTCTAATGCTATCTTGCCATGGCCCCTGGTAAGGAATATCTTTTTCATTTGAAATATAATCATCATATATTGTTGGAAATTTATCTGATACCTGCGCTAATAATTCATATAATGCGATCCATTGATATTTTTCACCAATCCTCTCTGTAAATTCTTCATGTTCATATAATCCAACAACATACTCATCAAAATAACCGTGAATTTCTTCGTTATAGTCTAATTTAAAAATTTTATCAAGAGCAATATTCATTAAATCTATAAAATGAATATTGTTTTCCCTTAAAACTTTTTCCCACAATGTAAAATAAAATTGAAATGTATATCTTCCAAAATAACCGTACAATAATGATTTTCCATCCCGGTCATACTCTACACACATTGAACTAAAAATTCTTTTCACAGCATTATTTCCTGTTTTATATTTTTCAATTTCTTCATCAGAAGGAATTTTTGGAAATTCACTAGAATACGGAGGAGTTATTTTTTCTTTTACAATAACTATTTCATCATTAAAAATACAATCTTTATTCAAGCTAAATTCTATTATATTTCTTGCATAATCTCTAATTAAAATGTGTGGATAAACGAGTTCTTGATTGAAGATTGATTCATAAATGTAATTGGATAAATCTTCTAAATTTTCATAGTCTCTGGAATTCAAAACACATCCGTATGCTGCTGCATATAATCTTTCTAAAACATATGGGTCATCAACATCTTCAAATAATTGTAACAATTCTTTTAAAATATATAATTTATTTTTTAGTAAATTTACTAATGCATAAGTGGATTTATCTCTTAATTTTCTATTTGTTGTTGATAAAAACCAAGTTATCATTATTGAAGCTAATCTTAAAGATTCATCACTATAATATTCATGATTTTCCATAAATGCAAAATTTAATAAATTATTTACCTCTGAATTTTCATAATTTTGGTCATGGAGAAATATTGTCCAAAATCCATCTCTTTCACTTAAAGTTAATCGCTTTAACATTTCATGCGTGCGATATGAATTAAATAAATGATTTTCTATAGATGATAAACTAATTAATGTTTCTAAAAAGATTGGGCGCATGTCATAATCTTTTAAAATATATTCATTTATGTATTCAAATACATTTTCATCTACTGAGTATTTGCGCCATTTTAAACTTTGAATAAATGAATTCATCACATCAAATTCACTTTTTAGATGTTTATTTAAAAGACAATATAGTTCAATACCATAGTTTTCAGGCACATAAATTGATAGCATTTCCAAAATATTAATATTTGATTTTGATTCTACTATTTCATTTAAATTTTTTATAAATGTGTCGAAGTCTGTATTTTCAAGCAGATATTTTGTAGAAACATAATCTTCAAATCTTTGAAATGTAATTGATAAATGGATTTTATCCAAAAAAATAGATTCTTTAATAATTCTTTCATTAATAAGTTCATTCAAAAATTCATGTTTAAATGGATAATCACCGAGACATTCCATAACTATATTATTTGCTTTTTCAATTCCAATATATTCATTTTCAGACTCAAATTCGATTAATCTATTCAATACTATGCTTACTAAGTTTATGTGAGGATGATAACTAAATTTTTCGGATAATTTTTGATTTATTGAATAAATATATAATTCTATAATTTTTGAAAATCCTTCCATATTGTCTAAATCATTTTCTAAATGTAAGTTTTTAATTGTTTCGCAGAAAATATTTAAAAATAAGGGATTATTTAATTCTGGACTTAACATATAGTTATTTGGAAATTTGATTTTATATTTTTTAAAATATTCAATTCGAGCATCATAATCATCTTTAAATCCTGTTAATTCAATTTTTGTGAGTAAATTGTTCAATGATTTAATTTGTAATTTATTTAATTCATTTTCATTATTTTTATTTAAAAATGTGTCTCTTATTGAGAAAACAAAACTCAGCATATTTCTGTTAGAAACTTTATTAATGAATCCTTTTAAATATTTATTCCAAAATTTAACACCAGATCCCTCATTAATAGCATCGATTAATATAATTATTCTAGATTTATTAACATATGCTTTACTTTCCAATGCATCTAAAAATTCGTCAAAGGTATATCCTTTAATTCCCAATAAATCTAAAATTATATTTTCAGGGTTATGTTTAGTTTCAAATTGTTCTCCGAGTAATAATAAAGTGTTTTTATTATTATTTATCCCCTGGTCTGCAATGGTTCCAAATAAAAATGATTTTCCAATACCTGCTTCTCCATAAAATAATATTGTTGGATTATTAGTAATATTTAAAATTTTATTATTTGATATAAAATCTTTAAACTTATTTACATCAGATAAAATTCCATAAAGTTCATTAATTATCTTTTTGTTATTAGGGCCATTGGGGATTACTGATTTAATATGTATTATGTTTTTTTCAATTTCATCAAGTAACTCAGAGATTTTTTCGAGACTAAAAGAATTTATGCCATCAAAT
>ERZ773260.3623-NODE-3623-length-14419-cov-4.353940_pt1 | contig 14419 bp, 10 predicted proteins | sample MGYA00511387_ERZ773260 | MGnify/ENA primary metagenome ERZ773260 (study PRJEB29015, sample SAMEA2737745) | human gut metagenome | biome: human gut; feature: human-associated habitat; material: faeces | place: China | collected 2012 ... | reverse complement strand
GGCAGAGAATATTCTCCCACAGATTTCACAGATTTACACAGATATTTACTCCCACGGAATTCACAGAACAGACTGGCAGAGAATATTCTCCCACAGATTTCACTGCTTTACATAGATATTTACTCCCACAGAATTCACGGAATTCACAGAACAGCCTGGCAGAGAATATTCTCCCACAGATTTCACAGATTTACACAGATATTTACTCCCACAGAATTCACGGAACACACAGAACATTTTGCTTACATCTGTGTAAATCCGTGAAATCTGTAGGAGTTCCTTCTCAACAATAAACTTCTGTGAAATCTGTGTATTCTGTGGGAGCCCACTACGCAGCCTAACCATCTGTGTGAATCCGTGAAATCTGTGGGAGAACATTGCTGTAGCAGGCTGCGTGGGTATGGCAGGGATGCCATACCCTCCTATGTGGGACATTAAAACTTCTTCAGCAGGAACGACGGCTTTACGCGCAGATAGATGCCAGCCGCAAGACTCACCTTATTATTATTGTTATACACCTTGTCGCCAACGACGAAGTCGTCCGTGGGCAGCGTGTTGAACACATCAGCCTGCACGCCCCATGAGAACCCCTTACCGAGTTCTTGTGCATAGCTCAGTTGAGCACAGACGGTGCGGTTGCGCTGCATCTGGAAGTCGCGGTTGTGTATACCCACCGAGCCGTAGAGAGGGTTGCCGAAGATAGATATGAACTTTGAGCTGTCCCAGTAGGCACCGCGCAGACAGAAACGCCAGATGTCAGCCTCCGCTTTCAGATACACACCTTTGCCATTGTCGAAGGGTAGGAGAGCACCCGTCATCTGTCGATAGTAAGCCACGTCAGCCTCTGCGTTCAGGCGCGTAAGAATAGAGTTGTCGGTGTGTATCGTTACGCCGACACCTGCCGCCGCGTTCATCCATGTCTTCACCTGTCGCTGTTCGGCGTCAGGGTTTATCTCGCCACCACGGTGCTGCATCACCACCTGCAAGGGGAAGTAGACATGCGTGCGTCGCTCTGGACGGTTTGCCTTGAAGCGTGTTGACAGTCCGAAGGTGAACGCCTCCTGATGCGTGTCCTTGTCGAAGATGAAACTCTCCCAGTTCACCCACACGTCGAAGTCGAGCGGTTTCGTCTGCCACTGCATCTGTACGCCCATCTCGGGGTCAGCCGAGAGAGCGTTCTCCTGATTGTAGAGCGGTTCGATGAGTCGGTGGTTCGCCCCACCGTATATATTACCGAGTATGAGGTTGAAGTTTCGGCTCACTGCCAGTTGCACGTTGAAGAACGGTAGCAGATGGAAGCCCGTCTGCGTTTGGTCGCCCTTCCATGTTGCTATGTCGCTATAGTTGAGGTTAGGATATTTGTTTGCACCCCAATAGTGGAGCATACTAACGCCCACCTCCACGCGCAAGTTCTTCAGTGGCTGATAGCTCACCGTGGGCTGCAGGCGGTAGCCAGGCAGCGTGTATCCCTTCGAGAGGTATCCCTTATACTCATTGTCGCGGAAGAAGCACAGAGCGTCGAAGTTGAGTCGCAGCTCACCGCACGAGGCAGAGTCGATGCGGTGGCTGTTCTCGAACAGCAGCGAGTCGATACGTGCGCTGACCTGTGCCTCAGCGTTAGCGGTCGTTAGCAGCAAAAGTGCCGCAGTAAGAAGTGTCGGTAAACGTTTCATTAGTTTCTTGTTACTACTTTCTAAGTTTCTTGTTTAGCTGTTCGATTGTGAGGTTTGTAGCCGTCACCTTTCCGTTTTCGATGACTATATTGTCGGGTATGTTCGACATGCCGAGGAGGTTGTACACATCGCCGTCTATCGACTTGCCGTCGCAGATGGTAATGACATCTTCTATTTCTCTTGTGTTGAGTATTCTGCGACATTCAGCGCGCGAGTAGTCGAGACATATATTCACCACCTTGACCTCTCCTTTCGTCTCTTTCTGCAGTAGTGCCATGCTCTGTAGCATCGATATACTATTGTAGTGCCATGATGCCCATGCCACCACTACTGTTGTGCCAGCGGTGGAGAGTGTGGCGTTGTTCACCGGCTTGCCATTGATGTCGTAAGCTGCGAACTTCGGAATACGGCTGTTTGTGGTGAGCGTTGTGCGGTTGTTTATGCTCTGTTGTAGACTCTTAAGAGAGTTGTTCCCGGGTTGATGTTCAAGCATGAGGTTTATCAGCTGTCGTGCAGTGGCGAAGTCGGGACGCTCCTTCTGCAGGAAGAAGTTGCGCACGACGTATGTGCTCACTATCGATTCGGGATGATCCTCTACGAACTGGCGTGCGTATTTCTGTATCTCGTTGGGTGAGGCGTTTGCAATCTGTTCACGCAGTTGGTTCATCAGTTCGTTCGGCTTTGTGCCTTTCACCTTCATCTCTTTCAGGTGTGAAGCGTCGCCTTTTATGTCTACGCTCTTTCCTGGTGCAGCAAACACGGGTTGCTCGGTGAAGTTGGGGAACACAATCATCAGTGTCATCTCTTTCTTACACTCCACCTTATATGTAAAGCGTCCTGCTTGCACCTTTATAGTGTCGATACCCTTTAGGTTGCCATCTGGGCTATATACATAAAACTCGCCCTGATTAAGGTTCAGGAGCCTGCCGTCGATTTCGAAATGACGACTATCGGTTCCACATGACACCATAATCAGGGCGAGTAATGTCGCTATAATTGTTTTGTTCATTTTAGTCGTATGAACTGAAGTTAGAATAAGAAGGCTGAGAGCAATAACCCTCAGCCTTCATTTATTTTTAATTGTTTAAAACGTCTTGCTACGTCTTACTTCAGAAGAGAGAGCTCCAAGTCCTTCTCAGCGTACTCCTTCAAAGAAGGATCCTTCTGGAGAGCCTCCTTGAGGTAAGAGTTAGCAGCGAACTTGTTGCCACGACGTGCAGCTACGATAGCGCGGAGGTAGTCGGTCATACCGTTCGGGTTAGCTACCTTGTCAAGAGTGCTTGTAGCACCCTCGTAGTCCTTGTTCAGAATCTGAGCAAGAGCTGCAGTGTTTGTGTTCTGCTTGTTGAAGTCCTTGTCAGCCTGAGCGTAGTTGCCCTTAGCGATGTTGAGTGCGCCGAGAGCCGACTGTACGTTCTCAGAGCCAGAAGCCTTGGCAATCTGACGTTCTGCACCCTGTACGTCGCCCTCGATGAGCGAAATGAGACCGAGGTTAGCCTGTGCCTCCGGAGTAGATGAACCGAGAGAAGTAGCCTTCTGAGCGTACTGCTTAGCAGCTGCTACGTCGCCCTTAGCGAGTGCAAGAGCAGCGAGGTTGTTGTAAGCGCGGTAGTCGTTCGGGTAAACCTCTGTTGTCTTCTTGTAGATTTCCTCCTTCTTAGCTGCCGACTCCTCGAGAGTAGCAGAGTAGAGAAGCTCATCAACGCTCAGCTGAGTAGCGTCGCTGCTGTACTGCTCCTTGATCTGGTCGTCGCTACGGCCGATTGTCTCATAGTTGATGATGAGGCGTGAACGGCGAAGCTCCGGGAGGATGCCGTCAGCAAGCTCCTGGAAGCCTGCAGACATGTTGCGGATCTGCTGCTCGCGCTCCTGTGGGTCGCTATACATAGAGAGCACGCGGAGGATAACCTCCTTGTCCTGAAGATTAGATGCTGCAACGAGCTTCTGGAAACCGTCCCAGTCCTGTGCTGTGTAGTGAGCGTCGATAGCTGCGTTCACCTTTGTCTTCTTCAATGTACCCTTAACGTACTTCTCTGACTCGTTCTGACGGTTGCCGGCGAGCTTATCGTTGAACTTAACGCCACCGTCTGGTGAAGCGTAAGCCTGAATTTCTACGTTCTGTACGTTGTAGCCTTCCTTGTCAGCGTTGATCTTCTTAAGCAACTCTACAAACTCCTTAACAGAGTTGTTCTTGAGCTCGCTCTTGCGGATGTTAGCCTGGTTGATGAGGAACTTGATGTTAGCCTCCTGCTTAGCAGCGTTTACGCGCTGGAATGCGTCAGGAGCGATGCAGCCACTCTCAGAAACGAGAGTCTTCTTGTAGAGCTCTGATGTAGCGATAACGCCATCAGCTACCTTCACTGCAGGTACGTCGAACTGCTTCTTGCCGATGCGTGCGTCGAATGTGAGGTACATCTCGCTCTGCTGCATCTCTGGAACGTACTTGAAGTTAGACTTCATTGTGTAGCGACCACCTACCTTGTAAGAGATAGTCTGATCGTTGCCCTTTACTTTCTCACCCTGGAAAGTAGCACTCTGACCCTTAGCTACCTGACCGTCAGCGTAGCGCAACTCTGGAGTAACTGTGACAACAGCCTTCTTCTTCATGTACTTCTCTGGGAATGTTCCGTTGATTGTAGCTGGAACATCGCCTGCGTTTGCCTCAAGTGGGTTAGGGATAACTGTGAAGTTGTCCGCTGAGAGCGGTCCAAGCTTCGAACAAGATGTCATGAACAGCATTGTAGCTGCAGACAGTAAAAGAAGATTGTTTTTCTGCATAATTTGTATGAAAATATTAATTGATATATCTATTAGTGTTATTACACACGCTTAATGCGTGTACGTGTACATAATAATGTGCTACAAAGATACGCACTTATATTGTTTGCGACAAAGACAACTGTATTTAATTATGTTTAATTAACGATATGAATAGCTTCTTAACTCCTATAATAATAAAAAGACAGCAGAGATAAGTCTCAGCTGTCTTTTTATGTTGGTTTTTGATTGGTTTGGCTTAGTTGAGAGCGTCTGAAAGCTCGGCACCTGCCTTGAACTTAGCAACCTTCTTTGCTGCAATCTGAATCTTCTCACGAGTGCGGAGGTTCATGCCTTCGCGAGCTGGGCGCTCGTTAACACTGAATGTACCGAAGCCGATGAGCTGTACCTTGTCACCCTCAACGAGAGCTGTCTTGATTGCTTCTACTGCAGCTTCGAGAGCTTTCTTTGCGTCAGCCTTGCTGAGTTCAGCACCTACTGCTATCTTCTCTACTAATTCTGTCTTGTTCATAATTCTGTTGTATTTAAATTGTTTATAAATGTTAGTTTTCTCAGAGTTTGAAGAGCTAAAAATGTGTAACTCACACTATTTCAGTGACAAATTTAGAGTTTTCCTTTCATAAATCAAACAAAAAACAGAAAAAAGTGCATAATTAATTGAAAAAAAAAGCGCGAAGAGCCTGTTTTATGCCTTTTTACGTGGATTTTTCGTAATTTTGCCACTCTAACGATGCGATATTTACAAATATATAAAAATGTGATATGAATAATATTCCAACGATAACAAAAAACTTACTTATTGTGAATGTAGTGGTATTCTTAGCCACTTATTTGTTTAGAAATATGGGTGTAGACCTCAACAATGTTTTAGGTTTGCACTTCTTTCTTGCGCCCGACTTTCACATCTATCAGCTCTTTACATACATGTTCGCTCACGGCGGTTTCAGCCATATCTTCTTCAACATGTTTGCGCTGTGGATGTTCGGTTGTATTGTTGAGCGCACTTGGGGAGCGAAGAAGTTTCTCACTTATTATATAGTGTGCGGAGTAGGCGCTGGTCTGTTTCAGGAGTTGGCACAGTTTGCGCAGTTCTATCTTATAGCAAGCGAACAGCTTTCTCACTTCACATTGGCTCAGACAATGAAAGTGGCTAATGCCAATGCCGCCTTCCTTAACCTTTGGACTACCGTGGGTGCGTCGGGTGCTGTCTACGGCATACTGCTCGCCTTCGGTATGCTCTATCCCGAGGAGCGCATCTTTATATTCCCGCTGCCTGTGCCTATCAAGGCAAAGTGGTTTGTGATGGGTTATGCTGCGATAGAATTGTTCATGGCTTACTCTTCTACGGGCGACGGAGTGGCTCACCTGGCTCACTTGGGCGGTATGGTGTTCGGTTTCTTCCTCATTCGCTACTGGCGACGCCACCCCGACATTCGCTACAGTCGTCGCAGCGGACAGCAGTTCTTCGACTCTATGCGTGCCTCGTGGGAGCGTCGCACGGGGCGCAAAGATCGTGGCGGTGTGTTTACTAATAGTGCAAATACACGCCGTGAGAGCGATTGGGACTACAACGCACGCCGCAAGGCAGAGCAGGAGCGAATGGACGAGATATTGGATAAGATACGTCGTAATGGTTACGAGTCGCTAACGCGTGAAGAGAAACAGCAACTCTTCGATGCAAGTAACAGAAAATAAAAAACAGACTTACACGCTTTGAAAAATATAAAATCAATAATCTTTCGCATCGTCGCCGCATTCAATGTGGTGACGGTGCTCTTTATGTTAGCTATAGGATATAGCGACAGGGTTAACCCTACGGCTCATCCGTTGATAGCTAACATAGGGCTTGTATTTCCCTTGTTTTTACTGCTTAATATAGCATTTCTCGTCTTTTGGTTGTTGTTTTGTAAGCGTGGGGCACTCGTCTCGTTAGTCGGAATGATAGTATGTTTCGGTCCGGTGCGTACTTATGTTCCGCTGAATGTTCCGTCTTCGGCTCCTGAGGATGCGTTGAAGATAATGTCGTACAATGTATTCTGCTTTTCTACGTGGACCGACTTGTCGCAGCCATGCGCTATAGCCGATTATATGTTGGAACAGGACGCTGATATCGTTTGTTTGCAGGAAGCTGATGTACAATGGGCAAAGCGTGTGAAGATAGACTCGTTGTTGGACGTGAAGTATCCTTACAGCAAGTATAGTGGCTCGAAAAATCCCAAAGGAGGCGATGCTGTCGGTATATATAGTAAGTTGCCGATAGTAGGGGAGGAATATATATCCACCGAAGAGGATACATACAACGCCGTATCTTATGCTCTAAAGACAGGTGAAAAGGATACTACGCTTGTTATTGTAGCCCACTTCCAGGTTACAGGATTGTCGCCCGAAGACCGTACACGCTTTAAGTCGATGTTGAAAGGTGACATGGAAAGCGATGAAACGAAACAGGAAACACATCGCCTGTGGAACTTGCTTGGCGAGTCGTCAGCGAAACGTGGACCACAGGCAGACGCTGTGGCTGAATACATAGAGCATCATAAGCATCAGAGCATAATCCTTGCAGGTGACTTCAACGATTCGCCCATATCCTACACCCGTCAACGTTTAGCTAAAGAACTCACCGATTGTTATGTAGCTACGGCGAATGGTCCTGGTATATCTTACCACTACAACGCTTTCTACGTGCGCATAGACAACATCATGTGCTCCGACCATTGGAAACCCTATGAATGCAAGGTGGATAATAGCATAAGTGCATCCGATCATTATCCGATTGTATGTAAGCTGCAAAGGGTAAAATAGCAATGAGTATAGGGGTGATGGCACCACTTTAGAAAGTGCTTTTTCACCTTATATATTATAAAAATATTTAAAAAACTGGACTTTTATAAGTGTTTTAAACTCTTAAACCTCTGCAAAACAAAGAAATAAAGCTATAAATTTCGGTTTAACTGAAAAAATCTGTAACTTTGCACGCTATCTGTATACACAGCGAAAAAATAATAATAACAAAAAATAAATCAAAAAAATGCAGAACAAAGGTATTGTAATTGTAACAGCCGTCCTTTTGACGCTTGCAAGTATCTTCTATCTCTCGTTCTCGGCTGCCACAAAGTACTATGACAGCCAGGCTGCGAAGATAAAGGATCCTATCGCACAGCAGGACTACAAGGACTCCGTGAAGTATCTTGGCATCTACTCTTATCAGAAGTGTCTCGAAACACAGATCGGTCTCGGTCTTGACCTCAAAGGCGGTATGAACGTCATCCTTGAAGTGAGCGTTCCTGATGTACTCGAGAACCTCGCCGACCACAAGGTAGACGCAGCTTTCGTTAAGTCGATGAAAGAGGCTCGCGCAGAGCACGAAGTATCGCAGAGCGACTTCATCACTCTCTTCGTCAACGCTTTCAAGAAGAATGCTCCGGGACGTCATCTCTCAGAGATCTTCGCTACACAGCAGCTCCAGGGCAAGGTGTCGCCTAACTCTTCTGACAAGGAAGTAGAGAAGGTTCTCCGTTCAGAGGTGCAGGCAGCTATCGATAACTCGTTCCTCGTCGTACGTACACGTATCGACAAGTTCGGTGTCGTACAGCCTAACATCCAGAAACTCGAGGGTCAGCAGGGCCGTATCATGGTAGAAATGCCGGGTATCAACGAGCCGGAGCGCGTGCGTAAGCTCCTCCAGGGTAGCGCAAACCTTGAGTTCTGGGAGACATACAACTCAGACGAAATCATCCATTACCTCTCACAGCTCAACCAGCGCGAGGCTAACCACCGCTCTGGTGCCAAGGAGGAAGTAGCCGACTCGGCTGCTACCGACACAGCAGCAGTAGCAGCAGCCGAGAAGGTAGAAGCTAAGGCAAAGGCTGCGTTCAAGACAAAGAAGGACGCTAAGGCAGACGACGCAGCAGCTATGGCTGAGGCTAAGAAGCAGAACCCGCTCTTCTCTGTACTCCAGCCATCGGGCAACGGTGCGCTCAGCCTCGTAGGCTACGCTTCGGCACGCGATACAGCAGAGGTAAACAAGATTATCTACTCGGCTCTTGCTAAGCAGATACTTCCCGCCGACTGCCGCCTCCTTTGGAGTGCTAAGCCAGCTGACGGTATTCAGGCTAAGAACATCTACGAGCTCCACGCCATTAAGGTGACAACCAGCAACGGCCGCGCTCCTATCGAGGGCGACGTAGTGACAGACGCTAAGGACCAGTTCAACAACCTTACAGGTTCGCCTGAGGTTTCAATGACAATGAACTCTGACGGTGCACGCCGCTGGGCAGCCCTCACAAAGGCTAACGTAGGCAAGGCAATCGCTATCGTACTCGACGGTACAGTTTACTCTGCTCCGCGCGTAAACGGCGAGATCTCTGGCGGTCAGTCGTCTATCTCTGGCAACTTCACAATCGAAGATACAAAGGACTTGGCTAACACTCTTAAGTCTGGTCGTATGCCGGCTCCGGCACACATCGTTCAGGAGGAAGTGGTAGGTCCGACACTCGGTGCACAGTCAATCCAGCAGGGCTTCATCTCGTTCATCTTCGCCTTCATCATCTTGATGATCTATATGGTAGTGATGTACGACTTCATCCCGGGTATGGTAGCTAACGGCGCCCTCCTCCTCAACCTCTTCTTTACCATGGGTATCATGGCATCGTTCCAGGCAGCTCTTACAATGCCAGGTATCGCCGGTATCGTGCTCGCCCTCGGTATGGCGGTGGATGCCAACGTGCTTATATACGAGCGCACCAAGGAGGAACTCAAGAAGGGTCTCGGCACCAAGCAGGCACTCTCGCTGGGTTACAGCAACGCCTTCTCAGCCATCTTCGACTCTAACTTGACATCAATCATCACAGGTATCATCCTCTACGTGTTCGGTACAGGTCCAATCCGCGGCTTCGCTACCACACTTATCATCGGTATCTGCTGCTCGTTCTTCACCGCAGTGTTCCTCACACGCCTCGTTTACGAGAACCGTCTGAAGCACGACAAGTGGACAAAGCAGAACTTCTCTACACGCGTATCACGCAACTTCATGGCGAACAAGAACTTCGCGTTCATGTCGTCATACAAGACATCATTCACAGTGTTCGGCGTCGTAATCCTTATCATGCTTGGCAGTTTCTTCGTACGTGGCTTGAGCAAGGGTATTGACTTCACTGGTGGTCGCAACTACGTAGTGGTGCTCGAGAAGCAGACAGAGCCTGAGCAGGTGAAGGAAGCCCTCGTACCGCTCTTCAAGGGCGCAACAGTTAATGCTCTCGCACTCGGTACAGACGGCAAGACAATCCGCATCTCTACCAACTACAAGATCGAGTCGAACAACCCGGCTATCGACAACGAGGTAGAGGACATCCTCTACAAGGGTCTCCACGGCGCTGGTCTCGTAACTCAGGGCAGCGTTGAGGCATTCAAGAACCCTGACGTACGCGCAGGCGGTTCTATCATATCGTCTACAAAGGTAGGTCCGGCAGTGGCTAAGGACATCACACACGGTGCTATCATCAGCGTGCTCTTCGCCCTCGCAGCCATCTTCCTCTACATCCTCGTACGTTTCCGCAACGTAGCGTTCTCTGTAGGCTCTACAGTAGCCCTCGCCGTAGACGCAACAATCGTTATCGGATTCTTCTCACTCCTCTGGGACGTAGTGCCGTTCTCTCTCGAGATTGACCAGACCTTCATCGGTGCTATCCTTACCGTTATCGGTTACTCTATCAACGATAAGGTGGTTGTGTTCGACCGTATCCGCGAGAACCTCACACTCCACAAGAAGATGGATCTGCAGGAGCTCTTCAACAAGTCGCTGAACGAGACCCTCGCACGTACTATCAATACATCGTTCTCAACACTCATCGTGCTGCTTTGTATCTTCTGCTTCGGCGGTGAGAGCACTCGCAGCTTCTCGTTCGCAATGTTGCTCGGTGTAATCTTCGGTACACTCTCTTCTATCTTCATGGCTGCTCCGGTGGCTTACCTCACACTCGGTCGCAAGATCAAGCACGATGAGGCTGCTCTCGAAGCCGTAGAGGTGAAGTAAGCAGACAATTAGTAATACTAATACATTAATATGCAAGCGTGGCGCTCATACAGAGTGCCACGCTTTTTTTGAAATTGTTATAAGTGGTTATTGGTTATATTTATGGTTAATTAATCTAAATACAAGCTATCCAATTCTTTCCAATACTTGCAAAATTGGAAAGAATTGGATAGCTTTGCATTTGAATATCAGCCATTAAGCTTATGTCAATAGAAAAGGTACCGACTATACAGCAATCTGATTTGCTTTCAGCTATTATAACGCCACCGAATGAGGAGGTAGAGGAAATAGTGAATAATATAAACTCTGCGTTTGAATATTGGGATAGCGTTAAATATAAGGAGTGTCCGGAAGGAATTACTCCTACACAATTGTGGACTTATGTGAAAGCTGCAAGATTGAAGAGTACTATTATGGTATGGAAAAGGTATGGCGTCTCGCTGACGCTAACAAACTCCATGCAGCGTATGTGCCACGAGTTTGACATGAACTGGGGAGGCAGCTGGGGCGCAAGTTCTATCATAGATGATGACAACAAAGAGCAGTATCTTGTAGGCTCACTGATGGAAGAAGCTATCTTTTCAAGTCAGATGGAAGGAGCTGCTACAACTCGAAAGGTGGCAAAGGAAATGTTGCGTCGACAGATTACTCCTAAGGACAAGTCGCAGCAGATGATATCCAACAACTATCAGACAATTCAATTCATCGTAGCACATAAGGATACCCCATTGTCACCAGAGTTATTGATGCATGTACATCGCCTTATGACTGAGAACACAATGCCTAATCAGGAAGATGCGGGACGTTTCAGACAGAACGACGATGTGGTTGTAGAGAATGGTATAACCCACGAAATAGTACACACTCCGCCTGCATTCGGCGAGATACCTTGTTTTGTGGACGACCTATGCACATTCTTTAATGAAAAGAACGCACATCAATTTATACATCCCATCATACGTGGTTTTATAATCCATTTTATGATTTCCTACGTACATCCTTTTGTTGATGGCAACGGGCGTACTGCAAGAGCGCTGTTCTATTGGTATATGCTAAAGCAGGGCTATTGGTTAACGGAGTATTTGTCTATTTCAAGGGTTATTGCTAAATCGAAGAAATCGTACGAAAAAGCATTTCTTTATTCTGAAGCCGATAATATGGATATAGGCTATTTTGTAGCTTACAATATGAAGGTGTTGCAGCAATCGTTCAAGCAGTTGCAGCAATATATAAAGCGTAAACAAGAAGAAAAGAAAGCTGCCAATAGATTCTTGCATATAGGTGACATCAATGCACGCCAGGCACAGATTATAAAGATTTTTGTGGACGATCCTAAGGCAGTAATCACAGTAGGTGATATGCAAACGAAATTCCTTATCAGTCCGACAACTGCAAAGACGGATATAATAGGTCTGATGAACAGAGGAATACTCACCGAAATATCGTTTAATAAGGTGAAGAAAGGATATATAAAAGGTGATAAATTTGAGAGCACGCTTGCCTCTATTTGATTCTAATTCTTTCCAATGTTTAAAATATTGGAAAGAATTAGAATTGTCTTATTCTTTAGATTTTCAGTAACTTTTAATAAGTTAGGCTGCATCTCAACAATAAAAACAATCAAGCTTGGAAGATTTTATTATCAACAAAATCGTGTATTGCTTCGATTTTCAGTAACTTTGCAGATGAAATTAAAAACACATAATATAATGGAAGAGAACAAGTTCAAACGCACCACCGTGACCGCGGCTTTGCCATACGCCAACGGTGGAGTACACATCGGCCACTTGGCTGGCGTGTATGTGCCTGCCGACATCTATGTGCGCTATCTGCGCCTGAAGAAGCAGGAAGTGATGTTCATCGGCGGTAGCGACGAGCACGGTGTGCCCGTGACAATCCGCGCACGCAAGGAAGGCATCACGGTTCAGGAGGTGGTAGACCGCTATCACAACCTTATCAAGAAATCGTTCGAAGACTTCGGCATTTCGTTCGACATCTATAGCCGTACTACATCGAAGATTCACCATAAGTTCGCAAGCGACTTCTTCCGCACGCTCTACGACAAGCACGAGCTTGTAGAGAAGACAGAAGAGCAGTTCTGCGACGAGGTGACTGGCGAGTTCCTCACCGACCGCAACATCGTAGGTACATGCCCACGCTGCGGCGCTGAGGGTGCTTACGGCGACCAGTGCGAGAAGTGTGGCGCCACACTCTCACCCGAGGAGCTCATCAACCCTACAAACAAGAATAACCCGGGTCACGGACTCGTGAAGAAAGCCACAAAGAACTGGTACTTGCCGCTCAACAAGTGGCAGGACTGGCTGAAGCAGTGGATTTTGAAAGACCACAAGGAGTGGCGTCCGAACGTGTACGGACAGTGCAAGTCGTGGCTCGACATGGATTTGCAGCCGCGCGCTATGACACGCGACCTCGATTGGGGTATCCCCGTACCGGTAGAGGGAGCAGAAGGCAAGGTGCTCTACGTGTGGTTTGACGCACCTATCGGCTACATCTCCAACACTAAGGAGCTTTGCGACGCACAGCCCGAGAAGTGGGGACCGTGGCAGAAGTGGTGGCAGGACCCCACATCGCGCCTCGTCCACTTCATCGGCAAGGACAACATCGTGTTCCACTGCATCGTGTTCCCGACTATGCTGAAGGCTCACGGCGACTATATCCTGCCCGACAACGTGCCCTCTAACGAGTTCCTTAATCTCGAGAACGACAAGATTTCCACATCGCGCAACTGGGCTGTATGGCTCCACGAGTATCTCGTCGACTTCCCCGGCAAGCAGGACGTTCTGCGCTATGTTCTCACGGCAAATGCGCCTGAGACAAAGGACAATAACTTCACATGGAAGGACTTCCAGGACCGTAACAACAACGAGCTGGTGGCTGTTTACGGCAACTTCGTCAACCGCGCCCTGCAGCTCACGAAGAAGTACTTCAACGGCGTTGTGCCTGAGTGTGGCGAACTTCAGGAGGTAGACCTCAAGACTATCGAGGAGTTCAAGGACGTGAAGCAGAAGGTGGAGGCATTGCTCGATACATTCAAGTTCCGCGACGCACAGAAGGAGGCTATGAACCTCGCACGCATCGGTAATAAGTATATCACCGACTGCGAGCCGTGGCACGTGGCAAAGACCGACATGGAGCGCGTAAAGACTATCCTTTACCTCTCTCTGCAGCTCGTGGCTAACATCGAGATTGCTTTCGAGCCGTTCCTGCCGTTCAGCTCGGCACGTCTGCGCGAGATGCTCAACGTTACCGACACCGACTGGGCACAGCTCGGCTCTACAGAGCTGCTCAAGCCGGGTCATCAGCTCGGCACACCGGCGCTGCTCTTCGAGAAGATTGAGGACGAGGCTATCGAGGCTCAGCTCAAGAAGCTGGAGGACACAAAGAAGGCTAACGAGGCTGCCAACTACGTTGCTGCACCTATCAAGGAGAACGTAGACTTCGACACATTCGAGAAGCTCGACATCCGCGTTGGTCATATCAAGGACTGCCAGAAGGTAAAGAAGTCGAAGAAACTCCTGCAGTTCACCATCGACGACGGCTCTGGCGTAGACCGCACAATCCTTTCGGGCATCGCAGCTTACTACGAGCCTGAGCAGCTCATCGGCAAGGATGTGCTCTTCGTAGCCAATTTCGCTCCGCGCAAGATGATGGGCATCGAGAGTCAGGGTATGATTCTCTCTGCCGTAAACTTCGACGGAACGCTGAACGTAACCACCGTGACAGGAAACGTTAAGCCTGGCTCGCAGGTAGGATAATTATTTCTTATACAATATAAAACAAGCCCTATACAACGATGTTTGTATAGGGCTTGTTTTATTAGGAGGCTACGGCATTCCTGCCGTAGCCACTATATGCAGTACATATTGGCTCACCCGATATATCTAGGGGAAAGCTTTTTGATTCTATAGAAAATTTA
>ERZ773260.3622-NODE-3622-length-14425-cov-3.333333_pt1 | contig 14425 bp, 17 predicted proteins | sample MGYA00511387_ERZ773260 | MGnify/ENA primary metagenome ERZ773260 (study PRJEB29015, sample SAMEA2737745) | human gut metagenome | biome: human gut; feature: human-associated habitat; material: faeces | place: China | collected 2012 ... | reverse complement strand
TGCTCAATAGCTGTGCCAATGGCGTTGTCACCGTCAATATCGATAATGGCTTTGGCGCCGGCTACACCGCCAATAGCATCAACAAATTAAGCGCAAAATAACAAAAAATGAGAAACGAGAGGAAGAAAATAGATGAAAGCATTATATTTTGATTGTTTTTCCGGCATCAGCGGCGATATGACCTTGGGTGCCTTGTTGGATTTGGGTTTGGACCAGGAAGCGTTCCTGGCAGAAATGGCAAAAGTACACGTAGACGGATTTGAAATCAAAATCGGCCGTGTCAATAAAAATGGCATCGATGCCATGGATGTCGATGTGATTTTGGCAGAAGAAGAACATCATCACCATGATGAGGAGGAAGAAGCGGAAGCGCATGAACACGAGCATGAGCATGAGCATGAGGGCAATTCCCACATCTGGCTTTCTCCTGCAAGGGCGGCGCAGCAGGCAGAAAGCATTGCGGCGGCGTTAAGCGAGATGGATCAGGCGGATGCGGCTGTTTTTGCGGAAAATGCGGCGAGGTTCAAGGAGGAAACGGATGCGCTTTTGCAGGAGGCGGCGCAGCTGAATTTGCCGGAAGGCACGGAAGCAGAGGTATTCCATGAGGGCTTTGCATACTTTGCGGAGCTGTTTGGGATGGAAATTGCAAGCGGTATTTTTGTGGACGAATATCAGGTGCCTTCTGCGAAGGAGCTGACCGAAGCGGCAGATGAAGCGAGGGAGCACAACATCCGATTCTTTCTGACGGCGGCAGATGACGGCAGGATTTATGCCGAAACACTGGCGCAGGAAACGGGCGAAACGATTACGCTCTTAGACCCACTGACAACGGCGGCGGAAGGAAACCCCTCTTATATTGAGCGAATGAGAAGAAATATACAGGCTGTTGCACAGCATTGGAAGGAGGCGGCGGCATGAGCAACCATAACAGCTGCGGACTTTGCAGCATCGAAATGAAAAATATCAGCGTGACGAGCGGTGAGGATATATTGCTTGACAACATCAATCTGACGTTTCACTGTGGTGAGCTGACAGCCCTAATCGGGAAAAACGGCGCAGGGAAAACCACGCTGCTGCGTACCCTTCTGGGAGAGCGACACTATAAAGGGAGCATTTCCTTTACAGACCACCATGGCGTTGTGCTGCCGATGCCGCGGATTGGCTATGTGCCGCAGCATCTGGATTTTGACAAGAGCATGCCGATTTCCGTTTCGGATTTTATTGCGGCGGCGAAGGGCGGCAGTCCTGTCTGGCTTGGCAAGCAGAAAAAAATGCAGGCGCATATCCGAGAGATTCTGGAGGACATGGAATGTGGGTATCTGGCGGAGCGCAGACTGGGGGCACTGAGCGGCGGTGAGCTGCAGCGGGTGCTTCTGGCACTGGCAACCGATCCGGTTCCCGATTTACTGGTTTTGGACGAGCCTGTTTCGGGTGTGGATATGGCAGGGCTTGACCTGTTTTACAAAAGAGTGACAGAGCTGAGGGATAAGCAGCACATGGCAATTCTTCTGGTTTCGCACGACTTGGGATTGATTCGCAAATATGCCGACCGTGTGGTGCTGCTGGATAAAACCGTTGTGGCGCAGGGGGATGCGAACAAGGTTTTTGCAACAGACGCATTTCGGGAGGCGTTTGGGTTTTCCTTTGAGGAGGTGGCGAAATGATGCAGCTTTTGACGATATTTCCGATGCTTCAATATGACTTTATGAGGCACGCCTTTCTGGCGGCGGTTTTGATTGCGCCGCTGTTTGCCCTGCTTGGGACGATGGCGGTTAACAACAAAATGGCGTTTTTCTCGGATGCACTGGGGCATAGTGCCTTTACGGGCATAGGGCTTGGGGTTTTGCTGGGGATGCAGGAGCCTCTGCTTGCGATGCTTGCCTTCGGGATTTTCCTTGGCTTGGTGATTACAAAGGTGAAATCCGCAAATATGGTTTCCTCGGATACGGTCATCAGTGTATTTTCCTCGGCGGCAATGGCGTTGGGGATTGTGATTCTTTCCGCCAGCGGCGGCTTCGCAAAATATTCCTCCTATTTGATTGGGGATATTCTGACGGTCGGGCGGAAGGATTTATGGACGATAGGGATTGTGCTTGTTGCGGCGTATGTGCTGTGGGCATTGCTGTATAATCAGCTGCTGCTGCTGAGCGTGAACCGTTCTCTGGCGGCAAGCCGCGGTGTGCGCGTGATGCTGGTGGAAAATATATTTGTGATAATGGTTGCGGTTGCGGTTATGGTTTCCATTCGCTGGGTGGGAATACTGATGATTAACTCGCTTCTGATTCTGCCGGCGGCAGCGGCAAGAAATATTACTTCCTCTGCCGGAAGCTATCATTGGACTGCGACTGTGTTTGGATTGCTTTCTTCCGTTGTGGGCTTATGGATTTCCTATTCCTGCAGCACCTCTGCGGGGGCAACGATGGTGCTGACGGCGGCGGTACTGTTCTTTCTTACCTATCTGATTGGGAAAAGCCGAAAATAAAGTTGAAATGAGGCGAAAAATGTGGTATTTTCTTTTGGATAAGAGAGAAGGAGGAAGAAAGGGATGCATGTAAAATATAACACAAAGGGCACCTGCGCGGTTCGCATTGAATTTGATGTGGAGGACGGCGTAGTGAAAAACATTGCATTTTTAGGCGGCTGTGACGGCAACCACAAGGGCATTGCGGCACTTGTAGAGGGACAGAAGCCTGAGGAGGTGGCAAAGAAGCTGAAGGGCATTACCTGCGGCAGAAGAACCACAAGCTGCCCCGACCAGCTGGCACTGGCACTGGAGGATTTTATGAAAAATCAGTAAAAAATTCCCGAAAAATGATAAATCAGACCGGAAAAAACAGTAAAAAGCCTGAAAATAACGGGCTTTTCCGGATTTTCGGTTGACAAGAGGAAGACCTTGTGCTATTCTTTATGAGAAGACGCAGGTCTTTTTTTTGTGTGCTGAGAAAATTTTCGGCAGACAGAATTTTAAGCAAACAACACATCATCAGAGACGGAGGTGAAAACCTTGAGAACAAGAATTACCTTGGCTTGCACAGAGTGCAAACAGAGAAACTACAGCACAACAAAGGACAAAAAAGTTATGCCTGACAGAATGGAAATCAAAAAGTATTGTAAATTCTGCAAATCTCACACACTGCACAAAGAAACAAAATAATTGAGGTGTGGAGACATTCCGTAGTTAAGGAGTGAACGTATTGGAAGAAAAAAACATCACAAACCAAACGAACGAAGTGAAGCAAACAAAGCCAGCTCCTCAGGCAAAAGCAAAAAAGAAAGACAATGACAAAGATACTTTTGCGGATTACAAAGCAGAGTTCAAAAAGATCGTGTGGCCTACACGCATTGAAGTTGTGAAGAAAACAGCAACTGTTATTGTCACATCCTTTATCATTGGCGTTATTATTTTCTGCATGGACACGGTGTTTACAGCCGGCTACAGTGCAATCATCGGTCTTTTAGGTTAATAAGGAAAACAAATAGAAAAAGGATGGTTTAGAATGTCTGAAGAAATCAATAAAGCAGAGGAAACAAAAGTCGAAGAAGAAAGCCTTGCAGCAGAAGAAACCAGAATGATTTCCGACGAGGCAAGATGGTATGTTGTGCATACCTACAGCGGCTACGAAAACAAGGTTAAGGCCAACATCGAAAAGACAGTGGAAAACAGAGGGATGCAGGATCAGATTTTCGAGGTCAGCGTACCCCTGCAGGACGTTGTTGAGATGAAGGATGGCCGTAAGAAAACCGTACAGCGTAAAGTTTTCCCCGGTTATGTACTGCTGAATATGATCATGAATGACGAGACATGGTATGTCGTTCGTAACACAAGAGGCGTAACAAGCTTCGTTGGTCCGGGCTCCAAACCCGTGCCCCTGACAGACGCGGAAGTGCGTGCAATGGGCATCGGCGGCGAGGTGGAAAATCTGGATGTAGAAGTTGGCGACACTGTTCGCGTTGCTACAGGTCCTTTTGCGGAATCTGTTGGCCAGATCCAGGAGATCAATGCCAATAAGAAGACATTGGTCGTAAGTCTTTCCATCTTTGGCAGAGAGACACCGGTAGAGCTTGATTTCGCTCAGATTGATAAGCTGTAACAGCTTACACATTTTTTAGTTAATTGTTTGTTAAACGGCAGAAAATTCTGCCGAGTGGGAGGGAAAATCCCCGCTAATTACCACATTTATAGGAGGTGCCATCATGGCAAAGAAAGTAACAGGTTATATTAAATTACAGATCCCCGCAGCGAAGGCAACACCCGCTCCTCCTGTTGGTCCCGCACTGGGTCAGCATGGTGTGAACATCATGGGCTTCTGCAAGGAATTCAATGAAAAAACAGCATCTCAGGCTGGTCTGATCATCCCTGTAGTTATTACAGTATATCAGGACAGAAGCTATTCTTTCGTTACAAAAACACCCCCCGCAGCAGTTCTGCTGAAAAAGGCAGCCGGCATTGAAGCAGCATCCGGCACACCTAACAAAACAAAGGTTGCAAAACTGCCCAAGGCAAAAGTAATGGAAATTGCTGAAATGAAAATGCCCGACCTGAACGCAGCTAACGTTGAAGCAGCTTACAGCATGATCTGTGGCACAGCTAGAAGCATGGGTATCGTTGTTGAAGAATAAGCCGAATTTTTAAACAGATAAATTACGGCGTATAGAGTGGGAGGGAATTCTCCCGATACTACCACATAAGGAGGTCACGAAAGTGAAAAGAGGTAAAAAATATAGCGAGGCAGCTAAGCTCGTAGATAGCACAATGCTGTATGATGCAGCAGATGCAATCGATCTGGTACAGAAAACATCTACTACAAAATTTGACGCTACAGTAGAAGCACATATTCGTTTGGGTGTTGACAGCAGACATGCTGATCAGCAGGTTCGTGGTGCCGTAGTTCTTCCTCACGGTACAGGTAAAACAGTTCGTGTATTGGTATTCGCAAAGGGTGCAAAGGCTGAAGAAGCACTTGCAGCAGGTGCGGATTTCGTAGGCGCAGAGGATCTGATTCCTAAGATCCAGAATGAAAACTGGTTCGGTTTCGACGTTGCAGTAGCAACTCCCGATATGATGGGCGTTGTTGGCCGTCTGGGTCGTGTGCTGGGTCCTAAAGGCCTGATGCCCAACCCCAAGGCAGGCACAGTAACCATGGATGTTACAAAAGCAATCAACGACATCAAAGCAGGTAAGATCGAATACCGTCTGGATAAGACAAACATCATTCATGTGCCTGTAGGCAAGGTATCTTTCGGTTCCGAAAAACTGGCAGAAAACTTCCAGACTCTGATGAGTGCAATTATAAAAGCAAAACCCCAGGCTGCAAAGGGTCAGTACATGAAGAGCGTTGTACTGACAACCACAATGGGCCCTGGCGTAAAAGTAAACCCTGCAAAAATTTCCGAATAATCTTTGGAAAATTCCTTGACAGGCGCTTGTTTATAGGGTAAAATGAACAAGTTGAATGAAAAAACTGAATCATTGCCGTAGACAGCAGGTGCGGTTTGCCGCGTAAATCCTGCCGAGGAAAAATTGCTATGAGCGTTTCAGCCTCTTTGTCTATGTGCAAAGAGGCTTTTTCAATGACAGGAAACAAAAGTAGGATTCCGAGGAGGTGTAAGGAAACAATGGCAAAAGTTGAACAGAAACAGGTAGTTGTAAACGAAATCAAAGAAAAGCTGGAAAAGGCAGCATCCGTAGTTATGGTTGATGCAAGAGGCTTGACTGTAGAACAGGACACAGCACTGAGAAAACAGCTCAGAGATGCAGGTGTTGATTATAAAGTTTACAAAAATACAATGATGCATTTTGCAATCCAGGGCACAGAATTTGAAGGCCTGGATGAATATCTGGCAGGCCCTAGCGCATTCGCATTCTCTTATGAAGATGCAACAGCAGGCGCAAGCATCCTGAACAAGGTAGCAAAGGATGTAAAAGAGCTGGAATTCAAAGCAGGTGTGGTTGAAGGCGTTGTTTATGACGCAGAAGGCATGAAGAAGATTGCAGATATCCCTTCCAGAGATGTTCTGCTCTCCAAACTGCTGGGCAGCTTCAAATCCCCCCTGTCCTCTTTCGCACGCGTTATCGATCAGATCGCAAAGAAAGACGCAGCAGCAGAGTAATTTTAGAAAAATCCGGACTGCGTTCAGGCACGAGGCAGGCTTGCCTGCAGGAGGGGCTGAACATTGGACGGATGCAGCGGTATGAGCAAAGAAGATGTGCATAGGCACAGTGATTTGCAAAACAAAGAAAACTTGAAAAAATAAACCATAAATATTATCGGAGGTGCTTTACAATGGCAAAACTGACAATCGAAGAAATCATCGCAGCAGTAAAAGAACTGACAGTACTGGAACTGAATGATCTGGTAAAAGCAGCAGAAGAAGAATTCGGCGTATCCGCAGCAGCAGGCGTAGCAGTAGTAGCTGGCCCCGCAGCAGGCGATGCAGCAGCTGAAAAGACAGAATTTGACGTTGAACTGACAGAAGTTGGTTCCGAAAAGATCAAAGTAATCAAGGTTGTTCGTGAAGTAACAGGTCTGGGTCTGAAAGAAGCTAAGGAAGCTGTAGACAACGCTCCCAAGGTTCTGAAAGAACAGGCTTCCAAAGAAGATGCAGAAGCAATCAAGGCTAAACTGGAAGAAGTTGGCGCTAAAGTAACACTGAAGTAATCTTCTGAAATCCTAAGAATCCTTAACATCCGCAGGAATTTTCCTGCGGATGTTTTTTTGTGCAGCTATTGATAGAAATAAATTATTGATAGAAATAAATCAAAAAGGAATGAAAAAACCAGTTGACAGGTAGGAAAAACAGTGCTACAATAAATTCATAAGTTAGTCAAAGCTAACAGTAAAAATTATCACTCATCCGATCGAGCCAATCGGAAAATACATCAAAAAAATCTTTTTACATACGAAGGATGGATATTTTGTCCATCTTTTTGTATGTGGAAAAGCAGGAGAGAAAGAGAGGGATTTTTATGCTGCTTAACAGTATCGTGGCGGTTGTGATTATTGTGATTGCGATTTTTACGGTGAAAAAATATAAAATGAGTATGAAATACGGCTGCTGTGGCTCTGTGGACAGCGGAGAGGGCAGGCGTGTGATTGTTGCGGATCAAAATCCGGAGGATTACCCCTATTGTGCCGTTTTGGATATCAAGGGGATGACCTGCGAAAACTGCGTGCGGTATGTGGAAAATGCACTGAATGAGCAGGGAGACATTTGGGCTGTGGCAGATTTGAAAAGAAATTCCGCTTTTGTGCGGATGAAAAAGGAATATACCGATGATCAGTTTAAAATGATTCTGCGTCCAACGGGGTATACGCTGGTGGGCGTAAGAGAGAGAAACAAGAATGAATAGGGCATTTCTTTTTCTACATAAATATAGGAAAAAATACAAAAATGTGATGGGAGCTTTTTCTGTCACATTTTTATTTTATAAAAACGGGATTTTTCGAGCGGATATGCCATACAGTTATTGACAACTAACTAATGTTAGTCTATACTAATCACAAAATCAGTTTTTATCAGACATAAAAAGGATTGGAGGCGCAGGGGTGAGACAGTTTACAAAAATTGAAAAGGAAGCGCCAATAGATTTTGAAAATTTTCGTATTCACATGCAGAGAGAGATGATTTTACGAAAGCTGAAGGAAGGCGGCTACCGCATCACAAAGCAGCGTATTGCGGTGATTGATATTATTCTGGAAAATGATTGCGGCAGCTGCAAGGAAATCTTATATAAAACCTCGAAAATCAACAAGAAAATCGGCACGGCAACGGTATACCGCACGCTGAACATGCTGGAGGAAATCGGTGCCATCAACCGCAGAAATCTCTATAAATTTTCGGAAATGACAGAGCCTGCGGAGGTCAGAGTCATAACTGTGACACTGGAGGACGGCGGAAAGCTGCATTTGGATGCGGCAGAGTGGAACAGGGTGCTGCAGACGGGTCTGCGAGACTGTGGTTACCTGAAGGACGAAAGAGTGCTTTCTGTAAAAAATGTCTATAAGACAGATGCAATCTGAGAAAAAATATCAATAAAGGATGTTATACTTGGCTAATTTGACAAAAAAGTGCTATTATTAGACAGAAAACAACAGATGAGGAGGTTTTGTATGAAAAATCATAAAACATGGGCGTGGCTTTGCGTGTTTTGTTTCTTCATGACCATGCTCACCGGTTACAAGAGAAAATGATAAAATTTAAAGGAGGTTTTTAATATGCTTAAAAAATGTCTGGATTGTGTAAAAAATATTAAGTTGGATAAGGTTGCTGTTTTTGCAGGCGGCGTGCTGTTTGGTACAGCCGGTCTGAAGGTTCTGGGCAGCAAGGATGCAAAAAAGGTTTACACACAGGGTACTGCTGCAGTGCTGCGCGCAAAGGATTGCGTGATGAAAACAACAAATGTTGTGCAGGAAAATGCAGAGGATATTTTGGCTGAAGCAAAGCAGATCAACGAGAAACGCTACGAAAAGGAGAACTCCGTAGAGGAAGCAGAAGAAGCTGAAGAAACAACAGAAGCAACAGAAGCGTAAGGAACGAGAGTTCTGATAACGGAGCCTATGGCTCCGTTTTTCTTTGGAGGTGCAAACATGAGATTTCAAATTAAGCATGAAATAGAGGGCAGACTTCGCGTGCACATGATGCAGAGCAGAATGACCTTTGCCGAGGCGGATACCCTGCAATACTATCTGGAGGGGCTGCCCGGCGTGGCACACGCTAAGGTATATGAAAAGACCTGTGATGCCGTTGTTACATACACTGCGGAGCGTGCAGACATCATTACTGCATTGAAGCAGTTCTGCTATGACAGGGTGGAGCTGCCTACGGCAATTTCCGGACATTCTTCCAGAGAGATGAATGCGGAATATCAGAGCAGGCTGGTTGGACAGACATTGATACATTTCGGGAAAAAGCTGTTCCTGCCTTATCCCGTTCGCGCGGCAATTACGGCTGTGAAATCCGTAAAATATCTGTACCACGGGGCGCATTGCCTGCTGCAGCGCAAAATTGAGGTCAGTGTACTGGATGCGGTTGCTATCGGCGTTTCCGTATTCCGCGGCGAAATGAACACAGCAGCATCTGTTATGTATCTGCTGGGTATCGGCGAAACATTGGAGGAATGGACACATAAGAAGTCCGTTGACGATCTGGCAAGGAGCATGTCCTTGAATGTCAGCAAGGTATGGCTGCTGCAGGACGGACAGGAAATTCTGGTTTCTGCGAAGGAGATTGCGCTTGGGGACAGTGTTGTTGTCCGCATGGGCAATGTCATTCCTTTCGATGGTGTGATTCGTCAGGGCGAAGCAATGGTTAATCAGGCATCCATGACGGGCGAATCTCTGCCCGTCAGAAAGGAAGTCGGTACATACGTATACGCAGGTACCGTTGTGGAGGAAGGCGAAATCGTTTTACAGGTCAGAGAAATGAGCGGCTCCACACGGTTTGAAAAAATCGTAACCATGATTGAGGATTCCGAAAAGCTGAAATCCACAGTGGAAAGCAGAGCAGAGCATCTGGCGGACAGACTGGTTCCGTATACCCTGCTGGGGACAGGATTGGTTTATGCGCTGACAAGAAATGTGACGAAGGCACTGGCTGTACTGATGGTTGATTTCTCCTGTGCATTGAAGCTTTCCATGCCTATCTCTGTGCTTTCTGCAATCCGCGAAGCCGGTTCTTATCATATCACCGTAAAGGGCGGCAAATATCTGGAAGCAGTTGCGGAAGCAAATACCATCGTATTCGATAAAACAGGCACATTGACAAAGGCAAGACCTGCGGTTCGTAGGGTTTACACCTTCTGCGACAAGGGGGAAGACGAGCTGCTGTGTCTGGCGGCCTGTCTGGAGGAGCATTTCCCTCATTCTATGGCAAAGGCGGTTGTTTCTGCGGCGGCAGAAAAAGGTCTGGAGCATGAAGAAACCCATTCCAAGGTGGAATATATCGTTGCACACGGCATTGCATCTTCCGTAGAAGGGCAGAAGGTTGTGATTGGCAGCTATCATTTTGTATTTGAGGATGAGGCATGCACGATTGACCCTGCGGAACAGGAAAAATTCGATGCACTGCCGAAGGAATATTCTCACCTGTATTTGGCGATTGACGGCAGGCTGGCGGCGGTCATCTGCATTGAAGACCCCCTGCGCGCAGAGGCGGCAGAGGTGATCAGCAATTTGAGAGCACTTGGACTGAAAAGAATTGTGATGATGACGGGGGATAACGAGCACACCGCGGCAGCAATCGCAAAAAAGGTCGGCATTGAGGAATACTTTTCCGAGGTTCTGCCGGAGGATAAGGCGGAATTTGTACGCAAGGAAACAGAAAAGGGCAACAAGGTTATTATGATTGGTGACGGCATCAACGATTCTCCTGCCTTGTCTGCGGCAAATGTCGGCATTGCCATCAGCGATGGCGCAGAGATTGCCCGCGAAATCGCAGATATCACGATTGCGGCGGACGATTTGCATGAGCTGGTAAAGCTGAAACGGCTCAGTAACCTGCTGATGAAGAGAATTCACAGAAATTATCGTGCAATCGTCGGCATCAATGCAGGGCTAATCGCGTTTGGCGTAGCCGGCGTATTTATGCCTGCAACATCTGCATTGCTGCATAATATTTCTACGTTGGTTATCAGCTTGCAGGATATGCGGAATCTGCTGGATGATGCAGAATAAAAAAATATCTCCTTCGGAAATTTCTGAGGACTTCCTAAAATAAAAATAATATGATAAAAGACCGGTACTGCAAAGCTGTTTTCGCCTGCAATGCCGGTCTTTTATGAGTTATGGGGCAAACTATTACAGCCACTGCCTGATTCTGCCGGGCATAATGCTTTTATGCCCATATATAAAGTCAATCAGCGCTTTTCGGTCAATGATATCCATTCCGGCTGTGTTTTTATATTCTCCCTCAACGGTAAATAGGAAAACCTTATCTCCGTTGGCGGTTAATTCCTTATAATGACTGCCGTCAAGAGGCTTTTTTCCTGTCTTGACCTGCGGATATGCCTTGTGGCTGCCGTCTCTTGCTACGGCAACAAATTCATAGGTTTGCGTACCCAGCTTATTTGTACTGGAGTAGAGGAGATAGCCTTTTTCTAACTGCAAATACAAGCTGACGACCTCCTCCACATCTTCCGGCTGTAGGAAATCCAGAATTTCTTCTTTTTTCACAGCGCAGTCAGGATAGAATTGTGTTCCGGTAATCGTATTATACAGGTGCTCCGAGTATTTCAACGGAACATCCCCCTTTATTCGTTGCAATGCTGCGCTTGCCCGAAAGCTGTTTACAACCTTTCCGGGAACCACCTCAACAGTGCCGATTTCATGGAATTCAACATCCACATAGTTGATGACATCCTCATAGATATGCGCGGCATCGCAGTTATATTTCCATGTGCTCAGTACACGGCATAAATAGTAAACGCCATTATGGCGTGTCCAAATCAGATCATCCACAGCCATTTCCTTTAAGGCGTGAATGGATACAACAAAGCCGCGACAGGAATCATACTGCATGCGCCCTTTTTTCTCACATTCTTCGATAGAAGTCGGGATATAGGGAGTGTCATCTGTATTGCGTAAGCACCATCCTACGCCCAGAATATTGTTTTGCAGGCAGAATTCAAATGCCTTCCCATCCTGACTTCCTGTTTTTACGGTAGTTCTCCACAAATAGATATCCTTATCTGTCATCCTATGAGCATCCCCTTTTCTATACGGTTTGTTTTTTGTTTTGCTCGTTTTATCAGATATCTTTATCATACAGTTTCTGCAGATATCTGTAAACTTTCTGCAGAATATTTTGCTGCGTCATGTTATGAAAATTGCTTTCCGAAAAAATGGTAATGTGCGAGAGGGATTTTTTTGCCCGAAAATCAGGGAGGACAGTAGATTTTTTTGTATCATAGGGGTATAATGAGACAATATATTTTACGTCAGAAAAAAGAGGAGAGCGTGCGTGATGCAGATAGTATTTGCCCTTGTGGCTTTAGTGGCTGGCTTTGTGCTGTTGGTAAAGGGAGCGGATTGGTTCGTGGAGGGCTCCGCAGGCATTGCAAATAAATTCGGGATTCCGCAGATTGTCATCGGGCTGACGATTGTAGCCATGGGGACAAGCATGCCTGAGGCGGCGGTCAGTATTTCGGCGGCGCTGCGTGGCAGTGCGGAAATCACGATCGGGAATGTAGTAGGCAGCAATATCATGAATATTCTGGTGATTCTGGGCTTGACGGCGGTGGTGTGTCAGATTGCGGTGCAGAAAACAACGATTCATTATGAAATGCCGATGGTGATAGGTGTGACGATTTTATTGGCAGTTATGGGACTGCAGAACAATATCATTAGCAGAGCAGAGGGTGTCATCCTTCTGGCGTGCATGGTGGTGTATATGCTGTATCTTCTGCGGCTGGCAAAAAGAGGCGTTGTGGAGAATGAGGAGCTGAACGCATACGCGAAGCAGGTATCCTTCGGCAGATTGATTCTGCTTGTTGTGGTTGGTGTGGCAGCAATTATTTTCGGCAGTCATGTGGCTGTGGAGGCGGCATCTGCCATTGCGCGTATTTTCGGCATAAGTGAACGTTTTATCGGACTGACAATCGTTGCCTTTGGCACTTCCCTGCCGGAGCTGGTGACAAGCGTGGCGGCGGCAAGAAGGGGCAATTCGGATATTGCGGTCGGTAATATTGTCGGCAGCAACCTGTTCAATATTATGTTTGTGGTCGGTATTACGGCGGTGATTGTACCGGTTGTGTATCAGCCTACATTCCGGGTGGACAGCATTGTGGCGGTTGCGGCAGCGGCGCTTCTGCTTATATGTGTTTACCGCGGAAGGGTTTTGAAACGTCGGCACGGACTGCTGATGCTTGCCTGCTATGGCGGCTATTTTGCATATCTTCTGCTGGCGTAAGGAGAAAGAAGGAATTTTATGCACGTTCGATATTACAAAGAATATTCACAGCATTTGCAGAGAGACATGGAGTTTAAGGTATATGGGCATGCAGGGCTGCCGATGATTGTTTTTCCGTGTCAGGATGGGAATTTCTACGATTTTGAGGATAGAGGCATGGTGAATACCGTTGCGGACAGGCTGGAAAACGGACAGCTGCAGCTGTTCTGTGTAGGCTGTGTGGATGCGGAAACGTGGAGCGCGGCATGGGGTGACCGGCATGGCAGAATTCTCCGGCATGAGCAGTGGTTCCGTTATCTCTGCGAGGAATTTCTGCCGCGCCTGCATCAGATTCACAGCGAAACGGACGGCGTTTCCTATGAAGGCAGAGTGATGCTTGCAGGGATGAGCATGGGCGGCTATCATTGCGTGAACCTCTATCTGAGAAGACCTGACCTTTTCGGCGGATGCCTTTCGTTGAGCGGCCTGTTTCATGCAGGGTATTTCTTCCCGAATTATGATGATGTGGATATTTATTATAATTCGCCTGTGGATTATTTGCCGCAGATGCCGCAGGATCATCCGTTGGTGGAGCAGTTCCGCCGCGGAAAGATTATTATTTGCTGCGGACAGGGTGCATGGGAGGATGAAGCGAAAAAGGACGCATGGGTGCTGAAGGAGCAGTTTGAACGGCTTGCTGTGCCGGCGTGGATTGATTTCTGGGGCGAGGATGTGAACCACGATTGGCCCTGGTGGGAGAAGCAGTTTCCGTATTTCGTGGGGAAGCTTCTGGAGGGCTAGAAGGATTGGCAGAGTGAGGGTCTTTGCCATTTGAAGGTCTTGCCATTTTTGGCAGAGAGGTATATAATAAAATTTACAAGTAAACACAAAGGGGAGCTTGTCTTGCAGGCTGAGAGGAAGGAAAAGCCTTCGACCCATAACCTGATTTGGATAATGCCAACGTAGGGACGCTTGAAAAAGACATGAAAGCGTTGGGAAACTTCCAAAGGAGAGGTTTCCCTTTTTGATTGCAAAATAGTATAAAAACTTTCTGACGGATTCCGAAGCAAGGAAGCTGACCCGATGGAGCATCGGGAGGATAGAGGGGGAGCGCCCTATATCCTGCAGAAAGAACAGCAGCGATGGGAAGCCGTGTTCCGGCGTGAGAGGAAGCCAGTGAGTTTCGACCGATTTTTCTGAAAGCCCTTTTCAAGGGGGAAGTCTATGTATTTCAGGAAGAACGCTGTCTGTTCTTCCTTGTTGAGAAAGGAGTCTATCAAAATGAAGCAATTCGGAACAAGAAAATTATGTTATGCAGGTATTTTATGCGCGGTGGCAGTGGTTGGCAGCTTTTTCTATATCCCTGTATTCGGGAGTAAATGTGTGCCGGTGCAGCACATGGTAAATATTCTGTGTGCGGTGCTTCTGGGACCGTTTTACGGCGTGGGTGTTGCATTTTGCGCAAGCTTAATCCGAAATCTTCTGGGTATCGGCAGTTTGATGGCGTTCCCCGGCAGTATGTTTGGGGCGTTGCTTTGCG
>ERZ773260.3615-NODE-3615-length-14437-cov-9.363301_pt1 | contig 14437 bp, 7 predicted proteins | sample MGYA00511387_ERZ773260 | MGnify/ENA primary metagenome ERZ773260 (study PRJEB29015, sample SAMEA2737745) | human gut metagenome | biome: human gut; feature: human-associated habitat; material: faeces | place: China | collected 2012 ... | reverse complement strand
CTGTAACAGAGATTAATAACGCAAGCGGTTACAATCCGAAAACGCAGACAAAGACCGTCACGATTGCCAACAAGGGCGAAACAAAGTCGGTATCCTTTACGAACAAGTCAACGCCTGTTGTAGTTATCCGCAAGCACTTCAGCGATGAGGACAATCTGACAGAAGCACAGCTCAAAGAACAGTATGCCAAGGTTACTGTAAATCTACAGGTGCTTGGCTTCAGCGGAAGTGTTTCTTCGGGTCCGCCTGTGGGCTACTATGTAGAATTTACGGGTTCAAACGGTAATTATATATACAAGGGATTATCGTCAACAAAAACGTCTGCGGCTAACCTAAAACTGAATGAAAACGGCGAAATGACTATATCATTCGGCACTAACACTGCTCCGTACTACTTAGCCGTTATTGAAACGTACAGCGGAACGGAGTATGATGTTGATAACCGAGACCAGCGTATTGACTTGGGTAACGGTGATCCGAATGCTGTAATAGATCTTGATGATATTGAGCTTAATAATCAGCTTAAGACCGGAACTGTACAAGTTGACAAAGAGTTCCTTAATGAAAACGGTGCTGTTGAGAATATCACCGATGAACAGCTTGCCAAAGTATCGTTCAAGATAATGCACAACGGCAAGTATCTTACATTTACGGGTAGCGATGGCAACTACACATATAAAGGTGAAAACAATACAGGCACGTCACTCAAGCTTAATACAAGCACATATAACTTCATAGCAAGCGGACTTCCCGCAAGAGAAGAATACACAGTGTACGAAGTAAGCGGTACAACAGGCTACAGCTTCTCTATCGACCCCGTTACGTTTGAAGTAACACCTAATGGCACAGTAAAGAAAGTATTTACGAACAAGGCAATGACGGGTACGATAAGTATTGCTAAGCACAGTGCTGATGGAGTTCTTTCCGGCTGGCAGTTCAGAGTAACCGGCACAGCCAAGACCGGACAGAGCTACGATAAGACTTTTACTACCGATGCAAAGGGTACAATCACAATCAGTAATATCCGTATCGGTGATTACAAGGTTACAGAGGTCAAGACAGGTAAAACGGTTGGTTACATTACCGAGGAAAGCAAAGACATTGAAGTCAAGACCGATACTGTAACAACAGTCAATATTGAGAACAAGCCGTATGCGAATATCGTTATCAACAAGGTTGACAGCGTAAAAGGCACTGCTCTGAGCGGTGCGACATTCGGCATTTACACAGATGCTGAATGTGAAATTCCTGCACAGGCATATACATCAGCTACAGATGATACTCTGACAGACGCAGAAATCACAGAAAGTGCGACAGGCAAGTATACTTGTAACTTCTTACCGATCGAGAGCAAGGACGGCACAACGTATTATGTCAAGGAGCTTTCAGCTCCCGACCATTACGCTATTGACACAGACGTACACCCGGTAACGCTTAAAACCGCAAATTCAACCGTAGCAGTATCAAACAACGCTACATCGAAATTCTATGAAACGCCTTTAGGCTCGGTCAGAACGACAAAGGTTGACGCAGATCATCCCGATGTACTTCTGAGCGGCGCTGAATTTACTGTATACAATTCCGACAAGGCTACTGTATACGGCAAACTTGCAGAAACATCAAAGGGTACATATCAGCTTGACGAAATCCCGGCAGGAACATACTACCTCAAGGAAACAAAAGCACCGAAGTATTACAATATCGACAACACATTCTATCAGTTCACAATTTCTGACGCAGGCAAGATTGTCGATGTGTCAATCAACGGCAACGACAAGTTCCCCAATGCTCCGCAGAAGGGCGATATAAAGATAGTCAAGAGAAGTGCAGACGGTGTTCTCAGTGGCTGGCAGTTCAGAGTAACCGGCACAGCCAAGACCGGACAGAGCTACGATCAGACTTTTACTACCAACGCAAAGGGTACAATCACTATAAGCAATCTCCGCATCGGTGATTACAAGGTTATAGAGGTCAAGACCGGCAAGACAGTCGGATATATCACACCTGCAAATCAGACGATTGAAGTAAAGAGCAATGCAACTACTACTGCAACGTTTGAAAACAAGCCTTTCGGTCACATTGTTATCAACAAGGTTGACGCAAAGACCGGCGAAAAGGTAACAGGTGCTACATTCGGTATCTATACCGACAGCACTTGCAAGACAGTAGCAAAGGCGTATAAGTCGGACACTGACAGCACACTTGTAAATGCAGAGATTATCGAAACAGCTGCAGGAGTGTACACTTGCAACAACTTACCTATAAGCAGTGCAACAGGTACAACATACTATGTCAAGGAGCTTACAGCTCCCGAAGGCTACTACCTTGACACAGACGTACACCCGGTAACACTTAAAACAGCAAACGCTACTGTATCGGTAAGCAACGAAATCGGAAAATCCGACTTCAACGAATATCCTTACGGTCACGGTGCTGTAATCAAGGAATGGAAACTTGATAACAGTACAGCAGATATGACAGCCGATGAAATCGCACAGATGAAAGCGGAGCTTGAAAAGAGCCTGTATTTCACTGTAAAGGACAGCAACGGCAAGTACATCACAGCTACAGGTGCAGACGGCGTATACACATATAACGGCGAAAGCACAACAGAATTCAAGTATGTTTTGAAGAACAGCACATTTACAATCGCTGAACTGCCTACAGGTGACTATACGATTACAGAGTATAGCACACTTCTTGACTACACAATCAAGTCGGAAAATCCCGTAAAGATAACTGTAGTAAGAAATCAGACAGCAACGGCAACGTTTGTAAATGAACGTGACACAGGCACAGGCAAGGTTGTAAAGGTATGGAAGCAGTTTGACACGATGACAGCCGCTGAACAGACTGAAATCGAAAAAAATGTATACTTTACCGTAACCGACAGCAACGGTGCTTATCTCAAGGTTAAGGAAAGCAACGGTAGCTACATCTACTGTGGCACACAGAAAACAGAAACAAAATTTGCTCTGAAAAACGGTGCGTTTGTAATCGCAGAACTGCCTACAGGCGAATACACGGTGACTGAGTTTAACAATGCAAAGGACTACAGCCCGAAGCAGCAGACTCAGAAAATAAAAATCACCAAGAATACAGCGGCAGCGCTGACATTTACAAACATCCGTGACACAGGCAACGCAAGTATCGTGAAGAAATGGACAAATCCCAATGGACTGACAACAGCTCAGACGGCAGAGCTTGAAAAGAATGTATACTTCACTGTAAAGAATGCTGACGGTGCATATTTAAAGGCTGTATCAAAGAACGGCAAGTATGTATATAACGGCAGTCAGACAGCAGAAGCACGTTTCATGCTGACAAACAGCAAGTTTGAACTTACAGAACTGCCGACCGGAAAATATACGATAACCGAAATCAACAATGCTGAGGGTTATCTGCCTAAGACACAGGTCAAGACAATCACGGTAACTAAGGACGCAACTGCAAGTGCAGAGTTTGTCAATAAGGTTATTGTCGGCAATGTCACATTAACGAAAGTCGATCAGGACTATCCCGAAAATAAATTGACAGGTGCTATATTTACAGTTTATAAATCGGACAAGAAAACCGTAGTCGGCACATTAAAGGAAACCGAAACAGGCGTGTACAGCCTTGAGGGACTTGTGTACGGCGAATACTATGTACAGGAAACAAAGGCTCCCGAATATTTCGTCCGTGATGTGAATTTCTACTATTTCCAGATCGTAAATGACGGCGAAACCGTAGAAGTTTCCAACGATGAGCTGGGTAAGGGTACATTCATTAACTCGCCTCAGAAGGGCGAAATCAAGATTGTAAAGACTTCATACGACAACAAGGTCGAAGGCATACATTTTGAAGTAACCGGAAAGACATATAGCGGACAGTCGTTCAGCAAGATATACACGACGGACAAGAACGGTATAATCCGTATCAATGATTTAAGAGCCGGTGAGTATACAGTTCACGAGGTTGAGGATTCTGCTTCGGCAGGCTATCTTTTACCCGAAGATAAGCAGTTGACGATCGACCGTGACGGTGCAATGGCTGTTGCAGAAATGTACAACGACAGAATACCGGAGAATCCCCCGACAGGTGCAAGCGAGGACAGCTTTATGCAGACGGCGGTTATTATCATATCAACGGTAATGATGAGTGCGGCTGTTGTGCTTGCATTCCCGTTATCGAAGCGTAAGAGAAAACGCTAAGCAACATTAAATTTTATTGTCACCGGGCGGCAGAAAAGCTCTGCCGCCTTTATGGTGGCGATTAAGGAGGAGAAATATGAAGAAGAATCAACCATATCGTTCTCAAGTGCAATTACGACTTACCAATCGTGATACCGGAGAGGTGATTTGCCTTAAAATCAAATCGGAACATTCGGATCCGAAAGTTATTTGTTGCTTTGCTATAAATGAACATCTTAAAGAGGGCGACTATTTGATAGAGATCATGTAAGAATGCTTGCTCGAAAACGTGCTACAGGTAGCACATTTAAAGGAGGACGTAATGGCAAATAAAAACAAATTGCGGCACAAAAACAGCAAATCCGTCTTAAAGACCGGGCTTATACTTATCTCCGTTATAGGTGTAATCACATTCCTGATTATATCTTACCTGATTTACAGCTTACAGTGCTACGCATACGACAACAACATATCATCGGATAATTTAAATTTGTCGGTGCTGATAAAATCTATGCCATATTGGACTAATCCAACTTTTACAGCACCTTTTGACATCGGTGCAATAATGCAAATGCACGGTTCTGTTTGGTATATTTACGTTGTTGCTTTGTCACTGCTTGCACTTATGCTGTTCAGTAAAAATTACGATGATTACAAAGGCGTGGAAGCCGGAAGTGCCGATTGGGCAACTAAGCGTGACGAAAAGGAAAACAGTGACACAACAGGTATTCCTATCGGAAACGGGTTCTATGTAACGGTCAACAATCCTAAAAGTTGCTACTACGAGCCGCATAATCTCAATGAAATAGTTATAGGCGGTCCGGGAGCAGGTAAATCATTCCGCAAGATCAAGCCTGACATCATTCAGATGTTCGGCAGTTATGTAGTGACAGATCCGAAAGGCGAATTATATCGTGATACAGCAAAATTGCTTATGGAAAACGGATATAAAGTGCGAGTGTTTAACTTGATCAATATAAAGAAAACCAACGCATATAATCCGTTTGTTTATATCAATGATGAGCAGGATATTGTTGTTTTGGCAAACACTTTTATTAACGCCTCTGCCGGTGACGATGATAAAGAAGATTTCTGGTCGGGTTCGGCAAAATCATTACTTACTGCAATTATGATTTACCTTTGGAAAGCTGAAGGCGAGGTGAAATGCTTTGGTCGTGTAGTCAGACTGCTTAACAGTATCACATATAAAAATGGAAGAATAGACGAATTGTGCGAATTGGCTCGTTGCCTTAATAAACACTCAATCGAGCATCCTTGTGATGCTGCTACAATTAACTGGAACGGTATTAAAGGCACTCCCGAAGAAACGATGGGCGGCATAGCTAAAACGTTGTCTACTCGTCTTGACTTATGGGCAGTCGAAGATGTTAACGATCTAACCGTAATCGATGAAATGGATTTTGACAATGTCGGAGTGGAAAAGACAGCTATATTTCTGATAGTTCCGCCCGCTGACACAACATATAAGGCTATATGCAATATGTTCTATTCGCAGTTGTTTGCACGACTTATGTACTGTGCTAATTTCAAGCATAACGGTAGATTGCCGTTGCTTGTATCGATAGAGCTCGATGAATTTGCTAATATAGGACGCATACCTAATTTTGATAAAATCACAGCCGTTATACGTTCAAACAATATAAGAGCCTGTATTGTTTTACAGTCGTTGCCTCAGCTCAAGGCTTTGTACAAGGACAACTGGGAGAGTATTATAGGCAACTGCTCGCTGTTTACATATCTCGGCGCACCTGATTTGGAAACCCGAAAGTACATAGTAGAAAAGCTTGATAAGACTACTGTACGAATAGACACAAGGGGGCACAGCCAAGGAACAACAAGCGGCGGCAGCAGTTCGGATAACGAAAGCTATCAAGGTCGTGATCTACTGACTACATCTGAACTGCTAAGAGCGTTTAAGGCGTCGCCGAAAATCAAAAAGAAATACGGCGGATATATGATCGAGTTTCTCGATGAGTATCCGCCTTTTTGGTTGTACAAATTCGATACATTATCACATCCGCTTATCGATAAAGTCGGTAGCTCATTTCCGAGCGGAATACCAAACAATACCGATATAAACAAGATGTATTCCGATAATGAACAAATTCAAAAGTTAAAGGAGGTAAAAACAAAAATGGCACAGCTTATGGAACAGTCAGTGTCAGAAGAAAAGGCAATGCGTGAGCAGTCCGAGCAGAAACAGGCGGAACAAGAACGTGTCGAACAAGCAGAACTACAGCGACAGTTTGAAGAAGCCGCAAGAGATGCTCAGCTTAGCGAACATCAGAACGTGCTTGCTGAAATTGACGAAGAAGAATTGATAGCCGATTATGAAATACCGACTATCGACGAATTTATAGGATAGGAGGTATCTATATGGCACCAATGTTAGAAGATGAGATAATGCACGACACCGAAAAAATGAACAGTAAAGTTGCCGGAATAGCTCGTACAGGCAAACAGATATATGACTTCATCGAACAGTTGAAACGTGCGAAAAACGCTGCTACGGAAAATTTAGATAACGGTTTACCGTTTTCTTTTTCCGGTCAGATTACCGACCTCAGCTATTTCAATGCGAATGATATTCTGCCAAAAGAGGTTATAGACAGTATCCCTGATGCTGAACTGAAAGAAGCTGTCATATCCAATCTCGAACTGGCGGAAAAGCAAGGTTTGATTGATGTAGATCTGAATAGCGGTAATATAACGTTGACAGATAGCGGCAGAGAGTATATCAATAATCCAAACTTCATTCGTGCGGCTAACATAGACAAAGCACGATCGGCTATTCGTGCAATGGAAATACAGCACGGATTAGAAAGCGATACAGTAAGATATGGCGTTACGCTTGAAGGCACCGATCGTGATCTTCAATTTTTCCGATTTGCTTCTAATCTTGATCTTGAAGAAGTCACACTTTCACCCGATAAGAAAGCGGCTCTGCAAGTTATGGAGAACATATCCAAATGGGAAAAAGACGGACTTATTCAATACAATTCAGAAAATACAAGCATATCGCTTACAAAGCTCGGTCAGAAAAAGCTATACAGCGATTTGGCAGATGGTGTTGATATGATTGATGAGTCAGTGATAACACCTAAAAATCTTTCCGCCGGCAGATTATCAAATGTGAGTGGTGTGACAGCTCAAACAACCTCACAAGCTGCCGCACAGGCTACACAGGTTACAGCCACTGCCGCAACACAAGCTACTACAGCCGGCGCAACTCAGGCAGCTACTACAGCCACCACTGCTACCGCAACAGCGGCTTCGTCGGCTGTACCGGTTGCCGGTGCAGTAGTGGTTACAACAAAAGTCGTATCAGATACGGCTAAAAAAATATCAGATGCGATAACAGAACTTTAGACGATGAGTTTATTCGTGATATTCTTGATAACAACTGCAAGATTGTTGTATCTAAGCACATCAAACATATTGACAAATCCGAAGCACAGGACAGGGTGAAAGACAATATATATGCTCATCAAGGCAAAATACAAGCAAGGCTTGAAAAAAACCACAAAAAAGGACTGAATTTTGTTCCTTATCACTGGACGGAGCGTGAGCGTGAACTGGAAGATCTTCAAGAACGCTTGTCTGATACAAATTGTGAACTTTTCAAAATCGGCGTTTTTATATCATTATCCGCTTCTACAAAAGAGGAGCTTGAAGAGCTGACAGAAGCTATACGTTCAAAAGGAAAAAAGCATCAGGTCGTTATCGATTGCCTTGTCAGACAACAGGAAAAAGCACTTGATTCCGTCCTTCCGTTTGGTATTAACCATTTTGATAATGCCAATGGCAACAATGTAAATACTTATGTTCTGTCCGATGCCGCCGGTATTCTAATACCGTTTTCAGCACGATCTTATTTTTCCGACACCGGTCTTTGCTACGGTATGAACAAGCACACCAACGCTATTATTGTACTTGATCGAGCTGAAGAGATGAACGCTAACGGTTTCTATCTCGGTACATCGGGTTCGGGAAAATCGATGTATTGCAAATCCGAAATTATAGATACAATCATACGTTACCCTAAATCGGAAAAGATAATTATCGATCCTGACGGAGAATATTATCCTATCATCAAACAGTTTGGCGGAGATACGCTGAAATTATCAGCTGATTCCGAAACAAAGATCAACATATTTGACACCGATATAAATATCAGTGAAAATGGCACATCTGCCGTTGCTATGAAATCCGAGCTGATTATGTCGATCATAGAAACGGCACGAGGGCTGCCGTTATCTGCCGCCGACAAATCTATTATCGACAGTTGTGTCAAAGAAGTTTATGCCGATTATGTACTTAATAACGGTAATCCGGAATTCACACCGACTTTTGTTGATTTTTACAATGCGCTTATAAACAAAAAACTACCTGAAGCAGATCAGATAGCACTGGACATCGAGCTTTATGTTAACGGCAGTTTCAATACTTTTTCGGGCAAAACAAACATTCATACGGATAACAGGCTGTTGTCCATTGATATATCCGATATGGGCGAACAGCTCCGTCCGGTAGGATTACAGGTTATACTCGAGTATATATGGCAACGTGTTCGTGACAACAGAACAAAGGGCGTTCAGACTTGGGTATGGGTCGATGAATTCTCAATAATGTTCAACGACGGTAACGGTAAAGAAACAGTGCGTTCTGCCGACTTTTTTCAGAAGGTATTTAAACGAATCAGAAAATACGGCGGTATCCCTACCGGCATAACACAGAACATAACGGAAGTCCTTGATTCGGGGCAGGCAAAGGTTATGCTTTCTAACTCTGAATTTGTAGTTCTTCTTCAGCAGAAGAAAACCGACCTTGATAAGCTCATAGAGTTATTTAACTTGTCGCCTTCGCAGTCGAGCTACTTACAGACCGGTGAAAAAGGCACAGGGCTGATTGTAAGCGGTAAAAAGATTATACCGTTTGACAGGCGTATATCAAAAGACAGTTCTATCTATAATCTTTGTCAGACTGATTTTAGGAGAGATGTTACATGAAGAAATTCCAATTGAAATACTCTGCACCTAAAACAAAGGTCAACTCCGCCGGAAAGGTTGAGCAACAAAATCAGAAAAAACCGGACCGTTATTGTGCTACCTGTAGCACAATAACGGATATAATAAGCAAAGAACCGCAATCGGAAGAGAAAAGTTATAAACTGACAGGTTCGGCACTGTTTAATAAGATGTTTTCGGATATAAAAAAAGCTCATATCCCTGTATGCTCATTTTCCATTTACGATAGTGATTTTACTTTCTGTTATGGAAATGTGATAAACAACCGAGCTGTCCTTCTGAATTATTATTCATTATCATCAGTTGCCGTTATCACGGCGGCTGATGGTATTCTTTCAGATCCGGCTCTGCGTTCTCGGCTTGTTTACAGGCTTTACCTTTCGACAAACAGCTATCTTATGATTATATTTGATTCGTTTGCTTACGAAACATTTAAAGATGAAAATCTAAAGATTATATCATCAATGCTTGATGAATTGAAAATTACACTAATACAGCAGAAGGCGGTGAATAAATGAACCTCGTTATAATTGCGGGAAAACGCAGTGTGCGTCCTCTTGAAACGGCTCTAAAAAAATCGGAGCAAACTGTAACAGTGGGTAAATATACTGCTGTCAAGCCGAATACTGCGGCTGAAATATTCGAAAAGTATCGTCCCCACGGTATATTAATTAGTGACGATACCGTCACTAAAGGTGTATCACTGATAGATTTTCTCAGCATTGTAAAAATGCGTTACGGCTATATGCGTATAATTTTTATGTGCAGTAACGATAGCAGTTTCAACAAGTATGCGTCGGCTTTATATTCTATAGGCGTTTATGATATTATTGTGGGCTTTGATCCTGCCGCAATAGATTATGCGATCTTAAATCCAAAAACAGAAACGCCCGATATTCCCGTTACGGAAGATTCATCGGATAAAAAAATAGAGCTGAGTTATCCCGACAGAAAAGCACACGAATATCCCGGTAGCTTTGCCGGGATCAATTATAAAGATGTCAGCGACAATTCATATTCAATGCAAACTGTACGTTTAACTGAAAATTATGAACGTATACAGCGAGGTAATGTAATTATTTCGGTATTCGGATATAATTCCCGTTGCGGCAGTACATACACTGCTTTTGACATTGCATTTTACTTGCACAAGTACGAAAGAGCAAAGGTTTGCATTGTTACAGCTGTAACAGCCGGGTTATGCAAATATTTTAACGTAGACGAAACTACCGTAAACGAGAACGGCTTCAACATAGATGATGTTATTATATATTCGTGTTTCGATAAAATCAGTGATACGTTCGATTACATCGTTTGCGATGACGGCATTACGCTTAATCATAATGCGTATATACACATTTTGCTGTGTTCGGCGGCTGATTGGGATATGCCAATGCTTACTGATTACATTAACAACGTAATTATTCCGAATAAGATGGATGTAAATCTGTGCTTTTTCCCTGTTACCATAAATAAGTTTGTTGCAATAAACAAACAGCTTATAAAGTCCGGATTTAATGCGTATATGCTTGAGCCTTCTGAGAACTGGATGGCAACAAACGCAAACAACAATAACGTATACAGCAACATTCTTAAAGCATATATCGTTTATTAAGATTGTGCTACAGGTAGCACAACTTGAAAGGAGAAGATTATGATAGTAATCTATGCCGAAAAATACAGCCTCGGTCGGACAATTGCCGAGGCTTTAGGCGCATACAAAAAAACAGTGAATCCTAAGGAATCGTCTATTGCACACTGGGACTTAAATCTTAACGGTGAGCAAGCAATTCTTTGTCACGGTGCCGGTCACTTATGCGGTTTAGCTCCGGCTGAAGATTATGACGAAGGTTACAAATACTGGAGCTTCGATAATTACCCGATTATACCCGAATATTTTATTACAAGAGTAAAAGATAATAATTATTCCAGGCTTGCTTATGATTATGTTAAGCAGTTCTTTGATAAGGCGGATCTGATAATCAATGCCACTGATGCAGACCGTGAAGGCGAATTGATTTTTGCGTACTTATATGAAGTGTTGCATTGTACAGTGCCTTATAAACGTGTTTGGATAACAGATTTGACGCCTTTTAAGATCAGAAAGGCATTTGCAGAGTTACGCCCGGCAAAAGATATGAAGCCGCTTGAAAATGCAGGACGTATACGGTCTGCAACAGACTGGCTCGTTGGTATTAACACGTCTGTTGCGGCTACATTGAAATTCGGTGGTACGGATAATGTATTCGCCTGCGGACGTGTAAAAATGCCGACACTCGCAATGATTGTTAAGCGTGAACGGGAAATAAGGAATTATGTTAAAAAGCCGTTTTATAAAATAGTTGCCAATATCGAAGCAACTGACGGCGCAAAGTTTACTGCCGAAGCGGCAGATAAGTACGATACCGAAACGGCGGCAAAGGCTGTTATAGATGAAATTAAATTAAATACGGCAAAAGCGATTAAAGTCGAGGTGTTGCAAAAGCAGACAGCCGCTCCGCTTTTATATAACACTACACATTTGCTTGCTGATTTATCAAAGTGTACGGATCTCACAATTGATATGCTTACAAAGCTCGTTCAGAGCTTGTACGAAAACAGATTGATAACATATCCACGCACAAGCTCGGAGCATCTAACAGATGCAATGAAAGATGAAACGGTAAAGATAATAAAGCTACTGTTTGAAATGCCCGAATTTGCTAAATATGCTATTCCTGTCGACAATTTTGCACCCTGTACACGTCGGCATTATGATGACAGCAAAGTCGATTCGCACACCGCTATTACACCGACCGCTCTTGTGCCGAATGATTTAAGCGGTATGTCAGAAAATGAGCGCAAGGCATATACTTTGCTTGCGTTATCAATTATCCGTACTGTTTATCCGAAAGCTGTTACAGAAAATGTCAAAGCTGTTTTTCAGATTGATAATCAGCTGTTTACAGCAACCGGAACGAATATAATCAGTCCCGGTTGGTTTGCTGTTGATGCAACGCCGAAGGTAATCGGGTTGCCCGAAATCGTTAAGGATAACGATTATAAAGTTATCGGTTTCGATGTCAAAGAGGGACAAAATGAGCCACCAAAGTATTATACCGATGCTACACTGCTTACGGCAATGGAGCTTGCAGGTGATAATATAGAAGATGAACAAACTCGCAACTTAATTAAACTTGAAAAGCGTGGACTGGGAACTGCCGCAACACGTCAAGGTATCATTAAAGAGCTGTATGAAAAAGGCTATATTGCTCGTAGAACCAAAAAAAACGGCAATATGATCAAAGGCATTATGCCAACAGAAAAAGGAATGTATATAATCGATGCACTTGAAAAGACGGTACCCGATATGCTGTCTGTTGATATGACCGGCGATATGGAAATGGAACTTGATAAAATTGCCCGTGGAAAGTCTGACGGAAATGATTTCTTGAATAATTACAAAAAGCTTGTAGCTAAATGGGTAGAGTTAATAAAAAACAGTGATACTTCTGCAATGGCAGGTAACACCCTTATTTGTCCGTTATGCAGTAAACCTTTAATTAAGAAAAAAGTAGGTTGGTGCTGTACAGGTTATTCCAAGGATAACCCGGACAGTTGCAAGTTCTATATTGCAAATGAGATTTGCGGTAAAAAAATATCAGATGTAATCGCCAAAGAGCTTATGTTAAAACGTGCAACATCTATTATCAAGGGCTTTACATCTCAGAGCGGAAAATCATTTGATGCAAAGCTAATAATCAAAGATGATAACACTATTGGCTTTGAGTTTCCCGAACGCTTAAAATGCCCGATTTGCGGAAAAGAAATGGTCAAAAGTTCAAAAGGTTGGGTCTGCACCGGCTATAAAAGCGGTTGCAGTTTTTTTATAGCCGGAACTATATGCGGGAAATGTATCACAGAAACAATTGCGGCAATGCTGTGTGCAAATAAACGCACAAGGATAATAAACGGGTTTACATCAAAGGCGGGCAAAGCATTCTCGGCGGCTCTTGTTGTTAAAGACGGCAAGATTGATTTTGATTTTCCCGCCAAGTCGCAGAAACGGAACAAATAAAACCTATGAGCGTTCTTATAACAATTTTATTAGCCGTAATTATAACACAGACATTCCGCATTCGCCGTCTGAAAAAAGAAATTATCAAGCGAGATACTGCCGATGAATTCAGTAGGCAATGGTACTGGATAGAAGATAAAAATAACAAGCAACGACAACCTCTGAAAAAGAGGAAATCGTTGCTTTCTTTTTTAAGGAGCTTTTTATGAGTTATTCTAAATCTAAACCAAGTAACTACGTTACAAAAGAGCAAATAGAGCGTGCAAGAAATGTAGATATGGTAGAATTTCTTGAAAGAACAGAAGGCTTCAGCGTAAAGAAAAGCGGTAACGGCTACCGTTGCGATGTTCACGACAGCCTTTTTATTACAAACGACCGAAAAGGGTGGTATTGGAACAGCCGTGACGAGGGCGGCAATAACGCTATTGCGTTTTGTATGAAAATATACGGACAAAGCTTTACCGAAGCCGTTAAATCGCTTTGCGGCGATATTCAAATGGAATATTCACCCAAATATAATACGAAAAAGAAATCGTCAGAAGAAAAAATCGAAGCTCATCGACTTATACTGCCTGAACAGGATCACAAGGAAAACGGACAGCGAAATTACAGCAATGTTATCGCATATTTGTGCAAAACCCGTGGACTGGAGTATAGCATAGTAAATCAGCTGATTTACGACCGTAAGCTATATCAAGGTATCGGTTACAGCGGTCTTCAGCTTGTCGGATACGACAGTTCGAACACTCCGTTTTATCGTTTTAAAAACGATATACCCACAAACGCACCGGAATATGTTACCATAGAGCTTCAGGCACAGAAACAAAAAGGTGAGAAATATATTTGTGAAGGGTTTAGCGGTGAACATATACCGGAGCTTATCGAGCGTGGCATTACTAAAAAATATGTAAATATGATTGCCGTAAACGGCGACGGTATTATGTCACGCTATGCGTTTTGCCGTTCTGTATCCGATAGATCTACATACCGTGTCGATTTGCCGGGAAGCGATAAAAAATATTCGTTTTCTTTACTTGGTACAAATAAGAATAAGCTGTATGTTTTCGAGTCTGTAATTGATATGCTGTCCTATGCGTCCTTTTACGCTATAAACAACGGACAGGACGCTTGGCAGCAGTTGACTATGCTATCGCTCGGCG
>ERZ773260.3599-NODE-3599-length-14491-cov-13.020504_pt1 | contig 14491 bp, 12 predicted proteins | sample MGYA00511387_ERZ773260 | MGnify/ENA primary metagenome ERZ773260 (study PRJEB29015, sample SAMEA2737745) | human gut metagenome | biome: human gut; feature: human-associated habitat; material: faeces | place: China | collected 2012 ... | reverse complement strand
GTAACAGGCCCTTACAGGGCCAGAGCAAACCACCCGCTATGCGGGTGGTTCTGATATATTGTCCTTTGTGCAGGCGGAAAAGTCCGGGAAAGATCCGCTCCCGGCCGGGAGCGGTACGCCGGATGCCGGGGAAGAGACATCCCTTTGCTTTACAGTAGCTGTCCCACGTGGTGCGCCTTCCGTGAGCGCCGGAAAGATGGTCAGAACGACAGGGAAATGATCCGGGGCTCCATGCTCAGTGGGACATAATGGTAGAGCTTCCAGCAAAGCAGGTAATACAGACTACCGATGAGGACAGGCGTGTTCGCAAAATGCAGCTGTGTGAAACAGGGGCGGACCGGCAGGTCCCCGTGGCGGTCACGATAGATGTGCAAGATATGAAGGGCAAAAAGCAGGAACATCAGGCAGCTGTATGAGATCGTCCGGCCAAAGTCATTGATCATGAAGGTCAGGACCACGGCAGGGAAGAGGGCGCCTCCATAGGCGAGCCAGGTCATGCCCCGGCCCAGGACGTCCGTGCAGACCGTGTGGAAGCGATAGACATACATGAGCAGGCCCAGGGGGAGCAGGGCCAGCAGCCAGGCTGCTATATAAGAAAAGCGCAGGTTGCCATTCTGGAGCCAGGGGAAGGGTGTGGCATGGGAAGAAATATCCTTGCCGATGAAGCGCATGCCTCCTTGTGTGGTGAAATCCGGGATGAGCGCCTGCCAGTCATGGAACATGGCTTCGCGCATGGCCGCTGTGCCCTGGAAATGGACGGCAAAAAGGATGCTCAGCAGAAAAACGGCACCGATAGCCGCCACGGTGGCCGGCGTATGCTTTTTATTGGCGTGCAGAACGAGCAGGGCCGGCAGAAGGGCAAAAAACAGCGTGATCTCGTGGATAAGGAAGGCCACAAGATAGCACAGGGCGATGGTCAGCCATGCCTTTCCCTGTTTTCCCGGTGAGATGATGATGGCACTGGCTTTGGCCATAATGATGGCCAGCAGGGCCAGGAAGAGGATGTCCTTGCGGCCGAAGAGGTCAGGATCCTTGACGAGGAATGCCAGTAGGGCTGGAGAGAAGAACAGGACTATCGTAAAGAAATAGCTTACATTTTCCCTGATGAAAGAATATATCTTTACAAAAAACAGAATATAAACAAGCGATATGAATACTGTCCACACGATATGGACATTCAAAAAGTTCGCGGCATGATACAGCAGGTAGCCCGTCAGTCCTCTTCGTACGAATCCGTCAGTATATTTGATAAAAAGTTCTCCCCATACGTAACCATTGGGGAAGTCGTTATAGAAATAGATAACGGAATAGATGAAGTTTGCAAAAAAGAGCACGAAAAGGCTCAGAGCAAGGAAATTGTCGGTAGACTGGCGCATATAGAAAAAAGGTTGTTATGGGCAGTTTGATTGTATCATCGTGCTGTCCGTGGCAAAGACACTATAGGCGCAGACCTGTAAGGAGACAATAGATGAAACTGCTTTCCCTGATCGTTCCGGTCCTCAATGAAGAAGAGTCCATCCCGCTGTTTTACGAGGCCGTGCAGGAAGTCCTGCGTGACGAGCCCTATGAGCTGGAGATCCTGTTTGTCGATGATGGCAGTACGGACAAGACGCTGGAGATCATCGAAGAGCTTCATGCGCGGGATCCGCGTGTCCGCGGCATCTCCTTTTCGCGCAACTTCGGCAAGGAACTGGCTCTGGCCGCGGGATTGCAGGCGGCCCGTGGGGATGCCGTAGTGCCTATGGATGTGGATCTGCAGGATCCGCCGGCGCTGCTGAAGCAGTTTCTTCGTCTGTGGGAACAGGGCTATGAAACGGTCATCGGGGTGCGTTCCCGGCGTGATGCGGACAGCTGGGCAAAGCGTGTGAGCGCCGGGCTGTTCTACCGGCTGTTCAGCCGGTTGACCAAGGGACGGGTCGTCCCCAATGCCGGGGATTACCGGCTCATGGATCGCGTCGTGGTGGATGCTCTGAATGCCTTGCCTGAACGCGTACGTTTCACCAAGGGCTTGTATGGCTGGGTGGGCTTCCGCAGTGCCATCGTGGAATATGAGCGTCCGGCCCGTGTGGCTGGCAGCAGTAAATGGCCGGGATGGAAGCTGTGGAATTTTGCGCTGGATGGCATCACTTCCTTCAGTACGCTGCCGCTGCGCCTGTGGAGCTATCTGGGGATGGCCGTGGCCCTGGCAGGCTTTTCCTATGCCGGATATCTTATTTTCAAGACGCTGGTCTGGGGAGTGGATGTGCCGGGCTATGCGTCGCTGATGGTCGTAACCCTCTGCCTTGGCGGCCTGATCTTGTGCTCTCTGGGGATCGTGGGCGAATATCTCGGACGCGTGTTCCAGGAGGTCAAGGGGCGGCCCCAGTATGTCGTCCGGCGGCGTATCGGCTTGGGGGACAGCGGGAAAAGGCCGTAGGAAAAAATTTTTTGAAATTTTTTTCAGGAAATTTTTCCAGAGGCAGCCGGGAAATGTGATGGCGTGTCGCTGTGGAAAATGTACAGACTGAAAAAGTTTGTCACATTGATGGTAAAAAATGCTGGATGCATATCTATTTTAGATTGCAATGTAGTTTTGACGCAGTAACACAAAAAATTAAAGTATATTTTAATTCATATACAGTTTGATGATGTTCATTTGTTTGGCTTGTTCGTTATTTCTTAAAGTATATGGAAATACTCATGACTGTTTGTGCGAACAGTCATGGCGAGAGCATGTGCATTGCGTAACAAAGTGCGCGTTTTTCCGTGTAAAACCGGCATGAAGCAGAGCCCGGCCCTTTGCAGCGGGGCTGAAAGCGTGCTAGCGTGTTTTTGTGCCATCCGCTGTGGCACGGGCATTCCGGCCGGATGCAGAGGGCTGTCCGGGCGGAAGATATCAACGAGAGGACAGGGGCGAGCCCCGGGAGGATGGAAAAGTGGAGCTTTACAAGCTGTTGGAAACCTTTAACGGATTTTTGTGGTGTCCGGTCATGCTGGTGCTGCTGGTAGGCACGGGCATCTATCTGAATATAGCGCTGCGCTTTTTCTCCTTCCGCAACTGGGTACGAGCTTACAAGTGCCTGTGGCAGGGGCGGTCCCATCAGTCCGAACACGGCGAGATCTCGCCGTGGAATGCCCTCATGACTGCTCTGGCCGCAGATATCGGTACCGGTAACGTGGTGGGCGTGGCCCTGGCCATCGCCGTGGGCGGCCCCGGCGCCCTGTTCTGGATGTGGGTCACGGCCCTGGTGGGCATGATGACCAAGTTCAGCGAAGTGCTGCTTTCCGTGCACTTCCGCGAAAAGACCCCCGCCGGCAACTGGGTGGGCGGCGCCATGTACTTCATCAAGAACGGCCTGGGCCCCAAATGGGTCTGGCTGGGCACCTGCTTTGCCGTGTTCGGCATCTGCGCCTGTATCGGTACGGGCGGCATGGTGCAGGCCAAGGCCATCACCGACAATATCTCCGGCACCTTCGGCCTGCCCACGTGGCTGTGCGGCCTGATCCTGGTGGGCCTGTGCGTGGCCGTGCTGCTGGGCGGCGTGCGCCGCATCGGCGCCGTGGCGGGCAAGATCGTGCCCTTCATGGCCATCATGTATGTCTTCATGTGCCTGCTCATCATCGGCATGAACATCGAAAAGGTCCCCTCCGTGTTCTGGTGGGTGATCTCCGACGCCTTCCAGCCCACGGCGGCCACCGGCGGCTTTGTGGGCGCCACGGTGATGATGGCCATTCGTCAGGGCATGGCCCGCGGTATCTTCTCCAACGAAGCCGGCCTGGGTACCGCTCCCATGGCCCACGCGGCCTCCACGGCCGAGACCCCGCTGGTGCAGGCCTCCATCGGCATGCTCGACGTCTTCATCGATACCATCATCGTCTGCAGCATGACGGGCTTCGTGATCCTGGTGACGGGCACCTGGACCGCCGGTTCCTCCGCCGCCAGCATGATGACCTCCATGGCCTTCGAACAGGCGCTGCCCGGTGTGGGCCAGTTCGCGGTCACCATCTGTCTGACTTTCTTCGCCTTCACCACCATCCTCGGCTGGTGTGTGTACGGTGAACGCTGCGCCATCTACCTGTTCGGCGACCGGGCCCAGATGGTCTTCCGCCTGGTGTACTGCCTGGCGGTGGGCGTGGGTTCCGTCCTGGCCCTGGATGCCGTGTGGCTCCTGGCCGATACCTGCAACGCCCTTATGGCGCTGCCCAACCTTACCGGTGTCCTGCTGCTGAGCCCCGTGCTGTTCAAGATCGTACGGGACGAGGTGGCCCGGGACGACCGTTTCGTCGTGTAGGCAACCGGGGGGCGGGCCCCGGGCCCGCCCCTTTGCAACATATTCCATGACATAGCCTGAGGAAGGCAGCCTTCGGGCCGGCGCTCTCCGTCATCGGGGAGCGGGTCTTGGCGCTCACCCTGAAAACGGCCTTTTCCATGGAAAAAGACCGGCAGGGAGAAGGCTGCGGAGCTGGCAAGGGCGCAGCGGCGCCTCCGTGACGGTCCGGCATGACGGACTGCCGGCCGGGACGCCGGAGGCTCCCATCCCGTTCACCTTTTGGAAGAGGGGCAAGGCATTGCAAAAACGTTACCTTTCCATCGCCATCCTGACGGCCGTCCTGGCCGTGACGGGGATCGCCGGCTATCTGCTGCCGGCGGGCCCGGTCGCGGGGGACAAGGAACCTGCCACGCGTCGCATCCTGTTCGACAATGCGGGCGGTCCCGTGGTCTTCGACCATCAGAAGCACAGCCGTCTGCTCAAGGAAGAGTGCGCCACCTGCCACCACGAGAGCCTGCAGAAGACGCCCGACAAGGCCATGGCCTGTGCCAGCTGCCACGGCGTGGCCCTGGACGATGCCTTCAAGGCGGGGCATGCCAAGAGCTATCCGGCGGAAAGCTGTGTGACCTGCCACCATTACGAACTGGCGGCCAAGGACTGGGGGCACCAGCAGCACAGCGAGGACTTTGGCGTGGACTGCACCTCCTGCCACCATGCCGACACGAACATCGAGCCCGAACCGCAGAGCTGCGCCAACTGCCATGAGGCCGGGGCCCGGCCCACCAATAAGGCTGCCGAGCCCGGCACGCCGCCGGTGCTGGCCGATGCCGTGCACGCGCGCTGCGTGGCCTGCCATCAGGATCTGTTCGGCAAGGCCAAGAACTGCGCTTCCTGCCATGAGCTGAAGCCCACGCGCAAGGATGAGGCTGCCGTGAAGGGCAAGGTGAACGCCCTGTATGCCGACTGCACGGTCTGCCATGTGAAGAAGACGCCGGACAAGCTGATCCCCGGCCGTATGGACGCCTTCCACGGCCAGTGCATGGGCTGTCATGAAAAGCTCGGCAAGGGCCCCTTCGGCAAGGACAAGTGTGCCCAGTGCCATACCAAGTAGTGAGGCGGGTATGAAAGAAGTATTCCAGATGTTGAAGGACCCGCGTTTCCACCTGGTGTACGGGGTGACGCAACGCTACAGCAACGGCCCGGAACCGCGCCGCGTGCGCCTCAACCGCGAGGGCTACAAGCTCGTGGAAGGCGTGACCAAGAAAGCCCTGGTCTACCCGCGCATGCGCCTGGCGGTGCATCCTTCGCCGCTCAAGGGGGACGCGTTTTCGCCCATCTTCGGCCGCATCACCGACGTGACCGAGCGCAGCCTCTTCGTGGAGGCCATCGAGCCCGACGAGGCCCTGCGCGCCCTGGCCGACGGCGTGGAGAAGGTGGACCTGATCAATGACGAACGCACGGGCCAGGAACTGGCCGTGCTGCTCAAGAGCCTGGGCCTGAACACCAAGAGCCTGGGCCAGCAGTGCGAGACCCTGATCATCAACGGCCTCAACCCCGACCCCGGCGTCACCTGGGCCGAGCCCATGCTGCTGACCCACCAGGGCACGCTGCGGGCCGGTCTGGCCGTGCTGCGCCGCCTTTCCCCGGCCAAACGCATCCTGCTGGCCGTGCCGCGCGAGATGCACCTGCACTTCGACGACGTGGAAGTGGTGCGCGTGACGGCCCGCTATCCGGCCAGCGTCGATGCCCTGCTGGTCAAGAGCGTCACCGGCAAGGAAAAGCCCGAAGGCGTGGGCGTGGTGGGGCTCCACAATGTCTGGAGCCTGGGCCGCGTGGCCCGCACGGGCCTGCCGCTCATCGAGTCGGTAATCACCCTGGGCAGCTACACCCACTCCGGCAACTATATCGTCAAGGAAGGCAGCATGCTGGGCGAGCTGCTGGAATTCGCCCACATCAAGCTCAACAGCGGCGACACCCTGGTTCGCGGCGGCCCGCTGCGCGGCGAGAGCATCGACCGCCTGGACCGCAGCATCACCAAGGGGGCCACGGGCGTCTTCGTGGTGGAGGCCGGTACCGTGCCGCCCATGGAAGGCCACAGCCCCTGCATCAACTGCGGCGCCTGCGTGCTGATCTGTCCCGCGCGCCTGAGCCCCAGCATGCTGAGCCGCAACGCGGAATTCGCCCTGCACGAGCGCTGCCGCGACGAACACGTGGACTGCTGTCTGGAATGCGGCCTGTGCGGTTATGTCTGCATCGCCCGCCGTCCGGTCCTGCAATACATCCGTCTGGCCAAGCACAAGCTGGCCCAGGCCGATGAGGCCCGCCGTCTGAAAGAACGGGAGCTGCGTCCCGCGGCGCAGCCTGCCGCCGAAGCCAAGGAAGGAGAAAACTGATGCCCGCTGCCGCTCAATCTTCCGTTTTGCTGGCCATGAGCGCCCCGCCGTACTGGCATTGCGGGCGCACCGTGCGCCGCCAGAGCCTGATGACCCTCGCGGCCCTGCTGCCTGCCGTCATCGGGGCCGTCTGGACCTGGGGCCTGCCCGCCGTGCGCGTCATGTCCCTGTGTGTGGCCGTGGCCGTGCTCACCGAGGCCGCCTGCCAGAAACTCATGGGCCGCGAGCTGGCCATCGACGACTACACGGCCGTCTGTTCCGGCCTGCTGCTGTCCTTCATGCTGCCGGCCGACGCCCCCTGGTGGATCGCGGTCATGGCGCCGCTCATCGCCATCAGCCTGGGCAAGATGGCCTTTGGCGGTCTGGGCGCCAACCCGGTCAACACCTCCGTGGTGGGCTGGGCCGTGCTCTTCGTCTCCTTCCCCCTGTTCATGGAACCCAATGCCGTGCAGCTCAACGCCGCGTCCATGGTGGACCCGCTGGTGCGGCTCAAGTTCTTCGGCTGGGCCGATGCCGGCAGCATCCCCCTGCAGGACCTGCTGCTGGGCCAGCAGATCAACGGCCTCGGTGCCGGGCAGGTGGGGGCGCTCTTCCTGGGCGGCTCCCTGCTGGCGGCCCGCGGCATCATCCGCTGGCAGATCGCCCTGGGCTTCTTTGCCGGGGTGGCCGGCCTGGCCGCGCTCTTCTGCATGAGCAGCCCCGCCACCGACGCCTCGCCCCTGTTCCATCTGTGCACGGGCTCGGTCATGCTGGGCGGCTTCTTCCTCATCACCGATCCGGCCAACGCGCCGTCGCGCCCCCTGCCCATGTTCCTGTACGGCCTGCTGGGCGGCGCGCTGGTGATGACCATCCGCAAGTACGGCATCTACCTTGACGGTGTGCCCTTTGCCATCCTGCTGGCCAATCTGGTGGCCCCGCTGCTGGATTCCATCCGGCCCAAACCTTTTGGAGTGCGCTAGCCATGGCCGATATCCTGCGAATGATCGTCGTCCTGTCAGCCCTGTGCGGCCTTTCGGGCTTTGCCCTGTCCTACCTCAAGATGGTCACTGCGCCCGTCATCGAGGAACAGGTGCTGACCTATGTGCAGGGACCGGCCATTGCCGGGGTGTTCACTGATATCGACAACCAGCCCATCGCCGACCGCAAGGCCTTCGAGACCGAAAAAGGCCGGGTGCTGGTCTTTCCCGCCATGCGTGACGGGAAGCTGGTGGGCGTGGCCCTGGAAGCCAAGGGCAAGGGCTACGGCGGTGACGTGGGCGTGATGGTGGGCTTCAATGTGGCCAACGACACGCTGGCGGGCATCGGCACCACCACCCTCAAGGAAACGCCCGGTCTGGGCATGCGTATCGCGGAGCCCGGCTTCACCGGGCAGTTCAGGGGCATCGCCGCGCCGGTGGGCCTCAAGAGCCAGGGGGGCAGCATCGACGGCATCTCCGGCGCCACCATCTCCTCTTCGGGTGCGGTGACGGCCGTGAACCTGGCCGCCGAGGCCTACAAGGCCCTCAAGCCTGAAATCCTCAAGACCTGGGGCAACAAATAAGGAGCCGGCCATGAGCAGCGTCATGCAAGAATTCACCAAGGGGCTGTGGAAGGACCTGCCGCCCTTCCGGCTGGTGCTTGGTCTGTGTCCCACGCTGGCGGTCACCAACTCCGCCAACAACGGCCTGGGCATGGGTGCGGCGGTCATCTTCGTGCTCGTGCTCTCCAACATGATCATCTCCATGGTGCGCGGCATCATCCCCAAGAAGGTGCGCATCGCCTGCTTCATCGTCATCGCGGCCTCGCTGGTGGTGGCGGTGGAACTGCTCATGCAGGCCTATGCCTACCCGCTCTACCAGCAGCTGGGCATCTTCGTGCCGCTCATCGTGGTCAACTGCATCATCCTGGCCCGCGCCGAGGCCTTCGCCGCCAAGAACGGCGTGGCCGCCTCGGTGGCCGACGGCCTGGGCATCGGCCTGGGCTACACCATCTCGCTGACCTTCCTGGGCTCCCTGCGCGAGATCCTGGGCAACGGCACCTGGTTCGGGAACCCGGTCATGTGGGACGGCTTCCAGCCGTTCACCATCATGGTCCAGGCCCCCGGCGCGTTCATCTGCCTGGGCCTCATCCTGGCGGGCATGAACGTCATCAATGTCTGGCAGTCCCGTCGCAAGGGCGGCCAGATGGTGGAAACCTCCAGCTGCGGCGGCTGCAAGGCGTGCAGCATGTTCCAGCAGCGTCAGGAACAGTAGCCCGCGGGCTTTCGCAAGGATGCGCGTATGGATATCTTCCAGCTTTTCATCTCGGCCATCTTCGTCAACAACATCGTGCTGGCCCAGTACCTGGGCAACTGCCCCTACCTTGGCTGCTCCAAGGAAAAAGGCGTGGCCCTGGGCATGGGCGGCGCGGTGATCTTCGTCATCATCGTGGCCACGGCCTGCACCTGGCTCATGCAGCGTTACGTGCTGGAGCCCTTTGGCCTGGGCTACCTGCAGACCATCGTCTTCATCGTGGTCATCGCCTCGCTGGTGCAGTTCGTGGAGATGTTCCTCAAGAAGATGGTGCCGCCCCTGTATGCGGCCCTGGGCATCTTCCTGCCGCTGATCACCACCAACTGCGCCGTCATGGGCGTGGCCATCCTGGTGCAGCGCGAGGAATACGACCTGCTCACCTCCGTACTGTACGGCGGGGCCTCGGCCGTGGGCTTCACCCTGGCCCTCCTGCTCATGGCGGGCATCCGCGAGCGGCTGGATACCTGCCGTCTGCCCAAGGCCATGGCCGGGACGCCCATCGCCCTCATCATGGCCGGCCTGATGTCGCTGGCTTTCATGGGCTTCAAGGGCATGGCGCAATAACGCGGACTACGGGCTTTTGACTGCCGCTGGGCGGCAAGGAGAGGCATATATGGTTTTCGTTTCCATCATCACCCTGTTCGGATTGGGGCTCGTGGCCGCCATCCTGCTGTCCATCGCCTCGCGCGTCTTCTACGTCAAGGAAGACCCGCGGGTGGAGGCCGTGCTGGAGGTCCTGCCCGGGGCCAACTGCGGTGGTTGCGGCTTTGCCGGCTGCGAAGGCTACGCCGCGGCCGTGGTCTCCGATCCCGACATCCCGGCCAACAAATGCTGCGCCGGCGGTGCCGATACGGCCATCGCCGTGGGCGAGCTGACCGGCAAGACCGTGGCCGAGGCGGAACCCCTGTTCTCGCTGCGGCGCTGTGACAAGCTGGCCGGCAACGTGGCCCTGCGCTACCAGTACCAGGGCATGCCCTCCTGCGCGGCGGCGGCCATGCTGCGCGGCGGCACCGATACCTGCCACTGGTCCTGCATGGGCTTCGGCGACTGCGTGCAGGTCTGCCCCTTCGACGCCATGCAGGTCAAGGACGGCGTGGTGCGCGTGGACATGTCCCGCTGCACGGGCTGCGGCATGTGCGTGTCGGCCTGCCCGCGCGGAGTGCTGGAGCTGGTGCCGCGCCGCCATCGTGTGGCCGTGTTCTGCAATACGCGCGACAAGCTGCGTGCCGTGACCGAAGTCTGCGACGCGGGCTGCATCAATTGCGGCCGCTGCGCCAAGGCCTGTCCGGCCAAGGCCGTGAGCAACGTGGCCGGGCGCATGGTGGTGGACCAGATCAAGTGTGTTTCTTACGGGCCCGATTGCGGTGAGGCCTGCGTGGAGGCCTGTGCCCGCCACATCCTGCGGCGAACCTGCCCCACGGGCATCGAGGCCGCCAATGTGGCCAGGATGAAGGATGACAGCGATGGCGACGGCGCTGCTGGGGGCGGCACCGTGCCTGTGACCGGAAAGAATGACCGCCCCGCACAGGAGAACTGCAATGCCTAAGACCTCTCGCCGAGATTTTTTGCGCTGGACGCTGGCCGGCAGCGGCCTGCTGCTGGCCGGTGCGGCCTCCGTCCTGGAGCCCGCGCCCGCCCGGGCCGTGACGCGCCTTGGCGCGCCCACGCAGCAGACGGCCCTGTTCATGGGCACCATGGTGAGCATCACCGTGGCCTGTCCCTCGTCCACCCAGGCCCACGATGCCATGGATCTGGCCTTTGCCGAGGGGCGTCGTCTGGAAGCCCTGCTGACCCGGCATGACGCGGCGGCCCCCCTGGGCGTGCTCAACAGCCAGGGCAGCCTGCGTGACGTGCCGCCCGAGCTGCTCAATGTCTGGCAGCGGGCCCACGGCATCTGCCATCTGACCGGCGGTGCCTTCGATGCCACGGTCCTGCCCCTGGTGCGCCTGCTGGAGAGCCGCAGCAATCCCGAAGGCGAGCTGGAGCTGCCCGAGAGCGACCTGCGCGAGGCCCTGGCCCTGGTGGATACCGATGCCGTGTACGCCGGTCGCGACGGGATGCGTCTGGAACGGCAGGGCATGGGCCTGACCCTGGACGGCATCGCCAAGGGGCATATCGTGGATGCCATGTCCGCCGTGCTGCTGCGCGCGGGCTGCGAGAACCATCTCATCAATGCCGGCGGCGACATCCTGGCGCGCGGGCACAAGGCCCCGGGCGTGTTCTGGCGCGTGGCCGTGGAAGATCCGGAAAAGCGCGGCCACTACCCGCAGGTGCTGGAGCTGTACAATCAGGCCATCGCCACGTCCGGCGGCTATGAGATGCACTATGACGCCGAGGGGCGCCATCATCACCTGCTGGACCCGTCCACCGGGCGGAGCCCCGTGCTGGGCAGCATGAGCGTGCTGGCCGCCACCTGCATGCAGGCCGATGCGCTGGCCACCGGCCTGTCCGTCCTGCCCGCCGGGGAGGCCCTGACGCTGGCCGACAGCCTTTCGGGCTGCGCCTGCGGCCTGCTGCGCCGGGACGGCCGCCTGCAGGTCTCCCGCCGCTGGCCTGCGGAAGCCTGATACTGATCGTTCATGGATGCAAAAAGCCCGTCCCCTGGGGGGACGGGCTTTTTCCGTTTCCGGCACCGGCCGTTCCTGTTCCCCATCCCGGCAAGCCCGCTCTCCGCGATCTGCCGTGGTATCCTGCCGCCGGGCCTCAAAAGGGGCACGGCAAAAGGAGGCAAGAGGGGAGGAGGAAACAACGTCCGGGACGTCTCTCGGCCGCTGGCGGCCATCCGGGGAGAGCGACCTGGTCCGCCGCCGCATCCGGCGGCTGCCGCAAGGCATGAAAAAAGGGAGGACATCGTCCTCCCTTTTTTGTCATATCGTGCGCCGGGTACCCTAGCGGCTCCACTTGAAGGTGAAGACCTGCTCGGTATCGGGATGCAGGCTCAGATGCACGGGGCAGGTGTGGGCGGCCCGTTCGATCATGGTCTTTTCCTTTTCGGAGAACTCACGGTCGGGCATGTTGAAGATGATCTCGATCTTGCCGATGCGGCGCGGGTTGGCGCTCATGGTCTTGCTGATCTCGATGGTGGTGCCGGTCACGTCCACGCCGTGGTTCCGGCCGTAGATGCCGATGATGGTCATGGCGCAGGCGGCCAGGGCCGTGGCGCAAAGGTCGGTGGGGCAGAAGGCCTCGCCCTTGCCGTTGTTGTCCTTGGGGGCGTCGGTGACGAGCACGGTACCGCTCTGCTGGTGCACGCATTCCACGCGCAGGTCGCCGAGGTATTTGGCGGTGATGTCTGCCATGAGGGGACTCCTTCTAGAGGAAGATAATATGTTAATTTTCCTCTAATTTATTGATTTTCGTCGAAAAGATAGTAGGGAGTATATTCTTTTGGGCAGAAAGGATAGGCCAGTAGAATGGCACTCCTTTCCATCCCTCTTCTTCTCGCCCATCTTGGCGTAAAAGAATAAGCATGGGGTAATCTGGATATTGTTTGCGGAGTCTCCCTTCTATCTTGGGAGAGTCCGGAGCATCGATATATTTTTTTACGTGAGATGCCGTGCTTGCTTTACGTGAAATTCTTCTTCCTGAGAATGTTGCACAATATATGTATCCAGGCTTCTCGCATAAGCTGGATAGATAGGAAAGTATGGACTTCATAAGCTCCCAGTCAAAATCGAATCCTTCCTCTTTTTCGAAAACAAGAGATTTTGAGATAAGATCAAGAATTGACTCTGCGTCGGATACTTTGATTAATGTTACTTCATCAGTTAGTATATTTTTTAGTTTTACATCAATATCTTTTGTGCTTGCTCTTGTTATTTTCGCAGAATTAGTTTGAAAACCAACAGGTAAGATTCTCTTAAAGGATTTTATAATTTTTGTATCAGAAAGAAGTATTTTATTAGGGCTACAAGGTATTATATTCCCCTTGGAACTTTTTTGGATGAAAACTACAGATTGTTCATTCGTATTTTGTAATTGTTCGCGTAGAGCGCAATCTATGGAATGCATTTCTTTCATTGCATCATATATAGACTGCTCAGTATAGAATCTTGTTACAGCTAGCTGTGCTTTAGAGCGATAACCATACATGCGTGAATGCTGCATGACAGTATCTTGCTGAAAGTTACTAGGTCGGCGCCCATAATAGAATCCAATAAGATTTGCGAGGGTGATACCTCTATCTAAACATTGTCCTCCAATAAATATATTGATGGGTGTCCTTAATTTGAGTTGGCCAGATTCATCAAGGAATGATTGTACATCATTTTCTGAATTGATAGTTTCAACGAGAATTTCACGTTCAATAAGAGATGATTTACATAAATTATAACATTCTTCAAACTGAGGGATGTTGAAGGATAGACCTGATAAAGAAATTTTCATACTAGAATATGTATCAAAGAATCTAGTTTTTACTTCTTGTGAGTCTATTTCCTTCTCTAATTGTTTTAGAATGGCGTCAATAACCTCTTTTTGCCATGCATGAGAAGCTTTAATTGATTCTGTATGAAATAAAAAACTACATTTTTTATGTTTTTTGTCTATTAGCCTGAGTATTGAACTGCCCATTATTAAGTTAAGAATAGCGCTATTCAGTCCTGGGATTGCATTTGAATTGATAGCATCCTCAGGTTTTATTTTTCGTCTATCTTTTTTTCGGAGTGCCAAAATTTCTTTAGCCGAAATTGGAATATATAAATAGGATGCATGATTATTATGAGATGTGTCTTCAGAAAAGTAATAGTCACTACCAATATAAGCAGGATTTACAGGAACTAGCTCTGTAAAAGCAGGGCGGATAGGCTTAAATTGTTTTTGGTCAATAGTCAGTTCCTCAGGCTGAAGATAGAGTGAGTAAGGCGTAGCTGTAACCTGGAGGAACGATACTGGAATGTTGAGAGATCGGATGTCATTGAGCTGTTTTGTCGTAACATTTGCCTGAATTTCTGCATCCTTACTTTGCTTTGAAAAACCAACACTAGCAAAATCAGCTTCATCGTCGATGACTAGTATTTTTCTATTAGAAATATATTTTCTGTTTTCTTGATTTTTTATGAAGTCTAATATTCTATTTAAATTATCTTTTTGTTTTTTTGCAACAATTATAATTTTCTTTTTAAGCTCATAGGGGGTTAGTTGCGCCATAGAAAGTATGTCGTAAACATCAACTTCATCAGAATCTATAAATGAAGAAAAATCTTTTTTTATGCGTGCAACAGTTTGACTACAGAGAACCTTAGTCCCTTTTGTGAGGACGATTGAAAGTCCATATTCTTCATCAAAAGCTTTTGCAATACAACCTATAAAAGTTTTTGTTTTTCCAGATTGTATTTTCCCAAGAAGCATGCCAGGTTTTTCTGCATGCGTTTCTATGGATGAAAGTTTTTGTAATACATTGTTGATGCATGTAATGTCTTCTTTTGAGTAAAAAGTATTGTTTTCTACCAATGTTTTAAAGTAGTTTGACATATATAACTCTCAAAATGAAGATGTTCGATTAAGATGATGTCCGGCATACACCTTGCTATACCAGTTTTCTCCAAAGGATACAGGCCAAAGCAAGGTAAAGTAGCCC
>ERZ773260.3594-NODE-3594-length-14508-cov-4.375562_pt1 | contig 14508 bp, 10 predicted proteins | sample MGYA00511387_ERZ773260 | MGnify/ENA primary metagenome ERZ773260 (study PRJEB29015, sample SAMEA2737745) | human gut metagenome | biome: human gut; feature: human-associated habitat; material: faeces | place: China | collected 2012 ... | reverse complement strand
ACATAGAAGTTTATAACTTTTTATAAGTTTTCAGTAACGGTGACAGAGAATGCAGAATCTGGAAAAATCAATGATCAGCAAACTGATTGAGACTGCAATGGAACAGCTCAAATTTTCTTATACACCCTATTCAAATTTTAAGGTTGGTGCATCATTACTTACAAAAAACGGACAGATTTATACAGGGTGTAACATTGAAAATGCAGCATATACACCTACGAACTGTGCAGAACGAACCGCAATTTTTAAAGCAGTGAGCGAAGGCGTCAGGGAGTTTGACGCAATTTGTATTGTGGGTGGAAAAGATGGGATTTTGACAGAGTATACAGCTCCCTGTGGTGTCTGCCGTCAGGTAATGATGGAGTTCTGTGATCCGGAGACATTTCGGATTATTCTGGCAATAGATAAAGAGCATTATGATATCTACACACTGAAGGATTTGCTACCGCTGGGATTTGGACCACGGAATCTGACAAATTCCCGAGAGATATAAGGTAAACTTCCATCATTGCGAAAAGTAAAAAAGTGAATGACGAATGAATGGGAACAGGAAAAGGTCAGCGATTAATAAAAGGTAAGAGAAGGAGTAAACAAAAATGAAAAATTATGACAGAATTTTTGTAATTGTACTTGATTCTCTGGGAATCGGGGCAATGCCGGATTCAGCAAAATTTGGGGACATTGGGGTAGATACTTTTGGACATATTCTTGAGAAAATGGGTTCTCTGGAGATTCCAAATCTTAGAAAACTGGGAATGCTGAATCTTCATCCGGCAGGAAAAATGGCGGGTGTTGAGAATCCCAAGGGGCGATATACGCATCTGGGTGAAGCTAGCAATGGAAAAGATACCATGACCGGACACTGGGAGATGATGGGAATCAAAACAGAAAAACCATTTAAAACCTTTACAGAAACAGGGTTTCCGCCGGAATTGATCGCAGAACTGGAGAAAAGATGCGGAAAAAGAGTGATAGGAAACAAGAGCGCAAGCGGAACGGAGATTATTGAGGAACTGGGCGAAGAGGAGATTCAGACGGGTGCAATGATTGTTTATACTTCAGCAGATTCTGTTCTTCAGATCTGCGGAAATGAAGAAACTTTTGATCTTCAGAATCTGTACCGTTGCTGTGAAATTGCAAGAGAAATTACCATGAAGGATGAATGGAGAGTTGGAAGAGTTATTGCAAGACCGTACATTGGTAAGAAAAAAGGTGAATTTAAACGTACCAGTAACCGTCATGATTATGCATTGAAACCCACCGGACTTACCACGTTAAACGTGTTGAAAGATCATGGATTTGATGTGATCGGTGTTGGAAAGATTCATGATATTTTTTGCGGAGAAGGCATTACAGAAACTCATCATTCAGACAGCTCTGTACATGGAATGGAGCAGACAATTGAAATCTGCAAGAGAGATTTCAGAGGGTTATGTTTTGTTAATCTTGTAGATTTTGATGCATTATGGGGACACAGAAGAAATGTGGAAGGTTACGGAAAAGAGATTGAGAAATTTGACAAAAATCTGGGTGTGTTGTTAGAAGAAATGAGAGAGAATGATCTGCTTATTCTCACTGCAGATCATGGAAATGATCCGACTTATACAGGAACTGACCATACAAGAGAATATGTACCATTCATTGCTTACTCAAAGAGAATGAAAAATGGCGGTGCGATAAAAGACGAAGATACTTTTGCTGTGATCGGTGCTTCTGTGGCGGAGAATTTTGGAGTGCCAATGCCTGAGGGAACAATTGGACATTCTGTTTTAAAAGAGTTAATGTAATAACGATTGTAAAAAAAGACAGGAATATTGAAAACAGGCGTTTTCAATCTCCTGTCTTTTGTGCTAAAATAGGAAAAGAATTTATCTGACTAAATCGTTAAAGAGAGACAAGTGATAAATTGTAAAAAGATAAAATGATACAGAAAGGAAACCGTTTTTATGGAAACAGGAACAATTTTTAAATTTCATAATGACCTGGATACAGACCAGATCATAGCATCACAGTATCTGTTACTTCCTAATCTGGATGAGATGAAAGGTCATGCATTTGAATCTCTGGATCCGGATTTTTCAAAGAAAGTAAAACCGGGAGATTTCGTGGTAGGTGGAGAAAACTTTGGATGTGGTTCTTCCAGAGAGCAGGCGCCTGGTGTTCTGAAAGCGTTGGGAGTACAGGCAGTTGTAGCAAAATCTTTTGCACGAATTTTTTACAGAAACTCTATTAATATTGGTTTGCCGGTAATTGTCTGCAAAGATCTTCCGGACGAAGTAAATACCGGAGATAAGATGGTTCTTCATATGTCAGAGGGAACAGTTGAAGCTAACGGAAAAACATATTCCTGTACAAAGCTTCCGGAATATATGCAGAATATTTTGAATCAGGGTGGTCTGATCGCATCTCTGAACAAGGAGGAGAAGTAAAATGGGAATGACAATTGCAGAAAAGATTATTGCTGCGGCAGCAGGTGTTGACAGCGTAAAACCGGGAGATATCCACACAGTTAAACTCGATCGTCTCATGAGTAATGATGGAACCACACATCTTACGGTTGATATGTATAACAATAAATTGAAAAATCCGCACATTGCAGATACAAGCAAGCTGGTGTTTATCGTGGATCATAATGTACCATCTGACAGTCCGAAAACAGCAGCATCTCAGAAGAAGATGCGAGATTTTGCAAAAGAACATAACATTGATTTCTGGGAAGGAAAAGGTGTCTGCCATCAGGTTATGATCGAGAATTATGTCCGTCCGGGTGAACTGATCTTTGGTGCAGACAGCCATACCTGTTCATACGGTGCATTAGGTGCATTTGGAACAGGCGTAGGATGTACAGATTTCCTTTATGGTATGGTAACAGGTACTTCATGGGTACTGGTTCCTGAGAGCGTAAAATTTAATCTGACAGGTAAACTTCCGGAAGGAGTTTACGCAAGAGATCTGATTCTTACAATCATTGGGGAAATCGGAGCAAATGGATGTAACTATCAGGCAATGGAATTTACAGGCGAGGGTGCGAAAACACTCAGTATCAGTGATCGTATGGCGCTTTGCAACATGGCAGTAGAAGCCGGTGCAAAGACAGGTATCTTTGAAGCAGATGAGAAAGCTATTGAATATCTGAAAGAACATGGACGTGAGCCAAAGGCTGTATATCACAGTGATCCGGATGCAGTTTATGCGAGAGAATATACATTTGATTTATCAAAAGTCCGTCCTGTAGTTGCGAAACCTGATTTTGTAGACAATGTTGTGCCTGCAGAAGAAGCCTGCGGAATTGAAATCAATGAAGCATTTCTGGGATCCTGTAACAACGGACGTATTGAAGATCTGCGTGTCGGTGCAGAAATCATCAAGGGCAAGAAGGTTGCTGAGGGCGTCAGATTTCTCGTTGTGCCTGCAAGCCAGACTATTTACCGCCAGGCATTAAAAGAGGGGCTTATTGACACGTTTATGGAGGCTGGAGCCATTGTTATGAATCCGAACTGCAGTGTATGCTGGGGAAGCTGTCAGGGTGTGATCGGTGAGAACGAAGTTCTGATCAGTACAGGAACACGTAATTTCAAAGGTCGTGCAGGACACCCAAGCTCCAAAGTATATCTGGGATCAGCAGCTACTGTTACAGCATCTGCCATTACAGGAAAGATTGCGCTGGCAAGTGAGGTGTGATGCTAATTATAAATGTTTCACGTGAAACATTTAACCGAATCAAGTAAATTTCCTGCGAAGGTCGCGAAAAGCAATAGAGAGCAGGTGGAGATTTGTTTGTATCAGGAGGAGAGCAAGCTCATCCTGATAAACTGCGGAGTAGTTATTCGGTATGGTATAGAGCCGCGTAGCAAAGCGGATATTCACAATTCGTTTGAATGAATTTTAACTTGTGACTGTGAAAGTACTGAACAGTTACAAGTGAAGATAGAAGATAAGAGGTAAGATTATGGAAAAATTCACAGGAAAAGTGTGGGTTCTGGATGATGACATTGATACAGATATTATTATTCCAACAGAATATCTCGCACTGAAAACAATCGACGATATGAAACAGTACGGATTCAGTCCTCTGCGTCCGGAACTGGCAGGAAAGATTCAGAAAGGCGACATTATTGTTGCAGGAAAGAACTTTGGATGTGGTTCTTCCAGAGAACAGGCACCGGAAATTATCAAAGCACTGGGAATTCAGTGTGTAATTGCCAAATCTTTTGCGAGAATTTTCTTCAGAAATTCTATTAATAATGGTCTGTTGCTGATCGAGCAGCCAGATCTTCATGATGATATCAAAGAAGGTGATGAAGTCACTGTGGTAATGAATGAACATGTAGATTACAATGGAAAACAGTACCCGATTGCTTCTCTTCCGGAAAATCTGATGAGCATTATTCAGGCTGGCGGACTTGTAAAAGCCATGCGCAAACTGAATGGGCTGGATTGATTTGGAAAGGAGAGGAAAATGGGCGAGACAGTTATTGAGAAGATTATAAGAAACAATGTTGGAAAAACAGTAAAGCCTGGAGACATTGTAACGGTCAATGTAGACAGGGTTATGATTCATGATATATTTATTCCATTTGTAGCAGAAAAGTTTGAAGAAATGGGCTTTACGAAGCTCTGGAATCCAGATAAAGCAGTACTCATATATGACCATCTGGTTCCTGCAAGTCAGTTAGATGATACCAGACATTTCCATGCAGGAGATGCTTTTGCCAGGAAATATGGCATGAAAAATGTTCACAGAAGTGATGGAATTTGCCACCAGTTAATGACAGAGGCAGGTTATGTAAAACCGGGAAATATTGTATTTGGTACAGACAGCCATACCACTACCTACGGATGTGTAGGCGCTTTCTCTTCCGGTATCGGATATACAGAGATGGCAAGTATTCTGGGAACAGGAACTATGTGGATCAAAGTTCCTGAGACAATTAAGGTTGTGATCGAGGGAGAACTTCCGGAAAATGTTATGTCCAAAGATATCATCCTGCGTCTGATCGGTGATCTGGGAGCTGATGGAGCTACATACAGAGCACTTGAATTTACCGGCAGTACAGTAAAGAATATGACAGTAGCAAGCCGTATGACTATGGCAAATATGGCGATTGAGGCAGGGGCAAAATGTGCGCTGTTTACACCGGATGAAAAAACTGCAGAATATTGTGACATAGAGTTAAATGAGTTCCAGAAGAGCCTTACAGGAGATGAAGATGCAACCTATATGAAAACAATCACTTATCGCGCAGAGGATTTTGTACCGGTTATGGCATGTCCGTCTCAGGTAGATAAGATTAAAAATGTAAGTGAACTTGAAGGAACAGAAATAGATCAGGTATTTATCGGTTCCTGTACAAATGGCCGTCTGGAGGATCTCAGAGCTGCAGCAGAGGTGTTAAAGGGCAAAAAGGTAGCAGATTACGTTAAATTGATTGTAACTCCTGCAAGTCGTAAAATATACTGTCAAGCAATTGCAGAGGGAATTATGGATACTCTGGCAGAAGCAGGTGCAATGATCACACATCCCGGATGTGGATTATGCTGTGGACGTGCAGGAGGTATCCTTACCGACGGTGAACGTGTAGTAGCTACAAATAACAGAAATTTCCTTGGTCGAATGGGAACATCTAAGGTAGAGATTTACCTTGCATCACCAAAAACAGCAGCAGCGTGTGCAATTGCTGGTAAAATTGTAAATCCAGAGAAATAAAACGTATAATAAAATCAATGCGATATAAATCGTACAGATAAGCAACAAAACTACAGAATAACAAAAGAATAAAATTAACAGATAAGTCCACTGCATTATTCATAAAAAGAGTAAGCAGTGGACTTATTTTATGTTATAGGAGATTACTTTGTAATGTTCCTATAACATACATAAAGGTGCAGAGAAAGTAAAGCCTTCCAGGCAGGAGCGCACTGCGGTGTAAAGGAATTATATAGCTGAAGTTACCTGCCGCAGACGGAGAATCTTGCTTGCAGGATTTTTCTTGTGTCAGAGAATGACACTGTAATATGTTTCATATCACATAATAAATCATCTGACGGGATAATAAGGAAAGAAAAGGCGTGGAAAAGCCTGTAAATTTGATTGCATAGAAAAAGTTTCTCAGACAGATTGTCCAGTGTGAGTCTGATCTCCGACGAAAACATGTGCTTTTTGAACTTGAAATTGAACAAATGAAATCTGCGAAATGACAAGAAAGCCGCATAAATAAAAGGAATTTCAAAAGCATCAAAACTTAAATTGAACATATATTGAACTGAAATAAGAAAAGTTAAATTCCGGTTCAATGTATAGCCTAAAATACAAATTAAACTAATTGAACTAGTGTAATAAAAACAATTAACATGTTCAATGCAGTTCAATTAATAATGAACTATAAAATAAACCAAAGGTTGAACCTTGCTGATGAAATTGAAAATAATAAAATTTATCGTTGAATTATTAGTTCAATTATAGTATAATAGCAAAGAAAAAAACTTGAAAAAGCTGATAAAATGCGGGATTTAAAAATGAACAGAACATATATTCGTGTATGATACTGAAAGAAATACATTTGAACTTAATTAATGTTTGGATGCCTGTATGTATTTTGATTCCCGTATAAACAATATAATATATCTGTTCTTTCTATAACATATATGCGAAAGAATTAAGAAATATAACAATAACCATTGATTATAACAGTGTAATTTGTTTTTTACAGAGAACGGAGATAGTATTTATGAATAATATATTTGCTGAACGATTAAAAAAAGCAATGGAACAGAAGAATATGAAGCAGATCGACCTTGTAAAAAAGGCGGCAGAGAAGGGCGTGAAACTTGGAAAGAGTCATGTGAGCCAGTATCTGAGTGGAAAAACAACTCCCAGATCAGAAATTCTTAATTTTCTGGCGACAACATTAGGAGTAGAAACTGAATGGCTGAAAGGAACCGATGTATCTGTAGACACTTTAAAGAAAGAGACAAATGAGGCAGGAATTCAAATGGAAAATATGAAATTTGATTACAATTATAATAATATGAAAGAAAATACCAGGGAGACAGTTGAGGAAGTACAGGTTCGTGAATTTAAAAAATCATCTAAATTAAATAACGTATTATATGATGTAAGAGGACCGGTTGTAGAAGAAGCTGCACGTATGGAAAACGCAGGAACTCAGGTTTTGAAACTGAATATCGGAAATCCGGCACCATTTGGATTCAGAACACCGGACGAAGTGATTTATGATATGAGACAGCAGCTGACAGAGTGTGAGGGATATTCTCCTGCAAAAGGTTTGTTTTCTGCCAGAAAAGCGATCATGCAGTATGCACAGTTGAAAAAGCTCCCTAATGTATCAATTGAGGATATTTATACAGGAAACGGTGTCAGTGAACTGATTAATCTCTGTATGTCAGCTCTGTTGGATAATGGAGATGAGATTTTGATTCCATCTCCGGATTATCCGTTGTGGACTGCATGTGCAACTTTAGCTGGTGGAAAAGCAGTACATTATATTTGTGATGAGCAGGCAGAATGGTATCCGGATATGGATGATATCAGAAAGAAAATTACCAGCAGAACAAAAGCAATCGTTATTATAAATCCGAATAACCCGACTGGTGCGTTGTATCCGAGAGAGATATTACAACAGATAGTAGATATTGCCAGAGAACATCATCTGATCATTTTCTCTGATGAAATCTATGACCGTCTTGTAATGGACGGAGCAGAACATATTTCCATTGCTTCAATGGCTCCGGATTTATTCTGTGTAACATTCAGCGGTTTATCCAAATCACATATGATCGCGGGCTTTAGAATCGGATGGATGATTCTCAGTGGCAATAAGGCAGTTGCAAAAGATTATATAGAAGGAATCAAGATGCTTTCTAATATGAGACTTTGTTCTAATGTACCGGCGCAGTCAATTGTTCAGACTGCATTGGGCGGACATCAGAGTGTGGAGAGTTATATTGTTCCTGGTGGACGTATTTATGAGCAGAGAGAATTTATTTATAATGCGCTGACAGATATTCCGGGAATTACTGCTGTGAAACCGAAAGCTGCATTTTATATGTTCCCTAAGATTGATACAAAGAAATTTAATATCGTAAATGATGAGAAATTTGCATTAGATTTATTAAAAGAGAAGAAGATTCTGCTTGTACATGGCGGTGGATTTAACTGGCATCAGCCGGATCACTTCAGAGTGGTTTATTTACCAAGAATAGAAGTATTAAAAGAAGCAGCCGGCAAAATCAGAGATTTTCTGGAATATTACCAGCAGGAAATATAATCTGTCAGTGAGAAATGGGTACTATGTTTCACGTGAAACATAGTACCCATTTCCTGATATTATAAAAACTTTTGGTCAAACGGATAAAATCATCCATTTTGCTACGCAGCTCTACATCGAATAATTGTGCTGCAGTAGATTTGTTTGACTCGGGTCAAGCTGATAAAATCATCCGCTTCGCTGCTTGTTCATAACCGAATAACTGTTTCGCAGTTTATCAGAAGGAGTTTACACTTCTCCTGATACAAGCAAGTCCTCACCCATTGCTTATTGCTTTTCGCAACCTCCGCAGGGGACTTAATTGATTCGGTTAAATTGTGGAATTACTACAGGAAGACAATATGTTTGTTTCACGTGAAACATAATGTGCTGACAAGATTGTCCAAGAATCGTTACTGTTCACTGGTAATATCCCGCAAGGTGTTTTTTGTGAGCAAAGGTCACAGAAAACCCAAGACATACCGCGCGAATTTATGCGATTAGCATAAATTAAGTTTGCGAAGCAAACGATACTCCTTGGGCATTGCACAAGGAGGTTCATATTTCCTGCATCGCGAAGTGTGTTGCTGAGAACGGAGTGAACAGTAACCAAGAATCAAATAGTGACAAAATTTTATAAAAAATTAAGTGGTGAATAACTATCAGATGTGATAAACTATGTTTAATGCGTTATTTGCGAAATAGTTATTATTCTGATAACAGTAAATGAGGTTAGGTTTAAAAGTATTTTGCCCCTGATATCATCAAATGATGCTGTGATATAAATTTCTGGAGGTATGACGAAAAATGGAAAATGAGGAAAAAAACCAGACAGAACAGTCAGACAAAAGCAGGTCTGTGTGGAGGGAGTTGTGGGACTATGCAAAGATTATCATTGCAGTCTTTGTTATAGCGTTTCTGTTGGGACACTTTGTATATATTAATGCACGAGTGCCGTCAGGTTCTATGGAAGAAACAATTATGACAGGTGACAGAGTATTTGGAAATCGTCTGGCATATATAAAAGATGATCCGGAGAGATTTGATATTGTAATATTTAAATATCCGGATGATCCATCTCAGCTTTTTGTAAAACGAGTAATTGGTCTTCCGGGAGAAACAGTAAACATTGTAGATGGAAAAGTGTATATCAATGATTCCGAAGAACCGCTGGATGACAGCTTTTGTCCGGAAACACCGGAAGGAAGCTTTGGACCGTATACAGTTCCGGAGGGATGTTATTTCATGTTAGGAGATAACAGAAACCACAGTATGGATTCCAGATACTGGCAAAATCCGTTTGTAGAGGAAGATGCAATAGAGGCAGAAGTAGCAGTTCGTTACTGGCCGTTAAATAAGATAGGAACTGTAAAATAATCGTGACGGTTCCATATTTTCAAAAGTCAAGCGGATAAAATCATCCGCTTCGCAGTTTATCAGAAGGAGCTTGCACTCCTCCTGATAAAAGCAAGTCCCCACCCACTGCTTATTGCTTTTCGCAACCTCCGCGGGGGACTTACTTGATTCGGTTAAACTGCCGGGTAGTTACAGGCAGTTTGGAAATTTTATAAAAGACTGTTAAAATCAGGAAAATCACATATTAGTGTCCTGATTTTGACAGTCTTTTGTTGTCTGTGGATTTTTCAAATGTTATACTGTAAGACAGGAGGAAAATGAAGAAAATGGAATGCTGGATAGTTACAACAATTCCGTAAAATGTAAAAAGAGAAAGGAAGACGAATATGAAAAAATGGAAAAAGTTTATAGCAATGGGACTGGCGGTATCTATGATAGTTCCGTCTTGTATACCGCAGACATTGTGGGCTTCAGAGTTTTCGGCAGGAAGTGTTGAATCAGCAGCAGATGTTTTTGAAGATAGTGCCGAATATGAGACAGGAAGTGAGTCAGGAAATAAAATATCTGATGAGAATAACAGTGGAGATGAGTTTGGAACAGGAGAGTTAAAAGATCAGGAACCGGAACAGTCGGAGACAGAAGATTCAGTAAATGTCGGACAGAGTGCGGAAGGTTATAACATTCTGCTTTACAGTGATGGTAAACTGGAAAAAACATATGTGATACCCTATGCAGATGCGGATACTGCTAAAGTACCAGAAGCACTGAGGGGAAAGACAGGTTACATTTTTAAAGAGTGGAATACGAAAGAAGATGGAACCGGTGAAACTTATAAACCGGGAGATTCTATTAAGAAACTTCTTGAAACAGCAGATATGGCAAAGCAGGCTCAGGAAACCAGTGAGAGGACAGAAGTCGGAGAAGAAATAAAACCAGAAAAAGATGTGATGCAGGAAGAAAATGATGTGGCACAGACGGACAGCGCATCATGGGAAGAAAAAACTGATAAGGCAGAAATGCAGATATCAGACACAGAAAATGATGGAACAAGTCCGGATATATCTACAGATAAGACTATTGCAGCAGGAGATACAACAGCAATAACCCTGTATGCAATCTGGGAGAAAGCATCCGAATATAAAATCACATATAAACTTAATAAAGGAAAAAATAATACTGCTAATCCCAAAACTTATACTTCAGAAGATGAGATTAAATTTAAAAAGCCGACGCGTTCCGGATATCATTTTGTGGGATGGTATACAGACAGTAAGTATAAAAATCAGATAAGTGTGATTGAAAAGGGTTCAGAAGGTTCCCTTACTTTATATGCAAAATGGACAAAGGAAATCAGTCCTTCGGCGAAAGCTGCATCACTGGATTATGTAAAAGGAACAAAGGTGAATACCATCACTGTATCCGCAACTGTTTCAAATTATGTGAAAAGTTCGGATAGTTATTACTATCTGGTGTATGTAGATTCTAATTCCGGTAAGGTGAAAAAAATGGTGGGTAAAGTAAAGAAGCCGGAGAAGGCAAAAGGGAAGATCACATTTAAGCTGAACATTTCCGGACATCCGGAATATGCACAGGGAAAATTTGCCATAGGGATAAAAAAATCTAAATCTGCGTATAGTGTGATCAGTCCGAAAAGCTATGTCAGCAATCCGGAGAAACTCAGTACAAATACAGCAGCATATTTTGTTCCGGGGACAAAAAAAGGAATTCAGGCTACAGATATCAACGAGCTGACAGATACAAAATCCAAAACAGTATTTTTTAACTTATATATTTCAGACCTGATGCGAAAAGACAGTGGTGTGGAAACATATAAATATAATGGGAAAACATATCATTTTAATGGTCTGTACGGATATGTATATCTTGTTCAGCAATGTAATGCAAAGGGAATCCAGGTGACTGCACAGATCAGTATTGACAGGAATGCCAGTACGCAGAGATTTATTACGGGAAACAGTCCTTATGCAGAAACAGCTTATTATGGATGGAACACAGATAACAGCACAACTAGACAGACTATGGAAGCAATGTTTGCATATCTGGGAGAGAAGTTTGGAAAAAATAACTGTTATATAAGTAACTGGATCCTGGGAAATGAAGTAAACAGTGCAAGCGGATATTATTATGTAGGGAATGTCAGTTTTTCAAAATTTATCTCCATGTACAGTGAAGCTTTTCGCTGTCTTTACAATGCAGTGAAAAGCAGCCGGGGAAGTTCCAAAGTATTTATCTGTCTGGATAATTGCTGGAATCAGAAAAATGCCTTTACTATCTGTTATAGTGCAAGATCAACTCTGGAAAGCTTTGCGGCGAAGATTTCTGATATGCAGAAAGATGTGAACTGGAATCTGGCATATCATGCATATAATCAGCCGCTTTCAGATTCACAGTTCTGGTCAGGTGCAAATGCATCCATGTTTACCAGTGATGCGAACACCACCACGTTTATCACTATGCGTAATATCCAGACACTTACAGATTATGTGAAAAATAGATTTGGTTCCAATACAAGGATCATTCTTTCGGAACAGGGATTTTCTTCCACTTATGGAGGACAGGCAAATCAGGCGGCAGCAATTGCACTGGCCTATTATAAGGCTGCCTGCAATCCAATGATTGATGCATTTATTATAAGAAGCTATAAAGATGAAGCCCATGAGGTGGCTCAGGGATTGGCAATGGGATTGAAGGATGCCAATGGGAAAAAGAAAACAGCGTATAATGTCTTTAAAAATATGGATAGTTCCAATTCTCTGAAATATACAGAAAAGGTACTAAAAAGTCAGGTTGGAAACTGGAAATCACTGGTTCCGGGATATAGTACCGGAAAAATTTCCTCCATGTATCGAAAGTGATGTAACTGATAGACAGGACTGTTTTTAAAAATTGCTGTCATATTGGAAATGTATAAAATTGTCACAAATTAAACACATTTTTCCCACACAAAGAACACAAATCATTCCTATACTTAGAAGCATCAAAAGGAAACAGAGATAAATAAATGACATAGATAAATGACATAGATTCATGGAGGGACTTTATTATGATGAACAAAGATAACAGAAATGATAAAATCAGAAAGATTGCAAAGAAAGGCCTTACATTCAGCTTATGTGCAGTACTTGCAGGAGGACTGGCAGCAGGAAGCTTTGAGGGAGTAAATAAACTTGCAGGATGGAGCGGAGCCACAACGGTAGAAGCTGCTTCAAATAAGGACGAGACAACCCTGACATATGCAAAATCCGAGAAGAAGGATGCAGATGCCAGTGATTCCAAATCAGATACCGGCAAAGATACAGGCAGCACAGCAAAAGGAAGCCTTGATGTGTCTGAAATCGTATCAGAAGCACTTCCATCTATTGTATCTATTACAACCAAGTCAGTTCAGGAGGTACAGAATTACTTCGGAATGTATGGAATGTATGGATATGCGCCACAGCAGCAGGAACAGGAAGTAGAGGGCAGTGGTTCCGGTATTATTGTTGGTAAGAATGATGATGAACTTCTGATTGCTACAAATTATCATGTAGTAGAAGGTGCGGATACATTGTCAGTTGCATTTACAGATGGAAATGCAGTGGAGGCATCCGTAAAGGGATTTGATGAAGAGAGAGATCTTGCAGTTGTATCTGTATCTCTGGATGATGTTGAAGATGATACAATGGACGCCGTTTCAATTGCGAATATTGGCAGTTCTGATGATCTGAAAGTGGGCGAGCAGGTAGTTGCAATCGGTAATGCTCTTGGATATGGACAGTCTGTTACAACCGGTATCGTAAGTGCCAAGAACCGCAGAATGGATTCTGACAATAACACAGTAACAGATGGAAGTGATGACAGCAGTGACGGTGTAAACCTGATCCAGACAGATGCGGCTATCAACCCTGGTAACAGTGGCGGTGCTCTTCTGAATATGGAAGGCGAGGTTGTTGGTATCAACTCTGCAAAACTTGCTTCTACTGAAGTAGAAGGTATGGGTTATGCAATTGCAATCTCAGACGTGACTGACATTCTTCAGAATCTGATGAATGAGACATCAAGAGATAAACTGGATGATTCTGAACATGGTGTACTTGGAATCAAAGGTTCTTCTGTAAGTTCTGAGGCAGTTCAGATGTATGGCATTCCAGCAGGAGTTTTTGTAAAAGAAGTAACAGAAGGTGGAGCTGCTGATAAAGCAGGTCTGAAAGCAAACAGCGTTATTACTGAATTTAATGGAAAAACTGTTTCAAGTAATAATCAGCTGATCGAATATCTTTCCTATTATGAACCAGATGAAGAGGTAGAGCTGACTGTGCAGGTTCCTCATGGAACAAGTTATAAAGAAGAGACTGTTAAAGTAACTCTGGATGAGAATACAGATGCTGATGACAGTGATGATAACGATAAAGACAGTAAGAAATCTAAAAAGGATTCTAAGAAATCCTCAAAAGATGCTGATGAAGATGTAGACGAAGATACAGACAGTGAGGATAGTATGGACTCCGATGATACAGAGGAAAGTGAAAATCCATTTATCCAGTACTTTGAGAATCAGGGATTTTTCAGATAATACCGGCAGAAAATAAAATTATATGATATCCGGATATAAAATCTGTGATAGTGTGTAGTGATGCGGATGATTTCATCTGCCTGATATCAGCACTTTCATATGTGAGAGAATTACATGTGAAAGTGCTTTATTATGCTATGGGAAAACATTCCATAATATTCTTATAGCATAATAAAGCCCTCCGGGCAGAATCACACTGCGGCGGGTTGATTATATTTTGGAAAAGATTCGTTACTGTTCACTCCGTTCACAGTAATGTAGCCAAAATTCATTCCAGATTGCCTGCGGCAATGGAATTTTGGCTTGTATGTC
>ERZ773260.3578-NODE-3578-length-14576-cov-2.783968_pt1 | contig 14576 bp, 11 predicted proteins | sample MGYA00511387_ERZ773260 | MGnify/ENA primary metagenome ERZ773260 (study PRJEB29015, sample SAMEA2737745) | human gut metagenome | biome: human gut; feature: human-associated habitat; material: faeces | place: China | collected 2012 ... | reverse complement strand
TCGCTGCGCAGAGATTCTTTCCTCTGTGGCTTGCCCTCTCCGTCACCTTCGGTGACACCTCTCCCAAAGGGAGAGGCAGAACGTCGGCAGAGCTGTCTCTTGACACCCCGGGTGAGTGTACTATAATAAGGTGTGTCGGAAAAACGAGAAAAGTTGTTTTTCTTCGGAAGGATAAAATGGGAGGAAATGAATGAAAAAATTAGCGAGGGCCATCGTGAAGATGCGCAGGCTCATCCTCATCGCGGCGGTCCTGCTGCTCATCCCGGCGGCAGTGGGAGCCATCGCCACGCCCATCAACTACGACATCCTTTCTTACCTGCCTCAGGAGCTGGACTCCCGCGTGGGCCAGCTGCTGCTGGAAACGGATTACCATCTGGCGTCCACCAACATGATAACCGTGGAGGGGATGCCCACCAACGAGCTGCTGGCCATGAAGGCCGAGATCGACGAGGTGCCGGACGTGCTGAACACCTTCTGGCTCAGCGACGTGCTGGACCCGGCGGTGCCGACGGAGATGCTGCCGGCGGATGTCCAGCAGTTTATGTTCGGCAAGAACGACTCCACCATCCTCATCGTCCAGCTGGGCGGCTCCAGCGTCAGCGAAGAGACGATGCAGGCCGTGGCCCAGATCAAGAAGATACTCCGGAAGAACTGCTTCTTCGGCGGCATCAGCGTCATCCTGAGCGACACCAAAGAGCTGGTCATGGGCGAGATGCCCTGGTATGTGCTCTGCGCCGTGGGCGGCTGTCTGCTGGTGCTGTTCCTCTCGCTGGAAAGCTGGCTCACGCCGTTTTTGTTCATGCTGGGGCTGCTCTTCCCGCTGGTCTATAACTTTGGCACGAATATTTTCCTCGGTCAGGTCTGCTTTATCACCGCGTCGCTGGCGGCGGTCCTGCAGCTGGGCGTGACGATGGACTTCTCCATCTTCCTGCTCCACCGCTACGACGAGGAAAAGGAGCTCTGTGCCTCCAACGAAGAGGCCATGGAGAACGCCATCTGTAAGACCATGAGCGCCATCACGGCGTCCAGCCTGACGACCATTGCGGGCTTTCTGGCTCTCTGCGCCATGCAGCTGACGCTGGGCGCAGACCTCGGCATCGTCATGGCAAAGGGCGTGGCGCTGGGTGTCATCTGCACCATCGTCATCCTGCCCTCGCTCATTCTCTTCTTCGATAAGTGGGTGGAAAGATACCGCCACCGCACCCTTGTACCCAAGCTCACCCGCCTGAGCCATTTTGTCTCGAAGCACCCGATGCCCGTGGTGGTGGTGTTCGTCCTGCTGATGATCCCCTTCGGGCTGGCCCAGAGCAAGACCGATATTTACTACAACATTTTTGCCGCTCTTCCGCAGGATATGCCCGGCATCGTGGGTACGAACAAGCTGGGCGAAGACTTCGGCATGATGACCAGCCACTTCATCCTCGTCCGGGAGGAGCTGACTGCCTCTCAGGTGTCTACCCTCTGTGATGAGATAAAGGAGGTGGACGGCATCACCCAGGTGGTGAGCCTCGACTCCATCACCGGCCCGGGCTTTGAGACGGAGCTTCTGCCCGACGAGCTGCTGAACATCGTCCAGAACGGCGGTTACAAGCTCATCCTTGCCAATGGCCGTTATAAGTCGGGCAGCGACGCGCTGAACGCGCAGGTGGACGAGCTGGTCCGCCTCGTCAAGGAGGCAGACCCCGAGGGCCTCGTCACCGGCGAGGGTGCCATGGTGAAAGACCTCGTGGAGATCGCCGACGAGGACTTCAAAAATGTCAATATCTGGTCCGTCGCGGCGGTGCTGGTCATCATCGCGCTGTCCTTCCGCAGCCTGTCGGTGCCGATTCTGCTGGTGGCCAGCATCGAAGCGGCCATCGCCATCAATATGGGCATCCCCTACTTTATCGACGACTCGCTGCCCTTCATCGCCAGCATCGTCATCGGCACCATCCAGCTGGGCGCGACGGTGGACTACTCCATCCTCATGACCACCCGCTACCGCGAAGAGCGGCTGGCCCTCCGCTCGCCCAAGGCGGCGGCACAGCAGGCCCTCGAGCACTGCAGCCAGAGCATCCTGACAAGCGGCCTGACCTTCTTTGCGGCCACCTTCGGCGTCGCGGCCATCAGCAAGGTGGAGCTGCTGAAAAGCATCTGTACGCTCATCTCCCGGGGTGCGCTCATCAGTATGGTGGTCATCCTGCTGGTGCTGCCCGCCGGCCTGATGCTGCTGGACGGCCTCATCTGCCGCACCACCTACCACTGGCTCAACGCCCCCAACGCTGCAAAGGAGTGAATGCTATGAGAAAAACTCAGAATTTTCTGCGCCGCGCTGGCTCTGCGGCGCTTGCCCTGACCCTGACGGTCAGCCTCTGTCAGCCTGCCTTTGCGGCGACCAAGGCCCCCTTCTCGAAGGATGAGACGGTGTATGCCGTCATGGCAGCGGACGGCTCTGTCACCAAGACCACCGTCAGCGAGCATCTTTACAATGCCGACGGCCTCGCCGGTGTGGAGGACAGGTCCACCCTGAAAAATATCGTGAACACCGAGAGCTTCGCCGAGTACACCCGGAACGGCGATACCCTCGTCTGGAACACCGACGACACCGATGTCTACTACAAGGGCGACACGGACCGTCAGCTGCCCATCTCTGCCAAAGTGACCTACACGCTGGACGGCAGGACCGCCCCGCTCAGCGAGCTTCTGGGCCAGAGCGGCCACCTCGTGCTCACCATCGACCTGACCAACCATGAGACCGGAAAAGTGACCGTGGACGGCAAAGAGCGCACCGTCGTCACCCCGCTGGTCACGGCGGTGGGCGTCCTGCTGGGCGAGGATGCCGGAAGCGTCAACGCTGTGAACGGCCTGCTGGAAAGTGCGGCCAAGAGCAGCGTGGCGGCCTTCGTCACCCTGCCGGGCGTGAAGGAGTCCCTCGACGGCCTGCTTCCCGAGCAGGTGAACGGCGTGGCCGAATACTTACAGGACAGTGTGACCGTGGAGGCCGACGTGGAGTCGCTGACGGCGCCTCAGATCCTGCTGGCCTGCGCGGCGAGCGCCGAGGCACTGGGGCAGGGGGATGAGGTCTTCGACCTCGACAGCCTCAACGATTTGACCGACGGCATCGCGGCGCTGAATGATGCCATGAACCAGCTGCTGGACGGTGCGTCGCAGCTGAAAGCAGGCGCGGCACAGCTTGCCGCCGGTTCGCTGGCTCTGCTGGAGGGGGCCAGCCGGCTGGACAGCGGCCTCGGACAGCTGACGGAAGGGCTGGACACCCTGACGTCCAACAACGCCGCCCTGACTTCCGGCGCGCAGCAGGTGGCCGACGGCGTGCTGGACTCCGCCAGCCAGACCCTCATGGAGAACGGCCTCATCGACACCCCCATGACGTGGGATACCTATGAAGCCGTCATTGACGACATCCTCTCGCTGGGCGACAAGACGCTGGCGGCAGGCCGCAGAAAGATGGTGCGCACCATCTGGGAGCAGGCTCCGCAGTTCAAGGCCAGCCAGCTGGACATCGCGCTCTACCTCGCGGCCACCCGGACCGACCATGACCTTGAGGCCGCTCTGCGCCTGATGCAGAGCTTCTCGCCCGATTTCATCATGGGCTGGCTGAAAAAGCTCACCGACAGCGACGCCCAGCAGAAGATCCACGACGAGCTGGTCTATCAGACCGCCAACAGCGAGGATATGGCCAGCGTCCGCGCCCTGAAAGAGAATCTGGGCCAGATCCGGCTCTTCGTGTCCAGCGTCGGCCAGTACGCCGACGGCGTAGCTGCGGCCGCTGACGGCGCACGCGCCGCCAAGGACGGAAGCGCTCAGCTGGCCGGCGGCGCATCCGCCCTGTATGACGGTGTGCTCCAGCTCCAGAACGGCACCGACCAGCTCAGCGGCGGCCTCGTGCAGTTCAACGACGAGGGCATTTCTCAGCTCACCGGTGCGCTGGACGCCGACCAGCTCCACGCCCTGCAGACCGTGGTGAAAGAGATGACCGGCCGCCTCGCCGACTACACCAGCTTTGCCGGTGTACCCGAGGGTGCGTCCAGCCGGGTGAAGTTCCTCTACAAGACCGCCGAGACGCCCGCCGAAACGGCTCCGGTGGAGACGGCGGCAGATAACGCTTCGGAAGGTAACTTCTTCCTCCGCCTGTGGCACCGCCTGCTGGCCCTGTTCGGGCTCTGAACCGGCAAGATCATGCCTCCCGCCCCCGGCCTCGGAGCCCAGAACGCTCCCGGCCGGGGGCTTTGTTTGTGCAGCATACTCAAAACAGCGGTTGATTATTTGTGGCAGTTTACAAAAAAATAAACGTCCCCTTGACAAATATATAGGGGGGGGGGGTACAATGAAACAAAGCCTGCTGCCTGTCAAGGCAGGGAAAACACCGTTTACTTTATGGAGGAACCAACCGATGAAGATGTTGAAAAAACTGCTGGCCGTTGTGCTGACCGGTGCAATGGCCCTGACCCTTCTCACGGCCTGCGGCAGCAACGCTGTGAATGACAAGAGCATTGCGGATGCTCTGAATGACATGGCCAAGGGTTCACTTGCAACCTATACCTTTAAGTCCCGGACGGATGAACAAGCGATGGCAAAAGCTATCGCTGCGTTGTCCGAGTCGGATCGGCACACAACGGGTGGGAAAGCTTCTGAGAAAGTCATGAAGATTCTTAAGCTCGATAAGGGCGGCGCAAATGAAGAAAGCCGCTTTGTCTGGTGGGGAGCAGTTTTTGCCGATGAGATCGGAACAGCCGGACAGGCTTATAATGTGATGGATAAGATCCTGAGCCAAAAAGCTGCGAATGCAGATAAGCTGACAGGCAAAAAGCCCGGAGATATCCGCTACATAGGCACTGCACTTGGTACTCTGACCATTCACGGAAAGCCGACAACGGTGCGCTTCATCGTAGTCACTGCAGAGCCTGTGGACAAAAAATAAGCGCCGCAGCGCCCCGGAAAGCATGATTTTTTTCCATAAAAAATGACAGCAGGCCCCGGAGCATATCGCTCCGGGGCCTTGCTGCTTTTCAGGTTTGGGTCATGGGCGGGGGCAGCTTCTTTGTCCACCTGCTCGGCCAGCAGGGTGTTTTTGATGCCAGAAAACGATGCCATAGCTTTTTCCTCTTTTATTTTACACGAACCAGCGACCCGACCACCTCGCAATGTGCGCTGTGAGGGAACATATCCACCGGCGTGAAGCCCTCGGCGCGGTAGCCTTTCTGGGTCAGGAGCGCGAGGTCGCGGGCCATCGTCTCGGGGTTGCAGCTGACGTAGACCACCCGCTTCGGGGCCATGCGGGCCACGCTCTCGAGGAAGGCGGGCGTCGAGCCCTCCCGGGGCGGGTCCATGAAGACGACGTCGGCCTTCTGGCCCGCGTCGGCGGCTTCCCGTATCCATGCGGTGGCGTCAGCGGCAAAGAAGCGGGCGTTTTTTACGCCGTTGTGCTTTGCGTTGCCGATGGCGTCCCGGACGGCGTCCCGGTTCACTTCCACGCCCACCACCTGCCGGGCCTTGTCAGAGGCCGTCAGGCCGATGGTGCCGATGCCGCAGTAGGCGTCGAGGACGACTTCTTTACCGGTGAGGTGGGCGGCATCGACGGCCAGCCCATAGAGCACGGCGGTCTGGACGGGGTTCACCTGATAGAAGCTGCGGGGGCTGAGGGCGTAGGTCTTGCCGCAGAGGGTGTCGAGGATGAAGCCCTTGCCGTAGAGGACCTTTTCGTCCTCGCCCAGAACGACGCTGGTGCGGCGGGGATTGTAGTTCTGTACGACGGTGGTGACGGGAACGCCCCGCTTTTCGGCCTCGGCCAGCAGGGCTTTCACGAAGTTCTTCGCGCCGGGCAGCACGGGCTGGGCCGTGACCAGCACCACCATCACCTGACCGGTGGCGACGCCCCGGCGGAGCAGGCAGTGGCGGAGCAGGCCGGTGCCTTTGTCCTCGTTGAAGGGCTGGTAGCGGCAGGCGTTGGCGGCGGCGCGGACGGCCAGCATCACCTTGTCCAGTACCTCGTCCTGCAAAAGGCAGCTCTCCACCGGTAGCACCTTGTGGGTGCGGGCCGCGTAGATGCCGGAGGTGAGTTTTCCGCCGGCGGCGGGGGCAAAGGTGGAAATCACTTTATTGCGGTAGTGGTAGGGCGTTTCCATCCCCCGGATGGGGGCGACAGGGCCGTATTTGCCCAGCAGGGCGCGGACGTCGGCCTCTTTCTTTTTGAGCTGTGCGGCGTATTCGGTGGCCAGCATCGGGCAGCCGCCGCAGTTTTTGGCGCGAAGTTTGCAATCCATACCTATATCCTCCGAATGCTTGACAAAGCAGTAAAAAATCACTATACTACAAATAGAAAAGGCACTGCGACAAGCGGTTGACCCTTTGGGCTAGGATTCTATGTTACTAGAAAACCGTCACCGGCCAGGGTGGCGGTTTTCGCTTTTTACCTTGATTGAAAATACCAGTCCGAAAACATGGAATGTCAAAGTAATGGGCATATCTCTCACCTCCTTTCGGAAGTGGAGCCAACCGCCTGCCGTATGTGCAGCGCCTTTTCATCTGCCATCTTATCATAATGTTTAACAGAATGCAACGCGAAAGCTCCCGTAACAGGGAGCTTTTTGTGTTATAAAGGCGGATGCTCAGCCATAGGGGTCATACAGGTCATATTCTTCCGCTTCTGCGTGCTTTTCGTTCAGTACAGCGATGGCCTGTTCCAGCTCGCTCTGGGAGCAGCCGCTCTCGCTCACCAGCGCCCGCACAGCCTGCGCGAGGTCGCCGCCAAAGACGGTGTCCAGCCGCTGGCGCATGGTGTAGACGCCGTAGGCCCGGCGGGTGACGGTGGGGGCGTAGAGGTTGTGGTTCTGCTCCTTGGCGCAGGTGACCCAGCCCTTCTCTTCCAGCCGGTATAAAAAGTTCAGCACGGTGGCGGCGGCCCAGCCTTTTTGGGCCAGACGCGCGCCGATGTCCCGCCGCGACACGGGCGGTTTGCAGTCCCACAGGGCCAGAAGCACCTGTTCCTCCGCCGCCGAAAGGGCTTTCAGCCTGTCCGGAATGCCATACATGGGGGCGATCTCTCCTTTTTGAGTAAAAAACTTGATTTTACATTTGTCTCAGATACTGCCATTATAGCAAAAATCAGGAGAAAGGACAAGAGCAGAAAACCCAGTAACCATGCGGCTCTCTGCTAGCTATTTTACAAATGTCTCTGAAAATGTCCTCTGCATGGGGACATTTGTGCGCTTCGTGCGCCCGCCCGGGCTTTGACGGCTCAACTTTGTGCAAAGATGCTCTTGTTTTGCACCCCCAAAAACCATTATACTACGGACAAATCCAGAGCACAACGCCCGAACGGGCCGTCAGATAGAGGAAAAGGAGAGGATCCGTCATGGCACGAGTTTATAATTTCAGCGCAGGTCCCAGCATGTTGCCCGAAAAGGTGCTCAAGCAGGCTCAGGCAGAGCTGCTCGAATACGGCGGCAGCGGCCAGAGCGTGATGGAGATGAGCCACCGCAGCAAGTGGTTCGACGCCATCATCACCGACACCGAAGCCACCCTGCGCCGGGTGATGAACATTCCCGATCATTATAAGGTCGGCTTCTTCCAGGGCGGCGCGACCCAGCAGTTCGCCATGGTGCCGCTGAACTTCATGACCACCGGCAAGGCCGACTACATCGTCACCGGAAACTTCTCCAATCTGGCCGCAAAGGAAGCCGCAAAGTTCGGCGAGGCCAGGATCGTCGCGTCCAGCAAGGACAAGAACTTCACCTACATCCCGGACGTGAACGCCATCAACTACGACAAGGATGCAAGCTACATCCACATCTGCCAGAACAACACCATCTTCGGCACCCAGTATGTCGAGGTGCCTCAGGTGGAGGGTGTGCCGCTGGTGGCGGATATGAGCTCCATGATCCTCTCCAAGCCCGTGGACGTCACCAAGTACGGCTGCATCTATTTCGGCGTCCAGAAGAACGTCGCCCCCGCCGGCATGGCCATCGCCATCGTCCGGGACGACCTGCTGGGCCATGCCGCCGACAATGTACCCACCATGATGAACTACACCACCCTGCTGGCCAAGGACAGCATGTACAATACGCCGCCCTGCTGGTGCATCTACATGACCGGTCTGGTGCTCAAGTATCTGGAAAACGACATCGGCGGCCTTGCCAATATGCAGAAGATCAACGAAGCCAAGGCCAAGGTCCTGTACGACTACCTCGATGGTCAGAACTTCTTCAACAATCCTGTGGAGCACCGCTGCCGCAGCACCATGAACGTCACCTTCACCAGCCCTGACCCCGACCTCGACAAGAAGTTCTGCGCCGAGGCCGCAGACGCCGGTTTCGTCAACCTGAAGGGCCACCGCCTCGTGGGCGGTATGCGCGCCTCCATCTACAACGCAATGCCGGCCGAGGGCATCGACAAGCTGGTAGACTTCATGGAGAAGTTCCGCAAAGAGAATGCATGATTTATACCGTCCTTGCCCTCTCAGTCACCTTCGGTGACAGCTCTCCCAAAGGGAGAGCCTGAACCTGACCGTCAGGCTTTTGCCTCTCCCTTTGGGAGAGGTGGATTTGCGAAGCAAAGACGGAGAGGGCAAGCCCGTTCCAAAAGGAGATCACACCTATGTATACGATAAAAACACTCAACGCCATCAGCCCGGTGGGTCTGGCAAAGCTGAACAAAAACCTGTTCGACGTCTCGGTGGACACCGACGCCCCCGACGGCATCCTTGTCCGCAGCGCCGATCTGCTGAACACCACCTTCAATGACAACCTGCTGGCCATTGCCCGCGCCGGTGCCGGTGTCAACAATATTCCTCTCGACCGGTGCAGTGAGCAGGGCATCGTGGTGTTCAACACGCCCGGTGCCAACGCCAACGCTGTGGCGGAACTGGTCGTCGGTATGCTCATCGCGGGCAGCCGCAATGTGGCTGCTGCCGCCCAGTGGACTCAGGGTCTTGCCGGTGACCCCGCCATGGCAAAGAGCGTGGAGAAGGGCAAAAAGCAGTTCGTGGGCAACGAGATCAAGGGCAAGACTCTCGGCGTCATCGGCCTGGGCGCCATCGGCTCCCGCGTCGCCAACTGCGCCATCGAGCTGGGGATGAAGGTCTACGGCTATGACCCCTATATCTCCATTGATGCCGCGTGGAACCTGAGCAGTCAGGTCCGTCACTGCGTCAACCTGAATGATATGCTGCCCCTCTGCGACTACATCACCATCCATGTGCCGTATCTGCCCACCACCAAGGACACCATCAATGCCCAGACGCTGGCCCTCTGCAAGGACGGTGTCAAGCTGCTGAACTACGCCCGCGGTGAGCTGGTGAACACCGACGCCCTGCTGGAAGCCCTTGACACCGGCAAAGTGTCCGGCTACATGACCGACTTTCCCACGGAAGCTCTGCTGGGCCGTCCGGGTGTCATCTGCACGCCTCATCTGGGCGCTTCCACCCCGGAGGCCGAGGACAACTGCGCGGTCATGGCCGCCCAGGAGCTCAACGACTACCTCAAGAACGGCAACATCACCCACTCGGTGAACATGCCCGAGGTGCATCAGCCCCGCGCCGTCGGCAAGCGCATCTGCATCATCCACAAGAACGAGCCGGGCATGATCAGCCAGATCACCGCCCTGACCACGGAGGCGGGCCTGAACATCGAGAACATGGTGAACAAGAGCAAGAAGAACATGGCCTACACCATGCTGGACGCCACCGGTGCCGTGAATGACGCACTGGCCGCAAAGCTCTCGGCCATCCCCGCCGTCGTCCGGGTGCGCATCCTGTAAACAGAAAGATCTGAATCACGGAGAAGCCGTCACACATCGGTCTTGTGTGGCGGCTTTTTTGCGCCCTCTTTTGTGTCCGGATGAAGAGCCTGCGCTTGAAGCTCTTCCAGAAAAAGGCGGAGCACCGGATAATAAGCAGGGTCTTTCCGGTAGACAAAAGAGACTGTGCGGTGGACAGAGGGCGAAAATGGGACAAGGTGGATGTTTGGGTGCGCATAGTAAGATGCGGTCGCGGCAGCGCAAAAAGTGACCCCCATCTCTTTGCTGACCAGTGCCAGACAGGAATCAATCTGATTGCAGGAGCTGATGATATTGTAGTGCAGTCCGGCGGCATCCATCTGAGAAGTGATGATCTGCCCCATATTGAAGTGATTTCCTGCGATGATCAGTGGATACCGGGCGAGCTGCTCCAATGTGAGAGAGGTGAGCGTTTCACTGCACCATGCGGCAGGCATGGCGATAAGGGTCTCCGCGTTCCAGAGCGGGAGCGTGTGCAGATCCTTTTGCGCGGTGCCGCTGCGGAGGATGACAAAGGCGGCGTCAAGCTCGTTATCGTTCAACTGTTGCAGCAGGTCGGCACTGCCGGCCTCCCGCAGAAAGATCTCAAGCCCGGGATGTCGGCGTTTGAAGTCTGCCACGAGTTCGGGGATGTGCAGAGAGCACATCACGCTCAGGACACCCAGCCGCAGACTGCCGCGGGTCTTGTTGGACATCTCTTCCATCTGCTGCTGCAAGGAACCCATGTCGCGGAGGATGCGCTCCGCTTCGTGGACAAAAAATTCACCGGCAGAGGTGGGGGTGACACGTTTGTGGCTGCGCTCAAACAGCGGGATGCCCAGCTCCTGTTCCAGCTGGATAATCTGGTTGGAGAGGGAGGGCTGTGAGAGATGGAGCTTTTCGGCAGCCCGGGTGACGCTGCCGCAGCGGGCTGTCTCAAGGACATAGAGCAACTGGTTCTTTTCCATACTGTCTCCTGACTGAATCGATAGCGAAATACTATCGATATGATAGCAAATATGATTTTTACAAATCAAATCACGAAGATTATAATAGATTTGACCAAAAAAATCAATGAAAGGAGAAAAAATATGAACCAAACAAACAGATATGATGTCATCGTTGCAGGCGGTGGCTCTGCGGGCGTTGCGGCAGCACTGGGCGCGCTGAAAGCCGGTGCAAAAGTCCTGCTCATTGAGCGGGGCGGCAGCTTGGGCGGACAGGCGACCAACGCGAATGTCGCATCCTACTGCGGGTTCTACACCCGGGGCGAGAACGCCAGACAGGTCGTCAAAGGCATCGGTCAGGAAGTGCTGGAAAAGCTGAAGGAGGTGGGCATCCACACCGTCCTGAAAAAGTCCTCGACCGGAAACTCGATCATCACATTTGATGAAGAGGAGTTGAAATATGCGCTGGACTGCCTGACCGAGGACTATGGGCTGGAAGTCCTGCTCCATTGCCGGGTGATCTCGGCCCGGAAAAATGAGGCAGGCGACCGCATCACGAGCATCTGCTGTGTGGACGATGAGCAGGAATACTGGTTTGAGGCAGACCAGTTCGTGGATGCAACGGGCGATGCCAATCTAGCCCATCAGGCCGGGGCGGAGATCCGCTTCGGAGACGGGCAGGGGCACGGCTACCTCTCCACCAAGATGATGCGGATCGACCACATCGACCCCTCGGTGCAGTTCAAACCGGATATTCTGGAAAAAGTATTCAAGCAGGCCAAGGCAGACGGCTATCAGCACCTGACGAAAGAGTCCGGCATCGTTTTCCGGACCCATGAGGATACGGCCTATGCGATCCTACCCAGCGTCTTTGTGACTTCGATGGATGCCGCGACCCTGACAGCGTGCGAGCGGGATACCCGGCGGCAGTGTCAGGACTATATGAAAGCCTTCCGTCAGTATCTGCCGGGAATGGAAAACGCCCGGCTGGTCTCGACCGGAGCACAGCTTGGCCTGCGGGATACCCGGCATATCATCGGTGACTATATGATCACTGCAGAAGATGTCATGGACGCTGTAAAGCAGGAGGATGCGGTGGCCTGTGGCGCATGGCCCTGTGAGATGCACAACAAGCTGACCAGTATGCTCTCGTACCAGTTCATCAAGGACAATGACTATTACAGCATCCCGCTGCGGGCCATTACCTCAAAAAATATCCATAATCTTTACGCTGCGGGCCGTACCGTCAGCGCAGACCCGGTAGCATTTGCATCCGTCCGGGTGATGGGTACAGGATTTGCGACCGGCCATGCCGCCGGTGTGGCAGCTGCCTGCAAGGCCAAAGACCCCAACGCGGGCTACCCAGAGATCTGTGCAGAGCTGCTGCGGCAGAATGCGGTCCTGTGAAAGGAAGGATAAAAATGAAAGGAACAAAAAGAACGGTCGTTTATCTGATCTCGTTGCTGATCATCTTGGGGTTCTGGATGATCCCTGCCCCGGCAGGGATGTCGGCCTCCGGTATGCAGGTGCTGGGCATCCTGCTGGGCGTGCTGCTGCTCTGGCTCACCGAATCCATTGACTGGCCCAGCTACCTCTGTCTGGCGGGCCTGACGCTGGTGCCTGAGCTGAAGATGGGCTCGATCCTGAGCAGCTCGTTTGGCAACTCTACCTTTGCATTTCTGCTGTTCACTTTTATGTGCACCTATGCCGTCGGGCAGACTTCTTTTGTGAAGCGCTGCGCGATCGGTTTTATCACCAACCGGCTGGCGTCAAAAGGCTCGTGGTGGTTCATCACCGTCTACTGCCTGTCCGTGCTGCTCATCGGCATGGTCATGTCCCCGGTCGTCCTCTTCGTGATCTATATGCCCATCCTCAATTCGGTGTGCAGTGAGCTAAAACTGGAAAAGAGCGACAAGCTCGCCAATACGCTGATCTTGGGCACCCTGTTCAGCTGCGCCATCTCCTGCGGCATGACCCCCATCTCCCATACCTTCCCGGTCATGGCACTGGGCTTCTATAACCAGATGTCCGGCAGTACCATCTCCTATGCGCACTACATGGCCGAGGCTATCCCGGTCGGTCTGATCAGTTTTGTGGCGATGCTGGCGATTTTCCGCTTTATTCTCCGTCCCGATACGGCAAAACTCCGTGAGCTGAACGCCGAAAACCTCAAGGCTGACCTCAAGCCGATGGAAAAGCGGGAAAAATGGATCGTCGGCATCTTCTTTGCCGTGGTCGTAGCATGGGTGATGCCGGAGTTCCTCAAGGGCGTCCTGCCCGGTGTGGCATCCTTCTTCTCTGCAAGAGGAACGACATTCCCGCCGATGATCGGCGCAATCGCAATGTTCATGATCTCGATCGATGGCAAACCGCTGCTCAACTTCAAGGAAGCGATGAGCAAGGGTGTCCAGTGGGGCGGACTTGTGATGGCAGCGGCCACACTGGCCATCGGCTCAGCCATGACCAACGCGGACATCGGCCTGACCGCATGGCTCTCGGGCGCGATCGAGCCGGTGCTGACCGGGTTGAATCCGGTGCTGATCGTCCTCGTGTTCGCGGTCTGGACCTATATCATGACCAACGCCTGCTCCAACATGGTCACGGTCACGGTGGTCTGCGCAGTCGCGCTGCCCATCTGTCTGGCTTCCGGCGGTGCACTGAACGCCGCCTCGATGGCTGCCATGATCGGCATGGGTGCCAGCTATGCATTCGTTCTGCCCCCGGCCCATCCTAATGTGGCGCTGGCCATCGGTACCGGCTGGACCAACACCTCTCAGGTGGTGAAATACGGCCTGCCCCTGATGGTGATCGCACTTCTGGCCGCTGCATTCGTAGGCTACCCCATCGGCTCTGCACTGATGCTGTACTGAGCCGGACGTTTTCTCTGAGCACATCCTGTAAACAGAAAAATATCATCCGGGCTGCCGTGCGGAAAAGCACAGCAGCCCTTTTATCTGAATCCCGTCATTGACCACAGCGGGGATTTGCGGTAAAATCATATCAGCCGGAGTGTCAGCCTGCACGGCCCGCCCGGCTGAAGATGATGAATACAGGAGGTTTGTCCATATGAAGGCCAAAAGATTGCTTTCGCTGCTTCTCACAGCAGCCCTCATGCTGAGCATGGTGACCCCGGTGCTGGCCGCCTCGGCAGAGACCGAATTGCCCCGCGCCTCTCAGACCCGGCTGGAAGAGACGAATGAAGTCGTCTCCATCCGTCTGCAGGCTGCCGGCAAGCTGGTCTATGGCTCCCCGTTCGAGCTGTCGGTAGTCACCCGCCCGGCGGACGCGCAGTATATCGGCGTGGTGCTGGGCATCAAGGGCGAAGCCAAGGGCTACGTCACCCTCGTGCTCTCCGATAAGCTCCGCACCCTGCTCAAGATGATACCCCTGCCCCGCAAGATGTCCAAGACCCCTGATCAGGTAGAAGAGTTCAATGTCTACGCCTATATCAAACAGCTCATCGACGGCAACGATGTCAGTGTGCTGCTGGGCGTGGCCGATGAGGTCGTCAAGGTGATGGATACCCTGAAATTCTATATCCCCACCCTGAAAGATATGTCCATGGGCCTGAAGCTCTCCCTTGAGCTCATCCGCCGCTACCTTCCCGAGGGCGCGTTCAGCCGCATCTATCTGGATGAGCAGCCCGTGGATTCGGGCAGATATATCGCGGGTGCCGTGGCGCTGGAATCCGGCGATCTGAACACCGCCGGTGTGGCCATGTTCAAGATAAAGCCCAAGACCGAGGGCGTCCGTCTCTACTGGGCCGAAGACCTGCCCGCCGGGATGACGCTGGCCGAGGCGGAGACACACAATGTCGGCGCTCTGCTGGAGTGCGAACGGCTCCAAGGCTATCCGGATGGCTGGACCGATGTTCCCGGC
>ERZ773260.3566-NODE-3566-length-14625-cov-8.229993_pt1 | contig 14625 bp, 13 predicted proteins | sample MGYA00511387_ERZ773260 | MGnify/ENA primary metagenome ERZ773260 (study PRJEB29015, sample SAMEA2737745) | human gut metagenome | biome: human gut; feature: human-associated habitat; material: faeces | place: China | collected 2012 ... | reverse complement strand
CGCCAACGGCATCGTGAACGTCTCGGCCAAGGATCTCGACACCGGCAAGGCCCAGCAGATCACCATCACCGCCTCGAGCAACATGAGCCGCGAGGACATTGACCGCGCCGTGCGCGACGCGCAGCGCTATGCTGCCGAGGACGCGAAGCTCAAGGCCGAGGCCACCGCCCGCGACCGCTGCGAGCAGATGATCTTCCAGGCCGGAAACGCGAAAAATGTTTCCAAAGAGGACAAAACGCGTCTGGCTGAGGCCGTCAAGACTGCCCGCCGCGCCGTCAAGTCCAAGGATCCCGCGCAGATGAACGGCGCCGCCGATCAGCTGGAGGCGCTTCTGAACGAGGCCGGCGTGCACATCGACCCGAACGCGGAATACCACGGCTCGGCTCGCTATGAAAACCCGAACAATGACTTCACCGACAACGCCGTCGACGCGGAGTTCGAGGAAATGAACTGATATCTGCCGTTTAGACTGCAAAATTCCCCCGGTTTTCCGCTTGGAAACCGGGGGATACGTTTCTCCGACGGGGATTGTTTTTTACACACTTCTGTGATACACTGTAAAAGCTGCGCGCTGCGCAGCAGATTGGAGAAAAGACATGAGTCAAAAAGGGCATACAAGAAGCACATTTTCCGGGAAGCTCGGCTTTGTTCTGTCAGCGGCGGGCGCGTCCGTTGGCCTTGGGAACATCTGGCGCTTCCCGTATCTGGCCGCGAAATACGGCGGCGGGATCTTCCTGCTGGTCTATATCCTGCTGGCCATGACGTTCGGCTATACCATGATCGTCGCCGAGACGTCTCTGGGCCGCATGACGGGCAAAAGCCCGGTCGGCGCGTTCAAGTCGTTCGGAACATCCGGCTGGCTGCGGTTCGGCGGGTGGATCAACGCAATTATTCCGATCCTGATCGTGCCGTATTACTCGGTCATCGGCGGCTGGGTCGTCAAATATCTGGCCGATTACGCGCTCGGACGGAGCAGTGCGCTGGCCGCCGACGGCTATTTTTCCGCGTTTATCTCCAACGGCGTCCCGGCGGAGGTCTGCTTCGTCGTGTTTGCCGCGCTGACGCTGACGATCATCTTCGCTGGCGTGGAAAACGGCATTGAGCGCGTGTCGAAGTTCATGATGCCGGTGCTGGTCGTGCTGTCCGTGATCATCGCGGTCTATTCCGTGACGCGGCCCGGCGCGCTGGAGGGCGTAAAATATTTTCTCGTGCCGAACCTCGCGCATTTCTCGTGGATGACGGTCGTAACGGCCATGGGGCAGATGTTCTATTCGCTGTCCATCGCCATGGGCATTCTGATCACGTTCGGCTCGTACATGAAAAAGGACATTTCCATCGAAGGCTCGACGCGCAACGTGGAGGTTTTCGACACGGCCATCGCCATCATGGCAGGCCTGATGATCATTCCCGCCGTGTTCGCGTTCTCCGGCGGCGACCCCGACGCACTGAAGGCCGGGCCGTCTCTGATGTTCGTCACGATCCCGAAGGTCTTCGATTCCATGGGCCTCGGTACGCCGATCGGCATTCTGTTTTTCCTGCTGGTGCTGTTTGCCGCGCTGACAAGCTCCATTGCGCTGACGGAGAGCGCCGTGTCCACCTTCCAGGACGAGCTTGGCTGGGGCCGGAAAAAGTCGACTGCCATCGTCGGCGTCGTGATGCTGGTGCTCGGCAGCCTGTCGTCGCTCGGCTATGGGCCGCTGGCGGGCGTGCGGATCCTCGGGATGCAGCTGCTGGATTTCTTTGATTTCCTGACAAACTCCGTCATGATGCCCATCGCGGCCATTACCGTCTGCCTGCTCGTCTCGCGGGTCGCCGGTGTGGGCCGCATTGAGCAGGAGATCCTGCTCAGTGAGCCCAGATTCCGCCGGAAGCGGGTCTTCAACGCCATGATCCGTTTCCTCTGCCCGTTCTTCGCCGCGATCATCCTCATCAGCTCCGTCGCAAACGCCTTCGGCTGGATCTCCATGTGACAGCAAGCCGCCCCGCCAGTTGGCGGGGCGGCATTTTCAAAGAAACCGGCGGACCGGGTCATCCGCCTCTATAAAACGTATAAGATCAGCGTCAGAGATTCTGAGCTGCTTCAAATTGCGCGGGAAAGATCCAAGAAAACCGAAGGGGTTTTCTTGGTCGCTTCAAGGAGGTCCGGAGGGAAATCGAAATCCCTCCGGGCTCGTTTTCTTTTCCCAGTCTTTTCTTTTGGAGAAGCAAAAGAAAAGACTGAAGGGCAGCCGCAAGTTTCCAATATGAACTCCTGTTTGCCACGGCTTCTGCATCCATCATGGCTCCAGATTCTCCTCGCAAAAAAGCGGGGAATCGAAAAACTCCGGCAGGCTGATAGAAAGGCCCTGACAAAGCTCGTGCAGGACGCGAAGCTTCACAGAATCGTATGCACAGTGCATAATATTGCCGATCGACGATTTTGGGACGCCGCTTTTCGTCGAAAGCTGGTACTGCGTCATGGCCCGTGCCTGCATCAGCTCTGCCAATCGCAGGCTGACTGCCTGATTCAGCTTCACCCCATCACCGCCTCCTGTTTTCACACTTATCTGATCTCCTGCTCCAACGCGTCGAATTCCGGCGTTGAGAAAAACTCGCCGAGGGTGATTTCAAAGCCGTCGCAGAGCTTTTTGATCGTAACTGCGCCGGGATTTTTGCTCTCGCCGTTCAGAATGCTTTTGATCGTCGCCTGCGGAACCGCAGAGGTCGTCGCAAGCCCGTTCGGCGTGATCCCACGCTGACGGCAAAGCTCCCGGATTCGTCTGGCAATGGCTTCGCGGGTGTCCATAGTGATTCCTCCTAATGGTATATCACTATGGTATCTTTTTTCAAAAAAATAATTAGTGATAGTTCACTAGCCAGAAAAAATGTGCTATACCAATTATATTATTTTTGGACAGGAGGTTCTATTATGACCGATTATGCAAAGCTCTATGCCCGTCTCTGCGGGGCGATCGATGAGGTTTTGGACGAGCTGGGAACGATCCCGGAGGCGCGTCATGCGCGGGAACGGCTGCAAGCGGCAATTCTGGATGCGGAAGCGCAGTATCTGGACACAGAAGAAGAGAAAAAGCCCGCGGGAGACGCCTGAGTGCGTCCCTCGCGGGCACAGTTTTATTTGTTACAGTGTCAATTCCTCCGCCTGCTGTGCGTCTGCTCCGATCAGCGCGCGGCAGGCGGCTGTCATGGCCGCGGCCTGCTCCGGGCAGCGGCCGATGTAGCGGGCAGGCTCCAGCTCGGCGCGGATCTCTTCGGCGCTCATGCCGAATTCCGGCCGGGCGGCCAGCTGGGCAACCAGATCCCAGCTTTCGCCGTTTTTCATCTTTGCCGTCTCCTGCATGGACGCCTCGCGGATGATTTCGTGCAGCTGCTGGCGGTCGCCGCCGCGCTTGACGGCAGCCATCATCAGGTTTTCCGTTGCGATAAACGGCAGATAGTCCCGCACGAGCTTTTCCACGATCTTCTCATTCACGTGCAGCCCCTTCGTGACGTTCTGCACAAGACGCAGCACGCTGTCCGTCGCCAGAAACGCCTCCGGCAGACTGATGCGGCGGTTGGCTGAATCGTCGAGCGTGCGTTCGAGCCACTGCGTCATGGCCGTCATGGGCGCGTTCTGTGCGTCGGCGATCACGTAGCGGGCCAGCGAGCAGATGCGCTCACAGCGCATGGGGTTGCGCTTATACGGCATGGCGGACGAGCCGATCTGCTTGTCCTCGAACGGCTCCTCGACCTGCCGGTCGTGCTGCAGAAGCCGGATGTCCGTCGCCATGCGGCAGGCGCTCTGGCAGATGGATGACAACGCGTTTAAAATCCGGCTGTCCAGCTTTCTGGGATACGTCTGCCCGCAGACGGGATAGCAGCGGGAAAACCCGAACTCAGCAGCAATTTGCCGGTTCATCTCGTCGATCTTCGCCATATCGCCGTCAAACAGCTCGACAAAGCTGGCCTCCGTGCCGGTCGTGCCCCGGCAGCCGAGGAAGCGGAACGCGCGCAGCGTGTCCTGCACCTCCTCAAGGTCGAGCATCAGATCCTGTAACCACAGCGACGCGCGCTTGCCGATGGTCGTCAGCTGCGCGGGCTGGTAATGCGTGTAGGCAAGCGCGGGCATGGCGGCATAGCGGTCAGCAAACTCGCACAGATTCCGCATGGCGGCCTTCAATTCCCTTTCCAGATACCGCAGCGCCTCACGGTATAAAATCAGGTCTGCGTTGTCCGTCACATAGCAGCTCGTCGCACCTAAGTGAATGACGCCCTTCGCGCCGGGCGCGTCGAGGCCGTAGGCGTAGATATGCGCCATGACATCGTGCCGCACCTCTTTTTCCCGCGCGGCGACCACGTCATAATTGATGGGGCTCACGTGCGCGGCCAGCTCGTCCACCTGCGCCTGCGTGATGGGCAGGCCAAGCGTATGCTCGGCTCTTGCCAGCGCGACCCAGAGCCTGCGCCATGTCTCATAGCGCATATCCGGGGAGAACAGGTGCAGCATGGTCTTCGACGCGTAGCGCGAGGCCAGCGGGCTTTCATACGTCGGTTTCATGGCGGCTCCTTTTAGCGGTAAATAATCTCGTCGCGGCCTGCGCCGACGGAGACATAGCTGATATGCACGCCGATGGCCTGCTCGACATACTCAACGTAATCACGCGCGGCCTGCGGCAGCTCCTCGTACTTGCGCACACCGGAGATATCGCAGCCCCAGCCGGGAACGGTCGTCAGGACGGGCTTTGCCTCGTCAATGACGGCGGTAAACGGGAAATCGTCGGTCTTTTCGCCGTTGACCTCATACTGCGTGCAGACAGGGATCTCCTTCATATAGGACAGGACATCGAGCTTCGTAAGCGCGACCTCGGTTGCGCCCTGGATGCGGCAGCCGTAGCGCGTTGCGACCAGATCGATGGGGCCGACTCTGCGCGGACGGCCCGTGGACGCGCCGTATTCGCCGCCGGCCACGCGCAGCTGCTCGGCCTCGTCGCCGAACCATTCCGCCGTGAACGGGCCTTCGCCCACGCAGGTGGAATACGCCTTGACAATGCCGACCGTGCGGTCGACATGGCTGCCGGGGATGCCTGCGCCGACGCAGGCATAGCCCGCATTGGAGGAAGAGGACGAGGTATACGGGAAAATGCCGAAGTCAATGTCGCGCAGCGCGCCGAGCTGGGCCTCGAACATGATGCTCTTGCCGGCCTTTTCAGCCTCATAGAGGTACTTGCTGGTATCGCAGATGTAAGGCGCAAGCTTCGAGCCGAATTCGCGGCACCACGCCAGCATATCCTCAAGCTTATACGCTTCCGCGCCGTAGACATTCTGAATGGTCAGGTTCTTCCACTCCAGAATGCTGGCCAGCCGCTTTTCAAGATACGCCGGGTACAGAAGCTCCCCCATCATGATGGTCTTCTTCTGATATTTGTCGGAATAGACCGGCGCGATGCCGCGCAGGGTGGAGCCGTACTTCTTGTCCTTCAGCCGGGCCTCCTCCAGACCGTCGAGGGCGCGGTGGTACGGGAAGACGATGGTGGCGCGCTCGGAAATTTTGAAATTCTCCGGCGTAATGGGCACGCCCGCGTTCTGCAGCGCCTCAATTTCACCGCACAGGCTCTCCAGATCGATCACGACGCCGTTGCCCAGCACGTTTACAACGCCCGGCAGGCAGATGCCGGAGGGGATGAGATGAAGGGCGAATTTGCCGTACTCATTCACGATGGTGTGGCCCGCGTTGTTGCCGCCCTGATACCGGCAGACGATGTCATAATCTCTTGCAATGAGGTCGACCATCCGGCCCTTGCCCTCGTCGCCCCAGTTGATGCCTACGATCGCGCAGTTGCTCATAATTCAAAACTCCTTATCCGTTTTTTACCGCAGTTTTTGTTTTATTTTTTCATTCCTGGCCGATTATATGCGATTTTTCACGTTTTGTAAATGTCTGTTTTATAATGTTTATAATAAGCGGAAATTATATGCTCAATTAGGTTTATCTATTTTACTTATTGTATTCCTCTGTTTATAATGGAAAAGTTGACAACGCCGGTTTTCCGGCTATTTTGGAGGATTTTATGCTCATCAGAACGCCTGAACAGGACATTGAACGCGTCCTTTTTACCGAAAAAGCCATCGCCGCCCGCGTCGAGCAGCTCGGCGCGGATCTGACCGCAAAGCTTGGAGACAAGCGCCCCGTGCTGGTGTGCGTGCTCAAGGGCGCATCGTTTTTCTACATCGATCTGTGCCGCTGCATGAACTGCGCCATTGACATGGATTTCATCGCTGTCTCCAGCTACGGCGCATCCGCGCAGTCCACCGGCGTCGTCCGCCTCATCAAGGATCTGGACAACAACATTACGGGCCGCCATGTCGTCATCGTCGAGGACATCATCGATTCGGGCCTCACCATGCAGTACCTGCGTCAGCTCTTCGGCGCACGGAACCCCGCATCCATTACGACGGTCTCGTTCCTGGACAAGGCGTCGCGCCATCCCGAGAGCTACAAGACCGATATGTGCGGCTTCGAGATCCCGGACGAGTTCGTCGTCGGCTACGGCCTCGATTACGCAAATTACTACCGCAATCTCCCCTACATCGGCATTCTGAAGCCGGAGTGCTATAAATAAGCCAAAGCCCCGCCGGGGCAATGTCTGATATGCTCCCTCCATGAGAGACAGCGAAAAACAAACTGTCAAGCATGGAGGGAGCATATCAGCGTTTTGGGCGGCTGCATTGTGCCTTGGGCGTGACTTTGCTATAATGAAATAAATCGGAATTCGGGAGGATCACAAGCATGACTGACAGCAGAGACTTCAAAAAAGAGTACCCTGCGTCCTCGTATTTTTCAAAATGCCGGCAGTTTTTTCCGAGGCAATCATGCTGCGTCATATCTGGTTTGCAGAGGTGATTACGCGGACGCTGTGCGTGCCTGCTTCGGCTTTTAATCTGCCATAAAGCGAAACCGCCCACCGGAAATTTCCGGTGGGCGGTTTGTGCTTGTGATGCATTGCTTTATTTCCGGTAACCGGCCCACATGGTGTCTGTGGCCTGACGGATGGCGCATGTCACATCTTCTACCAGTGCTGCGTCCCAGGCGGACGGCTCTGCGCGGAGGAAGGAGGTCTTATCCACACGGTTATCAAAAATACCGATCGGCACATGATAGGTATTTCCGTGCGCCTTCACAGTTACGGTGCCCTTCTGCTCGGACGTGTTTACAAGATACTCCATATCGTCGCAGCCGTATTCTCCCAGCATGACGGCCAGCGGCACGCCATGGTGCAGGTTCGAGCCGGGATCGTTGGGGTCGGCGCGGTCGGCATTTTTGCGGCGGGACTCCTCCGGTGTGACCCAGATGTAGAGGATTGCGGCGTTTTCCAGAATTTCCGGGCAGAACATCGGAAGCGAATACTGGTATCCGTCGGAGCCTGTCAGCGGCCTCGACGCGCCGTCCGGTCCGCCGCGCGCGCACTCAATGATAATGGTCTTGCCGTCAAAGGAGTCGGGATAAGCGTCCTGTTTTTCTTTCAGCATGGCGGCCGCCTCGGCTTCCAGCTTTTCCGCCAGTTTTTTGCGGATTTCTTCCGGGAGCTTTCCGAGCCGCGGCGCAATGCCGACGATCTGACCGGCTCTGTCGTAACGATCAAAAAGCAGCTGCGCGCAGGAATCGGGCTTCTGCACGTTGCGGTTGAGCAGATCGTGATAGTCCTCGTTCAACAGGCAGCAGAGCGTGCCCCAGTCTCTTCCGTCAATGAAGGGCTCCTCGCCCGGATAGAAGAGTCTGGCCTGGCCCATAGCTTCGAGCTCATTGTCGATGCGGCGCATCATATGGACGTAGGGGAAATCATCGAGCTGGAGGTTTTCGCCGATGTGGAACTCCTTTTTGAGCCGTTCGGGCTCGATGTTCGCCATAAAGTTACGGACTTCGGATTTGCCGGACGCGGGAAGCGCCTGCAGCAAGACGACCTTGAATACGTTGTTTTCCATAGTTCATTCCTCCTGTGCCGCGTTATGCGGCTCTGTGTTCAATCGCTGCAAAATTGCAGCCACTTGGTTTTGTCGACGGTAATCTCGCGATGCTGCAGCACATACTGTGTGACGAGATCAGAGATTTCTGTCAAATTTTCCGACACAAGCGGACAGCTCTTGTAGCAGCCGTAGCCGCCGGCGCCGGAGGCCCGGTAATTGTTGAGGCAGAGCGTGAGCGTCTGATCATCAGGCAGCTCTCTGCCCTGGTAGACGATGGACCGCACGCGCCGGCCGACCGGCTGGTAAAGGTCTGCCGTGATGGTAAGCCCGGAAAAATAGTCGTAGTTGAAATGCTGGATGATTGGCCGCAGGAATGTGTCGCTGATGCAAAGGCTTCCGTCCGGCGCAAAATCAAAATAGGAAAGGCTCCGTTCCAGCGCGGCCGTCAGAACAGCTCTTGTGACGCGGATGGTCTGGAGCGTGTTGGGAAATGCGTAGGCCGAGACGATGGCACGGACGGTCACATCCTGCGGAAAATCAACCACGCGATTGGAAAGGCTCGTGAGAGAAATGTCCGCGCCGGAAGCTTCCAATTGCACCTGATTGATGAGGTTTGCGAGCAGGGAGCCGTTTTTCGCCAGCGTCAGAGGATCTTCCGCCGGAATCGGCACATCGAGCCGGCCAACCGGTGTATCGAGCCAGCGGGCAGTCTGTGCCTCGGCACTCTGAAGTGCGTCTGCGGCAGCCGGAAGCGCGACCGATCCTGCCGGTATCAGCTGGGAGACGGCATGGACGCTTCCACGGTCGGCCGTTACGTCCATGCGGATAAACTTTGCGGCTTTTTCCGGCGGCTGGCAGGTATACGTCCCGCCGATCTGAAGATTTTCGGCCTGCATATGCTGGTGCGCTGCAAGCAGAATATCAAACCCAAGCTCCCGGCAGATACGGCAGCCTTGGTTCTCGCTGGTCTGTGAGAGAATTTCTCCTGTTTTGACGTCCGCTTCGAATCCGCCGTGGTAGATGCAGATGGTGAGGTCTGTTTTGTGCCGCAACTCGGAAAGTGCGGACCATGCGGCGGCAAATGCGTCGGTCACAGTGATGCCGGCCATATTCTCTGCGCTTTCAAACTGTGTGACAAAGGGCGTAATAATACCGGTCAGGCCGACGCGAAGCCCATTTTCCATGGTAACAGAGGCCGTTTTCTCCACGCCGCGGATACCCTCCACATTTGCGCACAGGCAGCGGGCGTTCAGAGCGGCAAGATAGCGCTCGATGGTCTGTTTCCCATAGTCGAAGTCATGGTTGCCGAGCGTTACAAAATCATACCCGCCGAGGTTTAAAAGCGCGGCCGGGAGCGTTGTGACATCGCGCGCTTCATGGCTCAGATAATAGGTGAGAGGACTGCCTTGCAGGGTGTCGCCGCCGTCGATAACAAGGGTGTTGCCGTCTTTCCGGAACTGCGCCATGCAGTTGGCAAGGCCGGAGTCTGCCGGCAGGCCGGTGGCATAATCAATCGGCGAGAAGCAGCCGTGGATATCGCTGGTATAGTAGATTGTCAATTTCTTTTCCATAGCAATGGCCCTTGAGGATACGCTGGGGGCGCTCAGAGCGCCCCCAGTTTTTTTATTCGCCGTGCGCAAGCTTTCTGCGGATGCGCGTGGAGATGAGTTCGATGATCAGAACAAGCACCATCAGGCCCCAGACGAACGAGCCGACCATACCCCAGCGGCGGGAGTTGAGACACTGCACCAACGACGCGCCGATACCGCCCGCGCCGACGATGCCGAGCGTCGTGGCGTCTTTGAGGTTGATGTCAAAGCGGTAGATTGTAGTCGAGATGAAGCTTGCCGTCAGCTGCGGCAGAACGCCGTAGCGGATTTTCTGGAACGGCGTGCAGCCCATGGCGTCCAGACTTTCGAGAATGTGCGTATCCAGATCTTCGATGGCCGTGATGTACATTTTGGAGATCATGCCGATCGAGCAGACCGACTGCGTGATAACGCCGCAGGCAGCGCCCGGGCCTGTCACACGGATCCACATCAGCGCCCAGACAATGGACGGGATGGTGCGGATCATCAGAATCAGAATGCGGACAATGTACGCAACCGCCTTCGGCATGATATTGAACGAGGCCAGAAACGCGAAGGGGATGGCCAGAATTGCGCCGAAAATAGTACCGAGCACAGCAATGGCAATGGTTTGCAGCAGCAGATACGGCACATCGGAGTCGCCGGTACCGAACAACAGATTTGTGTCCGGGTGGAACACGCCGTGGATGACACCCTTGGCGACCTCCGTACCGGTGGCGGTGAGGCCCGTAAAGTGGATGTCGTCTGCCGACCAGCCGACAAGCAGTGTGACCGCCAGCACAATCACAAGGTACAAAATCCACTTGCGCGGGCGGTTTTCATACATTTCAAGCGTGGTGAGCTTCCGGTCAAGCGACTGCTCCAGCATGGCGATTTTGTCTTTCTTTTCCATCTTGCAGCCTCCTTTCAGCTCAGCTTCTTGCGAAGGTATTCGCTGAAGAAGTCGATGATGACAACGACCACGAACAGCGACAGCAGCACCGTGCCGAGGCTGTTGTAATCGCGCCAGCCGATGCGCTCGTTGATCGTGATACCAAGGCCGCCAGCGCCGACGTAACCGAGAATTGCCGATGCGCGCACGTTCATTTCAAAGCAGTACAGGCAGTGGCTTAAATAAACGGGCAGAATCTGCGGCACGCAGGCGGACCAGAATGCCTGGAACTTGTTCGCGCCGAGCGCTTCCATCGCCTCAAACGGCCCCATGTCGATGGTTTCAATCGACTCAAAGAGCATTTTGGCCACGATACCAAAGGTAAAGATGGCGATTGCGATGGTGCCGGAAAACGTGCCGAGCGAGAAGATCAGCGCGCACACGAGTGCGATGATCAGCGTCGGCAGTGTCCGGATAAGGCCAAGCAGGAATCGGATGAGCCAGACGACGGGAATGCTCTTGTTGATGTTGCTCGACGAGAGAATCGCAACCGGCAGCGCTATCACGCAGCCGATGACCGTACCGAGAATCGACATTTTGATGGTATCGATCAGAGGAGAAACGACCTTCGGGAAGAACGACCAGTCCGGCTGAAGAATTTTCTCCAGAAGGTCCACCATCTTGCGGAATTTTGTGATGACGACGTGCAGATCAAAGCCTGTCATGCGAAGAGACAGCCAGATTGCAACGGCCAGGAAAAGGACGATTATCGGCGTGCGGCTTCTGCGCCGCTGGACCGAATGTCCATTGGGAAGCGTTACGATCTGGGGTTTGAAGATGCGGTCGTAGAGTGTAAGCTTCATCAGAGAAGACGTGTTGTTTTCCATGGCTTAGCCCTCTGCTCTGGCAGCCTTCGGCAGCTCGCCCTCGCCTTCACCCATGGTGGGCGCCTTTGCGCCGTTGTAGACCTCGTCGATCTGTTCCTGGGTAATGGTGCTGGCCGGGCCGTCAAAAACGATTTCGCCCGCGCGGATGCCGATGACGCGGTCACAGTATTTGAGCGCGAGGTCCACGTGGTGGATGTTCAGCAGAATCGAAATTTTATATTCCTTGTTGATGCGCACGAAGTCCTGCATGACCTGCTTGGCCGTGATGGGGTCAAGGGAAGCGACAGGCTCGTCGGCGAGGATGATCTTCGGATTCTGGTTCAGCGTGCGGGCCAGGGCCACGCGCTGCTGCTGACCGCCGGAGAGCTGGTCACAGCGGGTATAGGCCTTATCCAAAATGCCTACCTTGTCCAGACTCTCTAATGCCCGCATTTTCTGCTTTTTTGTAAAAATGCCGAGCAGTACCCGGAAAAACGGCATATCTGGGACATCGGCCGTCAGAACGTTCTTGATCGCCGTGCTGCGGGAAACCAGATTGAAGCTCTGGAAGATCATGCCGACCTTGCGGCGGTAGCGCCGGAGCTCTTTGCCGCGCAGAGAGTCCACCGTGACACCGTCAACGGTCAGCTCGCCCTTGGAGATATCGTGCATCCGGTTGATGCAGCGCAGAATCGTCGACTTGCCTGCGCCCGAAAGGCCGATGATGGCGACAAACTCGCCCTGCTCAATTTGCAGGTTGATGTTTTTCAGGGCCGTGAAGCCGTTTGGATAAGTCTTATACACATTTTTGAATTCAATCATGCTGCGACTCTTTTCTTTCTGAGGATTTGAATGGAGAATATCGGAGATGTGCTTTTTGCTGAGATATCTGTAAAACGAAAAGCGCCCCGTTGACGCGGGGCGCTTTATTCATTTGGACGTTATTTGGTTGATGACGGATTACTCGGCAACAGCCTGCAGAGCAGCGCGTGCGCCGTCGTAGTCAGCGTCGGTCGCCTTGGCGTAGCCGGTGTGGCTGTAGACGTCGAAGATGGCCTTGCCTTCATCGGTACCGATGATGTTGATGAAGCAGTCCTGAAGGGCAGCGACGATTTCGGGGGTGTAGTACTGGCTCTCCTTGGAGATGGCGACGGTATCGTTGTAGATGCCCTCGGTGACGCCGATGACGTTCATCTCGTTCCAGATGGAGTCGGAGCGGCCCATGCCCTGCTTGCCGGTTTCGTCCTGCTGGTCGGTGGGCAGCGTCCAGGATGCTTCGTAGTCGTTACGGCCGTCGGCGTAGCAGACGATGATATCGACGGATTCCGCAGCAGCGTAGGAGAACGCGGTGCCGTAACCGGAGTCGATGGGCATGACGTTGGACAGATCAGAGATCTTCTTGCCGTCGTAGTTGGCCATCAGCCACATGGACGGATAGATGTAACCGGCAGAAGAGGAGGTCTTCTGGACAGCCCAGGTTGCCTTGTCGAGGTCTTCCCAGGTAAGCTTTTCGCCAGCATTGACCTTAGCAGCGAGTTCCTGACCATAAGCAGACGGAGTAGCGTAGATCAAAGAGCGGTAGTAGGTGACCTGCGGGCCATCCTTCTTGGTGGCGTTGGCTTCACCGTTCCAGTCGGCGGGGTTGGTGGAGTCGTTGGACAGGCCGTTACGGGTAGCGGTCAGGATGACATCCACATCGTCGGAGTACAGCGCGTACGTGCCGCCGGGCAGCCAGCCCAGATCGATGGAACCGGCAGCCATAGCCTCGCCGGTGGCGTCGTAGCTGGTGCCGACCGTGATGTCGACTTCGTCGATGTCGTAGCCGAGCTTGGACATTTCAGCCTTCACGAGTTCGGGAAGGTTCTTCGTGCCAGTGATGATGACGTCGGCGTCCTTGGAGGGAACAAACTCAAGCGTCAGTTTGTCGAAATGCTGGTTTTCGGTGGTTTCTTCGGTCGTGGTTTCTTCAGCTGCGGGTTCCGTGGTTTCGGTGGTTTCCGTGGCCTCAGTGGTCGTGGTTTCCGTTGTGGCGGGTTCAGCGGGGGGCTCGGTCTTGGCTGCGCAGGCGCAGAAGCCGATTGCCATGACCGCCACGAGGAGCAGTGCAATGATCTTCTTCATTTTCTATATTCCTCCTGAAGCATGTGTCCGCGGCAGTGCCGCGGTGGAGAGCTGAGACTGCGCACAGCGCAGCCCCGCAAGATACTGGTATTTCTACCAAAGCAAATATACCACATCATGTGAGACAATACAAGAAGTCAAATGCAAGAAATATGTCAAATTTTCTTAAATTCGGCTTACTAATTTGAAACTGTCCACAGTATAAAGACAACTGTTCAAAACGGCGCGCAGCGCACCTTGCCGATGGAAACATAGCCGTTCAGAACCGCGTGGATATCGCTGCCGTCCGTCACGGCGTCTGCGTGCAAAACCTTTGCAACAGGCGACAGATAGCGCACACCGTTTTCCTCGCGGACGCATTCATAATAGTTTTCGTAATACGACTGCTTTTCCGGGAAACGCTCGTACAGAATGCCGCGGCAGTCGCAGAGCGGACAGGTGGGGAAGTTGACGTTCCAGATTTCGCCCCGGCCGAGCGGCTTCTCCAGAAGCTCGCCAAGAACGGAGCAGAGGTAGTGATCGGTAACGTCGAAGGATTTGCCGTCGCGCATGGAAAATGCAATGGCGGGAACGCCGTGCATGGCCGCCTCTGTCGCCGCGCCGATGGTTCCGGAGTAGGCGACGTCAAAACCCGCGTTCAGCCCGTCGTTGATGCCGGACAGGACAATATCCGGGCGGAATGGGAGCAGTGCGTTCAGCGCAACCTTGACACAATCGGCGGGCGTGCCGTCTACGCTCCAGGCGGCCTCCACAGGAACCGGGAAATCATAGCGGTAGACCGCCATCTGGCTCTTTTCAGAGATAGTCAGGCGGACAGACATGCCGCTGCACTGGTGTTCCGGTGCAGCGACCCAGACCGTTCCAAATGAGGCAGCGGCGCGGGCCAGCTTTGCAATACCTTCCGACCGGATCCCATCGTCGTTCGCAATCAGAATTTTCAGCTTTTCTTTCATATGTGCAATACACTCCTTTGTGTGCCTATCTTATCACAGACAAAGAGCCGGAAACAAGCCGCAAATTCGACAAAAAGCCCCCATGAATTCAAAAATCTCTTCAATTCCCCAGAAGCCTCGCAGAGTTTTGCTCCCGCAGGCGAATATGCCCGCCATCGTTGACTTTCAGCCCTACATGGGCAAGGGCCGCAAGCCCGGCACGGGCTGCATCAGCCAGATCAACGACCACCTGTTTGAAGGCCGCTACTCCCCGACATGGATCGACGGCAAAAAGCACGCGCGGAATG
>ERZ773260.3547-NODE-3547-length-14692-cov-2.836032_pt1 | contig 14692 bp, 9 predicted proteins | sample MGYA00511387_ERZ773260 | MGnify/ENA primary metagenome ERZ773260 (study PRJEB29015, sample SAMEA2737745) | human gut metagenome | biome: human gut; feature: human-associated habitat; material: faeces | place: China | collected 2012 ... | reverse complement strand
AAGGTTCCCCTTTCCCTTCCCAAGCCCCTCCCTTTCCCCTCCCAAGACGTTTGACTGATGAGGAGGCCGCACGGAAGGAGTTCGTTCCGAGGTACGGCTGGGGAGACGGGATTTCCGTGTTTGACTCAAAGGTAACTTTTCCGCATCATACGGCGTGTCCGTTGATGGCAACGCCTCCGAAACACGCGCCATCGGATCACAGGGGAGCACCTTGGAAGAGGCAAGCTCCGTTTTTCATCCATAAACACGAGGCACTGATCATAGCTACGCGACTGGAAGGCAACACGGCGGGCCTGAAGCCCAGCCAGATGAAGGCGCTGACGCGTCTGGGGCAACGGCGATATCCCGTACAGGGCGGCTACACAACGGAACAGGCCCGCGAACTCGCGCTCCTTTCACGTGCGCTCGGGCGTCAAGTCGGCCTCGTCATCGATCGGCAGGGCAAGGTGGATATGGTTATCGTGGGTGATCCCACGTCCATCCTGATCCCGGAATTGCCGCGCGGGCGCGGCGCGGCGGGCCGTCTGCGCGGCATCCGCCTGATGCACACGCACCTTTCGCCGGACGGGCTTTCGCAAGAAGACTTGATGGACATGCTGTTCCTGCGCCTGGACAGCGTTTCCGTGCTGACCGTCAACGATTACGGCGATCCCGTCAGCTTTCAGAGCGGGCACCTGCTTCCCCCCAACGCGGACAGCAAGCCTTACCGCATCCACCCCATGACCGCATGGGATCGTGTGGACATCGATTTCAACGCCGAAGCCGTCTCGCTGGAAGAGGAGCTTGGCCGTGTGCTCTCCGAAGCTTCGGAGGCGGGGGACAGCCCCCGGGCGATCCTCGTATCCGTCTCTCCCCTCCCCCGCGCCATACAGGAAACGCACATCGAAGAGCTCCGGGAGTTGGCGCGCAGCGCAGGCATCGTGGTGACCGGGACGCTTATCCAGCGGGTAGCCGACATCCATCCCCGGCATATTTTGGGTAAAGGTAAACTGACGGAACTTGAGATTTTGGCCTTGCAGGGCCAAGCCTCGCTGATCATCTTCGACGGCGAACTCACGCCCGCCCAGCTCAACAGCCTTTCGGAAGTCACCGAGCGCAAAGTGCTCGACCGGACACAGCTTATTCTGGACATCTTCGCTCAGCGCGCCACGACCAGGGCGGGCAAGCTGCAAGTGGAAATGGCCCAGCTCAAGTACACGCAGCCCCGGCTTGTGGGCAAAAACCGGGCTATGGACAGGCTCATGGGCGGCATCGGCGGCCGTGGCCCGGGGGAAACCAAGCTGGAAACGGACAGGCGCCGCATCCGTGAGCGTATCGCCAAGATCAAGAAAGAGCTTGATGGGTTGCGCCAGCAGCGGGCCTTTACCCGTGCCCGACGCGCCCGGCAGGGTTTGCCGGTGGCCGCGCTGGTGGGCTACACCAACGCCGGAAAATCGACGCTCCTCAACGCCCTGACCCGTTCGGAGGTGCTGGCGGAAGACAAGCTGTTCGCCACGCTGGACCCCACCACCCGGCGGCTCCGCTTCCCCGAAGAGCACGAACTTGTGCTGGCGGATACGGTCGGATTTATCCGCAACCTCCCAAAGGAATTGACCGAAGCTTTTCAAGCCACCCTTGAGGAACTGGAAGCCGCCGATCTGTTGTTGCATGTGGCCGATGCCTCGCATCCCGAGCTCGACCGCCAGATCGCGGCTGTGGACGGCATCCTTGCCGATATGGAACTGAACGAAGTTCCGCGTATCCTCATCCTCAACAAGTGGGACCGGCTGGAGGACGAGATGCGCGATATCCTGCGCGACAGATGGCCCGATGCCCTGCCCATTTCGGCGGAAACCCGGGACGGCCTCAACGCGCTTTCCCGTTGCATCGAAAACACGATCCACTGGGAAACGACGGCCAACATCGAAATAACGGGCCCCATGCCCAAAGTGTACTGATAAGCCTCCCTACTCCGGAAAACGCCACGCGTTCCTCCCCCGGGCCGACATTACAGCACAGGAAAAACACGCGCCACACGGACAAGGGAATCCCCCTTGATCCTGTGGCGCGTTTTCTTTGGTACCGTCCCACTGCCACAACAGCCTATGAGGAAAAAAGCACAGAAAAGCCGCATCCCGATAAACATGGAACAGCTCCACAATCCATCTGACCGTGAGAGCGACCATGCGGCAGAATCCCCTTCCGTATTGCCCCCATCGGTCAAACGGCTTAAGGGGGGAAAGGGAAGGTGTGGGCCGTGCCAGCAGTTCCCTACTCTTTCACTCTCCCCCCTGCGACTCTCCTTGAAGATATATCAAAATCCGGGCGGCGGCGATGGCGTCCGAACCAGCATGGTGATGATCAAGCGGGATGCCGCAGTAACGGCAAACGGCATCAAGCTTGTGGGAAGGAAGCTTGAGCTTCCTGCGCGACTCCCGCAGCGTGCACACGAAAGGAAGATCCGGAAGGGCTATGCCGTTGGACTGACAGCAGGCTTCCAGCACCCGCCGATCAAAAGGGGCGTTGTGCGCGACAAGATGCGTAACGCCTTGCAGAAACGACGCCATCTGCGGCCAAAATTCCAAAAACGTGGGGCTGCCCTGCACGTCCTTCCACGTGATGCCGTGGACCCATGTGAACAGGACACGCCGCCTCGGTGGACGGATCAGGCTATACAGCGTGTCGACGACTTCGCCGCCGCGCACTTTCGCCAACCCTACGGCACAGGCGCTGTCCGGCTGATAGTCGGCGGTTTCAAAATCCAGAGCGACATATACGGGGTCGGCCATCGTGTCTTCCCAAAACAAAAAAGGCGGGGAAATCCCCCGCCTTTTCCTAAACTACAGGGTCCTTAATTCACCGATATACAACTTCAACTGCTGAAGCAGTTCCTTGGCCTTTTCGGGATGCTCGCCAGCCAGATTGTTCAGCTGGAACGGATCGGCCCGCCTGTCATAGAGTTCGTCCTGCTCGGGCACCGTCACTTCGGCCCCCTGAACGCACGTCCACATTTCCTCTTTCATCTCCAGTTCGGCGGACTGCCGGCCGGCGTTGCCGCCCTTGCCCGAGCCGTCATAGAAAAGGCGGTTCATCTCGTCGGTGTCGATATCGTTCTTGAGCCAATGGATATACGACCAATCCTTGGTGATGAGCGACCACGACATGCCGTAATATCCGGCTATGGCGACCTCGCGCACGGTATCCGTCTCCCCGCGCATGACCGGGAGCAGGCTGATGCCGTGCATCTCGTCCGCGCCGTAGGTCTGGATGCCTTCATGCCCGGCTTCGGAAAGCGCGGACTGCCCGTAGCCGAGCGCATCCATCATGGTCGCCGTGACATCCACATTCTGGACGAAACTTTCGATCCGCTTCCCACCCTCAAGGCCGGGCACATGGATGAGCAGCGGAACATGGACCAATTCCTCATAGGGCCAGGGGCGGCACTTGCGCATGATGCCGTGCCCGTGTTCGCCGTTGCCCATGGGCTGGCCGTGGTCCGAGGTGATGATCACCATCGTCTCGTCCCAAAGCCCCTGCTCGCGGATCGAATCGAGCAGGTTGCCGATCCATTTGTCCACGAGTTCCACTTTTTCCATGTACAGGGCGCGGATATGGGCGCACTCCTCTTCCGTCATCACGCCCTTGACCTCGGTCCACGGGGCAAGGATCATCGGATTGCCCTGATAGTCCGGGTCATGCGGGCACGGTTTCCCTTCCCAGACGGACGGCGGATCCCAAGGTTCATGGGGATCGAACGAGTCCACCCACATCAGGAAAGGCCGCTTCGGATCGCGTTTGCGCCGCAGCCAGTCGTCGGCTTCCCGGGCGACGACGCTGACATAGTTGTCGGCGTCCGACTTCCAGAACTGACGCTGCTTGAGGTAGCACTCGGCTTCCCGGATCAATGACTGCGACGAACTGTCGTATTCGCCGTCCTCGTTCCTGTGCAACATGCCGGGCGACAGATAGTCCTCGGCCTTCACGGCGGGGTCCAGAGGCACGTTATGGAACGTCTCGTGGTCCAGCTCATGCCCGTTGCAGAACTTTACATAGTCGAACCCGCGCGAATAGCCGTACTTGGGCAGGCGCATGGGCGGCGTATCGTACACCAGCGCCGTCTGCACTTCCCGGCACCACAGCATGTCGGTCAGGCTGGTGTCATTCAGATCCAGCGGCTTCCACCCGGCATAGGGCAAAGTGAAGCGCCCGGTCATGATCGCCCTGCGGACGGGAATGGTAGGGAGCCCTTCGCTATAGGCGTTCTCGAACAGGAACCCTTGTCTGGCAAAACGATCCAGATTGGGCGTTTTGACGTTCGTGTTGCCGTAGCACCCCAAATAGTTGAACTGGAGCGTATCCAGCATAATGAAAATCACATTCTTGATCGGAGACATGTTGTCCTCTTTAGGCTTTTCTGGAGCCGTGAACCGGCGTGCCGTTCAAACGCCAGATGCCGAAGCCGGTCAGGGCGCACAGGATGGAGAAAATGGGGACGAACCAGTTCAGGAATGCATACGGCGCGAAATCGAACGCGCTGACGCCGAGCACGCCCGCGATGTAAAACGCGTGGACGCTCCACGGCACCAGCGGGCAGCCGATGGTCCCGGCGTCCTCGCAGGTGCGCGACAGCACGAGCGGGCTGATGTCGGCCTTCTTGAACGAGTCGAGGAAGGCGCGGCCGGGCACGATGACCGCCAGCATCTGGCTGCCCGTGCCCAAATTGATGATGTAAGCCGCCGCCAGCACGGACGCGACCAGACGGACAGCGGAACGGGCACCCTTCAGCACCGCGTCGAGCAAGACTTCAAGCACGCGGGAGCGTTCCAGAATACCGCCGAAGGCCATGCCCGAGCACAGCAGCAGGACCGTCGGCATGATGCTGAGCAGGCCGCCGCGGGACAGCAGCGGATCAAGCTGCTTGATGCCGGTCTTGGAAACGTAGCCGGAGGTCATCATCTTGGCGAGATCGTTGAAGGCCACGCCCTCGTACACAGCGATGGCCACGGCACTGAGCAGGCACGCCACCATGACCGGCAGGACCGGGAAGCGCTTATACGCCAAGGCGATCATCAGGATGGGCGGGATGAATGCCACAAAATCCAAACTGAAATGCCCTTCAAGGCCGCTGAGGATCGCGTTGAGGCTTTCCAGCGAAGCGGTCTGTTCCTGCGCGAAGGAGAAACCAAGCACGGTGTACACGATCCCCGCCGCGACGAACGCCGGGACCGTCGTCCAGAGCATGGACAGGATATGATCGAAAAGCGGCACTTCGCAGACGGACGCAGTAATGTTGGTCGAGTCGGATACCGGAGACATCTTGTCGCCGATGTACGCGCCGGAAACGATGGCCCCAACCGTCATGGCCGGGGGATAGCCGAGCGCCTGCCCAACGCCGAGCAGCGCCACGCCGATGGTCCCCATGGTCCCGAATGAAGTGCCTGTGGCGATGGAAGCCACCGAGCACAGCACCATGGCGGACAGGAGGAAATGTTCGGGCGCAATCAGTTTCAGCCCCCAATAAATGATGGCGGGAATGGTCCCCGAGGCGAGCCACGCTGCGATGATCATGCCTACCAGCGCAAGGATGGCGATGGCGATCTGGATGCGTCCGAGCGCCTCAAACATCCCTTCCTGCAATTCTTCCCAACGGTAGCCCGTCTTCAGCCCCATAAGACCGGCCAGCGCCACGGCGCCGATGAGCGGCAGCACGGGAGGCCGCACGCCGACAACGAGCGTGCCGTACAGGATCATCGCAACAGGCAACACCAACGACAGGATCGCCCATCCTAAAGAAGGCTTATTCCCTTTCGTCTCCATTCCACACTCCTCTCCACAGTCTTCCGTCCGTCCCCTTCAGGAACGGGTACCGGCGAGCACACGGGCTCTGAGTTTTTTGTTGTTCTTCCGAGTATGACCCGCTCTTCACAAAAAGACAACTCACGCCCCACCCCTTTCCCCGCAAAAGGCGTTCATTTTATATCCTATGCTAAAAAATATTGAACCACCCAATTACCTACCATCTTACACCATTTGGGGCAGTTTGGGAGAGCCAGAGCGCCCTGCGCTGAGACAATGCCAAAGCATGAGCATAAAATGCTCTCGTAGTGGTGATATCCTTGTGCCCAGGCATCGGCTCCCCTTGCCATCTTCGGATGCCGCAATATAAACAAGAGCCAAACGCCCGCGAAGAAAGGCACAGAGTAATGCGAAAGCCCCGGCAGTATGGGCTGTCCGGGGCTCTTCTCAAAAAGTCACCTATTCATCTTAAACAGTTGCCTCCGCAAATGCGGAAAGCTCCTGATTGAGCTTTGGGGTCAGGAGATCGTCAGGGGCGGACTCCAGGCGCTCGCGGCATTTTTCCGCAGCCCTATCCAGAATGGAAGGGCAACCTTCCGCAAACCATGTATCGTAGTTGCTCCAGCAAGCCACATCAGGCTGCCATTGCCCGGAACAGGCGGCGAGGGTCGATTCGTGCATCAGGAAAGGCTCCATATGCGGCGTTTCGAGGAGCACACTCATGTCAAAAGAAGCCTCACTGGTGTCAAGCCCCCGCATCATACAACCAACACGCCGCAGCATTTCCTCGTCAATAATGTATTTCTCATAAGATACCGTCATCATGCCATCAAGAATGCCAAGGCATTCATTAATCATATGGGTGCCACCCATGAGCAGCTGGATATAGTTCTGCATTGTCTCATATCCGGCTTGGATATCCGGCACCTTGGCGTCGGTATTGCCCGCGAGGGTACGGGTGGGCATATGGTAAAGCGATTGGGCAAGCTGCAGCGCGGCGCGATCAATAAGGTTGGAAAGGGGGGAACCGGTGATGAATGCCCCGGAGCGCATGTCGGCGGCATATGTGGCAGTCCCGTAGATAACGGGAACACCGGGCTGCACAAGTTGCGCAAGGACAATGCCCGCAAGGAGTTCGGCATTCTGGGCGACAAGAGCGCCAATGTCACTGATGGGCGTGCTCACTCCTGTCATCGGAGCGGTGAGCACGGTAACAGGCTGGTTGGCACGGGCGTAGGCTATGATGGTGTCGGCTGACTCCTGTGCGTACTGAAGCGGCGAAAGGGCGCACACGGAAGCCGTCACGAAATAGTGGGAAGCGAGGTAGCCCTCACCCATGACCATTTCGATCATCTTGAAGACCTTTTCGTTCTCTCCAATGGTCGCTACCGGCCACGACATGATCGGCTTGTCGGTATGCCTGAGAAGCTGATGGGTGACGAGCAGATGCTTGTTGGGTCCATCCACCTCATGGGGGTCGACGGTACATTGACCGACGATGGCATTGACCCGGCTGGTCTGCCCGAGCTTATAAAAATTGATTACATCCTGCATGGTCCCATGACGGCGTTCACCGTGGCGCTCCTGCACATAGACCGGGCCATGATCCTGCATGACGAATACATCCGTCTGCCCTTCTCCCGTATAAATGCTTTTTTGTGGATCACGGGCACGCCACACAAAACCGGCCGGGCATTGCGAAAGGCAACGCTCCACAAGGGAGGCCGGGAATGTGACACACGCTCCGTCCACTTTCGCACCGTGTGCCGCGAGGATCTCACGGGCAACTTCCGAATGGAACAACACGCCCTTGACCCGCAGGATGTCCAGCGTCAGAGCATGGACCCGTTCCAGTTGTTCACGGCTCAATACTTTGAATTCTCTATTGAAATAGGACATATCAAACTCCTTTTCAGTATGGCAACCCCATAAGGGGAACCGCACCGGAATGGCAGGCGGATACAGCCGCCCCTTTGGGAAGGGCTGCCCCGCCTACGTTCCCGCCTACTCCGTTTCCTCCTGTTGCCTGTCGTGCTTCATCATCTTCACGATGGAGATGATGTAGGCAAACGTAACAAGTACAAAAGGAGCCGCCGCCGCGATGGCAAGGGACTTGATGGCCGCAAAGCCTCCCGTGACTTGGAAGAGGATGCCCGTAAACCCGATGGTGCAGCCCCAGAAGACACGCATGGTCAGGCGGGGTACTTCAATGCCGTTGGTCGTCTGTTGGGCAATGAAGTGGGAAGCGGCGTCGGCGGTAGTGATGGCGAACAGGCAGAAGCAGATAAAGGCGATGAAGCACAGCACCGAGCCAAACGGGAATGAGCCGAGCAGGATGTAGAGGGCCTGTTCCGGGCTGCCCTGCACGGTTTCCCAAAGGGGCAGGAAGCCCTTGAGCTGTTCATAGCAGGAATTGCTCCCCCATACGGAGAACCACAGCAAAGTCATGAACAGGGGCACAAGTACCGTGCCACAGACAAATTCACGCATGGTGCGCCCACGCGAGATACGGGCGATGAAGCCGCCTGTGAACGGAACATACGAAATATTCCATAGGATATAGAAAATGAACCATGAGCCCGACCACTCTCGCGGCTCAAAATTCCCGGCATCCGTCCAGAGCAGGTTCTGAGGCAAGCGGAAAAGGAATTCTCCCGCGACCTGCATAATCATGTTGATCACATAAGTAAAAGGAGTGGCGCCAAGAATGAGCACCGCAAAGAGCAAGCCAAGGGTAATGTATCCATTGGATTCGCTGAGATACCGCATACCGCGCGCAAGGCCGGTGGACGTGCTGATGATGTAGGTGAGGATGAAGCAAAGCATGATCGAGAACTTGCCTGTCGCGCCCAATTCAATGCCGAAGAGGATCTGAAAAGCGTAGCTGATGGAGGCTACCCCAAGGCCGATCATCATGGATACGCCGCCGATAGTGCCGATGGCGGCGAGTACGTCCACAGCCTTGCTGGCCAGGGTATCGTTGCAGCGCTCGCCAAGAAGGCCGTAGAGCCCCGTGGAAGTACGGAGAGGTTTATTATGGCGATAGGCCGCATACCCGATAGCCCATCCACCGACGGCGAACAGCGGCCAGCCGAATAGGCCCCAGTTCACTACGGAGAGCCGGATGGCCTCGGGGACGCCCCGAACGGCCCCAGCGCTCCCGGCATCCATGACCGTGGGGGCGGTGAACAGGTGATAGAGCGGCTCGGCAGCCCCGAAGATGACGAAACCTGTGCCGAGGGCTGCGCAAAACAGCATGGCGACCCATGCAAAGAAAGAGAATTCCGGCTTTTCGTCCGCCGCACCGAGCTTCACTGTTGCAAAACGGCTGCTGCAAGCCATCCAGACCGAGAAAAAGATGGCACTCGCTCCGGTAAGCAGGATGAGCCAGCTGAAATGCGCAATGATGAAACGCTGGATGGAACTGAAGGTCGCCCCGGCTCCGGAGGGATCGATGATGGCATAGGCGATAATGCATCCGTACAAGATGGCCACTGGCCAAAAAATCTTGTTGTCGTAGTTGCCAAGAATGCTGAACTTCTTTGGATCGTTGGCGCTTTCCATAAAAACTGCTCCTCAATTTTTGGGGGAATGCGTGGAACCTCCTTGAACGGCGTTGGTTGGGTCATGTGCGGAATCGCATAAAGCGATGCATGGAAACCTCCTTCGTACTGCGTAAAGGTGTTCATCAGGGGACAAGCAAAACATGTGTACACATAAATTTATTCAATAATTCTATCTTATTGGATATTGATGCGGTGTCATATATGAATGAAATTGATTTATATATGTACGCACGATAAATATATCACTATCTCTTTTTTTGCAAGCATACCTCACCCGAAAAAAGAGTTTTCTTTAGGGAGGATGCATATTAATATTTTTATATTTCAAATGATTAAATAAAATTTTAAAAAGAACTTGCTCTTGGCCCATCGTTAGGCTAGCATAGGCACATCATAAACAGAAATATCTTTCATATTTTAAATATATCTTTTAACATATTATAAAATAATACTTTTTTAGTTTAGCCGTTCCCGCATACCACTGTTTGCGGAAGGCTTCACAGTCCAGCAAGGAGGTCATATGGCACAGCGTTGGAAAAAAGCAGGTAGCCTCACCACCGGCGGGATGAGTCTCAACGTCTTCACGCAGGACGAGATGGACGCTATCCACCGGGCTACCCTTGAAGTGCTGGAGCATACGGGAGTGCTTATCGGCTCGCCCGAAGCCCGTGCGCTGCTTGTCGAGGCAGGTGCTTCCGTCATCGACGAGGACATCGTCAGATTCCCTCAGTGGATGGTTGCGGATGCCGTATCATGTGCGCCCGAAACCCTGCTCCTCGCAGGGCGCACCCCGGACCGTGACGTGGTGCTCGACAGCACGCGCGTCATGTTCACAAATTTCGGCGAGGCGGTGTACCTTATCGATCCCGATACCGGCGAGGTACGCAACACCACCAAAAAAGACGTCGAGAAGCTCACCCGTGTTGTGGACGCCCTCGACGTCATCCCGGTTTGCGAACGTATGGCAGGGGCGCAGGACTACCCCGAGCAGGTGGCTGAACTGCATAACTACGAAGCCCTGCTGATGAACACGACCAAGCATGTGTTCACAGGCGGCGGCAACGGAAAACTCACCCAATACATGATCGATATGGCGAAGGCCGCTGTGGGGGAGGAAAACTTTGAGGAACGCTGCCCAGTGACCTTCAATACCTGTCCGATCAGCCCGCTCAAACTGACGGCGGACGTATGCGAAGTCATCATGACGGCGGCCAGGAACGGCGCGACGGTCAACGTGCTCTCAATGGGAATGGCGGGGGGCTCCACTCCGGTGAACCTCGCCGGGGCATTGGTCGTGCACAACTGCGAAGCCCTCGCCGGGCTTGTCCTTGCGCAAACCACTCGGCGGGGCGCCAAGTTCATCTATGGAAGCTCCTCAACGGCAATGGATTTGCGCTACGGCGCGGCTGTAGTGGGTACGCCGGAACTGGCACGTCCAGTTCTTCCTCCAGCTTGTCGATCGTTTTGCTTAACGCCTGCTGGGAAAGGTAAAGTTTTTTCGCGGCTTTGGAAAAGCTGCCCTCCTGGGCGGCGGGCGGATAGGGGGACAGCAAATGCGGGGATGCCCAGAGCGGACATGAAAAGACGCTGACCGGACTGTTGCCGATGCTGGCAGGTGCCAACATCATTTATGGTCTCGGTATGCTGGAGATGGGAATGACCATCAGCTACAGCCAGCTCTTGATGGACGCCGAAATGGCAGAGATGATGCTTTTCAGCATGGATGGCATTGTTGTGAACGATGAAACGCTTTCCGTGGACGTGATCAAGGAGGTCGGCCCGCGCAGTGATTTCCTCGCGCATATGAATACCTTTGAAAACATGTATATCCAATCAAAGCCCAAACTCATTGACCGCCTTACCCGTGACCGCTGGAACGAAGCGGGGCACCTCGACATGGAAAGCCGCGCTCTCATTGCCGCGAAGGAACTCCTCGCCACATGGGAACCGGAACCCCTCTCTGAGGAGGCATGTGCCCGTGTCAGGGCAGTGCTCAACGCCGCCGAACGTGACTACGGCGTGCCGGAAAGCCTGGAGTAAAAACAAAGAAGGAGAAGGCAACAGGCAATATTGTCTTCTCCTTCTTCGCGTACTGGGGCATACTTCTATTTCCGCCACTTCCCCTGCCATCTCCGGTGTCCTCGACAAGCGCGCACCTGAGGAGCCTTCCTTCTTCCAGTCATGGCTTAGGGCTCAATCCCCCCCTCATTCCTCAATACTTCACCCGCCCTATTTCCGTTACCTGCCGGAGCTTTTTCTTCCGGTAGAAAAGACGGTACCGGACAGGAAGCACCCAACACCCACCCAGATGAACAGGAACACCAGCAGCTTGCTCGCCGATATGGGTTCGCGCATGACGAATGCGCCGAGCATGAAAACCGTAGTCGGCAAAATGTATTGCATGATGCCCAGCGAGATCATCGGCACGCTGCGGATGCCGAGGCTCAGGCCCAATTGGGGAATGGCGGAGACGAATCCGCAGCCGATGAGCAGCAGATCCATGTATGCGCCTCCTGCGAGGAAATGCCCTTCCCCTCTTTCTCCCAGCCAGATCAGGTAACCCCACAGGAACGGCGCGGAAAACAGCAGCTCCATGAGCATACCGGGAGCGGCTCCGACCGTGGCGCGTTTGCGAAAGAACGCAAACAACGCCGCGGAAAGGGCCACATTCAGTGAGGCCCACGGGACGGCTCCATATCCCATCAGCAGAATAAGCACGCCGATCCCTGCGAAGATGATGCCCATCCATTGCAGGCGGCCCGGACGCTCCCTGAAAAACAGAAAGCCCAGTATCGTGCTGATCATAGGAACGATGTAGTGTCCCATGCTGCATTCGAGCACCTTGCCGTTGGTGACGGCCCATATGTATATCCACCAGTTCCAGAGATGGGCGAGGCTGCACAAACCGATAAGCGCGATCTCGCGCCGATCCCTGATCGCGCGGAAAAACGCGGGAAACTGCCCCTTCCACACCATGAAGGCGGCGATGATCAGGCTTCCCCAAAGCGAGCGGTGGCTGACCATTTCGAGGGCCGAAACCCCGTGCAGCAGATTCCAGTACAGCGGGCTCAGGCCGAAGGACAGGTACACGCCGAAAAGGATGCCCATGCCTTGCCTTTGAGAGAGGCCGCCCGCAGCAGTGCGGGGTGAACGGTGTTCCATCGTTCCCTCCTTTGAAGGCAAATCCGGGCCGTGCGTTCCGAAAACGACGGCCCGGCGGACAAAAAGAGAGCCAGCGGGGGAAACCAGCCCTCTTTCCGTTGGGGACAAGATCAGACGTTGCGGATTCCGGCGTATTTGGCGAAAAGGGCCTCGGTTTTTTTCACGTCGGTCAACGACAACAGATCAAAAAGATCGTCCGCAGCCTCATGCGAAAGCAGGTGTTCCCGTTCGGCGGCTTCACGGCAGGTAATATTGTGTTCGTACGCCAGATTGGCCACACGGCTGCCGATCTTGTAACCGAAGAGCGCACTTACCATCGTCGCCAGCGAGGTCGAGCGTTCGGCCGTGTGGAGGCATTTTTCGGCATTGGCGGAAAGGCCCTTCACACACTTGTCCGCGAAGAGCACCATGCTGCGGCTCAGGATGTCGATACTGTTGAGGATGCTGCGGATCGGCACGGCGGAGGAGGCGCCGAGGTCCAGTTCCCCGGAGAAGGCTCCGAAGCCCACGCCCGCCTGATTGCCCGCTACGCGGTGGCAGGCCAGAATCATCACTTCCGTCATGACCGGGTTGATCTTGCCGGGCATGATGGATGAGCCGGGCTGCACTGCGGGGATGACGATGTCCCCGAATCCCGCGCGCGGGCCGGAACCCATCAGGCGGATATCGAGGGCCGCCTTCGCCGCCACGGTAGCGAGAGCTTGCAGGTGCGCGTGCAGGATGATGAAGGAGTCGGAAGCCTGAAGGCCGTCGAACAGATTGGCGTCACGGCGAATCTCACGCCCGCAGACGGCTGAAAGGTTCTTGTAGATATGCTCCGAGAAGCCGGGCATACATCCCATGCCCGTACCCACGGCAGTGGCGCCGAGCACGCCGGTGCACCAGCGCGCCCGTTCCCTTTCCAGCAACAGCCGATTCCGACGTATTCCCGCAGCATAACCGGAAAATTCTTGCCCCAGCGTGATCGGTACGGCATCCTGCAAACAGGTACGTCCCATCTTGACCACATCGGCGAACTCTGCGGCCTTGGCGTCCAGAGCCGCCTCAAGGTGCGCAGCGGCCTTGAGAACCCGGCCCACTTCATTATGGATGGCGATCCCCTTGGCGGTCGGCACCACGTCGTTGGAGGACTGGCACATGTTGACGTGGGTATTGGGATGGACCTGATCAGAGCCCTTGTATCCGGTAAGAATCTCATTGGCCCGGTTCGCCAGCACTTCGTTGGCGGCCATATTGAAGGGGGTACCCGATCCCCGGAAAATACACAGGGGAAAATCGGCATTGAAGGCTCCGTCCGCCATTTCGTCGCAGGCCCGCATGATGGCATCCGCCTTGCCCGCATCGAGCGCGCCGATTTCCTTATTGGTCAGGGCGCACGCCTTCTTCACTTGGGCGACGGCCTTGATGAAGGCCGGATAAGCTGACAGCGGATCGTCAGTAATGGCAAGACATTGTCGGTTACGTTCCGTCTGAATGCCGTAATAGACTTCATCGGGCAACAGCATTTCACCGAGCGCGTCGGTTTCCTTACGCATGAACGTTCTCCTCAAGTGGCAAATAATCGTTGAGGCTCCGTCAGCCGATGGAGCGCATCCCGCCATATTTTTTCAGCAGGGCAACGCTCCCGGCACGGTGTGCGAGCGCTTCCACGTCGAAAAGCTCCTCCGCCGCATCCTCGGGGATGAGTTTTTCGCGAAGGGCCGCTTCCTTGCAGGTGATGCCCTCCCTGTAGGCTATCCCGGCGATGCGGCTTCCGGTTTCATAGCCATACAACGTGCTGACGATGGTGGCGAGAGATGTGGATTCCTCGGCGTAACGGCGGCACACCGCCTCGTTGGCGACAATACCCTCGACGCACTTTTCGCTGAACAGGGCGAAGCCGTTGCCGATCATTTCCAGAGACTGCAACAAGGCGAAGAAGCTGACCGTGGCGTTGCTGGCCAGATCGAGATCGCTTACGGAGGCGTTCATAGTGATCGCCCAGTCGTTTGCCGCCACCTGATGCATGATCTGGACGACAAGGTCGCACATGAAAGGATTGATCTTGCCGGGCATAATGGAAGAACCGGGGGCCACGGCAGGCAGACGGATTTCGCCGAACCCCGACCGGGGACCAGAGGACAGCAGGCGGAAATCGTTGGCGATCTTTCCGGTGGAACAGGCGAGTGCCTTGAGTGCGCCTGACAATG
>ERZ773260.3525-NODE-3525-length-14766-cov-9.781864_pt1 | contig 14766 bp, 8 predicted proteins | sample MGYA00511387_ERZ773260 | MGnify/ENA primary metagenome ERZ773260 (study PRJEB29015, sample SAMEA2737745) | human gut metagenome | biome: human gut; feature: human-associated habitat; material: faeces | place: China | collected 2012 ... | reverse complement strand
TCCACCGCCTGCGGGCGGTCCCCCTCCCTCGAGGAGGGAGGTCTTTGGGGAGAAGGGTACGGGGAACGAGCAAGTTTTGACAAAGAATGGAGGAAAAGAGAATGGCAAATATCAATACGACGGCGACGATGAAAAAGACGAGCGCGATGCTTTCCGGCAAGTGCAAAAAGACGCAGGAAAATCTGAAAAAGCTGATGGCCGACGCGGGCTGCGCGGACGGCGAGGTGGTGAAGGTGAGCCTGCCGCTGGCACCGGGCAGCCGGGACGACGTGGTTTTTGCGGGGCTGAACGGCGTGAGCTTTTACTTTATGCGCGGGACGGTCTGCGAAATGCCGGCGACGGTGCTGGAAATTCTGAAGAACTGCGGGGAGATGTGATCAGTTGACGCTTTCACAGTTGATCGCGCACGCGCTTCGTCAACTGGACGAGGACGCGGAGGACGTGAGCGAATACGAAGAGAGTTTCAAGGTATACGCGAACATGGGCTATGACATCGCGGTTCGCGAATACCTGAAACCGCGCCGGATTTTTTATACGGATGTGGACGAGGAAGGGAACGCGCCTGTTCCGGGCATGCTGGCCACGCGCGTGGTGGAGCTGCGGGACGAATACGGCTACGACGTGGGCTACGACCTTGACCCAGACGGGCGCGGCCTGCACGTCTGGCGGGACGACCTGACGGGAAAGACGCTGCGCGCCGTGTGCGAGGTGGCGTTTTACCCGATGGAGGACGGGAACGACGAGCCGCAAATCCCGGAATATGCGCACGCGGCGCTTGCGGACTACATCTGTTACCGCCATCTGTCCAGCGGGAATCTGGCCAAGCAGAGCCGGGCGCAGTTCTACCAGAACAGCTTCTACCAGACGATGCAGCGGATTAGGCCGCAGGGCATGGGCAGCGTGACGCGGTTTGAGCATCTATACGAGGTCACGGACGCGAGGTATCGCCGATGAGTATTTCAGACAGCGACTATCAGGGGCGGTTCACAATCCCCACGCCGAAGGGCGTATATCAGGCGGCGGGAGACACGAACATCAACACCGACTACGCCTACCTTGCGCAGAACATCCGCACGGAGCGCGGGCTTTTGGCTTCGAGCTACGGCACGAGCCGCGCGTTTCCGGCGCTGGGCGCGCAGATTGAGACGCTGGCGCGGTTCTATCGGCGAACGAGACCGGACGACGCGGACGTGTACGTTGCGGCGGCGGGCGGCGCGATTTACACCTACACGATGGGCACGGAGGGCTGGGTGAAGCGCTCGGAGGGGTACAAGAGCGACGTGTGGTCTTCCGTCACCTACGAGACGACGGAGGGCGGGGCGACGGTGGATATCCTGATCCTCTCCAACGCGAAGGACGGCATGATCGCGGTATACGGAAGCGACCTTCGGGTGGAAAAGAAGGCGCTGACGATTGGCGACACATACGCCGAGGTGAAGTTCGCGACGCTGGGACGGCACGCGGAGCGCATCTGGGGAACGGGCGCGGAAGGATACCCGGACAGCATCTTCTATTCGCGGCCATACGACCCGTTCAACTGGACGAATGTTGCTGAAACGCCGGAGCTGGGCGGCGGCGTGATTAACCAGCCGACATGGGACGGCGACAAGTTTATCGCGCTGGAACCCTTCGGCGGGTATCTGCTGGCGGTAAAGGAGCAGACGATCTTCGAAATTCGCGGCACCGACCCGAGCAGTTTCACGATCACGGAGGCCTACGGCACGGATGGACCCGTCGAAGAGCGGAGCATCTGCACGGACAGGACGAGCATGCTGTACCTGTCGCAGAACGGAATCGGCCTGTACGACGGAAACACGCTGCGGCTGCTCAGCCGGGACGCGCTGTATGAAACGATGCGGATGCGCATGGAGGGGATGGACAGCGCGGCGAGAGCCTGCGTGTGCAACCACATCTACTATCTGGCGATGTGCATCAAGGAAAGCGAGAGCGACGTTCTGAGCGAAAACAACACGGTGCTCGAATACGACACGGAGCGCGGGACGTTCATGGTTCGAAAGGGCATGCGCGTCAAGGACTTCTTTTCCGTCGGCGGGACGGTGTACTTCACGCAGGCGGACGAGCCGTTTGAGGTGCTGCGCTACGGCGACCCGGAGAGCGGCGGCTATCTGGGCGCCCCGATGGAATGCCTGTGGGAAACGCCGTGGCTCGATCTGGGTAAGGCCTACATGAAGCGCGACTTCGTGCTGCGGTTTACCGCCGACGCGGACGAGAACGACGTGCCGGTTGAAATGACGATCAAGACCGAGCGCAGGGAAAAGACGCGGGTGGTTCTGCTGCAAAGGCAGAGGAAGGACTACCGGGTGAAGATTCAGGTGAGCGGCGTTCGGATGAAGCTGAGAATCAGAAGCCACGCGAAGGCGGCGGGCTGGCGGATTTACGGCGGGGTGCAGGCGGAGTATTCGCTTGACGAGGTGTGAGCATGGCATTTAAGCAACCGAGAGTTCCGCAGGAGACGGGCGGGACGCTTGCGGCATACGTTCGAAACCTGACGATGTTCCTGCGCGATTTCTGTATGGCGAGCTGGAACGCGGACAGGCTCAAGGACGCGGAGATCGAGAAGATCAAAAAGCGGTTAGACGCGCTGGAAGGGAAGTGAGAACATGGCGAAAAGAACGACGACGGAGACGTTTCAATCCTCGACGACAAACAGCAGAGAGCACAGTCAGAGCCAGAGCCAAAGCCAGAGCCAGAGCACGACAAAGAAGCTGCTGGACAGCGAATTGCTGAACCAGATTCTCGGCGGGCTGGCCGGGAATATGACGGACAAGGAGATTGCGGCGTTTGCGGAAAACCTGCTGCGGCCGCAGCTCAACGCGGGGATTGAGGCCAGCCGGCAGAATTTTGAAACAACGAAGCTGAGCAAGGAGCAGGAGATCGCGAATCTCGCGGCCAACCTGACGCGCGCCATCGACGAGCAGAACAGCGCCTACCGCCAGAGCAAGGCGAACGTGGAGACGGCGGCGCTGAACCGGGGAATGGGCAGGAGCAGCTACACGCTGCAAACGCTCGCCAATCAGGGCGACGCGCTGGCGAAGGCTGTACGGGAGCTGACGGACGAGAACGCGCGCAAGACCGGGCAGATTCAAGACCAGATCACGCAGGCGGCGAAACAGAACAGCCAGACGCAGGGACGGCTGAACACGGACTTTGCCAGCCAGTTGGCGGCGAAAGTGCAGGAATTGAAGGACACGCAGCGCCGGGAGTACAACAGCAACTACCTGACGGCCATTTCCGCCGCGATGGGACAGCAGACGACCGGCACCCAGCAGACGACGGGTACGACCGACACGACGGGCACGACCGACACGGCGAGCCACACGACGAGCACGACGGGTTCAGGAAGTTCGGGGAGCGGCGGAAGCAGCAGAAAGAAAAAGGCAAGCAGCGACGTTGACGCGATTTCATACGGATAAGGAGAGCCTATGAGCAAGTGGAATGACCGAAAAAAGAAGGACGACGAGCAGAACGCGCAGATCGAAAAGCCGGAAGAATCGGCGGTGAAGGATTACAGCGCGGGCGCAATCGGAAAAGCATATGCGAATACCGAACGCCCGGCGATGAAGACGGCGCAGACGCCCAGCTTTGACGAGCCGAGCCTGACGGGCGTATACGGCTTGCAAAAGAACAGCAAGGGCGAATCGGTCATGGACATGACCGGGAAGACCAGCGGTTCCCTTCAAGGCATGAAGCTTGCGCTGAACAACGAGCTGACCATTTCCGGACAGACGAAGCTGAAGCAAAGCCTGAACAAGCAGATTGACAGCGAGCAGGAAACGCGGCAGAAGAACGCCAATGCGCGCAGCACGGCCATGCTGGAGCTGGCCGAAATGCCCCTGATGGGCTTTGACGGGCAGAGCATCAACGCCAACACGGCGGACGCGGCGACGGTGATTCGCGGCATCAACGCCATTGCGGACGACACGCTTCGCGCGCGGGCGGCAAAGGCGTTTAAGACGCTGACGCAGACCGAGGGCAGCCGATTCTACGGCGAAAATGCGGACGGCGTGGGCACGTTCCTTGAAAGCGCGAACCTGACCCGTGACGAATACAGGGACGCGACAGAGGACTACGCGAGCCGATTCTACGGAGACGGAAAGCACGACAAGGAAGACGCGGCGGCCTACCTCAAGGCGCGGCAGGAGATCGAGGAAAGCGCCTACTCCGACTATGCGAAAAGCCAGTTGACGGCGGCGCTGGACAAGGCCTACACGGGCATCACCGGCGGGGAAACGCCTTCCGACAGCGCAGAAGGCGCATCCGCCGAGGCGGCAGACGAAGCGCGCGCGCCCGAGGAAGAGCAGAAGAAAGAGAAGAAGCCGGGATTTTGGAGCGGGCTGGCCGGGAAAGTGCCCGAGCAGGAGGAACAGGAAAAGGCCGAAAGCCCCGCGCAGGCGAAGGCACAGAGCCGGATTGTTTCCCAAACGATGACGGCATCGACCGCGCCGGGCTTCCCGACGGCGGGCAAGAAGAAGGCCGAGGACAGCGGCAAAGCGCCGGAGGTGCAAGGCCCCGTTCAGATGACCCCGGAAGAGCGGATCATCGCGCAGGGCGGGATGAGCTTTGCGGAATGGATGGCGACAACTCCTTCCGTCAGCTCCGATGGCGAAACAGGCGCGGAAATTCGCATGCACGAGGCGCAGACCATCGGCGAGGCGGCGGACGCGCTGCTCAAGGGACGGTATGACCAGATCGAGGGCGCGGGCAAGGATGAACTGGATCGCATGTTGGCAGAGAGCGGGAACGCGCGGCGGATGATCGGCACGCTGACGGAAGCGGACAGCCAGCGCATTATCGTCGGAAACGACATGGCCGACGCGGTGACCTACGGGAACATCGCGGCGCAGGGACAGACGGTCAAGACGCTGTACGACGTGATGAAGAGCGATTCCTTCCCGGACGAGCTGCGGGGCGACGTGATGGCGCAGATGGTCGTATGGGCGGCGCAGGCCGAGGCGATGGAGCAGGCGGGGACGCTGGGCGGCGACGCGGAGCTTCCGCTGATGGAGCGCCTGCTCACCACGGACGAACACGCGATGGACGAGCTGGCAAGCATCTACGCGGCCAGAGACGAGCTGCTATTCGACAAGGCCGACATGCGCAGGGCGCAGGAAGAGAAGAGCGCGCAGGCGCTCAGCGACGCGCGCACGGCGGCGCTCAAGGGAACGGCCAGCGAGGAACAGCTCGCGCTGGTGCGCCAGAACGCGCAGGCAGGGCAGGATGAGCTGAACGCGGACATGGGCTACGTCGGACGGCTGGCGGCGGTGGACGACTATTTCAGGCCGGGCGCGAGCAAGGACGCGGTCAGTCCGTTTGATTCAAGCAGCGTGAAGCTGAACCTCGACGCGCAGGGCGTAATCGACACGGGCGACTATCGGGCACAGCTCAGGGAGCAGATGGACGCGCTGCTCGAAGAGGACACGCAGACGGCGCTTGCGCTGGGGCTGACGCTGGACGAATACTACGCCAAGACGGGCGGCGTAGACATGAACGCGCTTTGCGAGCGCGCGGCCAGCCGCATCAGTCAGCAGGGCGCGGCGATCACCGATGAGGAAATGGCGGCGCTGGACGTTCCCTTCGGTCAGGGCGTGGGCGCGAGCTACACGGTCGGCGCGGGCATTAACGCAGGCGTTAAACAATGGTATCTGGACTACAAGGACACCCTGTACACGGGCTATTCTCAAGGCATGGTGCTCGTCAACGCGGCGCGCATCCAGAACCGATACCAGAACGAATACGGCGCATATGGCCGGACGCAGTACCGCAAGGACATTGAAAGCGCGCTCGCCAGCGGGACGCTCGACGAGACCTACGCCAATGCGCTGAGAAAGGCGCTGGCAAGCGCGGCGGACGTATACCAGCTCGGCATTGACCCGATGGATTTTGAGGGGGATTTCCTCAAGAACAGCGCGGAGGTGCGCCGGGACATCGCGACGATGGAAGGATTCATGCGCACGAACGCGACGGAGGATGAATTCAAGTGGTTCGGGCGCGTGAAGGGCATGACCTACAACGCAGTTTCGGCCGGTGTGGCGGCGGGAACGACGCTGGTGACGGGCAACAGTCTGATCGGCTTTAACACGGGGTACAGCGTCGTCGGGTTCAAGAACAACTTTGACGAGTATCTGCAAAAGGGGTACAGCATTGATTCCGCCCGATATCTGAGCGCGGTGAACACGGGGCTTGACTGCGCGGCGAACTTCGGCACGTTCGAAGGCGTATTGGGCAGAATGACGGGCATGAGCGCGCTGACGGAAGCCGCGAGAAGCCGGATCATCCGCAACCCGGCGGGCGCTTGCAGAGGCCTTGCGGCGATTCGAACGTTTGGCGAGGCGTTTAGCAAGGCGTTTGCCCAAAACGAATTTGACGAAGTGGTTCACGACGAATTCTTTGAAGGATTGTCGGCAAATTGGACGGACAACGCGCTGGGCGAAATCTTCCGCAAGGTGGACGCGGGCGAGGAAATCACGTTCACGGACGGCCTGAATATGGCGCTGAACTTGCTGAATCCCAAGAACCTTGACGTGAAGGGCGCGGCGGAGGGCGTTGTCAGCGGCGCGGTGGAGAACGCCATCGGCGCGGTGCTGTTCTCCCTGTCCGGCGCGGCGGGAAGCGGCGTGGGCACGCTGCGCGGCGTGAAGGCGGCGCAAGACCTGATGAACGGCAAGCGGACGGACGTGGAGAACGTCATCTTGGACGTGACAAAGACGCTGGGCGACGAGCAGGCCTGCGCGCTGCTCAACGACTATGCGCGACAGCAGAAGGAAAGCAAGGCCGTTGCCGAGGAAATCATCAGCGGGAAGGACGAGCGCGGCAGCGCGGCGCACGCGGCAAAGGCCAAGCAGCAGGCCGACGAGGCGCGCGCACAGGCGGAAGCGGCGCAGACGGCGGCGGACAACAGCCGGGCGCAGTTCGCGGAAGCGAGCGACGCGGTGATGAACGGCGACCTGACGCGGCAGAAGGAAATGACCGAAGCGCGCGTGCGCATGGGCGAAAACCAGAAAACCGCGAACGAGCAGGGCGCGGTCGCCGCGCGCAGAACGGACGAAATGCAGCAGGCGGCGGCACAGCGGCTGGCAGAGGCGAGACAGGCGGGCAGAAAGGCCGTTATCGCGGAGGACGCGGCGGCGCGGGAAGCCATGCTTGACGACCGGGAAGCGCGGACGCAGGCCATTGACAACGAGATTGCGCAGCTCGACGCGCAGCAGCAGGCGGCGGAAGAAGAATTCTACACGGCGACGCAGAGCTATACGGAAGCGGAAGACATGGGAATGGACGAGGAAACGCTTGGCCAGCTCGACGCGCGGATGAACGAGATCGGCGCGCGGCTGATGGCGCTTTACGACCGCCGGGAAGCGCTGCAAAACCCGGAGGCTTACGAGGCGCGCCGGAAGGCGGAAGCGGAAATCGCCGAGCGGGAGAAGCAGGCGCAGGAAGAATACCAAAGGCAGACCGAGCGGGAGCAGACACAGAGCGAGATGGACGAGATCGCCCCGGTGGTCAGGGACATTCGAAAAAAGCGCATCTGGCTGAACGAACAGCAGATTGCCGAGGTGCTGCACACGACGGGACTGCGGACAATCGCGCAGGTGAACCGCCAATACGGCACACAGTTCCGCGTCAACCGCAAGAGCGCGGACGTTGACCTTGACAGCGGCTTTTTCCGCGAGCTGGCGGCGCAAATCCCCGGACGGATGGACGAGGCGAGCGCGCACCCGGAGACGGAAATTCTGAATCTGCTGGACAGGAGCGGCGAGCTGAAAGGCAAGCTGGGCGGGATGGAGGCCAGCATCGGCACAGTCGGAGCGGAAGACTATCTGAACGCGGACGTTTCGCGCGGCAACCTTGACCCGGTGACGCAGAAGCTCGCCAGCAGCCTGAAACAGAAGACAGGGCTTGAGCTGATCGTCATGCCGCTGGCAGACAAGGTGCGCGGCTTCTACGACAGAGAGAACGGGCGGCTGATTCTCTCAAGCCGAATCGGCGCGGGCGAACAGATGCGACAGGTGGTCATGCACGAGCTGACGCACTACATCGAGAGCACGAAGAACTATGCGGCCTACGAAAAGGCGGCGCTGGAAGCGGCCTATCGCGGCGATACAGAGGCGATGGACAGAGACGCGGCGGAAATCCGCAAGACCTATGAGGACGCGGGTCTCCCCTGCGACGTGAACAAGGAGCTGGCCGCCGCAGCGACGGAAAAGCTGATGGCTTCCCTTGGCGCATGGGGCAGGACGGGCAGCGAGACGCTGGTATATGACCTGCTGGGCGCGAAGCAGTCCTTCCCGATTCGGGTCTACAACAAGCTGACGCAGTTTTTAGCCCGACGCAAAGCCCAAAAGGCAGGCGGCGCGGCGGCGGAAAACTACGAGGCGCTGGTCAGGGCGCGGGATGCGCTCAGGCAGGCCATTCTTGAAGCCGGAACGTGGAAAAAGGGCATGGGCGGCGAGGACGCGACCATTGAGCTGTTCGGAAAGACCGCGCCCGTAGAACGGGAGGTCACGCGCGGACAACAGACGGAGATGGAATATGCCATCAGACGGGATGAAAAGGGAAAGCCCGTCGTTTCGGTTGAAGAGGACATTCTTGCGGGCGTTCCTCAAAAGGACTGGGCAAGAACCGTCAAGCAGGCGCTGAAAGAAAAATTCCCGAACGGCGTAACCGTCGGGAGCAATCAGATTCAGATCACCGGCAAATCTCGAAATGAAATCACCAATTCGAAAGATACGATGTGGCTTAAACGCAATCAGTCAGACGTATACGCCGACAAGATGCGCGCGGCAAATAACGCGGACGAGATTTTGCAGGCATCGACCGATTACGTCAGCGAAAAACCTGCTCACGAACGGACGGATAATATCGTGGACTTTGGACGTGGGAAGGTTCAGCTTGAGGTTGGCGGCCAGATGTATGACGCGGATGTAGTCGTTGGGACGAAGAAAGACGGCTTGATGCTGCTCTATGATTTTGTCGGAATGACAAAAAAAGAGATGCAGCGTACCGCCGGACGTCAAAGCGCCCCACACGATAGCCGTGCTGCATCTCTTTCTGACACTAGTGTAACACAAAATGACACCAGCGTCAATCCCTATGATATGCCAAACGACGTGGAATATGCCGTCGCCCCGCGACAGTTCGGCAACGTAAAGGCGCAGGAGCTCGATACGCTGACCGACAGCGTGAAGGAATTCCTTCGCGGAGACCAGTACGAGACCGTGACCAACCGGGAGCAGGTGCAGCGGGCGAACGACGATATCAACGCGCGCGGCATTGACGCGGTGGTGAACGACCTGCTGGCGCGGGACAGATGGACGGCAGACGACCACGCGGCGGCGGCGGTGGCCTGCATCCGGGCGCAGAACGAAGGGCTGATGACGACGGCTTATGTGATCGCGAAGGCCTATGACGAGCAGGGCACAAATGCCGGTCAGGCGCTGCAGGCCAGACAGATCATCGGGAAATTGACTGCGGAGGGCGCGCTGGTGGAAGCGGCGAAGAAAGCCGACCACGCCAACGCGAAAAAGGGACTGGCGGACGGCGATATCCCCGTCGGCAGCCAAGCGCCGGTGAAGGGATGGCGCGACAGACAGCAGAGAAGCAAGGAAGGCACCGAAAGGGAACAGAACGTCAGCCAGACGGGCGAGTTCGACCCGGACAACCCGTTCAACAAGGGCAGGACTTCCGTTTTGCCGCAGGAGGCCGTGACGGGCGCGAGCGGCGCGGCGGGCGACGCGGTGCAGGGCAGCTTCATTGAAAGACCGCTGCCGCCGGTGCTCGAAAAGGTCTATACGGCGGCGGAACTGATTCAGCGGCAGATCGACAAGCTGCCTTCCGACGTGCAATATGACAACCCGTGGAACATGCCGCTTGAAAGCTGGAAGGCGGAACTCATCGACCAATACGGCCTTAACGGGACAAAGCTGGTCGGCGACACATACAGCTATGCGACCGTGAAGGAACGCATGCTGGCGGCCATTCTGGCAACGGACAACAATGTGCGCGGCGACGGGCTTTTGACGCTCTGCCAGCAGCTCGAAGCGATGAAACAGGGGCTTGCGGTGGTGACGGAAGCCGACCTGAACTACATCGCGGGGCAGATGAGCACATTCCTCTATGCCGAGGGCGCAGACCTTGAGGGCATGCCGGTGACGACGGAGGGCAAAACGGCATTGCAGCGCGTCTACAACGCGCAGGCCAACGTCGTACAGGACAGCATGATGGGAAAGGTCAATGCCCTTGGATATACCAACATGCTATCCGGAACGAAGACGTGGATCAAGAACATTTCCAGCAACATTCTCATTCGCCCGCTGGAGCTGGCGAGCGAGAAGATCGGCGGCGCGATTGAAGGGGCGTTTATCACCAAGCGGACGGGCAACCGAACGACGGACGCGCCAAACCGCGCGGAGCGGGCGGCAGGCCGGGAAGCGTTTGACGGCGAGATCGGACAGACGATGGTGGACTATTTCGTGACGCACGTGGACACCGGCCACGGAAGCGGCTTTGACCTGAACCGCAACAACCGCACCTTCAACAACGAATGGCTGCAAGCCTACAAGAACATCGTGGATTTTGCCATGCAGGTGGGCGACCGTCCGTTCTGGGAGCAATGCTACACGGAGGATCTGGCCGTCATCAAGCGTCTGGGAACGAAAATCCCCGATACGCAGCGCGCAGACGGACGCGAGGTCAAAGTCCTGCGCGACATGACGCTTGAGGAAATGAAGACGGAAGCGGCGGTTCGCGCGACGGAGCGCGTTTTTCAGGAGGACAACAACATCGTCAGCGCCATCAACGGCGCGCGGCGGAAAAGCCCGATGATCGACCTTATGATTACGAGCATAATGCCCTTCCTCAAAACGCCGACAAACGTCGCAAGCCGCATGATGCAGTACAGCCCCATCGGACTGGCGCGGGCAATCATCCAATACGGCCTATGGGACGGCAAGCGCAACGGCGGCGCGAACTTCGACCAGCGAAAGTTTGTGATGAACCTCGGGCGCGGCCTGACGGGAACCGGCGTGGCCGTCGTCGGCGCGCTGCTGGCCAGCCTCGGCGCGATTCAGCCCGGACGCGAGGACGAGGAAGACAAAAAGCTGGGCGTGATCCGCAAGGCGCAGGGCAGGAGTTACAGCACATATTTCAAGCTGGGCGATTGGGAAATCCCGCTTGACTTTGCGCAGCCTTCGAGCGGGCCCCTGTACATCGGCGCAAAGATCGCATGGGCGCTTGAAGAGATGGGCGACGACGTGAACGCTCCGGCGCTGATCGGAACGGTGCTCTACGGTTCGGCGCTGGAAACGGGCAACCAGTTGTTTGACAACTCGTTCCTTTCCGGGTTCAGCGCGCTGTTCAGCGGCTACAACGACGCGGCAGGCATTGCGAGCAACATTGCAGAGAACATCGCGGAGAATCAGGCGAGCCGCCTGACCCCTTCGGCGATTCGCGCGCTGGCCAAGGTGACAGACCCCTATGTGCGGGACGTGTACAGCCAAAACGCGGTGAAGCAATTCCTCAACCGTCAAATCATCCAGAACTGGCCGCTTCTGCGGCAGACGCTGCCGGTCAAGACGGACATCACGGGCGACGCGACGCTGCAAAACGGCTATTACAACTGGGGACAGGAGAACCAAAACGCGGCGCTGCATTTCCTCAACGCTTTTGCGACCCCGTGGACGACGCTGGGCGAAAAGAACGACGCGGCGCTTGACACGCTGATCGACCTGAGCTATCGGACAGGGGAAACGAGCTTCCTGCCGGGCGAGATGGTCAGCGCGAGCAAGTACGAGGTGAGCGTCACCAAGACGCTGGCCAAGGAACTCAAGGTGGGCAAGGTCGGGTTTAACCAGTACGAGGGTTTCAAAATCCGCCTGACGGACGAGGAAAAGCGCTGGGCGAACAGCACCTACGCGGACACGCTGTTCAACGGAAGCGGCAGGGACGTGATCGGCCTGCGCGCGATGATGAGCGGCAGCAGATGGGAACGAATGAGCGACGAAGAAAGGATAGAAGCGGTTCGGGACATGCAGAAAACGGCGAAAAAGCAGGTGCTGACCGAACTGGTCAGGCGAAAGAAGGAGGCGGGCGAAATCAGATGATCGAGGCCAATTTTGAATCCAGAACGCACAAGAACGCGGCCATTGCCGGGGTTTACCAGTACGACACGGGGCAGCGGCTCAGGATGCGCGGGCTGCCGACCCCGGACGAGCTGGCCGAAATGGACGACTTCCTCGCGGGGAACGTGGTGACGGTGCAGGCGCAATACGGCTACGCGGGGGACAGCCAGACGGAAACGCGCATCGCGTCCTTTGACGCGGAAACGGGCTGCTGGATGGCGGACATCCCGGACGTGTATCTGAAAAGAAGCGGCGCGGTGAAGGTATTCGTCTATGTGAGCTACGGCGCGACGGCGGATGAGACGCGCGCGAAAACCTGCTACGAGGGGAGCTTCACGCCCATCAGCCGCCCCGCGCCGAGCACGCAGGTCACGCCCAGCCAGAGCAACGCATGGGACGCGCTGGTGACGGAAATCAACCTGACGCTCTCGAAGATGAACACGGCGATTTCTGAGGCGAACGCGGCGGCAGAGGGCGCGAAGACGCAGGCGGAAGCGGCGCAGAAGGCCGGAACGGAAGCGAGCACGGCGGCGCTGTCGGCGAACACGCAGGCACAGCGGTTGGCGAACATGAACATTCAGGCGCAGACGCGGGAATACGGCAGCGGAAGCACGGCGCAGATGGCCGACATCGACGGGAAGCTCGTGCTGACGCTGGGCGTTGAGCGCGGACAGCCGGGCGCGAAGGGCGACAAGGGCGACCCGGGCGACAAAGGCGACCCGGGACCCGTCGGCGCCCGGTTCCAGCTTTCGAACGGGATTCTGTACATTACAACGACGTGAGGTGAACCATGGCGATTACGACGAGCAAGGGAAGCTATCAGGACTACGCCTACACGGGCGGGATGCAGAGCGTCACCATTCCGCATGACGGCATTTACAAATTCGAGGTTTGGGGCGCGGGCGGGTCTAACTCAGCGCTGCATGGCAGCGGCAACTATGGAAACAACTACAACACCAATGGAAAAGGCGGGTACAGCGTGGGCTACAAGCTCTGCAAGAAGGGCGAGGTCTACTACATCTGCGTGGGCGGATGCAACAATCCCTATAACGGCGGCGGAAGAGGAAACGCCGGTTGGGGCGGCGGCGCGACGCACATCGCCACGAAGACGGGCGAGCTGAAAAACCTGTCCGGCAACAAGGCGGCGGTGCTGCTTGTCGCGGGCGGCGGAGGCGGCACAGGGCAGGCCAACGGCGAGGGCGGCAAGGGCGGCGGCTGGTACGGCGGCGGCTATGGCGGAACACAGACTGGACCCGGTTCAGGCGGAATCAATAAAGGGTCTTTCGGACAAGGTGGACAAGGCGACTGGTATTGGGCGGATGGCGGCTTGGAAACTGGCGCTGGCGGCGGGGGCGGCGGCGGCTGGTACGGCGGCAACGGCGGCAACAGGTATATGGGCGGCGGCGCAGGTGGAGGCGGCGGAAGCGGCTACATCGGCGGGCTGCCCAGCTTCACCGGCGCGGGCGGTACGGTATACAGCCCATCCACAACGGCTGGCGGCGGAAACGCCGTCAACGCGGACGGTTCGGCGCGGGTGACATTCCTGCGCAAGAACGACGTGCCGGTGATCTTCAACGGTGAGCAAGTGGAGGACGTGGTGCTCAACGGCGTGAAGCTGACGGGAATGATGGTCGATGGAATCAGGCTATACATGAAGAAAAGGAGGGAAAAGCGATGTTTCGCGTAAGCGGAAACCAGATTTCGATTACGGCGGGCGACACGGCGCTGATGGCGATTTGCCCGGACGAAACCGGGTATGTGCCGACGGCAAACGACCGGGCGATTTTCACCGTCAGGGAGAGACCGAAACGGCGCGCGCTGATTGAAAAGACGATTGCGCCGGAAGCGGACGGGCGGTTTGTCGTCTGCTTTGAAAGTGAGGACACGGCGAGGCTGAAACCGCGCGAATATGTCTGGGATGTGCGGCTGGCGATTCAGGCCAACGTGGACGAAAACGGCGAGGTGACGGATGCAGAGCAGATCATCACGCCCTGTCCGCCGGGAATCCTATTCGTCATGGCGGCGATTGGCGATCTATCGAGCGCGGCAAACAACGGGTTCGGTCAGCCGGTCAACCAGACGCTGCGGATTCGGTTTGAGAAGCTGATGCAGGGTCCACGCGGCGAGCCGGGGCGCGACGGCGCGAAGGGGGACAAGGGCGACCCCGGCGCGAAGGGGGACAAGGGCGACCCGGGCGCACCGGGCGCGCGAGGCGAGAAAGGCGAAAAGGGTGACCCCGGCAGGGATGGAAGCCCGGGCGCGACGGGCGCAACGCCAAGGTTTACCGTCACGGCCGTGACGGGCGAGGCCGGGACGGCGGCGAGCGTTACGCAGAGCGGCACGGCGGAAAACCCGATGGTGGAATTTACGATTCCGCAGGGGATGAAGGGCGACACGGGCGAGAAAGGAGAGAAGGGCGAACCGGGAAAAGACGCGCCGCAGGAAGTTGTGCTGTATACGGCGCAGACGCTTGATGATGCGCAAAAGGCACAGGCAAGGGAGAACATCGGGGCGGCAGATGAGACGACGGTTAGTTCGCTAAAGACCGATGTTGACGCTAAAATCAATCAATCTGATGCGCTGACATTAGAAGAGATTATGGCGAGCACGGACTTGTCTAAAAAAGTCGCCA
>ERZ773260.3508-NODE-3508-length-14832-cov-5.314475_pt1 | contig 14832 bp, 10 predicted proteins | sample MGYA00511387_ERZ773260 | MGnify/ENA primary metagenome ERZ773260 (study PRJEB29015, sample SAMEA2737745) | human gut metagenome | biome: human gut; feature: human-associated habitat; material: faeces | place: China | collected 2012 ... | reverse complement strand
CAACGAATGAGGATAACGAAAGAATACAGGAAATTGAGATATATTACCGATTTATTGGAAAAGTTGAGTAATCAACAAGAGTAATATTTTTAACTAAGGGAAACCGGAATCTCCCAGCCGGACAGGGTAACGTGGTTCACGGCATTGTAGAAATCATCCACATATTCCGGCGCGCCGCCCTGTCCGGATGCAGCCGGCTGCCTGGATGCGGTCACTGCCTGTCCGCCGTCGATTCCTGACAGGGATTCTGTCCCTATCCCCGGGTCCTGTTCCCCCCTGCCTGCAAAACAGCCGCAGGCCATGGCTGACACGGCTGCTGTCATGGCCGCGGCGATCCCCCATTTAACTGCCAGGATTTTAATCCGTTCCATCCTATTCTCCTCCTTAATCAAGTCTTTCAAACGATTTTCGTTTGCCGTTCTTATTATAACCCTGTTCTTCGGTTTAATAATCAGGCAACCGGTAAAGACTATACAAAAAAGGCTATGCAAAAAAGGATGTCCGTAAAACAGGATGTCCGTAAAACGTTTGGATTGGAGCTAAATATGGAACATAAATTCAAGGAAAAAAACAAATCAATCTGGAGCATGACAACCCACCTGCCGCCCAGGGACCCCCTGCCCGGAAACCTCACCGTGGAGGCGGCCGTGATTGGCGCGGGCATGGCCGGGATTTTGACCGCCTACCTTCTTCAAAAGCAGGGCGTTGATGTGGTTGTATTGGAAGCAGACCAGGTTGCCAGCGGCCAGACCAAGAATACCACTGCAAAAATAACAAGCCAGCACGGCATCATTTACCATGACCTGATTAAAAAGCTGGGAAAGCAGAAGGCAGCCGCATACGCCCTTGCCAATGAAGCCGCTGTCCGGGCCTATGGGGAAATTGTGGCAGAAGAGAAGATTGAATGTGATTTTGAACGGCTTCCATCTTATCTGTATACCACGCAACCGTCCATGACCGCGAAGCTGGAACAGGAAGCAAAGGCAGCCTCTGCCCTGGGAATACCTGCCCATTTCACACAGATACACGGACTTCCCTTTGAAACCGTGGGAGCCGTATGCTTTGAGGGGCAGGCCCAGTTCCATCCCCTGGCTTTCATCAAACACTTATCCCAAAAGGTGACTGTCTATGAAGGCACCCGCGTGCTGAAGGTAAAAAAGCATATGATATTCACAGACCGCGGCACGGTGAATGCAGGGCATGTAATCTTTGCTTCCCATTATCCCTTCCTGAACCTGCCGGGCATGTTCTTTGCGCGCCAGCACCAGGACAGAAGCTACGTGCTGTGCCTTGACCACCCGGATAAGCTGGACGGCATGTTCTACAGTGTGGACAAAGACGGCCTTTCCCTCAGATGGATACCCGGCGCCCTCCTCCTTGGCGGCAGTTCCCACCGGACCGGGAAAAATACAGCGGGCGGGGAATACCAGCGCCTGAAAAAGGCGGCAAAACAGTATTACCCGGACAGCAGGATCATTGCCAGGTGGTCTGCCCAGGACTGCATGCCCCATGATGACATCCCGTTCATTGGAAGATATTCCGTGTTCAGGCCCTACTGGTATGTTGCAACCGGGTTCAAAAAATGGGGGATGACCTCCTCCATGCTGTCCGCCATGATTATAAGGGACCTGATCTGCGGCCTGGAAAGCCCATACGCAAAACTCTTTTGTCCCCAGAGGTTCCATATAAGGGCATCCCTCCCAAGCCTTTTGGCGGATCTGGGCGAAAGCGTGGTTTCCCTTACAAAGGGGGCCTTCCATCTGCCCCTCCGTGCCGTGGATCTGAAGGAAGGGCACGGCGGCATTATAAGAATCGGCCTCAAACGGTATGCTTGTTACAAGGACGAGAAGGGAATCCTCCACAAAACCTCTGCCCGCTGTCCCCACCTGGGCTGCGAGCTTAAGTGGAACCCGGCTGAAAGGACCTGGGACTGCCCATGCCATGGCTCCCGGTTCGATTATGACGGGAACCTGATTGACAATCCCGCGCAGAAGGGGAACGCTTTTTAGGCGTTCCCCCTCTGTCCGCAGACATGCCCTAATCCATATACGCGCCCTTCATGGCGCTGACCGCATGCTGGGCATACAGCTTTAAGATACCCTTTGTATATTTGCTCTTAAACCCTTTCCAGTTCTTCTTCCTCCGGGCAAGAATCGCGTCCATTTCCTCAGGCGTCTTTTCCGCTCCGTCCACACCCACGATATTTAACGACCGCTTTTCCAGGTTCAGTTCAATCAGGTCCCCTTCTTCCACAAATGCAATGGGACCTCCTGCCGCGGCTTCCGGGGACACATGGCCGATGACCGGGCCCCGGGATGCGCCTGAGAACCTTCCGTCCGTAATCAGCGCCACACTGGCTGCCAGCTTCGGGTCCGAACAGATGGCCTCACCGGTATAGAACATTTCCGGCATGCCGCTTCCCCTTGGGCCTTCATAGCGGATAAAGACAGCGTCTCCCGGTTTCACCTTTCCGTGAAGGATGGCCTCAATGGCTTCTTCCTCGCTGTCAAAGGGACGGGCCGTGAGGCGGCTGTTAAACATGCCCGGCGGGCAGGCGGTATGCTTGATGACCGCTCCCTCCGGCGCCAGGTTGCCTTTCAGTATGGCAATGCTTCCATTGGTGCCCATGGCATGTCCAAAATCCCGGATGATGTCCGTCCTGTCTATATCCCTGTGGATTGCCTGGCTCTTGCTTTTAAGTATCCTGTCGCAGTGTTCGTAGAACCCGCTCTTTTTAAGATTCTCCAGGTTTTCCCCCAATGTCTTTCCCGTGACCGTCATCACATCCAGGTGGAGCATTTCCTTGATTTCCTCCATGACCCGCGGGACCCCTCCCGCATAATAGAAATACTGGGCCGGCCAGTCTCCGGCCGGGCGTATGTTAAGGAGGTAATGGGCGCCCCTGTGAAGCCGGTCAAAGGTGTCCGCGTCAATCTCAATGCCGAATTCATGGGCAATGGCCGGGATATGCATGACCGCGTTGGTGGAGCCTGAGATTGCGGCGTGTACCATGATGGCATTCTCAAAGCTTTTCAGTGTGACAATGTCAGCCGCCGTGATGCCCCTCTTCACCAGTTGGAGCAGTTGTTTTCCGGCGTCATAGGCGGCCTGGCGCAGTTCCGGCGCAGTTGCAGGCATCAGGGCGGTTCCGGGAAGCATTAATCCCAATGCTTCTGCCATCACCTGCATGGTGGACGCCGTCCCCATGAAGGAGCAGGCGCCGCAGCTGGGGCAGGCATGCTGTTTATAATAGGTCAGCTGCTCGCCTGGTATCTCATGGCGCTCATACTGGGCGCTGAATTTGCCAATCTGTTCCAGGGTAAGAAGCTGGTTGATGGCGCAGCCCGGGTCATCCTCCGTATATTCCGGCGGCAGTGTAAATGCCTCCATCACACCGCCGGTTACCATGATTGCGCTCATCTCCTTTAACCGGCCAATGCTCATGAGCATGGCAGGCATGGCCTTGTCGCAGCTGGCAATAAAGACCCCGCCGTCAAAGGTGGTTGCATTGGCCTGTACTTCAATCAGGTTCACGATGGCGTCCCTGTGGGCAAGGGAATAATTGATCCCGTCATGCCCCTGCCCCATCCCATCGCACATGTCCGTTGCGTAATACCGCGCAGCCTTTCCACCATTCTCATCAACACTTCTCACTGCTTCTTCCACAAACTGGTTCAGGTGGCTGGAGCCCGGATGGCTGTTGCCATATGTGCTTTCAATCATTATCTGAGGTTTCTCAAGGTCGTCCAGCTTCCACCCCATCCCCAGGCGCAGCGGATCCATCTCCGGTGCCAGGCTGCGGACTTTTTGGCTTCTTAACATAATTTTTTCTCCTATAAAATCATCTTTTTATTTCTTTTTGAATGACATGGCCAATGCTTCCTCACTCCAGAGGAAGCTGATTCACTTCATTTATCAGGCTGTTGACCCGCTGCCTGTTTACAAGCAGGAATGCCTGTCCGTTCACCTTCGCCCCATAGTAATTCTGGTCATAGGGAATCAGTTCCACGGTCATATCCTCAGCCGTTCCCGGTACGCGCCGGTATTCCATGGTAAGGATTGGAGGGCCGGTCAGCTGGGAGGCCATGTCCGAAACCCGCTTTTCCGCCGTAAAACCATAGAGGGGGTAATAAAATGCATTGAACTGCGCCTCTGTGATTTCATGCCCGTTCAGGGTATAAACCGCCTTCTGCCCGTCCATGGAAGGGGTAACTGCAAACTCCGCCTTCCCATTGTCCCATGTAAGCGTAAGACCGGCAAGGGTCTCAGCCTTGACAGGCGCAATGCTCAGGGAAAGGAAATCCTCCGCCGTCAGGTGCATGAACGGCTCCAGCCCTTCCTTGCTGACCGCATAGATTCCCTGTCCGCCCTCCGGATACACATAGGTGTTTTTTCCATCCCCGCTGTCTTTTCCAATGTGGAGCACGAATTCCTGAACCCCATCTGTTTCCCCCTCCTTTGGGGAGTTGTCCTGATAGGCAATCCGTATCAGGCTGCCCGTATCCCTGCCCGCCAGCCCGTATTCCTCCATCTGGCCTTCAGAAGGACGGTATACGGTCATCTCCTCATACCTGAGCTTCACCAGCTTGCCCAGGCATCCGGACACCAGGCCGGAGTCAGCGGGCCTTTCCGTCCCAATCTTCTCCGACACGTTCCAGGCCCCGTCCCCTGGCCCGGACCTGGAAAAGGTAAATGTCCCTCCTTTTTCCTCCACGGTTACCATGGTCATATTGTCCAGGCTGATTCCCGGCAGTGTCTCACGTATTGCCATGGCGTTCAGGCTGCTTGAGAACAGGTTGGAAAATGTGGAATCCACCGTGTATATTTTCTCCGAGCCGCCTACCGCCATGTAACAGTCCCCGGTGGCGCTGTTGGTACTGCCCAGATAGATTGTCTCTGTCCTGCCGGTTCCGGTCACCTGGATTTCATTGGAAGGCCGGTCCAGCCCATATTCGCCAAAATGCCGGCTTCCCTCTGCCACAAACCGCCGGGCGGTGAGCTGCGCTGTTTTATCCAGCATGGTATCCACAAAGTTCTGGTTAAGGGGAAACGTCTTATCCTCCTCGTATACCCACCCCTTATCTGTTCTTACAAGGTCAATCCTGCCCCCGCTGCTTTCAAAGGAAAGCCCGGTCACCGTATCCGCGTCCATGGAATACACCGTGATTCCCTCCTCCGGCTTTCCCACGGCGCCTGACGGCATCATGATATAGATGATAAGAAGCAGGAGCGCGGTCACGGACGCCAGCAGAAGGTTTCTTTTCTGTTCTTTTTTCATTGACGTCTCTTCCTCCTTATGCACAGGGCACTGCCCCCGGCCATAACGGCAGCCGGGATGGCCAGCACAAACAATACGCTCCAGCCCATGGCCTGGGCCGAGGTTAGCCTTAGGTATGCGGATGAGGTGGGCTTTGGACGGATGGTCATGCTGTCCTCCTGCTCTGTCATCCATCCGATTGCATTTAATACAAGGTTGGTATTATTGCCCCCCACCATTTCATCCATTTCCTCCATCAGCATACTGGAACTGGAAAACCAGACAATCCTGGTCTCGCCTCCATCGGTCTGCTCCAAGGCAGTCACACCGGTTGCAAAGGGTCCTACCGGATCCCCCCGCTTATATCCCAGGGTGGAGCTGTCCGTCTTTATATAGGAATTGGAGGATGTGGTAAGGATCTTATTTACCTCCACCGTACTGCGCACATCCTTTGCCTCCACAATACCGTGGGAATTAGGCATCAGCAGAAGGCTGCCCTCTGCAATGAATGGCTCGGTTATCTGGCTGCTCCTGATTTCGGGAAGCAGGAAATTAGGATAGGATGGGATGCTGTAATTGCTGTCCCCTTCCACAATCATGCCCTGGACCGCGGATACGCCGTAACCGGCCAGCACCTGATCCAGATTGGGCATCTGCGCAGCCGTTATCCCGGTAATTAAAAGCATGCGTCCTCCCTGTTCCAGATAAGAGTCAAGCACATCCCGTTCCCTGTCTGTAAGGTCAGAAACCGGTACGTTAAGGAACAGGCAGCCTGCGTCCTCCGGCACCTTTCCTGCCGCAGTCAGGTTCAGCCTTCCTGTCTCTACGCCCTCCTTTTCCATGGCGGCGGCAAAGGATTCCGTCAGTTCATTTTCCCCATGGCCGTCCATCAGATATACCTTGGTCAGGACATCCGAAGTCACATAGTGGATGGCGCTGGTAATCTGGCCTTCCCCGTCAAAATCCGTGGAGGACCGGCCCGTATCATAATCATAGCTGACCGGATACAGATCCGTACTGCGCAGTACCCTGGAACGTTTCTCCCCAACCACGATGATACTGTTGTCACTGACCTTATCGGATGTATAATTGGACACAAACGCAGGGGTCAGGACAGGGTCCACATATTCCACCGTGATATTAGCGTTCAGATCTTTATATTTCCCCAGCAGCTGCGTAAGTTTCTTGTCTTCCTTTCCCCTGGGCGCAATCAGATACAGGCTGACAGGGGAATGGTTGGATCCTACCAGTTCCCTGGTCTGGGGGGAAATGCTGTAAAGCCCGGACGCGGATGTGTCATACCTGGTGTACCGGGCAGGCAGCTTATGTGAAATCATGTTGGCCAGCACCACAATCACGGTCATAAGGATGCACATTGCCACCGCATAGAGCCCCATCTTAAAATGCCTGCTTTTCAATGAATCCCATCTGCGCTTTTCCACTGACAGCACTGCAAAAAACAGGAACAGGGCCACGACTCCCAGATAGTAGACGAGATGGGTGACATCGAAGATCCCGTCCACGAAATCATAATATCTCTGGAACAGGGAAAAGTACCCTAAAAAGCGCGGAAAGGCTCCCTCAAACAAGGAACTGTCCAGCAGATAACACGCCCCCAGCCCCACTTCGCATACGCTGGCCGTCAGGATGCCCGTGGACAGGCTTTTTGTCATCACTGCAAGCAATATGCCTCCCAGCACGATTACCGCCCCAAAACCGGCCAGTGAATGGATGGCCTGGATACCGATCAGGCCGCTCATGCCATTGATCAGGTAGCTGCAGAGCATGATTGCAAACGTCCCCACCGCCGCAATGATCTGGCTCTCCGTAATGCTGGAAATAAATATGCCAATGGCAATGCAGGCCGCCCCCATAAAAAAGAATGCCAGGAAACAGGAATAGGATTCTTTCAGCGGCACCGCCCCATAAAGGGACAGTACCAGAGGGCAGGCTGCCAGTATGATAAGGGGAGCCGCAAACACGGTGAGGATGGCAAGGAACTTGCCCAGCACGATCCTGCCCACCTTTACCGGGGCAGTGAACAGCAGCTGGTCTGTTTTCTGCCTCTGTTCCTCCCCCAGGGAGCGCATGGTAATGACAGGTATCACGATAAGCAGGACAACGGTTGTATTGCCCAGCACATACCCAAACTCCGGCACGCCGCCCTGAAGATTGAAGGCAGTGAAGAACACGCCTGCAATCAGCAGCAGGAAGGCCGTATACAGGTACCCCATCATGGAGCGGAAAAATGAAAGCACTTCTTTTTTATAAATCGCTGTCATGGTTTGTTCCTCCTTCTGCCTGCATGTCCTGGGATGTAAGTTCCAGGAACACATCCTCCAGGCTCATGGAAGCAGATTTAAGCTCCATGATGGGACAGTCGGCTCCTGCCAGCAGCCGGAATACCTGGGCCCTGGGGTCAGTATCCTCATCCGTCTCCAGGTGGACGGCTGCAAAGCCCGACTCATGGGGAGCCGTGGTAATGGCCCGCAGCCCATGGATTCTTCCCAGAAGTTCCCCCAGGGGTTCCGGCCCGCCCTGAACCAGCATATCATAGACATTTGTGCGCTGCATCCGCCTTCCAAGGCCCTCCGGCGTGTCGCTGGCCACCAGTTTCCCCTTTGACAGGATCAGTATATGGTCACATACAGCGCTGACCTCAGATAATATGTGGCTGCTGAGGATTACGGTATGCCCTTTTCCAAGTGATTTTATGAGCTCCCGGATGTCGATGATCTGTCTGGGATCCAGCCCCACCGTGGGCTCGTCCAGGATAATCACATCCGGGTCCCCTAACAGGGCGCAGGCAAATCCTACCCTCTGCCTGTACCCTTTGGACAGGTTCTTAATAAGGCGCAGGCCCATATGGGTGATGCCGGTCAGTCCCATCACCCGCTCCACTTCCCCAGGCAGTTTTTTTCTTGGGACGCCTTTCAGCTCCCCTGCAAATTTCAGATACTCCCGGGGATTCATATCCGGATACAGAGGAGGAATCTCGGGCAGGTACCCGATATGACGTTTGGCCTCCTCGGGCTCCAGAAAAATATCATGTCCGTCAATGAGCACGGTTCCTTCCGTAGCGGACAGATAGCCGGTAATTATATTCATGGTAGTGGACTTGCCCGCGCCGTTCGGCCCCAAAAAGCCGTATATCTGTCCTTTTTCCACTGCGAAGCTTAAGTGGTCCACTGCCCGGAAGCTCCCATACTGTTTTACCAGGTCCTTTACTTCTATCACCGGTCCAATTCCTCCCTTATATCTGGCGCTTGGCGCCTCCTGCCTAATTCCTGGTCAAAGCATACATAGCATTTCCAAAAAGCTTTGCGTCCAGGATATATTCATCAATGTCAATGCATTCGTCCGGCCTGTGGCACAGATCCGGGGTCCCCGGAAAAATGGATCCAAAGGGCACGATGCCCGGCACCACCTGCGCATAGGTCCCGCCCTCATGGCCAGGGGTTGAATCCTTTCCTGTCAGCTCCTCATATACGCCCCGCAGGGTCCGGATCATGGGGTGGTCCATGGGGAACCTGTATGTGTTATGGGCATCCACCTTATCCATCACCATACCTGCCGGAGCAACCTGGGCCGTAAAGTCCGCCGTCACCTGGTCCTTATAGGTATAGGGATAACGGATATTGACCACCCATTCCAGTCTGTCCTCATGCACATCCATTTTTGAAAGGCTGAAGGTAAGCCTGCCGCACTCGTCCTCCCGTTTCATGCCAAGAAGGCTTCCGTCCGTGGTCATCCCTATCTTTTCAGCAAAAAACCGCAGGAAGGCCCCCATGGAGCCATCAATGCCCAGCCCGTCCAAAAACATCAGGATGGCTACAATGGCATTCTTACCGTTAAAGGGCGTACAGGAATGGGCGCACAGTCCCCTGGAGGTGAGGAGTATCCTGTTTCCTTCCAGGCTGGCCGTCACATCCCTTCCGGTTGTCCGGCGGTATTCCTCAGCCAGCTCCGCCACGCGCCCTGCCTCTGTTTCATCCGAAGCCTCCAGCTCTGCCACGGCCCGGTCCGGGACCATGTTGAGGATTTCCCCTCCATGCAGTCCCGCCACCCTGATCTTTGAAGTGGATTTCTCAGTCAATCCATAAGACATGAAATAGTAGTTAATCCCTCTTTCCGTGAAGGACATGGGGAAAAGCCCGTCCGGCGTGAATCCGGCGTCCGGGGCCCCGCACCTGGATACATAATACTTCATGTCATCCATGCCCTTTTCCTCATTGGTCCCGCCCACGATGCGGATGCGGTAATCCCCAAGGGGCAGTCCGCATTCCTTAATGGCATGAAGGGCATAAAGGGAAGCAATGAAGGGGCCTTTATTGTCCACGGTCCCCCGTCCATAAACCCGGTTATTGTGGATCTCGCCGCCAAAGGGAGGGTATGTCCATCCATCCCCCTCCGGCACCACATCCAGATGGGCGAACACGCCAACCACCTTGCTTCCTGTGCCGTATTCAATATAGCATACCCTGTCATCCACATTTACAACCGTCTCAAACCCCAGCTTCCTGCCTAAATCCATGGCAAACTTAAGGGCCTGCCGCGATGCCTCCCCGTAGGGCGCGCCTTCCTTTGGCTCGCCGTATTTGCTGGGTATGCGCACAATCTCAGAAAGCGACTCTACCATCTGCGGACTGTTCTTTTCAATACGACTGTTTAATTCTTCTATCATGGTCCTGATCCATCCTTTCTCCTTGTCAGACAATCTCCAGTTCCTTACTGTAGGAATTCAGTATCTCGCACCCATCCCCGGTCACCAGCACCAGGTCCTCAATGCGGACGCCCACATTTCCTTCCAGATAAATGCCTGGTTCTATGGAAAAAATATTGCCTGGCCGGGCGGTTTCCTGGTTCGCACCGGACACGTCCCCAAAATCATGGACCTCAATCCCGATAAAATGCCCCAGCCTGTGGGTGAACTTATCACCGTAACCAGCGTCCTCAATCACCTTCCTGGCTGCCGCGTCAATATCACAGAACCTGACGCCTGGTTTTATGACGGCCTCTGCCGCACGGTTGGCCTGAAGCACCAGCTCATACACCCTGCGGTGTTCTTCATCGGATACTTCCCCGCAGAAAAAGGTCCTTGTCATGTCAGCGCAGTAACTGTCCTTCCTGCACCCCACATCCAGAAGTATGCAGTCCCCCCGTTTAAGGGCAACGTCCCCGCAGCGGTAGTGGCCAATGGCCGCATTGGCCCCAAAACACACGGAAGGAGGGAATGACAGGTCATCGGCCCCTAACCTCTGGTAAATCTCTTTTATCTGGTTGGATACCTCACGCTCAGTCACGCCTTCCTTTAACAACGCCTTAAATTCAGCCATGGCCCTGTCATTGATGGCGGAAACCCTGCGCATGGCCTCCATCTCCTCCTCATCCTTCACGGCCCTGGCCCCGTCCACACAGATGGATGCTTCCACATAATCCGTGCCGCATCCCATGGACATCAGGGGAAGAAGGAAACGGGCCGGCATGTTCTTGTCCACCCCCAGGGGCCTGGTCCTGTCCGTACAGCCTGCCAGCATCCCAAGATATGGGTCTGTGTCGGAAAAACGTACAAGCTTCACACCCGGGTCAGGGGGAAGGGTAAACATATGGTTCACAAAGAAACAGGACTCCTTATGCCGGCTCAGGTATAAGGCCACCAGGCGCTCCCCTGCGTCCACCCAGATGCCTGTCAGATAAAAAATGGAGTTCGCATCGGTAATGATTATCTGATCCAGTCCCATCCGCTCCAGCCTGTTAAGTACCTCATCCACTCTCGTCTTCTTCATATGCCCTCCTAAAATTCAATCTGCATCAGCCGGTACAGCGCAAGGATATAAATCTTCAATGACATCTTAAGACGGTCAATACCGATTCCCTCATCAAAGGTATGTATCTTACCCACAAAATCAGGAAGCGGCTCAGCCGGAATCTCAGTCCCAAAGCTGATTGCATTCTTAAAATGACGGGCATAGGTTCCGCCGCCCATGGTAAACGGCTTGCCGTCCACGCCGCGGATTTCATTGCCCGCGTCCAGGCAGGCTTTGATTTCCGGCTTATCCGCGCCGATATAGAAGGGAACGCTGTCCTCCACATCCGTTACCGTTACCCCGTACCGGGCGCCCAGCCCGGACAGCTTCCCCACCAGGTCACTGCCCGTGGTATTGGTTGGATACCTGGAATCGAAGTTCTGCTTAAGCACACCGTCTTCCATCCTTATCATCCCTCCGATGATGCTTAAAGGCGGGAAAATGCCGTCGTCACACTGGATGCCCAGCCCATGGCCCTGGTAATCCTCACACAGCAGGGATACGATTTTCAGGAATTTTTCTTCCTCTTCGGTCACAAGGCTGTTGTCCAGAAGATAATCCGCAATCAGGCCAATGGCATTGATGGTTCCCTCTGCATGGGAAGCATGGCCACCGATGCCCGCTGCCTCAATCCTTACGCCCCCGTCCACCCCAGTGACCGTTATCCGGTCTGCCTTGGGGCACTGCTCCAGACTGGCGCGGATTACTGCGCAGGCCTGGTCGGCTACCGCGTTATGGGCCATGCCGCCCTTAAAATCCAGGATGGCCCCGTCTTTGAACCGCACACTTGTAAAATTGCCGCACAGACAGCCCTTTTCCCCGTTGCACAGGGGGAATTCCGAGTCAGGGGTAAAAAGGAATACCGGCTCCTCATAGTGACGGATATAATATTCCACGTCCTCCATGCCGCTTTCCTCATCACATCCAGCCATCATCCGCAGGCTGTAGGGAAGGGGATTGCCCAGGTCCTTGAAGAACTTTCCCATATAATACGTAAGGATCAGGGGGCCTTTATTATCCACAACGCCCCGTCCCATAAGGTAGCCGTCCTTTACCACCATGTCATATGGGTCCGTGTTCCATCCATTGCCTGCCGGAACCACATCCAGATGGGCAATGGTGCCGATGTACGCCTCCTTTTGGCCGGGAAGTTCTGCATATCCAAGATAATCCTCACAATTCACGGTCTTAAATCCCATGCGTCCTGCAATCTCCAATGCCTTGTCCAGTGCGCGCCTTATCTCCCTGCCAAAGGGCGCGCCTGTTTCCGCCCCGGATTTCACACTGGGGATATCCACCACTGCTTTTATGTCCTTAATGATGTCCTCCATGTTTGCCTCAATGAAATCATCTGCCTCGCGCAATAATTCCTGTTCTGTCATATCTCTCCTCCTTATGGGCTTTTCAGGTGCTATTCTTTTAACAGAACCCCTGCCGAACCGTATGGTCAGGCAGGGGTTCGTATGGTGATACGTATTGGTTGCCTATTGTTACATATCCTGCCAGTCAAGGGCGAACTGGGTCATGACTGCCACACCGGACCAAAGGGTCTGTTCATTTAAATCAAATTTGGAACTGTGCTGGGGGAAATCCCTTTCATCCCCAAAGTTTCCTCCATGATAATAATACACGCAGGGAACCCGTTTTGTAAACTCACTAAAATCCTCCCCGCCCGGAATCGCGATTTTTACTTCAATCACATTTTCTTTTCCCAGGGCCTTTTCAGCAATGGGCACAAACCGTTTCACCATCTCCGGGTCATTGTCCGTGGTGCCCAGGTAATGGCCGTATCCCACCTCAGCCGTACAGCGCATGGTCTTTGCCACACCCTCGAATATCTCCCTTAGCCGCTGGTAATAAAACGCCTGGTCCTCCTCATTGTTGGAGCGGATGGAACCTTCCAGGCAGCAGGTATCAGGGATGATGTTATTCTTATCCCCTGCGTGGAACATGCTCACCGCGCAGATGGCCGGCTTGTTTGGCTGCTTTTCCCGGCTGAGCACGGCCTGAAGCTCAGTTACCGCATAGCAGGCGGCCAGCAGCGGGTCCGCCCCAAGATGGGGCTCTGCGATGTGGGCGCTCTTTCCATGGAATTTAGCCCACCAGCCTGTGATACAGAAGGAGGATGGCTCCGGTGTCCAGCCAATCTGCGCAGGCCCAACCTCCTGGAAACGGCTGGTGCCTGAGTGATGGCCGATCATGGCGTCCACCTTTGGATTTTCCAGGACGCCGTCCTCTATCATCTTCAGCGCCCCGTTATCCCCTTCCTCCCCGGGCTGCCATATCATTTTCACGGTACCGCGGAGTTTGTCCCTGTTCTCGAATAAGATTTTTGCGATTCCCAGGCCCATGGCCGTATGCCCGTCATGGCCGCAGGCATGCATGCAGCCGGGATTCCTTGAGGCAAAAGGCAGGCCTGTCTCTTCCAGGATGGGCAGGGCGTCGCAGTCAGCGCGGATTCCAAGGCATTTCCCGGGAAGGCTGCCCCGGATGACAGCGGCCACGCCATGGCAGTCCTGGCCGCCGATTCCGGAACGCACTTCCTCTATCCCGATTTCCTTTAACACCCTGAGGATGATTTTCTCAGTTTCCACTGTCTTCATGCCAAGCTCCGGACACTGGTGAAGTTCCCTTCTCCATGCGATGACCTGGTCTTCCACTGATTTTGCAAGATCTTTTGTAATGATATCTGACATATGTCCCTCCTATTTTGCATCCAGTTCAGCCAGCTGCTGACGGTTTTCTTCTTCAATCCTCCGTTTGTCCGCTGCAACCTTCTTCCATGCGTACAGGATCAGCGATACCGCAATGATGCCGTAACACAGGAATACACGGAAATACTCGCCCAGCTGGGGATCGTTAAAGAGGACCTTGCCGGCCAGCGGGGTGATGAAGAACAGGATATGGAACAGGATGGTTCCTGAGAATACCTGGCCCATGGTTGCCTTGTCAATGGACGCGCCGCCTACCAGCAGGGCTGCCACGGCATAGGTCCCCACCTGTTCATGGCTGTTGAAGGTCTGTACGTTTCCGATGTTCTGAAGGAAAATGATCTGTCCCCAGGACGCGATCACGGTTGACAGCACGGTTGCAACGATTCGCGTCTTATCCACATTGATACCGGCCGCGGTTGCCACCTGCATGTTCATGCCCACGGTCCTTATGTCCTGTCCAAGCTTTGTCTTTGTTATGAACACCACCAGAAGGCAGACAACCGCAATCACAATGGCCGTAAGCATGGGAATCTGTACAATGAAAAATGCCTTCTGTACGGATTTCACCGTCTTCATAAGGATCTGAAGCACTGCCAGGAGAATGGTGGCCGTCAAAAATCCCTTGGTGGTGAACAGGGCTTCCTTGATATCCGATTTCTTTTTCACTATTTTATACGCCAGGATGCACACGGTCACGGCCGCAAAAGCAGCCAGCAGCCACGGAAGCAGCTTTACAAACATCACCTTCCACGCATTGTCCACCGCATACTTTGTCTCGGCGTGGAAATCAATGGTGTTCCTCAGGCCCACATAGATGGTCTCGCCTGCCTCATTCTGGGAATTCAGCATGATTTCAGGGTTTACCATAGGGATGACGCTTCCCACCATGAAGATGAAAATCAGGTCATATACGCCCACTGCAAAGAACCCAAGTATCATACCCGTAATCATTTCCTGTCCCTTAACCTTATTAAAAAGGATTCCTGTCAGTGTTCCAAGGATGTAGGACGGATTTTGCGGACATTCAAAATAAAAAAGAATGTGGAGGTAACAG
>ERZ773260.3505-NODE-3505-length-14840-cov-57.617653_pt1 | contig 14840 bp, 13 predicted proteins | sample MGYA00511387_ERZ773260 | MGnify/ENA primary metagenome ERZ773260 (study PRJEB29015, sample SAMEA2737745) | human gut metagenome | biome: human gut; feature: human-associated habitat; material: faeces | place: China | collected 2012 ... | reverse complement strand
CCGTCCATAACCGCCGCTCCAACAACTTACCCATGAGACCCCTCCGCTGGCTTTCATCTAATGAGTTCGCTGTCCAATATGTTTGACAAACCTACATAACTTACACATTGTTTGGCTCTCGTAACTGACCGCAGAATGCGGCTATTTCACGCCTCCGCGAGGGGGGCGACGCCAGCGGGCAGATGCTGCAAGGACGGGACAGGCAATTTCAATCCACGCCCCCCGCGAGGGGGGCGACCTGGTGGCCTATCGACGGGTATGACCCCGTGAGCGACATTTCAATCCACGCCCCCCGCGAGGGGGGCGACCGGCCAAAGAGGCCCCGGCCATCGAGCAGATTAATTTCAATCCACGCCCCCCGCGAGGGGGGCGACTTTCTCATTTTTGGCAAATTGCCCAGATTGCATATATTTCAATCCACGCCCCCCGCGAGGGGGGCGACAACCGGCACCGCTGTGATCAACTGATCGCCATCGCAATTTCAATCCACGCCCCCCGCGAGGGGGGCGACGGTCCGTCTCCAGCAAATAGCCGCTATACGGCTATTTCAATCCACGCCCCCCGCGAGGGGGGCGACTTGCACCCCTCCCCCCGGGCTTTGAAGTTTTGGGTATTTCAATCCACGCCCCCCGCGAGGGGGGCGACCATATAATCTGATATAATAGTATCCGTACAGCAGAGATTTCAATCCACGCCCCCCGCGAGGGGGGCGACAAAGACTCTTGACGAGCGTCCAGTTCAGCAGATATTTCAATCCACGCCCCCCGCGAGGGGGGCGACGGTGTCCATGGCCATGATCTCTTCTTTGGTCATATTTCAATCCACGCCCCCCGCGAGGGGGGCGACTTCAGAAAGGATAATCTTAAAATGCATAATACCATTTCAATCCACGCCCCCCGCGAGGGGGGCGACATCCTGCTGGTAACGCGTTCCCCCCTGCATCGTGATTTCAATCCACGCCCCCCGCGAGGGGGGCGACCCGGATCACCTCGGCATTGGTGCGCTTATACTGGATTTCAATCCACGCCCCCCGCGAGGGGGGCGACACTTCCAGATCATGCCACAGGACGAAATGCGCTTCATTTCAATCCACGCCCCCCGCGAGGGGGGCGACGTCACACATACTGCCGAATCCACAGCACCCAAAAATTTCAATCCACGCCCCCCGCGAGGGGGGCGACCCACCCCCATGATAATGATAGCAAGCAGAATATAATTTCAATCCACGCCCCCCGCGAGGGGGGCGACGGACTGCCGCAAGGACTATCATGGCCCCGGAATTATTTCAATCCACGCCCCCCGCGAGGGGGGCGACATGGTACAGCTATCCGGTCGAGATCGACCCGAGGACTATTTCAATCCACGCCCCCCGCGAGGGGGGCGACGCAAATATGGATTCTGATTTAGATACTGTAATAATTTCAATCCACGCCCCCCGCGAGGGGGGCGACCCGTATTGGTCTAAAGTATTTAATAGCTTTAAATATTTCAATCCACGCCCCCCGCGAGGGGGGCGACCGCCGACCACGCCGCCGTAATACTTGGCAATATATTTCAATCCACGCCCCCCGCGAGGGGGGCGACTTTTCTTGACCCGCGAGGAAGCGGAGGAAGCATTGATTTCAATCCACGCCCCCCGCGAGGGGGGCGACAACCCATGATCAATGATCAATGAACACCCAGGGGATTTCAATCCACGCCCCCCGCGAGGGGGGCGACGTCCAAAACCGTTTGAGTTACGGCACCGAGAGCATTTCAATCCACGCCCCCCGCGAGGGGGGCGACGGTATACCCCGAGAGCGCACCCGCCGATTGGCGGATTTCAATCCACGCCCCCCGCGAGGGGGGCGACATGGACAGCCCCGACAAGGCCCCGTATCGTCCCATTTCAATCCACGCCCCCCGCGAGGGGGGCGACAGGGCCGATCCGCAGTGGTATTGCTATGTGGTCATTTCAATCCACGCCCCCCGCGAGGGGGGCGACAGCAAAGATGCACGGTTTTATCTGTGAATCTTTGACAAATAAGTAGAATTTTTGCGTTTTTGGGGAAAAACACGGGGGGTGGCATCCTAAGAAACCCGGGAAAAGAACGGCGTTGCATCGAGAAAAGCCTTGCGAACCTCCCGGCAATCACTGGTCACTTGGACTTCGCGGGGACGGGAGAGAGGATATCCGCGCACCGTAACCTCCACTGTGCCGGACGGTGTGCGTCAGAGAATCAGGGAATCCTCCGGCAGATAGGAGCTCTTCGCACCGAAATGCTCTACTTTTTTCTCATATTGCTTCCCCAGATAGTAAAAGCGGAGACTGTCCTTCTCAGGATCCATGATGGACAGAAGCTGCGCCTGCAGACGGCGGCATTGCCCTGCGTCCAGCAGACACTCAAACACGGAATTCTGCACCCGCTGTCCATAGTCCACGCACTTTTTGGCGATCTGCCGCAGGCGCTTGCGCCCGGCGGCGTCCTCGGTGTTTACATCGTATGTGATCAGCACCAGCATAGTGTCACTTCCATAAAAACGGCGGATAGCCGTCCAAGTCGCCGCGGAGGCAGCGAGCCAACAGCAGCGCCTGCACATAGGGGATCATGCCCCAGCTCAGCTTTTCCCCCAGATAGGGGTGGGTCAGTGTGTCCCGCTTCCGCTCCTGCCAGGTCTTCAGGAATTTCCGGCGGCCGTCATCGGACAGCAGCACCGCGCCGCTGTCCTGCATCTGAAAGTCCTCCGGGCGCAGCATCCGATTGTTCACGAGGGTCAGCACAAAGCGGTCTGCCATACAGGGGCGCAGCTCCTCCATCAGATCCAGCGCCAACGACTGCCGTCCCGGTCGGTCGCGGTGGAGGAAGCCCACATAGCTGTCTGGTCCCACGCTTTCCAAGGCGCTGGCACAGTCGTGCGCCAGAAGACTGTAGGCGAAGGACAGCATGGCGTTTACCCGATCCAGCGGCGGACGGCGGCTTCTGCCGTGGAAGAAAAACGCCTCCTTCCGGTTCAGGAGCATATGGTCGAAGACGCCGAAATACGCGGTGGCGGCAGCGCCCTCTATTCCACGCAGGGTGTCTAAGTCGGCGGCAGCCAGCACCTGTGGCAGCATATCCCGGATGTTGGCAGCGGCGTTTTCCAGTCCGCAGTCCGCCACGCGGGGCGCGTGATCCCGCAGGGTACGCTGGATGCTGGCGGCACCGTTGCATAGCTTGCCGAAGATCATGGTGCGGGCTATTTCACAGCTGCGGGCGGGGTCATCGGCGATGCGGTACTGTTCACGACGGAGCAGCACGTTGCCACTGCTCTCGCCGCAGATGCGGGCAAGGAAACGTCCGTGCGGGGAGCAGAAGGCCAGACCGATCCCGGCCTCCGCACATTTGCCCATCAGCGCAGGGGAGGCACCGGCGTAGGAGAAGCTGACGATGGCTTGCAGCGTGTGCAGCGGGTAGCGGGCGATAACTGTCTTGTCTCGGTTTGCCAGCACATTTTCCCCCTCCAGCGAGAGATAAATGTCCTCGGAGGTGACAAATAGCGTGTTGAGAAGCTGCTTCATGGTGATTCCTCCATGGCCGCCCGGAGATACGCGGAGACGGCTCTGCTTTTCATCAGCTTGGGCAGGCACAGCTCCTTCAAGGAGCAGGCATTGCAGAATTTGGTGGGCTTGACCTTGGGGGTATAGCCCCGACGGTACAACTCGTGCATCTCCACCAGCAGCTCTCGTACCTCTGCGCGCAGCTCCGGGGTGAAGGACACCCGCTCCCGTCGGCGGATTTCCCCATAATAGAGTGCGCCCTCGGGGATGTCGCAGCAGAGCATGGACTCCAGGCACATGGCCTGCGCGCATAGCTGCAGGGTGTCACCGGTGTCCTCGCGGGGGCGGCCCCGCTTGTACTCCACCGGATACGGCTGCCACAGGCCCTCTTTCCCGGAGAGAGGGATTCCCGCGGCGCCCCGATGGTATTCCAGTACATCGCACTGTCCGGATACACCCAACTCTGCGGAATAGACGCTGACGCCCCGCGTGATGAACCGGTCGCCCCGCCGCTCCTGAAAGGCCGTGTCGTGGGCATTTTCGTGGAGGATCGCGCCGTCAATGGTGCGGTAGTTTTCCGCCCACTGGTGCTCGATGTGGATCAGCGCCCACCGCCGCCTGCAAAACCGGAAATGCTGTAAGCCGGAGAGCTGTAGGAAGTCCTCCTCGCTATACGCCATCGATCACCTCCGGCTCCAGCCCCGGCAGCGCCTCCAGCGAGATCACATAGTCGTCTGCGGAGGTGGGGATGGTACCTGCGTCCCGCAGCGCGACCTTGACGGAGCGGTGGACCTTTGCGGAGGAATACTGCCCGTCCTTGCAGCTGTGCCGCCACCAGAACAGCTTCACCACCTCCATGGAGCCGTCGGGCCGTGCGGAGGAGGCATCATTCACAAAAAGGGTGCGCAGACATTCCTTGACCGTGTCGGCGTCCTCCTCGGAGAAGCCGGTCTTTTCCGCCAGCTGGACATTGATGGAGCCCTTGACCTCGTACAGGCCGAAGCGGACAAAGTGCTTCATGCCCATGGTGTCGGAGGCGCGGTTCTCACCCTTTTCCTTCTTCTCACCATTCACGCTCTTGGTGATCTGGAGGGACTCGATCTCCACGGGGGACAGGCTGGACGCCTGATGGATAGAGACGGGGCCGCGCACACCGCAGGAGAAGCCCTTGGCATCCTTGAAGGCAAAGACCTGCCCGAAGGTACGCACGTCCAGCCACGTTTCGCAGGCGTGCCGGGCATATTCCTCCCGATCCTTGATGCCCTTCATAGCGGCGGAGGCCCGCTCGCTGAGGCTGCCGCAGCCGTCGCTGCACCGATCCTCCGACTGAACGAAGATGGGCTCGCCCAGATCCTGCATCCGGTTGCGGATCTTGCGCTTGATGCACACGTCGGAGATCTCACCGAAGCCGTTCAGGTCGGTGCGGGGGCGATTGCCGTTCAGAGGGTCGCCGTTGCTGTTGGCGTGGGTCACGGAGACCAGTGCCACAAAATCGATCTTGTTTTGCAAGCTGCTCATTTATTCTTCCTCCTGACTGTTTTCGGTCTTGCCGGATGTGTACAGCGCACTGCGCTGCAGATAGTACCCAAAGAGATAGGTGTCCTTCAGGGCCTCCTCCTGTTCCGCCTGCGGGAAGGAGGAAATTTCTTGGATGATCTGCTCGATGATGCGGTCGTATTTTGTTCTGGCGCCGGGCTTGAGTTTGGGGTAGTACGCCTTTTTCAACTGCTCCCAGATGATCCGGCTGGCGTAGAGTGGACGCTTTGCGAACACGGACTGCATCCGGATCGCGTTGGGTTCTCGCTGTTCATTGGGGTCATAGGTGTCTCGCTCAAGTTTTTCAAACACGGCCAAAAGCCGTCCATACTGATAGCTGACATCCTTCTTCTGCGGTTCCAGTGCCATGCCCCATTCCTCCTTGTACCAATCATATTTGTATTTCCGAAGCACCGCGCAGGCGGTGAACAATACCGTTTCCCGCAGGGCGGCGTCCATGATCTGCAGGTTGGACGCCTTGGCCGCCGCAGCGCGGGCGATATCCGCCGGCATTTTGCCCCGGTCCACCCGGCAGGAGAGCAGCCGCTGTACCTGCTGGCGCATGACGCGCTCGTCCGTTTCCAGCTTTGTCTGCTTGTCGGAGACGCGCACCGTGCCGAAGGCGCAGTCCGCGATCTGCGAAAGCGAGGGCGACTGTATGCCGAAGGAGGAATGCTCCCAGCAGCAAAGTGCATCCCAGTTGTGCAGGCGCTCCAGAAAATCAGAGACCGGAAGCTCGCTGTAATAGGTGAGGGAAAGGCGTCCGGATGTGGCGGCGTCAAAGGCGGCCACCACGGCGCCGGCGTCCCGCGGGATCGTCTCCTGCCAGCCCCGGAGAGTCTCCGACAGCGCCTTTCGGTAGTCGGAGTATTTTATCTGCTTGGCGGTGCTCCGCCGCAGGAAGGCGGCCTGCGGTTTGGGGATCTCGATGCCCTGCGGATTCCAGCACAGGAAGGTGCGCCCACCGATGAAGACGCCTTGGGTCGCCGCTAACCAGTGCAGCGCACTGTGGATCTTCTGCGACGCCTCATAGCTCATGGTCGCGGCCTGCGAATCGTCCGTGAAGCGACCCCGATAGGTAAAGCCGCTGGTGTCATTGGCGGAGATCAGCTTGGCGTTGGCGCACAGGTTGATGATCTTCTTGGGGTGCTGGCTGGCGGGCGGGGCGTTTTTACCGGTAACCATGCAAAACGCGGGCTTCTCAGATTTCGTGGATGCATAGTAGTCGATAAAGGCTTGAAAGAGGCTCTGGTCCTGCCAGCAGGCGGGCGTTTCATTTTCCGCGCCTGTCTCTACGCGCCAGCGGACCACCTGCTTTTCCTTGGCGGGAAGCCCCTTTTCGTCCAGGGAGATCACGCCCCGCTGCGCCAGATCTTCAACAATTGTCCCCCTCTCCACATAGCGGGCGATGGCGGAGAGCTTGGGGTGGCTGTAGGGTGATAGCTCCCAGCGGTGCAGCTGTGTCAGATAGCTTTCATATTTGGCGGGATACAGCGGGGAGAGAAACTGGATCTGGTCGCACAGAGGATGTGCGCCGGGGGCTTTGCCGGTTCGCCCCGAGGAGCTCTCCGTCACAGGGATGATGGTGGCGGCCTGCTCCGCCTCGACGGAGCGGGCGTCCAGCAGATGACCGTCCGCGTCCAGAGTGAGCTCCAGCTCTGCGTTTACGATTTGGTGCGAAACAGGAACCAGCGGCTCCTTCGCCTTGCCGTAGATGCCGGCGTATTGCGGCGCCATGGCACAGTAGGTGTCATAGGCCTGCTGCATCAGTCCCATTTACTCCACCTCCCCAAATTCCCGCAGACCGATAAAATTGCCCTCATCGGCGGAAAAACTCTTCATAGGCATCTCCCGCAGAGGTTTCTGCCCCGGACATTCCTCCGGCGGGAGAAAGTGGATGACGCCGTTTTTCATGACCGGGTACCAAAATCGGGCAGTCATCCGTCCGCGGGTCTCCTCCGAGTAGGCCTCATCCGGGTAGGTGATACCGTGGTACATCAGCCCGAAGCCCAGCTCCGGCAGATCGTCATAGGCACCTGCGCCGTTTCCGAATACGCAGGGATCTACATAGCCCTGACATTCCCGGGTACCCAGAAAAATGTCCCGCCGCCCGCCTTTTTCGATCATCCGGCGGGCAATACAGTGGTGCTTGTTCTCATTTCTGTCGCCGCACAACTCCGGACGGTTGTCATTCCACGCAAAGCATGCCCGCACTTGATAGCGGCAGTTTTTCAAATAGGTGTAATAGGCCAGATCGTTGCCGCCGCTGTATTTGATGGGGCGGATACCTTTCACCTCGGTCTGAATCGGGTTCATGACCCGCACGTCCATGATCCGCCAGATGAAGGTGGGCTTCCAGTATACGGAGGATAAAATGCCCTTCAGCGCCTCATAGGTGGGTACCTGATAGGTGCACTTTTCACCGCCCAGACGCATGAGAGGGTCGGAGAAGAGGGCGTAGTCGCCAAATACTTCAAATTCTACGATGTTGGGATGTTCCGTTTTCAATCACTACACCTCCTGAAAATCACGGGTACCGGCCTCCAGAGAAAAACCGGTATGTTCGTTATAAAAGCCGTCGGACAACAGCAGTATGCCGCCGTCGAACAGAGAGGTCACGGCGCCGAGAGCCTCAAGCCGCTCCAGCTGATAACGGTAGACGCTGACGCAGTAGCCTTTGGCCTCGTCAATGCAGCCGCGTATGACCGCCCAATCTTTCTGCCCGTAGACCTGAGCGGCGTTTCGCAGCGTGTTTTGCAGCTCGCGCCCTCTTCCGTAGGGTACGAGCAGGGACCTCGTGTCCTCGTCGAATACCTGAAAAAGACTGCCTGCCAGCCGGAACGCCTGCCGCAGAAGGTAGCGCTCCGCCTGCGCGCAGTTGGCGTCTGCATACCGGGGGTTGTCCGCCAGCAGATGATAGAGGGAACCGTGCGCCGGAGTTTGGTTGTCCTGAAAGCCGGGCTCCATCTCTGCGTATAGCCGGCGATAGTAGAACCGGATGGCCTCCTCGGAGGACAGCTCGTATCGGAAACCCTCTGGCGTTTTGGAAAAGGCGGTCAGCAGCGCGGTGGTGGCGTTCTGCCCGCGCACGATGTCGTCCAGACCGCGCAACCGCTCGTCGGTACACCGGATGAGGCGGACAGGGGCGGGCTCCTTTTGCTCGGCATGCCGGTTGCACCGCCCCGCCGCCTGCACGACGCTGTCCATTCCAGCGGAGAAGCGGATCACCCGCTGGAAGGAGATGTCCACACCGGCCTCGATCACCTGCGTGGAGACACAGACCACCCTTTGCCTGTCGGCGGAGGGCTTGTCCAGCGCGGACTGTAAGGCTTGCAGAGTCTCCCTGCGGTGTTGGACGCACATGGCGGCGGACAGATGGAAGCACCGGCAATTCGCGGCTTGCAGCGATTCGAACAGGAACGTCGCCTCCTTTTTCGTGTTGCACACCACCAGCAGACTGTCACACGACGACAGCGCCCCCATGACGATCTGCGGGAGTTCCTCCAGTCTGGCACATCCGGCATTTTGGATATCGGTGCGCTTGAAGATGTCCCACAGCGCCTTTTGCTGCGGAACCAGATCGACGGGCTGGCGGCGCAGCGGATGGTCGACCACCTCCAGACAGGGTTGGGTGGCGGAGCATAGAACAATAGTGACGCCGCAGATCTCAGACAGAAAGTTGACAGCCAAATTGAACAGCGTCAGCATTTTGCCGGGAACCGTCTGCACCTCATCGATCACGATGACGCTGCCGCACAGCGTGTGAAATCTGCGGATGGCGCTGGTCTTTCCGCTGAAGCAGGTGTTCAGCAGCTGCACCAGCGTGGTGATAATGATCGGCGCCGACCAGGAGGCGGTGAGCAGCTCCAGCTCCTGCAAGCGCTCCGGTGCCTCCTTCGGCTCGGCAAGGTTGGAGTGATGCTCCAGTATCAAGGTGTCGTCTCCCATGTAATCGCGGATGACATGGGCATTTTGATCCAGGATCGACAGCAGCGGCGCGGTGAAGATAATTCGGGAGCAGTTCCGCTTTGCCGCGTGTGTCAATGCGAAGCGGAGACTGGCCAGCGTTTTTCCACCGCCGGTGGGAACATTCAGGCGGTAGACACCTCCGGACCCGGCGGCGCCGGCGGCACAGGTGTCGGAGATGGTCTGGCGCGCCAGATCAATGGGCGTTTTTCGCGGGAATGCCGCCAGCTTCTTCTCCATAAACGCCAGCCGTTCTGCCCAGATCGGCCGCATATCCTCTGGGAACACGGGCGGTTCTACCCCATCCATAAAAGCGGCGGTATCTGCGCGATCCCCCTCGATCACGGCGGACAGGAGCATCCGTGCCAGAAGCCCGATATAAAATGCGGTCTCCCGATCCGCCTCATTGTCGTCCGCTTGGGTGGACAGAGCCGCCAGCCGATCCAGCATCGGGGTCATCTCCCGGATGGCGTCGCGGAACAGATGCTCCAGCTCCTCATCGGCGGCAACCTGTGCCAAAAAGCCCTGTCGGGATTCGTCGTAAAAGATTCCCTCCTTGGTCTGGCGATGAAAAAAACCGCTGTGCTGCTGGGGATCGATACAGTCAAACAGGCCGTGATGTGAGCCAACGGCAAAGGCCAGCAGCTCTGCGGTCACGTCGGAATAGGAGAACGTACCGCAGCCGCCGTGCCAACGATCCAGCAGAAGGCGCACGCCGGCGAAGGTATGGTTGACACTGCCACGGACGGCGTTCCCGCCGCTGACAGCCTCCGAAAGGTATTGCGCATACTCCTGTTTGTTTTTTCCGGCGTCGTGGAGCAGACCGACCAGATAGGCGCTTTTTTCCAGACCCAGTGGCCGCAGTGCGGTTGCGGCCAGCGCCGCCGTGTTCCGGCAATGCTCCTGGACGGTTTGCCGCTCTCCGGTTTCGCGGATATGGGCAGGATACATGGCGATCACATCCTGTCATATATTTTTTAACGCGCATATGTTGATGCTTTAACCTTACCACACTCACTGAGGCTTGTAAAGACTTCAGTAATAAGGATAATCGCCAAAAAACATTGACTTTTTTTGTATGCTATGCCATACTGTGCGGGTCGGGTATTCCCGTGGATTGAAAGAGTAAAAAGGAGAAGCTGCGCAAGGCCTGGCAGGGGAACATCCCCTGCCGCGCCCTGCGCAGCTCCATTTGTCAGATATTGTAAATCTGAGAAATAGTCGGGGGTGTGGATGGTGTCATACATACCGCCTTGCGTTTACGATGCCTCCCGCGTCCCTCAAAGCACGATGCTGCCGGTTTCCTTGCCGTCCAGCGCAAAGTTCAGCAGCGTCCCCTTGCAGACGGCGGCGAAATACTGCGTCGCCTCAAGCTGTGCAGGGTAGTTCTTCTCAATGAGTTCCAGCGTCTCCCTCAGCTGCAGCATGGCTGCGAATTTATGCTTGCACGGCTCGCTGCAGAAGCAGTCGCAAACCAGATTTCTGATCTCGCCGTTAGCATAGTCGCACGCCAGCTCGTAAGGCCGCGATCCCTCCACAATGGCCCGCACATGGGTATTGTCCAGAGAAATGTACCGTATCCGATTGTCCGTGTAGTAATCGTGGCCGCGATCGGCAGTTGCCCTGCTAATGCTCATGGCGCTCAGATCATGCAGCAGGAAGCCGCAATCATCATTGCCGGAAACAAATATCTCATCCTCCGTGGCGGGTGACTTAAACCAGGTGATGACCTTTTCGTAAGGAAGAGTGCTGCGGTCGAACGTGACGAAGTGCGACCCGGCGAAGAAGAACTCGCCCTGTACATTTGTGTCGGCCACGCTGATGACCCGCTTGTAGTCAGATAGCTTGATCTTGAAATTGTACGCGACATCCACCACGCGGCCACGCAGGCCCTCCAGCTTGCCCTCCACAAAAACGATATCTCCGCATTTCAGGTCAAAGGCGTCATTGTAGTAAGACAGATTCATATTCCGCGCCGGAAAATGGACGCGAACGACCGATTTTCTCGGCGTAACTGCGGGGCAAATGGAGTGCGCCTCCCCAGGTGCCTTGCGATGATCTTCTGCGGAACCATTAAAACCGATCTTGAACATGTTGCTTCCTCCCTTTCCGATCTGTATCGTTCTTTACAATACCCATTCTACAGAAAGAGGTGTCCCATAAACTGGACAGTGCCCTGTGCCGCCCCCTGCCGAGTAGACAAAACTTAGGGCACTATCTGTGAGGGGTGCCAAATCGAACTTCCGTAGGGGGCCATTTTTGTAGCAAGCGGTATGTGTTCATGGTTATAAAAGTATATACTCGCCCACCAGTTCGGCAGCAGCTTGAATTGTCCGCGGTTTCGCTCGGTAAATGTGCAGGCGCACGGCAGGGCGATGGAGAGGCAGCCTTCCACAGCCTTACCCGGTGAGCTGCCTGTGTAAGGCCGCGGGTGCCGCCGATACCATCGGCAGTGTCATCAGTCAGACCATGTAGCCCGCAAAAAACAGCCGGAGAGGGACGGATGATGCCATCCGCCCCTCTCCGGTGCTTTCCTGACCTCTCGGCTTTTGGGTCACGGAAAAAGACATAATAAACTGTGTCACTCCTCCACTGCCACATATCGCTGCTTGGGACTGCGGGGTTTATCGGGCAGCGTCATCCGAATCGCTCCGCACTCTACGAGAGGATCAAGGTAACGCCGCAGGGCATATTGCCCTGACGCAATATTTAGATATGCAATGATCTCGCTGCGGCTTCGAGGTGTACGGCAGAATTTCAGCAGACCTTTTTCGTCTTGCACGTTAGCTTGTTTTACATCCTCGTCGCCGACACTTCCCGCTGCACCATGCTCACCATTGTACAGCGTCACGACAAATTCGCTGCGCCGATCCGCGAATACCGGCTCTGGCAGGTTGCGGTTTTTCATGGCAAACCGAATCGTAGGAATCCCGGAATAGCGATTCTCAGTTTCCCTCAGGGTCTCCATTACGGTAACAAGAACCGGGTTTCGGGTATCCGGCTGGGCATTGCCCAACTGGTCGAGAGTCAATCTACCATAAAGCCCACCCGGATTTGTGATCTCGATCCGATTGGAATACATGACCAACTGGATCGGCATTCCCTCGGTATGCAGACTATAATCCCGGTGTACCAACGCATTGAGTATCGCCTCGCGGACAGCGTCCATAGGGTACTGCGGAATATCAATTCTCTCGCCTGTTTCTTTGTCAATCCTTGTGGCCGTCCGCATATTGGCTCGAACAAAGGTCAACGCACCCTCCAGCATATCCGGAAGCGTACCTTCGATCCGCTTTGTGTCGCTGAATCGGTTGCCCTCTGCGTCAAGAACGCCCATTTGCTCTGCGGGTACACAGGTGGCAATGATGCTCAGTTGCGGATAAAACGCCTGCGGGTAGAGTCCGAACAGCAGCAATGCCGCCATGGTGATTTTCCCATCCCGCGTGATGCCGGTCAGTTCATACTGCTGTGCCTCCGACATACCCGCCAAATTCGGACGCGCACATGTTTTTCTCTCCAAATACGTTTTTACCTTAGACATATCCAGCGATTGGAAGGACACCCTCTCCACTGGACGAATATCGTCTTGATATTTCTTTCGGAACGCCTCGTAGCTGTATACTTCGTACTCCGTCATGGGCTTGTCTCCGTCACCTACGCGGATATAGGACCCGTGCAGCCGTCCCTTGGCTGTTTTGAAGCAAGGGCGTTCCGCAATATCAACGGGTGGGATCTCCGCAGAGACAAATGTAAGCCCATCTTCATCCACCTCGGTAAATTGCGGTCGAACGATCGGCGTCATTTGTTCGCAGTATTCCATTACCTTGCGCTCCAAGTCCTGTGCGTCGTAGACGCCCACCTTTGCGAAGCCGTTCTTTTCCTCCAAGCCGAACACAAAGATTCCCCCGCTATTTTGATTGGAAAACGCAGAGATCGTATCATATAACCTTTCAGGACAGCCCTGCCGTGCCGCCTTTACTTCTATGGTTTGTCCTTCACAGCCACGAACCCGAATGCTTTCAATCAGATCGTGAAGCTCCTTTTCTACCATACAAATCACTCCTTTGCACCCATTCTAACATATAGAACGCAAGAAGTGAAGAAAATTCGCAAGACATTCCTTGACTTTTTTCGAGCTTTTCTTATGTTATTAAAAATAACGTAAGATGTTCTTGCGTTATTTCTTGGGTTATTGGCTTGCATCTTGCGACAAGTACCGAAAACTACTACGCTGGTCATGGTATGCGTAATTTGACCCCGCTGTAACCAAAGAATAGGCGTGGCAGCCGTGCGCTCACAGCTTCTTCAGCCACGCCAGAAACTCCGCCGTGATCTCCTCCTCTACATCCTCATCCTGCTGCTTGCTGGCCGTATCGTCGTCTTTCCACAGCAGCAGCACCTGCCGCACCGCCTGCTTATCACGCCGGAACGTGCGGGCGTCCAGCCCCTCATACGCCGCGTGGTAGTCGGGGTAGTGCAAATCATAATACCGGTAGTCCTCGATGGCGTTGTCAAATGCCGACAGTTCTCCATCGGGCGCAAGCACCGACGCCGCCATGCACACCAGCCGCGCCAAACGCCGCAGGTGGTCATCCTCCCAATCAAATCGTATCTCCGGCGCGAAGTCCTCTACCGGTGGGTCGGAGATGAACCGGCGGTTATGCCTGCAGTCCCGGTCATCTCCCCGCAGCTTCATGCGCGGTATAGCGCCGATCTTCTCCAGCTCCTTGGCGTAGCGCCGGTAGGAGGCGGTTGAATGCTGACCATACCAGGCATACGCGCCCAGCTCCACCTCACCGCAGTGGGTCAGCCAAAAACAGAAAAACAGCAGCTCCGCCGTCAGCTTATCCGAATGCTGGCGGTTTTTTCGACGCGGAATGTCCATGAAACCTCCTCCTCTCAAAAATATCTTACAGAAAAATTTTCGCAAGTCAAGATTTCGGACAGCAGTATGCAACGATTTCAAAAACACGCGTGCTATGATGCAGTCCCGCGAGATGCTTGAGATGCCCTCTCATCCATCTCGTCACCCCGTTGTATGATATGATATACAAAAGCGTCGGGAGAAACTCTGACGCGATTGGTGAAATGCTGAGAGTTCAAAGAAAGAGAGGTTATGAAAATGGATATCCAGAGGGCGGCAGAACTGCTGGCAGCGCGCAGCACGAAAGATTTCGGTAATGCACTGAAAGATCGTGGCGATCCGTTCAAGGATTTTTATAAATCCTTACCCATCTGCATTTTGGATGCCGTGTTTTCCATCGGCGTTCGGTACACCTCGGTCGTAAACGTGGTTAACAGCTATATGGCGACATTTGATCTCACCATATCCAGAACACAGACGGACGAGACGGAGCATACGATCCGTGATTTCCTCACGAATGTCGCGAAGTATGATACGGTTGAGGACTTTTCAAAGAACGTGCTCCACAATATGCAGCGGACTTCCAGCCGCAACGGGATTTTGAAGGCGGAAACGTGCCGGGAGGTCGCGCTGGTCTGCCAGAAGCACGGCATCAATAAGTCGCTCAGCCAGTATGTGCGGGACGCCGCCATGGGCAAGGACGTGACGGTCATCGACGGCATGGATGACCTCATCCGCGAGCTGCGCCGGCAGGGCAATAACCTGAATCAACTGGTCGTCATGGCGCGGCAGGGTCACGTCGAGCTGGCCAACATGGAGCCGTTCATGGAGGTGTATGAAAACACATGGCAAACGTTAAATTCATTGCTGTCTCGCGTGGGCTGAGGGGCATTGTTGACTACGTCACCAACCGGGAAAAGACGGTGGAGCAGCTTATCAGCGGCGTCAACTGTGTAG
>ERZ773260.3496-NODE-3496-length-14893-cov-2.910635_pt1 | contig 14893 bp, 6 predicted proteins | sample MGYA00511387_ERZ773260 | MGnify/ENA primary metagenome ERZ773260 (study PRJEB29015, sample SAMEA2737745) | human gut metagenome | biome: human gut; feature: human-associated habitat; material: faeces | place: China | collected 2012 ... | reverse complement strand
TGCGGACGTGCTTCCTCGAGGCCGTCCACACGAAGGGTGGCGAATGGTTCGAGGTCTACTGCGTCGATCTGCTGCGGCGCTACTATGTGCTGACGGGCAAGGTCGTCGACGAGGGGGCTGTGACCGGCGGATCGGACGACGGCGGCATCGACGGCGTCATCCACACGCAGGACGACCTCGGCTACCGCGAGACAGTGCTGATGCAGATGAAAAACCGGCATGCCGTGATGACGAGTAAGGATGTGCGCGAATTTTACGGCGCGGTCTGCGCGGAAAACGGCTCGCGCGGGATCTTCATCACGCTCTCGAGCTTCCATCCCGACGCGCAGAAGCTGCTCGACAAGGTCGACAATCTGACCGGCATGGACGGCGACAAGCTGTTTGAGATCGCGAAAAAGTGCCGCTACGGCCTGATCGAGCAGGATGGCCGCTGGCGCATCGACGATGCGCTGCTGTTGGCTGAATGAAGAATGTCCCAAGTTCACCACAATGGAAAAGCGCCCCCTCTGTAAGAGGGGGCGCTGCGGATTTTAGCCGAAGCGGCGCTCGAGGAGGCGATTGAAAAGCGCGCCATAGAAGATGATCGAGATGCAGATATAGAGCCAGAGAAGGCTGAAGAGCAGGAGTGTGAGGCTGCCATAGAGGCTGGAGGCACGCGGGAAATGGTTGACATAAAACGAAAGCGCCGAAGAGAAGACGTTCCACGCGATGGCCGCGCCGAGCGCGCCGGGCAGCGCCCGCGTCAGTCTCCGCCGCCGGTTCGGCAGGACGAGATAGAACAGTGTGAAGACGATCATGAGGAAGACCGTGGAATAGAGATGCAGCTCCTGCATCGTGAACTCCAGCAGCCGCGCGGCAAAGCCGCCGCCCGCGCTGAGCAGGCGGAGCAGCGATTTTCCGTAGACGTTGAGCAGGAGCGTGACGACGAGGGCCAGCAGCATCCCGAGCGTGCAGAGGATGCCGAGCAGGCGCAGGCGCAGATAGCCGCGCGTCTCGGTGACGCCGTCGACAGCGTTCAGCCCCAGCAGGAGGCTGTACATCCCCTTCGAGCTGGACCAGACGACGGTGACGGCGCTGATGGAGATGAGCGAGACGGGCTGCACATCGTAGAGTCCGTCGAGCAGGTCTTCAAACAGGGGCATGAGCGCCGCCGGGGACACCTGTGCGAGAAGGCGGAGCACGTCCGTCTCCTGCAAGCTGGTGCGCTGCAAGATCGCGAGCAGGATGCTCATGAGCGGAAACAGGCTCAGCAGCAGAAAGAACGCGGAATTGCCCGCATAGAGCGGGATGCGCAGCGCGGCGACGCGCTCCGCCCATTTTTTGACCCAGCGGTAAAAACGCATGCCAAGCCCTCCTTTCTCCCCACAGCATAGCAAACTTCTGCCCGAAAGGCAACCGGAATTTGGCATAGACAAGGGACAGAAAATTTGTTACAATAAGGAAAAGAAAACATTCGTCCGGGAGGGTCATGGTTATGAAGTGTCCGTATTGCGGGTATCAGGAGAGCAAGGTTGTCGATTCGCGCCATTCGGAGGATGGGCTGAGCATCCGGCGGCGGCGCGAGTGCCTCTCCTGCCAGAAGCGATTCACGACGTATGAGACGGTGGAGTGCCTGCCGATTGTGGTCATCAAGCGCGGCGGCATCCGTCAGGCGTTTGACCGGAACAAGATTTTGAACGGGATGCTCCGCGCGTGCGAGAAACGGCCCGTGCCGATGCAGATGCTGGAAAATGCGACGGACGAGATCGAGCAGAGCATCCAGAACTCGCTCGACCGCGAGGTCTCGACCGAGCGGATCGGCGAGCTGGTCATGGAAAAGCTGAAGCCGATGGACGAGGTGGCGTATGTGCGCTTCGCGTCGGTCTACCGGCAGTTCAAGGACATCGACAGCTTCAAGCGTGAGCTGGATAAAATTCTGGAAGAACGATAAACAAAGCCCCCTCCACAGGAGGGGGCTTTTTGCGCCGCAGCGGCTGGAATTGACAAAATTTGCACGTCGTGGTATGAGGAAAATGGCCCTTTTGTATTTCTATTATAGTTGATTTTGCCGCCTTGTCAGGGGGCGGTCTTATTTTTGCCCCCTGCCCGCCGCATCGGGGTTCGATTTTCACATGGTTATCGGGGATAACCGCGTAAAAAGGAGTAAAAAATGCGCGGAATTAGGGTTGAAATTTTTGCCTGATATGGTATACTTGACACAAGAAGATCTGGAAATCGCCGGGGGTACTGCGCCCAATCGCAGCCGGCACGAAACAAGAGGAGGAACAAGAATGGAAAGAACGAAGTACACGCCCAAACGGCTGTTGAGTCTGCTTCTGGCGCTCATCATGCTGCTTGGCATGTTCCCGACGGCGACGCTTGCCGCGGGTACAGGGGACGAGCCTGTCGTGACGCCCTACGTAAAGACATTCGCGGGTTTAACCTTCGAATTTACGTTGGACGTTCCGGAAAGACCGTTCTTCCGTTATGGAGCAAAACATGTAGATGTTCATTATACGATTACGAAATCGAATGACAATAACATGGTTTCTGAATTAACGGAATTCAGAAATGGGCCATACGGGGCTAATGTTACGGCAAAGGCATCTGATGAAAAGTATTCAGCAGTGACGCATGATGTTGTCAATGACGAGGGCAAGACTGTCAAGGTGTTTGATGCGGGCACACTGCTTGTGGCTGGTGATTTTACTTATATCCAAGGCACCGCCATCAGAGATGTGGATGCAAATGGAAAACTCGTATTTGAATTCCTTGCACAGTTTATTGCTGCTTGGAACGATCAGAATGGTCTGCAACATTCCACTGCCGACTATGTGACAAGTGGCTCCATTGATGTAGCTAGTATTCTCGTTTCAAATCTGCAAGCAGGCTATTCTGTTTCCTACAACGACGGCGGATATACCGGCGCGGCGGGTATTCCGAAAGAAGTAGAATATACCACCGGGAATAACGCTTTGACGCAGAGCTATACGCTTCCATCGGTGACACCGACACTTGCGGGCTGCACCTTCAAGGGCTGGAGCAGCGATACCTGGGAAAATAAAGATGTCGATGGAAATCCCGTGCTTTTCCAGCCCGGCGACAGGGTGGAAAAAGTTCCGTCCGATACCGTTCTTACGGCGGTGTGGAAGGAGAATGCGAGCGAGCATAAGGTCGAGTTCTTCCACAATTTCCTGGATGGTTCCGACAACAGCCTTTTCACGACCGTCCACGTCGCGGACGGCGAGGGCGCCGAGAACCCCGGCGCCCCCTATAAGCATCCTGAAGGATATATCTTTAAGGATTGGTGTGTGAAGGCCGAGGTTGGCGGCGAAGTGACTTTGACGCCGTATGACTTCGCAGCGCCGGTCACCGAAGATATTAAACTGTATGCGGATTGGACGCAGGTGACCGAGGAAACGACCTACACTGTGACGTTTGATGTCGGCGTGGCGAACGCCGGCCCGGTTCCCGGCACGCAGGTCGTCAAGAAGGATGCTGTGGCGATCGAACCGACCACGGAGCCGACGCGCGACGGTTATACCTTCGCGGGCTGGTATCTGGTGCAGGCCGACGGATCGCTGGCCAACGAAGCATACAATTTCGGTACTGCGGTCACGAAGGATATCACCCTCCGCGCCAAGTGGAATCGCAATACGGTGACCATTGAGTGGCCGACGACGCCTCCGACGGGTGTTTACGAAATTCATCATCCCAAGGCGCCCTATTATGAGGGCAGCACCGTTTCGTTCAACGTGGTCTGGAAGAAGGGCTATACGCCGTCCACAGTGCTGGCGAATGGTCAGCCCTTGGGCGCTGTGACCTCTACGGATACTGAAGGCTATGAGGTCACTACATATACCTTTACCGCAGACGCAGATCCGATCAAGGTTGAGATCAATCCGGCGGCGAAAAAGACCTATACGATCACGCTGCCGAGCGGCAACGGATTCTATGCGGTCTTCTCGGACAGCAACAAGCAGGACGCGGTTAACGCCATGTCCTATACATTTGAATATGGCGATACGTTCAAGATCAAGTTTGTCGCACAGGCGGGCATGCAGGCACAGCTCTTCGTCAACGGCAAGCAGCACCTGTCGCTGCCGGACGGCGGCGAGATCACCTGCACTGATACGCATACGGTCACGGGCGACTGTGTCGTTTCCGCGTTTGCAATTCAGAGAGTGTTCCACACCGTGACTTACGTGCTCGAGCCGTATTCCGGTCTGTACACCGTCCAGAGCGTGGAGCACGGACAGGCGACCTCCGCTCCGGCAGAACCGAAGATCCCCGGCTATGAGTTCAAGGGCTGGTACAGCGATGCGAATCTCACAGATTCGTGGGCATTCGCTGAGGCGGATACACCGGACAAGATCACCAGAGATACGGTCATCTACGGCAAGCTGACCCCGATGACCTACGCCGTGAACTACGACGCGAACGCGAACGGAGATACGACGGTCAGTGACATTCCCAACGCGCAGACCAAGACACATGGCGTTGCGCTGCCACTGACGGTGACGAACCCGACCCGCGACGGCTACACCTTCAAGGGCTGGGCTACCAGCGCGGATGGCCCCGTGGCCTATCAGCCGGGCGGCCAGTATCTGAACGACGCGCCGGTCACGCTCTACGCCGTCTGGGAAAAGCTCACCTACACGGTGACGATCTCCTCCGGCGCGGGTTACAGCACCGTTCCGGCGGGCGTGGCTACCGTCAACTGGCATGACCCGTTCACCTTTACGGTGAATGTTGACCGCCAGTATGCGGCGAAGGAACCCACGGTAGTTGATTCGGTTGAAGGAACGCTGACGGCAAAGACTGGCGAAGTGAACCACACCGGAGCAACCTCCTATACCTATGAAATCGGTATGGGCAGGAAAGTTGAGGAAAACCGCAACATCACCATTACGGTGACGCAGAACGCGGTGCATCAGGTCTCGTTCAAAGTCTCGAAGGTCACGCCGGGCGCAAACGGCACCTCCTCGACAGTGACGGAACAGGCGCCGTTCCTGATCCAGAGCGTCGAGCACGGCTATTATGCCTCCATGCCCGCGGCTCCGGAGCGCGAGGGCTTTAAGTTCAAGGGTTATTATAAGGAAGACAACACGACGGTCTTCCCGTTCAACGACGCGATTCTTGTGGATACCACCGTCCATGCGGTCTATGAAGCCATCCAGCCGAAGATCACCGTTGTCAAGGTGAAGGATGCGGCGAATGGCTGGGAACTGAAGGACTGGCAGCACGGCAGCACGGGGATGACTTCGGTCACACCGACGGACAACACGCCGTTTACCATTGCGTATGGCGACGATGTGACGTTTAACTTGGTCATTCAGCCGGGCTACGATTACAGCAAGTTGTCCGTCTCGGCGAACGGCTATGAGCTGGGCCGCGAGAGCATCAAGACGGAGAACGGCATCACCATGATCTCGTTCCGCCTCGTCTATGTGACCGCGAACACGCGCATCACCGTCTCCGGCATCGAGCGCAAGACCATCACGGTCACCTATAACGAAAACGCGCTCGACCACGTGTCCAACCTGCCCGCCCCGCAGACCGCGAACTACTATATTCATCGTGACGGGAACAACACCAAGTTCACCGCTCAGGTTCCTGTCCGCAACGGTTATACGTTCCTCGGCTGGGCGCTGAGCGGTACGGCCACAACGCCGGATTATAAGATCGGGGATATCAAGAATCCCGGCGTTGAGATCCCGTTCACTGCGGATACCACTGTCTATGCCATCTGGGAGGCGCAGAAGTCGACCGTCACACTGACGTTTGGCGACACGGCGCTTCATGCGGCGGAGTATGATATCCAGTATGAAGGCAAGACCTTCACGCTCAATGCGGAGTTCAACGCCCATGTGAAGGGCACTGCGATCTTCTATGTGGGCAAGACCGCCGAGAAGGATGCCGCTGAGAAGCTCGGCGAAGTGGCCGTCAACGGCAAGACTGCCAGCTACAGCACTTCGGCGGACAAGTATCTGACTCCGGCGGATCAGCACTTCCGGTATTATTGGGTGAAGTTCCAGTCCGAGACGGTCGAGGGCTATACCGACTGCGAGGCCGGCCCCATCAAGCTCAAGATCTTCTCCCGCGCCATTACCTGGACGCCGCTGGGCGAAGGCAATCATGGTACGCTGACCATCAAGGATGCGAATGGCGATTCTGCGCAGACCATGACCGCGGGCCAGACCTATACGCTGACGGTCAACACCGGCAAGATCACCGGTCTGGAATGTGTGAAGCCTAACGATGCGCCTGTTCTCGGTAAGCACTATAAGATCGTCTGGCAGTACAAGAAGACCGCGACCAGCGATTGGGAGACCGTGCCGGGCGAATTCACCGACACGAACGAGTATCAGGTCACGCCGGGAGAATCCGGTTATGAGTTCCGCGCCAAGATCTATCCGATGGGCGAGCTGTATAACAAGGCTGTGAAGTTCGAGAACAACGCATACGTTGCAAATCAATACGACGTCTGCCTCTACACGAACACCACCGAGAGCGTCAAAGAGAACACGGAGATCGCCCTGACCACCGACGCGGAAGACGAAGCCAACACGGTTGTCATCAAGAACGGGACGCCGTTTGAGACGCTGGGTGCTGGCAGCCACAAGACGCAGTTCGAGGGCCAGACCATCACGTTGGTGGCGAAGGTCACAAAGGGAGGCACACAGACTGGCGTTGAAAGCGGCAGCGTGGAGTTCTACCAGAAGAAGGGCAATGACTGGACGCTGATCGCGACGGTTCCGGTACAGCCCGAGGGCCAGAACATGGGCGTCGCGGCTGCTGAGGCGACCATGAGCGCTTACACTGACCCGGTGGCCGAGGCCAAGGACGAGTTCTACGCAAAGTATGTGCCGAACGAGACCTATGAGACCTCGACGACGGAAACGACGCCTCTGATGGTCTATATCAAGTCCGCGCAGCTCCAGATCCCGGTCATTGCCGATGTCGACAGCCCTGTCCATACGGGCAAGTGGATTGATGCGCAGGGTCAGGAAGTTGCGAACGGCGACAACAAGACCGCAACTTCGTATGACTACCATCTCGGCGGCCTGACCGCCGGCATCAAGCATACGTTCCAGCTGAAGCAGACCGGCGCAAATAAGGATGACGAGGCGGATTGGTCGGTCGTGGCGCGCGACGGCCGTACCGTCGCGGGCGACATGTACACCATGAAGTGGGAGACGCTGACCGATGCGAACTGGAAAACCACCACGACGACCGGCGACACCTACACCGCGGAGACGACCAAGGTCGGCGACCGCTATCACATCCTGCTGACCGGCGCGAAGAACAGCCCGTTCGACGGCAGCAAAGTGGTTTCGAAGGATATCGCCATCGGCGACCCGCAGGGCGTGACGGGGACGGTCGAGGCCATCGACGCCATCAAGGCGACCGAGGTCGACCGTAACAATGGCAAATATCCGGACGTCTATCAGCTGAATGAGATCACCCTGACCGCCACTGTGGAAGCGGCGGAAGCTGGGGCAGACCGCAAGCCGACGGGAACCGTTGCGTTCTACTATGTCGATGAGAACAATGCGTTCCAGCCGCTTGGCGAAGCAGAGCTGAAGCCGGATACGTCTGGCAAGATGGTCGCCCAGATCACGACCGACGAACTGCCGGTCGAGACGAAGACAAAGGCGAACACCAAGCTGGATTCCGTGATCACCGCCGTCTACTACGGCGACGAAACCTTCAAGCCCAGCGAGAACTGGAAAGAGACGGAAGTGAACGGTGAGAAGGTCTGGACGATCACCAGCGCCGAGGGCGCAAACCAGACCATCCAGACCGACAAGGTTACGGTCTATTCCTCTGTGGTCTACAACTGCAAGAACCAGACCACCGCTGGCGAACGCGGCATCCACATCTCCAAGGCGGATGGCCTGTTCCTGGCGAATGAGAGCGCCACGCTGAAGCTGTCCGACGTGTATACCCTCGATTGGAAGCTGGGCGATGACCTGCGCGATATCGTCGCCAAGCTGAACCCGAACAAGGACTACACCATCCAGTGGCAGAAGCTGACCGGCGCGACCGTGACCCGCGATTTCGCAAACTCCGAACGTTGGGAAGACATCACCGGCGCGACCGGCACGACGCTCCTGCTGAAGCCGGTCGAGCAGGATACCGCCTACCGTGCGGTCATCACCGTCAAGGATCCAGCCACGCCGATCGTCAAGGGCTCGTTTGAGCTGATCGATCAGGGCACGGTTAACACCAAGGATGCGAATGATGGCCGTCAGGTCTACTATTCCAACGTCATGATGCCGACGAGCGGCGAGGCGACCATCGCAGTCGCCGTCAACACCAACGAGCGCGGCGACAACCTTGAGGGCATCACCGAGGGCGAGACGGTCACCGTGAACGTGCTGGTTTCCGGCGCGGTTGGCGCGGTGCCGAATGCGACGCTCAATGTCACCATCACGGCAGACGATACCAAGGGCAACGAGACCAATTATAAAAAGGCCTTCACCTCGAAGGCTACCGTCGACGGCTGGAATGCGTTCGAGTGGGACACCGTGGCAGAGCAGGTGCAGCCGGGCTTCTACACGCTGACCGTTGTGGCCAGCTCCAACACGGGCTACATGACTGAGACGATCACTCGCAGTCTCATCGTCCGCGAGAGCAGCTACAAGTTCAACGTCAGCAACCTGAACCCGACCTACAACGGCCGGACACAGGGTGTCTCGGTGGCGCTGGATGAGTTCCACTTCAACGGCAGCGATATCGACGCGGCGGCAGCCAAGTCTTGGACAGTCAAGTATTACGATAAGGTCACTGGCAAGCAGGTCGAACCGTCTCAGGCCGGTACTTATACTGCGAAGGTCACGCTCCCGGCTTCCGCTTATTGGACGGAAAAGGTCGAAGAGTTCACCTTCACGATCGAACAGCGTAAGGTCTGCGTCGAGGACGCAGTCGCACAGGCCAAGGTCTACGACGGCAAGACGAATGTCAACCTCGTCGAGGTCATCCTGAATGACGCCGAAACCGATCAGGGCACGACGGGCCTGCCGACGAACGACATTGGCATCATCAACGGCGACAGCATCTACGCCACCGCGACCGGTACCCTCAGGGACGCGAACGCGGGCGAGAATGAATTCACCGTTTCTGATGTGCAGCTGCACGGCGACGACGCGGCGAACTATGTGTGGAATGGCGCGGTGTACACCGAGCCCATCTACGTCAGCCGCAGCCAGGTCTACGGCGAAACCGGCACACTGAAGCTGAAGCAGGGCGAACAGTTCCCGGCGGATCAGGTCATCAAGATGATCGATCAGGCTGGCAACGAGCTGAAAGCAAACGAAGGCTATACCCTGACCTTCTACTACCACAGCGACACGAAGATCGAAAAGACCGAGGATCTCAGCAAGACTGGCCTCTACACCGTGGTTGCCCGCCCGAAGCAGGACAACTACAAGGGCGGCGTCACGATGAAGTTCGAGGTCGTCAAGGATGCTGCCGATGCGCAGAAGGTTGATGCAGCAGAGCCGCAGCCCAGCACCCTGATCTCCATCAGCAACACCGCTGAACTCTACGGCCAGGTCAACGGCGTCAACGTCGCGCTGACGAAAGAGGGCACGACCTATGATGTCGTGTATCTGAACGGTGCGAACGAGGTCAAGGATGCGACGACGCTGAACGCGGGCCGCTACATCGTGAAGGTCACGACCTCCACGGGCGACGTCGCCTACGGCATCTACACCATCACCAAGGCGCATCCGGAAATCAGAATCACCGCTGAGGGTACGACTTACAACTCCATGCCGTATGACGTTGCAACGAAGGTTGTAACGGAGAACAATGGCGCAGAGTCCTATCTCACATACGCGGGCGACGTGGCCATCGGCTTCGATACCCCGACGGACGGCAATGTGGCCGAGCAGGCGCCGGTCGACGCGGGCAGCTATGTTGTCACGCTCCACGTGAACGAGACGCAGAACTATACGGCGCATGAGGTTTCGGCCCCGTTCGTGATCGCGCAGAAGCCGCTCACCATCACGACGCACTCCAAGCAGAGCACGCAGTATGATGCGTTCCCGGCCATGACGGCGAAGTACGAGGGCCTCGCTTACAGCACGTCCGACAACACCAACGACACCTCGCTCCGCGATGTGCAGATCGCGCCGGAATTCCTGTTCAACTATGATAAGGGCGGCTTTACGAACCACGCGCTCGACCAGGTCGGCGGCGCGAAGATCAAGCCGGCTGACGCACTGGCAAAGAACTACGTCATCACCTATGTGGACGGCGAGTACACCAGACAGCGCACCAACTTCAAACCGGATCTTGCGATCTACGGCCTGCCGGTGAACGGCAACGGCGAGAACGTCGCTTACTACGGCGACGAGGTTCAGCTGTACCACTACGGCTACTACACCGATCACGAGAACGGCTCGAGCGTGATGAGATGGAGCGTGATGCCTGCTGCGGGATTTGTCGGCAACGTTACGATCGGCGAAAAGACCGGCATCCTGAACGTGAACGGCGTTGGCACCTTCGAAGTCACGCTGAAGCGCGGCGAGGGTGAACAGGCCATCAGCACGACGGTTACCGTCACGGCGATCAAGAAGGAACTGGGCGTCCACCTGCCTGATCAGGATAAGGTCTACAACGGTTCCCCGCAGAGCTACATGACCACCATCACGGTTTACGACGAGCTGTACAGAAAGTTGACTGGCATTGATCCGACTATGCAGAATGTGAGCCGTACCAATATCGGCACGCAGCTCCCGAGCGGTCAGGTTCCGGCAACCGAGACGTACTATCAGTCCCTGATCTATCGCGGCAAGTACACCATCAACGACAAAGAAGCCACGGTTGAACCGCAGGAAGACACCCACATCTACGGCCAGACTCGCCAGATCAAGGGCTTTATTGCTTCGGATCCGGCGGCGATCTCCGATGTGCAGACCGCTTCGCAGACCGATGATTACAACCGCCTTGACGTCCATGACGGCTATGAGATCCTCGTCGCCGGCACGGAGAACATGAACTACAACGTCAAGTATGTCACCGACCAGACGGCAAAGGATTCTGCGGTCACGACCTATGGCGGCGTGAAGTTCACGTCCGAGACGACCGAGTACCTCAACGACGCGACGGTCTACGGCGAGACGCCGAACGTCCTCGACTGGACGCTGGAGAAGACGATCAAATCGACCCGCGGCAGCAAGTCCTACGCCGATAATCTGGCCGACTTCGATCTGGAAAGCATCTTCGTCGAGCAGGACTATGACAACTGCGTGGGCAATGCGGATTGCGGCAAGTTCGATTACAAGGCGGCCAACCGTACCACGACGGCTCCGGATACGTACAACGTTGGTGTCCTTGGTGCAAAGAGAACTGCAGCGAATGAGAACGTACACCCGAACTACACGCTGAAGTTCAAGACCGTCGCCAACTCCGGCGCGCTGAACTACCAGCTGACGGACGCGCAGGAAGGCAACAAGAACACCACGACCAATGCACTTCGGGCTGGCAGCCTCGGCTATGACGGCGGCAATGCCACGCTGGAGGCTGGCGAGAACTTCATCGAAGGCTCCGCGAACATCGCGCAGCGCCCGGTCACGGTCAAAAAGGCCAGCACGATTGGCACCGTCAGCCTGTACTGGAGACTTCCGCAGAGCAAGCTCTACACCGCCCTGCTGAACATCCTCGAGGCAGAGGGAAACAGCACCAACCGCGGCCTCGCCAAGGGTCACACCATCAGAGATCTGGATCTCACGATCTCTATTCAGGGCAAACCGATTGATCCGAACAGCGACAATGCACTTGAGGGCCTTACAAAGGGCGATGCGCAGGTCGTGGTCAAAGTCGGCGACACGAACTACGTGCTGGACGGCGACGGTAAGATCGACGGTGTTGAACTGAAGACCATCCAGATCGAAGCGACCTACACCACAAAGACCGCCACAAACTTCGTTGTCCTGATCAAAGTCCGCAATGAGGACGGCAGATCGACCACACCGCTCAAGCGCGCCGACGGCCTGACCTATGAGATCCTCCGCAAGGTCAACGGCAGCTTCGACGGCAAGGTCTATGCCACCGGCAGCCTGACCTACACGGGCAGAACGGCAACCGATAAGTTCGGCGATGAGTGCGGCGTCTTTACCGCGAGCTATGGCCCGCTGTCCAACATCGGCGGCACCTACTTCATCCAGATGTACGAATACGGCGTTGCGCTGAAGACCAAAAACAGCTGATCGCCTCGCGATGGAAGGAGAGTACAGTATGAAACATCATTTTAGAGCATTCTTGGCTCTGATCCTTGTCGTTTGCCTGTTCGCGGGCATCGGCGGCGCAGTTTGCGCCGTCGATGCCGGGGACGGCAGCGGTACGCAGTATGATCCCGAATTCACGCTGGACAATGGCGGCGGTTATTCCGAGCCGGTCTATCGCGTCATTGTGGAAGAGGGGCAGAAGGATCAGCTTAAGCCTGACCGCTCCACCGCCACCGCCGGTTCGACTGTGACCATCAAGGTCGCGGACGGCGTCACTGCGGACGACATCAAGGTCGTGGACAAAAACGGCAAGCTGGTCGAGATCAAGAAGATCGACGACAACACCTACACGTTCGTCATGCCTGCGAGTGACGTCAATGTCAGCGGCACGGTCGAGGATCTGCGGCTCAACGACACCGACCACTTCGCGTACATCACGGGCTATCCCGACGGCACGTTCAAACCGAACGGCAACCTCACCCGCGCCGAGGCCGCGACGATCTTCTATCGTCTCCTCCTCGATCAGACGATGACGAAGAACGTCCAGTTCTCCGACGTCCCGGCGGGCAAGTGGTATGAGACTGCGGTCAAGACGCTGGCGTCCAAGGGCGTCATCACCGGCTACACCGACGGCACGTTCAAGCCGACGAAGTCCGTCACCCGCGCGGAATTCTGCGCGATGGCCTCCCGCTTCTTCTCCCTGAAAGAGGGTAGCGTGAAGTTCACCGATGTCCCGACCACGTTCTGGGGCTATAAGTACATCGCCTCCGTCGTCGCCAGAGGCTATCTGGACGATGTCGAGGGTGCGTATGAGCCGAACGGCGCGATCACCCGTGCCGAGGTCGTCAGCATCGTCAACCGCATGCTCTCCCGCAGCGCGGACAGCGCATATCTCGCGAAGGGCGACGAGGGCCTCAAGACCTTCACCGATGTCACGGAGACAGATGCGTGCTATCTCAACGTGATGGAGGCCGCGAACGGCCACGATTACACCAAGTCCGGCAAGACCGAGACGTGGAAGAATCTGAAGTAAATTCACAAAAAACGGCTGCACCGTCGGTGCAGCCGTTTTTTTGCGCGCGTCGGCGCGTGGCTTGTAATTCTCTAATTTCTATGATATAATGACCAAGAATCTGTAAAACCGAGGAATTTACCATGAGAATGAGACGAAGAAACAATCTCGAGCCGCGCATGAACGCCTGTGAATCCGTCTGGATCCACGAGCCGGAGGCGCTGCGCGGCAACTGGCGGAGTCTGATGCCGGGCTGCCGCGAGCTGCGCGTCGAGGTCGGCTGCGGCAAGGGCAAATTCACCGTCGAGACGGCTGCGGCGGAGCCGGACGTGCTGCTCATCGCGATCGAGCGCGTGCCGGATGCGCTGGTGCTTGCGATGGAGTCCGCGATCCGCATGGGCCTGAAAAACGTCTTTTTCGTCTCGCTCGACGCCGCGAACATCGACGCGTTCTTCGCCGACGATGAGATCGACCTGCTCTATATCAACTTCTGCGATCCGTGGCCCCGCAAAAAGAACGCAAAGCGGCGGCTGACGTACCACACGTTCCTCGAAAAATATAAAAAGGTGCTGAAGCTCGGCGGCCAGATCCACTTCAAGACCGACAACGCCAAGCTCTTCGACTGGTCGCTGCCCGAGATGGAGAGCTGCTTCCTCGAACTGCATAACGTCACGCACGATCTGCACGCCAACGGCCCTGTTGGGATCATGACAGGCTATGAGGAGAAGTTCTACGGCCTCGGCACGCCGATCAACCGGGTGGAGGCCGTGGTCGTGACGAAGCAGCCGCGCCCTGAGGATCTGAAGGACGAGGCCGAAGACAGCACAGAAGCCGGGGAGGACGCAGAATGAGCAGTATCGGCGTCATCGGCGGCGCAGACGGGCCGACGAGGGTGTTTGTCTCCAGGCTGGTCTGGCCGTGGGCGGTCTTCGGCGCGGCGGCGGTGGCGCTGGTCGTATTCCTGATCGTCCGGAAAAAGAAATGAATCGCGCAGTCCACCTCTGCGGCCGGTGCAGAGCCATGGAGGCGGTCATTTCGGAAGTGGATGAAAATTCTGCGAAGTGACGAAAATTGCAGGTCAGATTCTTGCAAAATTACTAAAAAATATTTCAAATCCCTCTTGACAGCAAGAGGGATTTATTGTAATATATAAAGGCGCGCGTAGGGAGCGGAAACAACGTGACCGTGCGTGTCAATGCGATGATGCAGGAGATTGCGTCTTGGACGGTAACTTCTGCGGAGTATGTCCGGTCATCGGGCGGCTGAGGATCACGATACGGCGTATATCGCCGCAGTGAACGGGCCGACAACGTCGGCCTTTTTTCATGGTGCGGAGTGATACGCACGGCATAGCGTATACAAGATCTTCGACCGTACTCAGGGCATCAATACCACTGAATACGTTTCATCAAGGAGGAAACACACATGGCAAACCAGGAAATGATCAGAATCCGTCTGAAGGCGTATGATCATCAGCTCATCGACGCGAGCGCAGAGAAGATCGTCGAGACTGCCAAGCGCAACGGCGCTGCCGTCTCCGGCCCGATCCCGCTGCCCACGAAGAAAGAAGTCGTCACCATCCTTCGCGCTGTTCATAAGTACAAGGATTCCCGTGAGCAGTTCGAGCGCAGAACCCACAAGAGACTGATCGATATTCTCAACC
>ERZ773260.3494-NODE-3494-length-14898-cov-6.016102_pt1 | contig 14898 bp, 11 predicted proteins | sample MGYA00511387_ERZ773260 | MGnify/ENA primary metagenome ERZ773260 (study PRJEB29015, sample SAMEA2737745) | human gut metagenome | biome: human gut; feature: human-associated habitat; material: faeces | place: China | collected 2012 ... | reverse complement strand
TCATACCAGAAAAAGGGGATTTGTTCACAATTTATTTACTCATGCGTTTGTCCTGAGGGCAGGCCGGCAGACAAATGCTGCGTTACGATTTCAGAAGCCGCCACAGAGTCGTCCGGCTGATGCCCAGACGTTTCGCCGCAGCCGTCTGATTTCCTTTGGTCTCCTCCAGAACCGCGTGGATAATATCCTGGTTGATTTCATCCAGCGGGCGTTTCAGATCGAGAATCACAGAGGAGCTGTGGGAAACGCCGCTTTCTCCTTCAATCCCGGAGGGAGAAGCGCCGGGGCCTACGCGCCGGAAGGTGGTTTTTTTCTCCATTTCCAGCAGGCCGGACAAGGTTTCCTCCGTGATATAGGAGGAGGTGGTGATCACGGTCAGCTCGCTTAAAATCCGTTTAAACTGCGTATAATTTTCCGGCCAGTCGAAGGACTTTAAAAGCTCCATAGCGCCGGGCGTCAGCCCCAGGATTTCCTTGGCCAGAGAGACGTTCAGATTGCTCAGATAGAGGTTGGCCAGGGTGGGAATGTCCTCCGTCCGTTCCCGGAGCGGCTTTAAGCGGATGGTCAGGCAGGTGAGAAGATTCACAAATTCCATGCAGGTTTTGGGAATTTCTCCGCTGCGGCTGCACACGCAGGAGAAAATCAGGCGGTTTCGATGGCACAGATTCATGTCCACGATAATGGACAGGAGCTTTCTGGCCCGTTCCTCGTCCAGAACGTGGAGGTTTTTCAGGTAGATTGTGTTGTTATTATCATTAAACGGCGAATTGTAGTGGTTGGTGAGAAAATTCCAGCTTTTATCATTCATCAGGGCAAAATTGACGGTGATAAAGGGGTTGTTCCGCAGAGGACTTTCATTGTAGACTGCGGCGGCAGCCTGCTCTTTTCCCGTGCCCTCCTCCCCGAAAATCATAATGGGATGCTGGGTCTGGGCCATCTGGACAATGGTGTTTCTCAGCGGCCCGATGGCCCCTGTGACGCTGAAAAAGCTGTTGAAAAAGCTGTTTTCCACGTCGATGCGGTTCAGGTACTGAACCCCGTATTTGCTGGTGGCGAAGGGAACCTTGCTGTCCGTAAACTGGAACACAGGATAATTGTCCCCGCAGAAGGAAACAAGGCGGCTGGTAATAGAATACAGAGTTCCGTCAATGTTTTTAAAGCTTTTATGAGGCGTTTCGGAGGCGGAGGGCAGATCCTTTTTCAGCGCCTGAATCACAGGATTTTCTTCGTTTTCAGGGAGAGAGGAGTAAAAAATCTGCCCCTGGCTGTCAAAGATAACGGTGGACTGGCTGCTGGTGCGGATGACCTCGCGGAGAAACCGGTTTTCTTCCCGCACATTGGCGTAGCTGGAGCACAGCTTCACCGCCTGATCGAAGGCGCTGCTGATACTCTCATTGCCGGACGTGATCAGAATCGCGTTCAGGCCCAGGCGCTTCGCAGTGGTGCTGGCAATCATATCGCACAGGATCATGCGGTAGCCCCTCTTTTTCAGCATCTGAAGCGTTTCCTCCACCTGTCTGGAATTGTGGATCGTAAAGGTCTCCACCTTATACTGGAGCAGATCGCAGAGCAGTTTGGCGCTGCTGATAATGCCTGGAAAGCCTACGATGGCATAGCGGGAGGCAAAATTTTCCGCCATTTTGATGGCACGGAGAATATCGTAGACAGACAGGGGAATCTCCACCACAGGAATGGGGGTGATTTGTCCGATCAGCTCCGCAGTACCGCCGCGGGAAATGATAATATCGTAATTGTCGTGAAAGCTTCGCTTCGCAATTTCCGCGCCCTCCTGCAGGTCGCCCACATAGACGGTCAGATCAATGTCGTTCCGGGCCTCGGCCGCCTTCAGCATAATCGAACGCATCCCCTCGTAGGGTGCGATCCCCAGAATCCGTACTTTTTTATCGCTCATGTCTCATTCCTCCCCGATTGGCGCTGTCAGCGTTTGTTATATTTGTTTCAATGTGAAACAAGTTCATTATAACACGTTTAAAAAAGGAAGGAAAGACGTTTTAAAATGAAAAAACAGAAAGAATAAGTTTACATAAATTTACTGAAACATCTAAGAATGTGACTGGACGAGGACGGATTTTTACGATATGATTAAAAAAACAGAGGAAAAAAGGGGGGATTTTGCGGTGCAGAGCAGAAAGAATATCTTATCTGTCTATATGCTGGGCCGGTTTTCTGTGGAGTATGGAGGGCAGATCCTGTCGCTTGGAAGAAACAGCTCCTCGAAGCTGATTCAGCTGCTTCAGATTGTGTGGCTGGCCGGGGAAAAGGGCGTGACCAAGGACGATCTGGCGGGAATGCTTTACGACCGCGATTCGCTTTCCAGTCTGAGCAACAGCCTCAATAACCTGGTTTACCGCCTGCGGAAAATTCTGGCGGAGAACGGCTTTCCAAAATCCCTCTATGTGATTAATCAGGACGGTGTTTATTTCTGGGACAGAAAAATTCCAGTCTGGGTGGACGCCAGAGAATTTGAACGTCTGGTGGAACTGGGAGACAGAAAACGGCAGCGGGAGAAGGAGACCTTTCAATATTATAAGAAGGCGGAGGAGCTTTACCAGGGCGAGCTCCTGAGCGCAATTTCCACGGAAAACTGGGTCATCGTGGAGAGCCTGCGCTTTAAGCGGATGTATGAGAAGGCGGTTTCATGGCTGGGCGACTATATGAAGCGGCAGAAGGATTACCCCGGCATGTACCAGCTGTACCACCAGGCGGCCCAGGTGTACCCCTTCGACAACTGGCAGGTGGGGCAGATGGAGAGCATGGCCTACATGGGAAGATACAAGGAGGCGTTTCTTCTCTATGACAATACGGCCAAGCGGTATTCGGAGGAGATGGGGCTTCCTCCCTCCGAAAAAATGCTGGAGTGCTATAAAACCATGAGCCGCCAGTTTGTCAGCCGTCCGGACGTGCTGAAGAACATCAGGGCGGAGTTAAGGGAGCAGGAGGACGAGAAGATTAACGCCTACTACTGTTCTCTGCCCAGCTTTATCGACATTTACCGTCTGGCAGCGCGGCGCAGCGAGAGAAACGGACAGCCCTTCTGCCTGATGCTGTGTACGATTACAGATTATGAGGGGAAGGTAATCCAGAATCAGGAGAAGCTAAAAGCCCGCTCAGAGATTCTGAGAAAGACCATTGGCCGGGCGCTCAGGCGGAGCGACGTTTACGCCAAGTACAGCGCGTCCCAGTACCTGGTTCTGCTTACGGGAGTGGGGGAAGAGAATTGTATGGTGGTGGGGAAGAGAATCAGCCGGAATTTCCGGGAACTCTCGGGAAAACAGGCGGAGGTAGCCATTTCGACCGACGTTACATACGTGGGGGGGAGTATGGGCTCAATTTTGGATTTTTAAATGTGCATAAGAAAAATAGGTTCAGCCTATCCTGTCGAAAGACGGGGTAGGCGTTTTTTTACGCAATTTTACAGAATCCGGGGAAAACAGCCAGCCGATAAGCCTGAAAGTCCGGCGGAAGACCTGGCTCTGGCGCTAAAAAACAGAAAAAATAAAAATGGGACTTTTTGTGATTGGTTTTATGATTGGCAATCGAATAAAATGAAGGGGAATTCAGAAAAAGTTAAGAAATCTGACAAAAAAAAGACAAAAAGAAATCCGTAAAAGAGACGAATTTGCGATAGAAAAAGAGGAGGTTGAGTTGGAGTGATGGAAGGAAAAGCGGGGGTAAGTATGGAGTCCAGAAAGAAAATGTCGCGCGCTAAAAGCAACAGCCCCATGAAGAGAACCGTGAGACGCGCAGTTGCGTGGCTTCTTGTTTTCTGTATGTGCATGGCAAACATGAATTCAGCCGTGTATGCAGCAGAGATTGCCACATCTAGCGACGCGCTGATGGCAGCGACTCCAAGCGATGCGACAGCGACAGACAGCAATGCGGCAGAGATTCTGATGCCGGAAGAGACTGTGAGCGGCGAGGAGCTGAAGGAAGAAGCAATCCGGGCCATCTCGGCGGGCCATGAATTTGATTTTGATTCAGAAATCCGTGTGGTGAAGGACGCTGAGGGCAAAAACGAGAGCTACAGCGAGCTGTTCAAGGGCTACAGAAGCTTCACGCTTTTTGCTGACAATGGAAACGGAGGACGTCTGACAGGCGGCAATGACAACGCCTACGGTTACATCGTAGTCCGCGTAGATAAGGATGCCTACGAGGCGTTTGAGAAGGAAGAGGGAACAGCCAGAGCGACTGGTTCTGATGCGACTGACAGCAGCGCCGCAGAGCGGGTATGGAGCCTGACAGGAGACGAGGAGTTAATTTTCCTTTATGTCAATGCAGACAACGGAACAGTAACCTTCTCATTAAACATTGAAAATCTGGAGGCAGACGACATTGTCGTTCCAAGCCGTACAGAGCTTTACGAAGACACAGAGGAAGAGGCTGAGGAGACAAGCCCGGCAGAGAAACCGGCTGAGGATGCCAACGAGGCAGGAGGATCCGGTTCCGGCGGCGGCTCAGGAAGCGGTTCCGGAAGCAGCGGCGACGTTCAGGACGATCCGACCGATGAGGGAGCCTCTGATGACAGCCAGGCAGAAGACGGACAGACAGACGACAGCCAGAACGAGAACGACAGCGAAAACGATACAGATGCAGAGAAGCCAGAGGAGAAGCCGGAGGACGGCCAGACAGGCGGCGGATCTGAAAACGGACAGGAGAATAACGACTCCTCAAATACAGATAAAGAGGACGGAAATACAGATTCCGGAAATGACGGAAACAGCGGAAGCGGATCCGAAAACGCAGGAGACAGCGGAAATGCCGATTCCAACGGTGGAAACTCCGGTTCTGGAAGCAGATCTGACAGCGGTAAGGATGAGGGCGGCTCCTCCAATCAGGGAAGCAGCTCCGACAAGGGCGGATCCGATTCCGACAGCGCGAAGCTTTCCAAATCCAGCCTCAGTCTTCCTACCGTAATGGGTCCTAACCCGAACGCAGAGTTCGAGGAGGACGAGTTCGGCGACATGAGCTTCGACGAATGGCAGGAAATGATGGAGGAAGAAGAGGAAGAGGCAGAAGAAGACGAGGAAGACTACACAGAGGAAGTGTCCGTCGCTTACGACAGCGAGGACGAGGGAATCTCCTACCTCAATATGACTATGCTTCCGGCAGTAGGAGCAACCGTAAAGAAGGCACAGCCGAAGAGAGCGTTCAAGCTGTTTAAGAGCAGCAGAAGCGGTGAGGCGGAAGCTGTTGTGATGGCGGGAGTAGTTCCGTTAAGCGGCATAATTCCAGCAGAAGGAACCTACTATAAGCAGATTGAACAGAATGACGATGGAAGCTACCGCCTGCATCTGGGTGTAACAGGAGGCGAACAGCAGGGGCTGGATATCGTACTGGCGATTGATTTATCCAACAGTATGGATGACGAGATTGGCTACAGTAAGACTACCAGACTGGAAGCGTTAAAGGATACTCTTGGATACAAGGAAGGGAGAAAAGAGAAAAATGGTTTCATCGACAATTTATTTACCCAATCTCCAAACAGCCGTTTTTCAGTGGTAACTTACGATACTGACAGCAGCAGAAAACTGGGATGGACAGGACTGGAAAGCGATGGTTTCGGAAAGAAAACAATTAAGGAGACCATTGGGAACCTTTCTGCAGATGGAGGTACAAACTATGAGGCTGGTTTATACAAAACAATAGAGACTCTTAAAGAGAGAGGGAACAGCAATAATATTCCAGTCGTTATTTTCCTCAGCGATGGAAAGCCAACATACTATTATGCTCCAGTAAATGAATTTAATGAAGCCAGAGAAGAATCTGGAAAAGGAAGTAAAATAAACGAGAATACAGGCGATGGCACTATCTTTGCAGCCGGTAAGTTCCATGATGAAATGGAAAAAATGAACGGAAGCGTTTATACAGTAGGATTCGGAATTCCAGGATTAAGTGATGAGTATAGACATTATCAGCCGGAGCAGTATCTGTATGCGATTTCTCAGGGGCTTACATGGGACAAGGACAAGGACTGGGAAAATAAGCTGATTGCTCCTGAAAATAACGACGGAACAACACTGGAGACAGACGGAGCAGATGCACAAGGCTTAAAGGATGCGTTTGCAGATATCCTTTCCAATCTGAAGATGGAAAATGTTACAATTTCCGATCAGTTAAGTGAATTTGTGACATTTAAAGGGAACACAGCAGGCGCTTCTAATGTAAAAGTTCAGACATTTACAAAGAATGAGTATACAGGAGAGCTTGTCCTTAAAGAAACTCTTCAGGAAGGAAGAGACTATGAAAAATTAGACTTTGATCCAGAAAACAGAAGAATTAATCTGATTTTTGGTGAAAATAAGAAACTGGAGAGCGGTGTGATTTATGAATTATCCTTTGACATTCAGGTAAAGGATGGAGTCGAAATTCAGCCGGAAGATAAGGTTATAGGAGAACCAAATACAGATTACGGCAAAGGCCAGATCAGTTCCGGAAAGCCTGGAGTCGGAACAAACACAGAAGGATATTTCACCTTTGGTGAAGATGGAACAACAAAGGTATATTATCCGCATCCGATTATTCCGGCATCCGCTGTTTATACGCCAGAACACCAGAAGTACATCAGGGACAACGGAGACGGTACTTATGATTTGACTTTGAACGTGACCAGTACAAAGGAGAGCAGCGAGGACACTCATACAGAGTCCGTACCAGCAGACGTTATGTTCTTGGTAGATAAGTCAAGAAGTATGGTACACAGACTTTATTCTGATAGTGAGGGAGAATATAAAGGAAGTCGTGCGGAAGTTGTAAATAATGCATTGTCAGCAGCAATCAATACACTCGGAGGTTATAAAGATATTCAACTGGGCGGCTATAAATGGAGCGATAATCCGTCAAAATTTTTGGGATGGTATGAAAGTACCGAACAAGCAAATGCAAAATTACTTTTAGACTGGGGAGAAGATAAGTGGGTTGACGGACCTTTAGGAATCTTAGGATATTGGAAGTATGCCCAGGGCGGAGATATAGAGAGTGGAGGTACATGTCCATCAAGTGCTTTAAAGGCAGCTATTTCTAAACTTAAAGAAGATGACAGGGAAAATGTTAAAAAATACATTATATTCCTTACAGATGGAGAACCAAGCTATAACTATGAATACGAAAATAGCTATAATGCCGTTGCAGATTTACAGAATTTAATACCAGGAACTAAGCTTTATGCAGTTGGAATGACAAATAATACGGATAATACTTTTATGGAAACTGTAGTAAGAAAAGCTAATGGTTTAGGAAAGTATGACAGTACAGACGGCTTGTATATTAATGGTTCCAATGAAGAGAAAGTAAATGCAGCGTTAAAGCAGATTGCCGATGAAATTGTCAATGAGGTAACCAACAGTACACCAGGTGTAACGAATGTAACTATCACAGATACATTAAGCAAATATGCAGAGTTTGCCTTTGATACAAATAATTTAGACAATGTGAAAGTAACTAGAAAAACTGCAGACGGAACAGAGACAGAACTTCAAAAAGATGAGTACACAGTCAACATAAGTGAAAAAACGATAACACTGTCTCTTACAAACGTAAATGATGCATCTGGAAAGACAAATGAGCTTGAGAAGAATGTTACATACAGCATTACTTTCCAGGTAAAGCCAACAGAAGAGGCAAAGCAGGATTACCAGACAGATAACGGATATTATAGAGATCCAAATGGAAATCTGCAGCAAGAAGTATTTACAGGTGCTGAGGGTACAGACGCTCCAGGCAATACAACAAGTTCCGGACAGCCAGGTTTCCCATCGAATGAGAAGGCAGTGCTTTCCTGGCAGTATGATGGAGCGGCCGGAAAAACAGAGTACGACCATCCGGTTCTCCAGGTACCGCAGACAGGACAGTTCGTAGTTCAGAAGCTGGTTGAAATTGATGATAATGAAACGCCTCTCGCAGATGCGAAGTTCATTATTAATCTGGACAAGGCTGATGAGAGCGGAAATTATACGGAGTTCTCCTCTGTAGCCCTGAAAGCAGACGGAACTTCCTCCCCGGCGGTAAAGACAGAGGGAGAGGCTCAGTTTAAGATTTCAGAGGCAGTTCCGATGGAATACAGCCTTACAGGAATCGAGGTATTCCAGAAGGCGGCTTCCGGCGAACTGAGTAATGTAACAAACACAAGATTACAGAATGATATTCTTACCGTACAGCCGGGCGACGATCTGATTGTAAAGGTAACGAACAACCTGGCGCATGAAGGTTACTTCCACAGCACAGACCAGGTAACGAACTGGACTAATGGAAATCCTGAAACGCCGTTTACCAGCGATAAGTCAGCGGCCAGAGAGGCGGCAGAGTCTCAGCCCAAGGCAGATGCAGGTAAGAAAAATAAAAAGGTAACAGAGATGGAAGAGGAGGAGGGTGATCCACTTGTATAAAAGCAGAAAGAAAAAAAATATGATCAAGCTGTCCGGAATCGCCCTTCTGGCAGCGCTCACGGTTGGCATTGGCAGCACAAGCGCGGTCATCAGACATCAGATAGACCTGAAAAACGAGATTTCTGCTGATACGGTAGTAGTAGAGGTAGAGGAAGACCTGGCAGACGATAATCAAAGCGATTGGACAAAGCCGAAAAAGGTAAGTTTTAAGAATTCAGGTTCAGCAGACGTATTTCTCAGAGTAGCTTATTCTGAATCATGGAGTACTGCAGGAGGAGCAGATGGAGAGAAAGAACTTCTCTCCAATAAAATGCCAGGAAGTGATAGCGACGTAGCTTCTAAAGTGGTTTCCGGTGAGAACTGGGAACTTAGAGAAGACGGCTGGTATTACTATAAGAAGGTTCTTCCAGCTGGAAGTACGACAGAGAGTTTCATGGAACAGGTTGATTTTTCCAATATTGACAGCTTAGAAGAATCTTTGAAGAATACGTACAAAAATGCTGAGTATGAAATCCATTTTCAGGCAGAGGCAGTTCAGGCCAGCGATGAGTGGAAGGTCAGCGAAGAGGCGGCAGCAGCGTTGTTTGACAAGGATATTTCAGCAGCAGTTAATGATGGAGCGACGATAATTGACAGAGACCAGAACGAAGACCAGTGGCCGTCCAATAAAGACACAGCAAAGATCATCTGGTCTGTCGGAACAGCCGGAGGGGGGAACTGATTATGAAATTATATAAACGATTAGCGGTTATCCTGGCCGGTTCCGTCATGGCAGTCGGATTCAGCTCCACATGGGCTTACTACTCAGATACTCAGTCGATTGTGAACCCGTTTGATACGGCTGGCAGTTCCATTGACATGGTAGAAGACTTTAACCCGGCAGATACTATTCTGCCGGGGGAGACGGTAGATAAAAAACCATATTTCGTGAATACAGGAGATATGGATTTAGTTCTCCGGCTTCAGATGGAGACCTGGTGGGCGGATAAAGAGACAGGAGGCAGACTGGAGAATCTCAGCACAGAGATGGTTCAGCTGAATTACCCACAGGATTTCAGTGAAAACTGGGTTGAGATTCCAGCGAGAAGCGGAACCTACTATTACACTCATATCCTGAATGGACAGGGGAAGGAAGGCAGCGAAACTTCTTACTTTCTGGAAAGCCTGACTTTGAATCCTGAGGTGTCCAACGATGATCACGCAGCTGATTACAGCAAAGGCAAATTTATCGTAGATTTTAATGCAGAAGCAGTTCCGGCAGATGAAGCTTCCCTGGCAGTTTCCGGATGGGGACTGACACAGTCCACAGAGGAAACGAATCAGCTGGAGTGGAAGAACCTGCTTCCAATATCTTAGAAAAAGCCATAGAAAGCCGCTTCGCCGGAAGGTGGGGCGGAGGACAGGAGGAGACAGAAAATGAAAAAGAAACATATCGCTGCTCTTGCAGGAATTGCAGCAGTGTTTGCAGTCGGCGGCTCCCTGGCATATTTCAATCAAGATTTGGAAGCAGTTAACGTCCTGAAGTCCGGTGATTTTGACACAGAGATTGTGGAGGAGTTCCGGCCGGAGGATGGAAAAGACTGGAAGCCGGGAACTACGGTGAATAAAGACTTTGCGGTTAAGAACTCAGGCGATGTGCCGATGGTGGTACGGGTCAGCTTTCAGGAAACCTGGGAAAAGGATGACGGAGCTTACGTTACCATTGACACAACTGAAAAAGAGGAAGGCCACGGCGAAGCAGACAATAAATTTGAAAGTGTCTGGCAGGAGGAGCCGACAGACGGACTTACAGACAAAGATGATTCTGTAGTAGAAAAAACGCTTAACCTTGGAAAGGAATGGGTCTACAGCGACGGCTATTATTACTACACGAAAACTCTTCCGGCAGGAGCAACTACCGAATATCTGTTAGATGATGTGACGCTTTCAAAGGATGCAGATTTAGGAAAAATTACAGTGGTAAAGAAATACTCCACGAATCCGGATAAGACGGTTCCGGAAGAGGACTGGATTCCTTTCCCTGCAGACGAAGCGGGAAATCCTATTTCAGAATCAGAGCTTTCCAGGCAGTTAAAGGAAGAGGGAAAAACACTTTACCATATGCGTTCTGATATTGTAACAGATGAAAATCTTACCGGTTATTCGGACGCAGCTTACAATTTAACAATCAAGGCCCATACAGTCCAGGCCACAGAAGACGCAGTAAAAGCTGTATTTGGCGAGGAAGCATTACAGCATGCGTCAGATGAAAATTGGGACTGGGAACTTCAGAAATAAGCACACTGGCCAGCAATCTTACTGGTTGAGATAAAGCAATCTATGAGGAGGAAAAAGTAATGAAGATGAATAAGAAGGCAGCAGCACTTGGCGGTTTAGCAGCAGTAGCAGTAGTAGGCGGAACATGGGCATATTTTAATCAGACAGCAGCAATTACCAACCCATTCAGCACAGGAAGATATGGCGGTTCCATCGTAGAGAGCTTCAACCCGTCCGAGGGCGATAACTGGCAGCCAGGCGCTACAGTAGATAAGGAAGTAGTGGCTGAGAATACAGGAAATTCTCCGCTGCTTGTTCGTGTAAAGATGGCAGAGACATGGTCCAGAAATGACCAGAATATGATTGCAATTAACAGTGAAAAGCAGCCAGACTTTACAGCGGTAAAACAGGCCAATGCCGAAGATGGACTGGTAGAGGGTGATCAGACAGTCGTATGGAAAAATCTGGATGAAAATGACGCATGGACACAGGGAGAAGACGGTTACTGGTACTACAAAGGCCAGTTAGCTCCAGGAGCAACCACAGAGAGCCTGTTAGAGTCCGTAACATTAGATAAAGATACAGATATGGGACTGTATACAACAACCTATAAGTACTGTACAACAGACGGAAAGGACAGCAAACCAGACGATAAGACAGAGTGGCTGACAGCAAAAGACGGCGAAGAGGATGTAGATATGTTAGCAGCTGCAGAAGCAGCAAAGAAAGAAGGAAATTCCTTCCATGTTAAGAAAGAGACTGCTCTGGACGAGGCACATCCAGGATATGCAGACGCTGACTACGAGCTGGAGATCACCATTGACATGGTACAGCCGACAGAGGACGCAGTTGTCGATGCCTGGGGTGAGGAAGCGCTTACTTATTTAGTTTCTTTTTCAGAAGCAGAGTAGTAAACTTAAATACTGCAAATCGGGGACTTAACATATGAGGCTAATCAAAGGATTTGTAAATATTCTGATCTGGATTGTATACGCCTGCATTGCCTGCTATCTTCTGATAGCGGCGCCGATGCTGGCAGGATACCATCCGGTCGTGGTTCTCAGCGGAAGTATGGAGCCGACTTACCATGTAGGAAGCATTATCTATTACAAAGAAGCAGATTTTGCTGATATTAATGTAGGAGACGCTATTACCTTCCAGGCAGGCGAGGACGGCATGGTGACTCACCGCGTTGTGGAAAAGAGCGAGCTTTCCCAGAATTTTGTTACAAAGGGAGACGCCAACGAGACGGAGGATCCAAATCCGGTAGACTACGACGAGGTAATCGGAAAGGTATGGAAGGTAAGCATTCCATACGCAGGTTATTTTGTAAATTACAGTAAAAATATGGGCGTCATTGTTGTGATGGCAGCCATCATCATATTGGGAATCGCCTTGGATATGTTTTTCCCGGATAAGAAGAAAGAGGAAAAGACAGAGGCTTAGGCGTGGACAGAAAGGGAAGAGGAACAGGAAATGAAAAAGAAAGCGGCGTTAGGACTGGCAGGACTGGCAGCAGTAGCAGCTATTGGCGGAACATGGGCTTACTGGAACCAGAATTTATCTGTAAACAATGAGTTTAAGGCAGGAAACTTCGATTCTGATATTGTAGAGGAGTTTAAGCCGGAGACAGACTGGCTCCCAGGCGAGACGGTAGAGAAGGTTGTATCTGTAAAGAACTCCGGAAACGTGGATATGGCCGTAATGACTAAGATTACCCAGAAGTGGGACGGCGAGAAATTAACACTCCAGGCAGCTGATGGAACAGAGTACGCAGCAGAGGTTCAGTGGGGAGAGAATGTAGCGGCATTTGCAGCTCCTGGCGTTGCTGATATAGCAGCTCCTATGGGAATTGAGAAGACAGTAGATTCTTTTGCTGATGCAGATGACACATGGGTTCTGACAGATATCAAAGAGAACGAAGACGGTTCTCAGGATCTGTACTTTGTTTACAGCGGTATCGTAGCAGAAGCGGGAGAGACGTCAGCGCTTCTCACATCCGTAACAATGAATCCGTTAATTCAGTCCGGTATTACATCCAAGAAGTATGAGCCGAATGGAAGCGGCGGAGTTGATTTAGTAGAGGCGGACGCTAATTATCTTGACAGTTATGAGGACGCTCAGTACACCATGACTATCAATGCTAAGACAGTTCAGGCAACCTTTGATGCCATTAAGGACGTATTTGGAGCAGCTCTTGAGATGAGTGACAGCGACGAGGAAGTTGTAATCAATGATTTCTTAGCTGCAAACGGCATGGATAAGCCAGCAGCATTAGAGGCAGAATAAAAACGGTCTGGCTCTGCCGGGCAAGGGAAAAGCTGATCATCAGTTCAGCGCTTCCCCCGCCTGGCGGAAACAGGCAAGGACAGGAGATAGAACGATATGAGGAAAGGCAAACATGCAGTATTAGGTCTGGCGGCTCTGATTTCGGCGGCTGCCATCGGCGGGACATGGGCGAGCTGGACTCAGGAACTGAAGGCCGGAAATGAATTTATGACTGGCAGTTATAACACTTCTCTGGACGAAACCTTCGAGTCTCCGAAAAACTGGAAGCCAGGGGAAAAAACAGAGAAAGCAGTGCAGATCACGAATAAAGGCGCTGTGGACGCCATGGCAAAGGTTGTCATCAGTCAGAGCTGGGAGTCCTTTCCTCTGACGTTCCAGGCCCAGAACGGCGAAACAGAATATGCCGCGGTTCCTGAATTCAACAAAAACAACGTAGTGCTCTTAGCCTCCGGCGACGCCGACGGAAAGACGGAGGAAAACCGCTGGGGCCTTCAGGCAGTGACGCAGTACAGTCAGGCAGAGGGAAAATGGCTTCTCTTAAATGAGATTCCGGAGGGGGAGAAAGGAATTTTTACCCTCTACTATATGGGAATTGTGAAAGCAGGAACCAGCTCCCCGCAGTTTTTGGACGGCGTGACGATGAATCCCCGGATTACATCCGGCGTGGTAGATAAGGAATACGAGCCGGAGTATGACAGCGAAGGCAACCCGACAGGCGGTATTATTCAGATTGCAACCTCCAGCAGTTCCAATGGCACAGGCTATGAGAATGGAACCTACACCATGACCATTGATGCCACAACGGTTCAGGCTACCCAGGCGGCGGCAGAGGAGATTTTCAGCGCAGGAGCCGAGGACGGAGACGAAGCGCAGACCTTAGACTATCTGGTAAAGAACATCGCGGATGACGGCGTATTTGAAGCCGCAGAGGCGAAAACGCTGAAATTTGCAGAAACTGACGGAACTATGACCTACATTCCTTACCGGGACGGCGACGGCCAGGCAGAGGAAGGCAACTGGTTCATGAGCTTTACCAATATGGTTCCAGGCGGAATTTACCGGGATCGGTTAAACATTGAAAACGACAGCGACAAGACATGGAAGCTTTATATGAAGGCTCTTCCGAGAGAGCAGAGCGATCTTCAGGACGAACTTCTGGAGAAAATTTCCATGAAGGTGTGGTATACCAATGCCGACGGCGAGGAGAAGCTTCTCTACACCGGCAATGCGACAGGTTCCACGCTTCTGACACAGGGCGATACGGCTGGCGGCACAGAAGGCGAGAGAGCCGTATATCTGGGCGGCTATAAGGGCGGCCAGACAGGTTCTATCCAGGTAGAGCTTCAGCTGGATCCGACTCTTATATTAACCGAGGATCCGTCCATCACCCCAGAGCCGGGAGAGAGCAATCTGGTAAATAAATATGCAGGCGCTCTTTCGAAGATTGACTGGCAGTTTATGGTGACAGAGGTCAAGGACGATGGAGGAAACGGCGGCGGAAATGGAGGAGGAGGCCATAGCGGCGGAAGCGGCGGTGGCGGCGGCCCCACAGTTACGATTGGAGACAATGAGGTTCCGTTAGCTCCAGAGGCGCCTCTCACAGACGAGACTATCATCGAGGACGGCCCGGTACCGTTGGCAGTACTTCCAAAGACAGGAGACGAAACTCCAATTATTCCGGCAGTTGTCACACTCCTCGGCAGCGGAGTGATTCTCCTCTGGATGGGAGCTTCCCTTCGAATAAAAAAAGAAGAGCAGTAGGCTTTGAATGTCCTTTTCCATAAGAAGGGGAACATAAGAGTAGAAAAAGCAGTAATATAAATAGGAGCCGCAGTTCCACGAGGGAACTGCGGCTCCTTTCTTATGGGGTCAGCTTATTGCTGCGTTTCTGTTACAGAGACCGTTTCAAGTTTTGTGTAAACTGAAAAAACTGATATAAGATATGTCATTA
>ERZ773260.3474-NODE-3474-length-14958-cov-3.364692_pt1 | contig 14958 bp, 10 predicted proteins | sample MGYA00511387_ERZ773260 | MGnify/ENA primary metagenome ERZ773260 (study PRJEB29015, sample SAMEA2737745) | human gut metagenome | biome: human gut; feature: human-associated habitat; material: faeces | place: China | collected 2012 ... | reverse complement strand
CGCAAAGAGAGCACGTTGAGGCGGTAAAAGAGGTCCGCCCGGAACCGTTCCTCTGCCACAAGCTGGCGGAGATCCTGATGCGTGGCGCACAGGACGCGTACGTCGAGGGGGATCACCTGCGTCCCGCCCACGCGTACCAATTCCCGTTCCTGAAGCACGCGCAGCAGCCGCCCCTGAAGGGTAAGCGGCAAGTCTCCGATTTCATCGAGGAACAGGGTTCCGGTGTGGGCCAGCTCGAACATGCCCGCCTTGCCCTGCCGCCTCGCGCCGGTAAACGCGCCTTCCTCATAGCCGAAAAGTTCGCTTTCCAGCAGCCCTTCGGGGATGGCGGCACAGTTCACGGCCACGAACGGCTTGTCTTTGCGCAGGCTGGCGGCGTGGATGCTTTGGGCGAACAGTTCCTTGCCCGTGCCGGATTCCCCGCAGATGAGCAGGTTGGCGTCCGTGGAGGCGTAGAGTACGCCAAGCTCTTTGAGATGCCGCACGTGCGGGGAGCGGGTACGGATGTCCCCAAACGAGTAGCGCGTGGTAAAACCTTTTGATTTTAGTTTGTTGCGGAGCTTTGCCTCCGCTTTGTAGATGCGCCGGGCGTCGGATATGGAGCAGACCGTCCCCACGTTCTGCCCTTGGAAAAGGATGGGCACGCGGTTGATGACGAGGGTGGTGCCCCGGATGTCGTGGACGCGCCCATGTTCTGCCTTGTCGCCCGCCAGCGTGCCGGGAGAGAAGACGCCGGGCATAACGGTCCGGATGTGCTCTCCGAGGGCTTCTTTTTTCGCGCAGTTGAGGAGGGATTCCGCCGAGGGGGTGATGAGGTTCACTTTGCCCTGTGCGTCGTACACCACGATGCCTTCGTCGATGGCGTCGAGGATGGCTCCGAAGCGCGCGGTGCGCTGGCGTTCGGACCGGCGGGCGCGGGCGACGTTGACCGCCTCAAGGAGCGTCCGCTTGGCGGATATTTCGCCGTCGATGATCTCAAGCGTGGGGAACCCCGCTGCGGTGGCCCATTGGCATACGAGCGTCCCGCGTGCGACGAAGAGCTCCACGTCGGCGGGGTCCAGTTGGATGAGCCGGAGGTGCATCTCGTTTTTGGAGCCGTAAAGGTGTTCCTTGATTCTCATGCCAAGGGCTTTTTCCACGCTGGAGAGACCGGGCAGCGGGGTGGAGTACCGAAAGAACGAGACGTTGCGGACATGCCCCGCATAGGGCTGGAGCGCCTGCAGGAGATCCCATGCGGAGAAGTCGATGGGCACGACGGGTATGGAGGAATTCTGTTTGACGACGTCCACGGTGACGCCGCGGCTGAGGACGACGTCGCAGGTATCCGGGGAGAGGCGTTTCGCCGCTTCGATGGCCTCGTCGAAGGCCAGATCCATGAATTTGATGCGGCAGCGCAGATCTTTGGCGACCTGTCTGAAAATCCGGGCATCGAGGCCCTTGTAGGGCGCGATGAGGGTCATTTGAAATTCGTACTGCGGGAGCATCTCTTTTCCCCGTGCGTCCTGCCTCGTTCCCCGGCGCCGGGATGTGAGGGGTAGGAACGCTTTTTGCTTATGGACGGGTGGCATCCGGGCCTGAGCCCGGTTTACAACATTCAACACAAAGGAACCTGTTATGCGATTCAAGACACTGTTTGCAGTATGCGCGCTTTTCGGCAGCCTGTTTCAGTCGTCGCCCTCCCTGTCCGAAACCCTCCGTACGGCATGGCTTGGCGAGCACGAGGCGTTTTTGACATGGTACGCAAAGGAAAAAGGCTGGGACAAGGAAGCCGGATTGGACATCATCATGCTCCGGTTCGATTCCGGCAAGAGCCTCATCGAAAACGTCAGGGCCTACGATTGGGCCATCGCCGGTTGCGGGGCGGTTCCCGCCATGCAGGCCACCATGAGCGATCAGGTGGAAGTGATTGCCATCGCCAACGACGAATCTTCGGCCAACATGATCCTGACCCGCCCCGACAGCCCGATCCTTGCGGAAAAGGGATTCAATCCCGATTTCCCGAATGTCTTCGGGACGCCCGAATCCGTCAAGGGCAAGCTCATCCTGTGCCCCAAAAAAACGTCGGCCCGCTATCTGCTCGACAAATGGCTCGCCGCGCTCGGGCTTGAGGAGAAGGACGTCAAGATCGAGGAACTGGAACCGACACCCGCCCTCGGCGCGTTTAAGAACGGGTACGGCGATATCCTCGCCGTCTGGTCGCCGTTCACCCGCGAAGCCGAAACGCTCGGGTTCAAAGTTGCGGCGCATTCGCAGGATTGCGGTGCAACGCAGCCCGTGCTCCTTGTCGCGGATCGCGCGTTCACGGAAAAGAATCCGGACGCCGTGCGTGCGTTTTTGAAAGTCTACCTGCGGGTTGCGGATGAGATCAAGGCGCAGGGCCCGGAAATATTGGCTCCAGCCTATGTCCGCTTCGCGGAGGCGTGGATGGGCAAAAAGTTTTCCGAGGCCGACGCCATTGCCGAACTGCGGGAACATCCCGTCTTTTCGCTGGAGGAGCAGCTTGCCCTGTTCGGGGAAGATGGGGAAAGCCCGCTGAAGGCATGGCTGGCCGAGATTGCGGCCTTTTCCGAGAAGATGAATCCCGACACGGCGCATCGGCACGCCACGCCCGAAGCCGTCTCGGACCGCTTCCTCAAGGCGCTCAAGTAATCCTCCGAAGACATGGGAAGAAGGCTTTTGCGGCGTTTCCGCAGAGGGCTTTCGGATGCGGCGATTCCGTTTCACCCGGCTTTCCGGCGTTTTTACCCGGAACCGGGTGAAACGGCAACAGAAACGCAATGGGGACTGCCTCTTTCCCGCTACACCAGCGTGAAAACGCCTCCCACCTTGGTCCAGGGGCGGGAGGCGTTTTCATGTGTGGGGCTCAATGGAAAAACTTTTCCCGTATAGGGAGGATGCCCCCGTTTCCCCGTTCGGAAAGGGAAAGATGGAAGTTACCGTCAAGGTTGAACGAGTAGCCGGCCCGTTTCCCCATCCGGAGAGGGAAAGAGCCCGGAGGGGCATTCCGGGCTCGGCGGGTCTGGATGGAAGGGGTTACTTCCAGAGGGGCTTGCCGCAGGCCTTCAGGTAGGCGTTGATGGTTTCCTTGCCGCCTACGAAGTCGGCCATTTCAGGCCAGACCTTTTCCATCGCGGCCTTTTTCCACACGTCTTCGTCTTCCAGCTGCGAGACTTGGAGGCCGTTGTCGATGAGGTATTTCTTGGCCGCGTCAGCTTGCTCGATCTGGTACTTGAGCACTTTTTCCTGCGCGTATTTGCCCGCATCTATCAGCAGTTTCTGCATTTCGGGGGTCATCTTCTTGAAGACGCGCTCGCTGATGACCAGAGGCTGGAGCTGATAGGTGTAATGGACTTCGGTGAGGTATTTCTGGTTGGCTTCATTGAACTTATTGGCCTTGAAGCCGATGTAGCCGTAGCACTGCCCGTCCACGACGCCCTGCTGGAGGGCGGTGAAGGTTTCGGCCCAGGAGATGGGGGTCGGGCTGCCGCCGAAGGCCTTATAGGCGGCGATCAGCACGGCGCTCTGGGGCACGCGGAACTTCAGGCCCTGCATGTCGGCCATCTTGGTGATGGGGCGCTTGGAGTTGGAGATGTAGCGGAAGTCCGTATAGGTCCACGTAAGGATACGGAATCCTGATTTTGTGGCATAGCTGTTCAACAATTCCGCAGGAGCGCTGTTGGTGCCCGTTACCACTTCGTCGATGTTGGAGAACAGGTAGGGCAGGGTCAGCAGGCCGAGTTTTTTCTCGAAAGGCACGAGGTTGGCTATGCCGGCCATCGCCATGGGCAGCGTGCCTTTCTGCACGTTGCGGAGGCATTCGCTTTCGTCGCCGAGAGAGCCGCTGTAGAAGCACTGGATCTCGACGTCACCTTTCGTCTTTTCTTCGATGTATTCCTTAAAGGCATTGCCGACCACGCCCATTTCGGAATCTTCAGGATCACCAGCGGCGATTTTCAATGTCTGGCTCGGGGCAGCGGAGGCATAGCCGGTCGACAAGAGCAGGATCATAAGCAGCAGGGACAGGATCTTTGGGCATTTCATCGAGTTTCTCTTCCTTGATGTAAGGGGTTAGAGGCTTGCGACTCACCGTTGGATCATTTTCTTGATGTATCACCTCCCAAGAGAATCGCCGCAAATAATGGGCGACGGGTTGTTTGTGAACGAAAAAATGTTGGTTTTTTGACATATTCCATGTAATTTCAATAAGAAATAATATATATGAGTCAAAATTGATATTTTTATATAAATAAAAACAAAAAAATAGAGTATAGTTATATATAAAATATATGTAGTTATGATAACTACATATATTTTTATAGTATTTTAATGTAATTATGAATAGCAATGTGTAATTATATGATATAATGAAGTATTTTTGTTGCTATAGATATATCAGATTCGTATAAGATTGTCTACAAGCGACATGATAAAAAAATGGCAAGGACGTCATACGTCCCTGAAATAGTGCTCATACATACGGGGCAATCCGCATGTAGGGCATGAGCGTGTGTGGCCCCCGAAGAGGATGTTGATCCGCTGAAAAAGAGAAAGGCCGCGGTGTGATCCGGCAAAATCGAGCTGGATATATGGGGACGGAGGGAGGAAAAGGGGAGGGCTGGGCAGCACCGCGTGGGGGCTGGCGTTTTCAGGGAAAAAATGTTCGTATGCTGACGGTTGCGCGTACGCCCGGAGAGGCGCTCCGCAGCCCTACGAACAACGCTTTCCGGTGTCCCGCGAAGGCCGCCGCACACGCATCAGGAGGGCAGGATGCCGTCTTACGAAGAAGTCCGTTACCATTTCAACCATCATGATCCGTTTGCCCGGCATATGGGGATCGAGCTCCTCGAAGTCGGGCCTGAGCATGGCGTGGCGATCATGCCGCTGGACGAGCGCCACCGCAACGGCATGGGCCACGCGCACGGCGGGGCTATTTTTGCGCTGGTGGACATGACGTTCGCCACGGTTTCCAATGCCGCCGGGCTCTATTGCGTCAACGCCCAGACGAACATTTCCTACCTCGAGCCGGGGCGCATCGGCCCCCTGCGCGGCGAAGCCCGCAAGATCCGCTCAGGCCGGAATTTGGGGACCTATGACGTCCGCATCACCGATTCGGACGGGACGCTGGTCGCCATCGCCACCGTCACCGGGTTTATGACCAAATACCCCATTCAGCCGAAAGACGCGTAGCGCCACATAGGGTGCGCCGACACGAAGCAGCCCGTTCCCGAGCATGTGGGACGGGTTTTGTCGTGTCTGGCCATCAGAACTGAAAAAGGCGGGGATTCCCCGCCTTTTTCGGTTTGGCCGCCGTTGCGCGTTACTTGTGCTCTCCCATGCGGGGCTGGGCCTGATCCTGCCCGAGCTGGGAGTAGGCTTCGAGAAAATCCGCCGCGTTGACCGCTCCCGTGGCGAAGGACTTCATGGCTTCGTCGTGCAGCAGTTCCAGCACTTCGCGCTTGATGTCCACGTATTCGGGCATGGCCATCATGTCGAAGGTGCGCGGGCGGGGCAGGTTGACGTCCATGACCTTCTTGACCTGGCAAGGCTGATTCGTCAGCACGACCAGACGGTCGGCGAGGAAAATGCCTTCCTCCAGCTCGGAGGTGACGAACAGGTTGGTACCCCGGTGCTCCTCAAAAAGGCGCACGTAGTATTCCTGCATGAGGGCGCGGGTCATGGCGTCCAGACCGCGGAAGGGCTCGTCCATCATCATGACCTTCGGCTGGTTGATCATGGCGCGGACCAGTTCGGCGCGGCGCTGCATACCGCCCGAGAGCTGCGAGGGGTACTTGCTGCGGAAATCCTCGAGGCCGACCATTTCCAGCAGCTTCATGGTCGTGTTTTCGAGGTCCTTGCCGCTCAGCTCGCCACGCACGCGGGGGCCGTAGCTGACGTTTTCGAACACGGTCATCCACGGGAACAGCGCGGTCTCCTGAAACACGACCAGACGGTCGGGTCCGGGGCCGGAGACTTTTTCCCCGTCAATGAGGATGCTGCCCGCGTCGGGCGTCTCATAGCCCGCCAGCATGTTGATAAGCGCCGACTTGCCGCAGCCCGACGGCCCGATGAGGACGGTGAGCTTGCTTTTTTCCAGCGTGAAGGAGCAATCCTTGATGACTTCCTTGTGCAGGGGGCCGATGCCGTAGCCCTTGCAGAGGTTGGCGACCTGCATTTCGCCGTATCCCATACCGATGTCGCTCATGGTCGCCTCTCCTTAGAAGGTACGCAGCCACGGGGTCATGCGAGTGCCCGCGAAGCGGATAATGGCCGAACAAACATATCCGGCGATGCCGATGCTCATCATGCCGATGATGATGACCGGGAATTCGCCCGCAACGTAGGCGCTCCACGTCAGGTAGCCGAGGCCGGTGCGGCTGGCGATCATTTCGGCGGCGACCACGACGGCCCACGTCACGCCCATGCCGACGGTCATGCCGACGACGATGCTCGGAAGGCTGCCGGGAAGCAGGATGTGCCAGAACATGTCGGAACGCGAGGAACCGAGGGAGCGGGCGGCCCGCAGGTAGCGGGCGTCGATGCTGCGCACGCCGTCCACGATGTTGATCACGACGATGAAGAACGCCCCGAGGAAGGTCACGAAGACCATGCTCATTTCAGGGGTGGGCCAGAAGATGACCGCGACCGGAACCCACGCCAGCGGCGGAACCGGGCGCATGATTTCGAACACCGGATAGATGAGGCTGTGCGCCGTCTTGCTGGCCCCGAGGAGCAGGCCCAGCGGGATGCCGATGGCCTGCGCGAGGACGAAGCCGCCCACGATGCGCATCATACTGTCGCGCCACGAGATCCAGTAGAAGGCGTCGGTAAGCTGCTTGCCCATGGAGCCGATGACGGACGAGGGCGCGGGGACGTTGCCGATGATAGGCACGTGCAGGCGGGTGCAGATTTCCCAAACGACGGTGAACACGATGATGGATATGATGCCGCGCCGCGCGGTTGCGCTGCACAGGCTCTTTTTGATCGACGACATGGTGTCTCCTTCGGTTACATTTCCCGTTCGCCGGCCTTGAAGGCCTTGAGGGCTTCCTCATGGACGGCGGAGATGCATTCTTCCTTCAGCCGCGTGTAGGTCGGCGAGGACAGCACGCGGAAGTCGCGGGGGCGGGGGATGTCCACGTCGAGGATCTTTTTGATGGTCGCGGGTCGGGTGGTCATGATGTAGACCTTGCTCCCGAGGAAGATGGCCTCTTCAAGGTCGTGCGTGATGAAGAAGACGGTGGTCTTGCTCCTATCGTACACCTGAAGCAGGAACTGGTGCACCACGGTCTTGGTCAGGGCGTCCATGGCCCGGAACGGTTCGTCGAGCAGGAGCACGCGGGGGTTGTTCATCATGGCCCGGGCGATTTCCACGCGGCGGCGCATACCCGAGGAGATTTCGCTCGGGTAGTTGTTCTCGATGCCCATGAGGCCCATTTGGCCGAGCATCTCCATGGCCTTGTCCTCCGCCTCTTCCTTGCTCATGGCCTTCTGGACGATGGGCCCGAAGGTGACGTTCTCAAGCACGGTGAACCACGGGAACAGCGCGCCGTTCTGGAAGACCACGATGCGGTCGGAGCCGGGCTGCGCCTGCTTGTCGGCGGAGCAGAGCACTTCGCCGTCGAGGAGGATTTCCCCGCTGCTGATGCTGTGGAAGCCCGCGATGGCGTTGAGGAGGGTTGTTTTGCCGCATCCCGAAGGGCCGACGACCACGCAGAACTCGCCGGGGGCGATGTCCATGGTGCAGCGGTCCACGGCAAGGACCTTGGCGCCGTCGGGATCGTATATCTTGCTGACGTTGTTGATCTGGATGTGCCCGCGCGTGGGCGTTTCGTTGCCGCTCATCGTACTTCCTCCCTGACCTTCCACTGCATGAGGCGGTTGCCTATCATACGGATGAGCAAGCTGCTCAACGAGCCGATGACGCCGAGCGTGATCATGGCGATGATGATCACGGGGTATTGCACCAGCATGAACGAGTTCCAGATGAGGTAGCCGAGGCCGTATTCGCCCGCGAGCATTTCGCCCGCGACCAGCGAGAACCACGCGTACCCCATGCTGATCTGAAGGCCGGTGAAGATGAACGGCATGGCGCCCGGCAGGATGACCTTGAAGAATACGTCGCGGGGCCGTGCGCCGAGTGAGCGGGCCGCGCGGAAATAGGATTCGTCGATGGACTCCACGCCGAGCAGGGTGTTGAGCACCGTGGCGAAGTAGGAACCGAGGAACGTCAGGAACACGATGGACGCCTCACGTCCGGGCCACATCAGGATCGCCAGCGGGACCCATGCCAGCATGGGGATGGGGCGCAGGGTTTCGAGCAGCGGGAAGGAGTAGTCCTTGAACGTCTTGTTCCAGCCCATGAACAGGCCGGTGGGCACGCCGAGGAGCGTGGCGAGCATGAAGGCCTGGAATACGCGCCAGACGCTGATGCCGATGTGGGCGTAATAGTCGCTGGTATAGATGGAGATCCCGTAGATGGGGTCTTTGGAGACCCATTCCTGGAAGCTGGCCACGGGGCCGGGGAGCTTTTCAAAATAGGGCAGCTGGAAATATTCCGTCGTCAGGTACCAGAAGAGTACGAAGGCCACCAGACCGAGCGCGTTCAGGTACGGGGTCGGACTCTTCAGCCAGAGTTTCGTATTCGCCAGCGTCACTTCCCAAGCGCTTGGGCCTTTGGTCGTCTGGCGTTGCATGATGGCTTGGCTCATGGGGTTCCCCTCGGGGTTGGGGTGGGTTCAGCTTTGGGAAAAGCCCGTTTGAGGCGCAGGGGCTGAGACGCGGCCCTCAGGGGAGGGCCCGCCGCAAACGGTTTTCGTTGCGGTTCCGCTCCGGCGGGGAACGGAACCGCTGGGACCGGTTAGTTCTTGAAGGGGCAGTCGGCCGCCTTGGCACCCTTGATCACGCCGAGGGCGGCGTCGGGGCTGGCGGGAGCGTATCCGGCTTCCTTGAAGACTTCGCGGGCGAGCGTGTCGTCGACGGTGCCGTCGGGGAGCTTTTCCATGCTGATGATCTTGGACTTGAAGAGGAAGGGCGCGACTTCAACGATGTTGGCGTTTTCACGGTCGCCGAAATAGAAGTTCTTCCATTCGCGGACGGGGTCGAAACTGTCGGAGGGGACGAGGCCGTAGATGGAGTACCACAGCACGTTCTTCGGGATGCCGGTGGCGTACTTGGAAACCATATTGATGACGTTTTCCCAGTTGGCGGGATCGAGCATGTAGCGCTGTGCTTCGAGTTCGGCGCGCAGGTAGCCCTTGGCCACGTCGCGGTGGTTCTTCACAAAGTCGGCGCGCATGTTCAGGATGCCGAGGTCGGGGTTGTCGCAGGCGCTGCCGTCGGCCACGATGCGGGCGGTGCCTTCGCCTACGTCAGTGGCGATACGGGACAGGGTGGGCTCCCACAGGGAGGCGGCGTCGATCTTGCCGATGCGGAAGTTGGTGGCGATGACTTCGATGGACTGGTTCAGGTATTCGCCCGGCTTCACGTTATACTTTTCAAAGAAACGGCGGAGGTACTGGTCGGACGCGCTGCCCTTGGGGGCGGCGATGATCTTGCCGTCGAGCCAGCGGGCGACTTCTTCGTTGCTCTTGAATTCGGGGGCGTCCTTGCGGACCACGACGAGCGAGCAGCGGGTGCCCTTGGACATGCCGAGGGTGGCGACCATCTTGATTTCCGCCTGCTTCGGCTTGGAGCAGAGGATGGTGGCGGGCATGACGCTCATATAGCCGACCTGCGCCTTGTTCGCCAGCATGTTGTTGGCGACGACGGTGCCTTGCAGGGCGGGCTGAAATTCGATTTCCGTACCGGCGGGGGTATACTTCTTCCAGAGCCCCAGTTCGGCGTTGACGATGGCCTGATAGGAGATGGTGTCATAGGGCTGGAAGCCGACGACGAACTTTTCCGCAGCGGCGGGGGAGGCGAGCAGACCGAGGGAGAGCGCGAGCGTTCCGAGAAGAGACTTGATCTTCATGGCTGTTTCCTGTCGTAAAGCGTCACAGTGTGGATGCGGGGCATCCGGGACGTACCGCGTTCTTCCGCCAGGCGGCCAGCCTGAGGCGAAGGGACGAGCGCCGAGAGACGGAGGCTTTGCGGAAAAGCCCGTCAGGCGGAACGGTACATCCGGACCGGAATCGACATGGGAAAACAAGGCGCGTGGAGGGAAAGGCCCCCAAGAGGAGACGAAAGGCCGTTCCCGGTCCGCTAGGCGGACGCGGGGGGAGGCAGGGGAAAGGCGACGAGGCCGCGCCAAGAGGGGAGGAGGGCCGAGACGGCTTCACTGAGCCGGACAGGACGTTCCGGCTGAAGCATGGGGGAAAGTCCGCTCAGGGCAAAGGGCGGCTGAGAACCGCGGGTCTTCTTCTGAAACGATTTCTCGGCAGGCGCTGGGAGCTCGTCCGGCTGGCCTTTGAGCACAGCGGGCAGCCGGTTGTCCAGCAACTCGGCGGCGGGAGCCATTTCCGCATGGTGGGTGGGGCGTACGTTCAGTTCCCTTTCCGCTACCGCGAGCAACATCCCGCCCGCCGCGAACAGGAGCAACGCAGCGACCTGCACGAACACCGTGCGGAAAAGCGAGAGTCTTTCGGAAGCGTATCGCATACATCATTCCCTTGTTCAGAAGACGCCTGAACGGTTGGGCTGTATGGGGACTATGGACGCCTGTGCCTCAAAGGACTTTGTTCCTGTGAGAACAAGAGAGCACGTTTTTCGAGTGGGTGTCAATGGGCTTTGGCAGGCATATGCATAGGTTAGGAGCTTTAACGTACTCATTCTGAGAGGTATAAAAGCAATCGCGGCGCTTCACCATAAGGGGTATAAGGCATACGGATTATCAATCAAATCATATGAATAAAATGAGGTAACTTTTTGTATACATTCGACAAAAATTATTTACGAATTGGAAATTTTTTTTGATCTGCCGTGCCGGCTGTATGGGGATTGGAATTATCATTTTGTATTATACTGATATTTATAGTAAAACATTTTGTGAATAAAAAAGCGTGTGATCCCGCGAGCAGGTCCTGCCAGTTCTAATCCGTTTGGGTACGCGGAAATACAGCTTTCCGCACACCGCGAGGCGGCAAACATGGGTTGGGGGCCGCAAATGAAGGCGATTTGAAAAAAGAGAGCGGAGCACCGGAACGGGAAAGCCTTTCGTGTAGCCGAGGGAACGGGATTGGAACCCGCATATACGGGAGGCTAGTTGCATCACATATCCGCCAGCGCATGGCGGCGTACGGAACGCTGCCTGATTCATTATGGAACCTGCTGCATGTGAATGTGCTCTCATAGGGGAAGGCTCTTGGGCGGTTTCCCAAGAACAGCATGGAGAAACAGCCCTCCCTTGAGGCGGGAAGGCTGTCCGTTCATAGCGGAACACCCCGTCCGCGCTAAGCTTGTTCCTAGGTATCCGTTTGCTGCGGGTACAGCCACGTCTGGAGCATGGAACAGATCTGATCGATGTCCACAGGCTTGCCCAAATGCCCATTCATACCGGAACACAGGGAGCGCTCGACGTCTTCCGCAAAGACGCTGGCGGACAGTGCGAAAATGGGGATGCTGGCGGCGTCTTCACGGGGCAGCGCACGGATGGTCCGGGCCGCGTCAAGGCCATCCATGATCGGCATTTGTATATCCATGAGGATCGCGGCGTATTCCCCCGGAGCGGAACGCTCAAACAGGTCCACGGCCACCTTGCCGTTCTCGGCGTGGACGACCCTCAGGTTTATGTAGCCAAGCAGATTTTCAAGGACTTCAGCATTCAATCCGTCATCTTCGGCAAGGAGGAGCGTCTCTCCGCGGAAGAGGCAGCGCTCCTCCGCGTTTTCTCCGGCTGTATCGTGTTTTTCTGCCGTTTCGGTGCGCTCCAGAGGGATATCCACGGTGAAGCGCGTTCCCTTGCCTTGTTCGCTGTCCACAGCGATGGAGCCTCCCATCAAAGCAGTCAGGTTGCCGATAATGGCAAGCCCCAGCCCGCTCCCCGACCTTTTCCGCCGGGGGGCGGCATCTTGCTCGAAGGGGAGGAACATCCGTTTCTGGAAGGCATTGCTCATGCCGATCCCGTTGTCTGAGACGATGAAGCGCACAGCCTCCTGCCGCCCCGTACGCCGTAACGATTCGACGCGGAGGGTCACTTTCCCGTTTTCATCCACGAATTTAAGGGCGTTGGATAAAAGGTTCATCAGTATCTGCTTGAGCCGCATGGGATCGCCGACATACATCCGTCCGATGCGGGGATCGACGGACGTTTCGAAAACAATGCCCTTGGCTGTGGCGCTGCTGGAGGTGAACAGCGTCACATCGTCAATGATCCCAGCAAGATCAAATGGTTCTGAGGCCAATTGCATCTTGCCGCTTTCGATTTTGGAAACATCAAGGATGTCATTGACCAAGGAAAGCTGGAACTGGGAGGCGAGGGCTATTTTGTCTATGCATTCGTTGAGGCGTTCAGGATCGCCGGCGTTCTTTTTGGCGATTGCGGTCAGGCCTATGATGGCGCTCATGGGCGTGCGGATATCATGGGACATGCGTGACAAGAAAACGCTTTTGGCCCGATTGGCTTCCTCGGCCTGCTCTTTTTTGCGGTTGATTTGGAACGTGGCTCCGCCGATGCCGAGCACGCCGATAAACCCGATCAAGCCGAATGTCAGTCCAACCATACTGTTGCGTTGCTCAACCGAGGCAAGGATGGGAAAGGCGGAAATGGATACGCTGATGCCGCCGAGCACGTCCCCGATTTTGTTTCTCTGATGGCATTGCAGGCAGCTTTCCTCCGCCCGCAGCGGTGCCATATAACGGTAATACGCACCCCTCCGTCCCGGAACAAGCTGAAACCGCTCGGTCTTTCCCGCATCGAAGTCGAGCAGGGCACTCGTTTCCCATTGGTCGGGGCGGTTTTGCGGGCGTTTGGGGGACAAGCCGCAAATATGGAAGTTCATCGTCTTGGACTGGAAGCGTTCCGCGATTTGCCGGGTCATATAGGCTGGATTGAACCTGACAAGCCGCCGCCCGTCCGCGGTGAGGAGCGTGCGCTGATCTTCGGGAAGCCACGGGTTGGGCTGGCAATTGGGCTGTTCGGTGGCCCAGACGCCGCCCCGGTCGGCATTCCAGCCGCGTGTATTCACGATGCTGGAAAAGAGGGTCCTGGTCTGGATCTGCGCCAGCTCTGTGGCATTTTCATCTTCACGCTGCACGGTCCATTGAAAAAGCGCGAAGAGCAGAAGGCACCAGAGCAAGCTCAACAGGAGAGGAAGTCGCAGCACATGCCAGCGTAGAGCAATCATCTGTTTTTCCTAGCTGTGAAAGGCGGATGCCTTCTATTGTTTGAAAAATTTTTTTTATTGTATGTCCACCTTCCCATCAGATCAAGGCGGAATAAAGAATAGAGCGTTCTGTTTTTATTTAACATTTTATTGTAAATAACATGGAATACGATAAATGGCATGAATGGCATGTCGGACGGAACGGATATGATCGCTACGTATTGCCAAGGGCAAGAAACAGCACTTTGTAAGCGGTATTTTTGCCGCATCTCGTCTGAAACTCCCTATTTTTTGCGAAAAGAAAATCTTGATCCGCTTCCCGGCACGTTTCTCATTGCCGTCTATGCCGCTGGGCACTACTCTGCGTGTAACCCTCCGAATGGCATATCGTTTATTTCTACGAGGAGGGGCTGGACGACACCTTTTTTATCATTCCCTGCAAGGAGTCCCTTATGCCCGCAGCATCTTCCCGTTCGCCTCATCTGACGAAGGCGACGAAAGCGTTTGTCGACGCCATCACCGCTGAAAACAATCCGCCTCTGTATACCCTTCCGCCCCAGGCCGCCCGAAGGATTCTGGCGGACGCGCAGGCCAAACCGATCAAGAAACTCACGATGGACATGCATGACGAAGATTTGCCCGTAGGGCCCACGGGTAAGGTCCCAACCCGGTTCATCCGGCCCGAAGGGGCTGGCGGAAAGCTGCCGATCGTTTTTTACTTCCACGGCGGCGGCTGGATCCTGGGGGACAAGGATACGCATGATCGTCTGGTGCGCGAGCTTGCCAAAGGAGCCAAGGCCGCCGTGGTCTATCCGAACTACACGCCCTCGCCCGAGGCCCAATATCCCGTACCGCTCGAACAGGCTTATGCCGCCATGCTCTATATTATTGAACATGCCGACGCCTACGGTTTGGATCCGAGCCGGATCGCCGTGGCGGGGGACAGTGTGGGCGGCAACATGGCCACGGTGATGACGCTGCTCGCCAAAGAGCGGAAAGGGCCGGAGATTGCGTTCCAGCTTCTGCTGTACCCGGTGACGGATGCCAACTTCGATACGGAATCGTACCGTACCTTCGCCGAGGGCCCTTGGCTGACCCGCGAAGCCATGAAATGGTTCTGGGATGCCTATGCCCCGGACGCGCGCCGCCGCGGCGAGATCACCGCCTCCCCGTTGAGGGCCACGCCGGAACAGCTCGCCGGGCTTCCCCCGGCCATGATCATCACGGCGGAAAACGACGTGCTGCGCGATGAGGGCGAGGCCTACGCCCGCAAGCTGATCGAGGCCGGAGTGCATGTGGCCTGCGTGCGTTACAACAACACGCATCATGATTTTATGATGCTGAACGCCCTTGCGGAAACGACGCCGACACGCGCCGCCGTGGCGCAGGCCGCCGCCGCGCTCAAGAAAATGTTGCACTGATTCGAGTGACGGCTGTGCCCCCGGCCGGAGCCCATCGGCCGCCGGAATGAGGCGCCCGTAACGGAAATGTTGCGGGCGCCTTTCCCTGCGCGCCTTCCGTCTCTGGACAGGCCCTCCGTTCATAGCTATTTTAGGGGCGGTTACTGCTTCTTCTTTTCCGGGCGCTCTCGGACGGAAGAAAGGTCTGATGAGGAGCCGTTTTTATGGTTGAACAAGACGAACTTTTGGAAATGCTGGACAAACTGAAAGCAGCCAACTTCAATACGGTACTTTTCCAA
>ERZ773260.3445-NODE-3445-length-15060-cov-3.141353_pt1 | contig 15060 bp, 10 predicted proteins | sample MGYA00511387_ERZ773260 | MGnify/ENA primary metagenome ERZ773260 (study PRJEB29015, sample SAMEA2737745) | human gut metagenome | biome: human gut; feature: human-associated habitat; material: faeces | place: China | collected 2012 ... | reverse complement strand
CCTGATAAAAATTGGCAATTTGAACTTGAAGAATATATAAAGCAAGGCGAACCCGACAAAGCCGAAAAAAGCGAAGCGTGGCAAACTGCCATCGGTTTGCAGGCTGTTGACGGGCTGAATACTTCTGACTATTTGTTAGACACCGCCAAAGAGCATATCGAGGGCAAAATCACAATTGACGAGGCTCAAAAGCGGATTCACAGTTACTATGAGCAGCGTTCTGTACGCACCGAAACGGAAAACGAAACCAAAGAGGCGGATATTGTTTCGGCAAGAATTGCAAAGTTGTTAGGAGAAAAAGCGTTTCAATTTTCCCCTGCCGAGTGGCTTTCAATTCATCGAAGATTGTTCGAGGGCGTATTCGGTCACGCAGGACAAGTCAGGCAGTACAATATCACAAAGAAAGAGTGGGTACTGAACGGTGACACAGTCATCTATGCGGATTGGAACAGTATTAAGGAAACTTTGGATTACGATTTTTCCACAGAAAAGCAATTTTCTTATGAGGGTTTGTCGGTTGATGCGGCTGTAAAGCATTTGGCTAAATTTGCTTCCTATATATGGCAAATTCACCCGTTCAGCGAGGGAAACACACGTGCAACTGCCGTGTTTATGATTAAATATATAAAAACATTCGGCTTTAGCGTAAACAACGACGCGTTCGAAAAAAATTCGTGGTACTTTCGTAATGCTTTGGTTCGTGCTAATTATAACAACCTGCAAAAAGGCGTCCATTCCACGACGAAGTTTTTGGAAATGTTTTTCTCAAACCTTCTGCTCGGCACAAACTACGAATTAAAAAATCGCTATATGCATGTTGATTTTGTGGATGAAAACACTTTTCAAAGTGCCAAAAGCGAACCGCCAAAGTGCCAAATTGGCACTTTGAAGTGTGCTTTAGAGGAACTTGCCGTGTTGGATTTAATAAAAAAGAACCCATCTGTTAAGCAAACCGAACTTGCAGAACAAACAGGAAAGTCAGTCAGAAGCATAAAGCGCATTATAGACTCTCTAAAAGAAAAACAATATATCCGTAGAGTTGACGGCAAACGCTACGGTAAATGGGAAGTATTGATTTGATAAAGCTATATAAAAAAGCATTAACCATAATCATAGGAGTTACAAATGAGAAAAAGTATTTTTGATATAGCATCTGCATCAATTAATATATCAAACGAGGTGGATCGAATTGTTTCAATGTCGGTTGAAGAAAAGAGCACTTATTATCCGCCCTATGAGCTAACTCTGTTTGAATTTGTTGATCAACGTTGTTTTAGAGATTGGAGCTATAGAGGCCATTTTGTAAATGTAAAAGATTTTCTTGAAGCAGTTAATTATAATGAAATAATAAAATCTGCCAAAAATGGCGATACTGAAGCTTTTATGATACTAATTGAATTAACATATAATTTATGGAGCTTGGCATATTACGATATAATTGATAAAGATTCATTAAGCAAATGGAATAACAATTTTTTTCATTTAAGAGATGTTATGCTTGACAATTTAGAAAAATATAATCACAAAGCATATATCGATGACAAACGAATTTTGATAATTGAAGACAAGCCTGAAGTAACTGCTGTAGCTGAAATTATCAAACAGGATTTGGCAATCGATATTATTCGATATAACCATCGTTCGATGCAAGGTGAGATAGAATTAAAGAAGAAAATATTGATATCGTTGGGATCAGAACTAGAACCTAAGCGAAAGGAGCTTCAAGTTCTTAATAAACAACTTTCAGAAGATATTTTCTTTATGCTTAACAATATGAATCTTCGTCATAATAATCGTAGCAAAAAGGATATGGGCAAGTATAAAGAATATGTCGCAAAAATGACGAAAGCAAGGCTTGAAAAATGGTACGACGAGTTGTATCAAATGATGTTACTTGCATTTCTACTCTTGGATAATGTTGGCAGAACAGAAAATGTTAAAGGATTAAAAGAAAAAATAATCGGAGAATGAAGAAAATGGCTGACATAAAACTTTTTAATATAAATGGCAAAGTAAAAGAATATCAAAGTGGCAATGTAACGCTTGAGAAAGAGTTGCAAACCGTTATCGAAAACAATATGGAAACCTTTTTCGGTGTAACTTTTCTTGCTTCTGAATATAAGACAACCGATGGTGGTCGAATGGATAGCATCGGTATTGATGAAAATCATTGTCCGGTTATTTTTGAATATAAACGTTCTATAAAAGAGAATGTAATCAATCAAGGCTTGTTTTATCTTAACTGGCTTTTAGACCACAAGGATAGTTTTAAAGTTTTAGTAATTGAAAAACTCGGTCTAAAGGAAGCGGATAAAATTGACTGGACCATGCCACGAGTGGTTTGTATTGCTGGTGATTTTACCAAGTACGATGAATCCGCTATTAAGCAAATGAATAGAAATGTCAGTTTGATTAGATATAAGAAAATTGGCAGCGATCTGTTGATGTTTGAACACATCAATGAAAATGTTGCAACAGCTATTCCTGATACCGATACTCAAACCGCCAAGACAAAATCCACTGATAAAACATTTGACGAGCAGTTAAAGACAGCTGATGAATCTGTAAAAACTTTATATCAAGATCTGACCAACTACATACTTAGTCTTGGTGATGATGTTTCCGAAACACATTTGAAGCTTTATGCTGCTTTCAAGAAAATCCGCAACATTGTAACCGTAGTTGCACTAAAGAAAAAATTGATTTTGAATCTCCCTATTGACGTTACTTCAGTAACCTTTGAACCGGGATTTTCAAGAGACGTTACAAATATTGGTCACTGGGGTTGCGGTGCTGTGGAGTTGCATTTGCAAAACGCTGCAGACTTTGAAAAAGCTAAACCGCTGATTGACAGAGCATATAACGAAAATTAAAAGGAGCATACCATAATGAACAATGCATTGATTAAACAACATTGTTTCAGGATGAGAAACTATAAGAGAAAAGCGTATTTGCTTTGAAGGAGTAATATGGGAGTTAGATTAACGGGAATAAGCACGCCTGTTGGTGGGCTTTCATGGGAGTATACAAAAGCAGAGGAGAATTTCACTCCTATGATGATGTCCTCAGGTCAAAAAATAAAGGTATTCATTAGTTCTATCTGCGGTGTAGAGAAATATGACAAAGTTCGAGCTGAACTAAAAAGCACCATAGAAGCTACAAAATTAGCTGATGTATATACTTTTGAAGGAAAAGGCGCATCCACGTTGCCTGCAGATGCTCATTACACATTGGCATTAGAAGATAGTGACATTTGTATTTTCTTAATCGATAACGCCGACGGAATTAAACCAGGTGTACAGGTTGAAATCGACACCGTCAAAAAGTATAACATTAAAGCGTTGTACTATTTCTGCGATGAAACTCAAAAAGAAAAAACTGCGCTGGAACAAAGCCTAATGGGTGCACATTTTGCCAAAAGCCAAACAGTTCACAGTTTCAGCGAATTAAGTCAAGATGGGGCTCGCGCATTGATTGATGATATCATTGCTGTATATCATTACTATTGCACTGGAAGAATTATTCTAAAATCTGATGAAGATGACGAGGTTCAGAGTGTAGAGGTTGCAGGAACTGAAAAATACCAGTTGCCCACGATTCCTAAAGCTACTTTAAAGAATGTGGATAAATGCAGGAACTATATATTGAAGTTCGTGCTTGGATATTCTCGAGGTAGATATCCTGATGAAACGGAAAAGACAAGCGAGTTTGACGAGTGGGGTCTTCAATTCCTTCCAATATTATTTGAGGGAAAATCTATTAAATACTTCAATACAGCAATGTATTTGGATGAATTGAAAGCGCATCAAGATGATGAGCATTATCAAATTGTTCACATCCGCTGGCAGGCAATCCAAGCATATTTTGCGGATGATATCGAAAAATGTGTAGGATATCTTGAAGCAGCGTTAAGCCTTGCAAAAGAAACCTCTCAACCCACATGGGTCATCAAAGATATTCTGGTAGATCTGCGTAACCAACACTGGACTCGTTGCACTATAAGAAACGAGTTTTCCGAAACACCCGCACAAAAGGAATTAACGGAAAGTAGTGAAGAACTCTATTATCCTATCCTTGACCGTATCCATGAATCATTGCACGAAAAATACATAGAGGGTTTGTATAAAAAGAAAACAGAATCGCCTTATTCGGTCACTATAGGTAACAACTTAGACCAATATGGCGAAATGCTTGCAAGCTCCCTTATTGTATCTATGTATAATGGTTCTTTGACGCATATTTTGCTTATCTATGAGAAAATAAGAGATTTTGTGTTTTATTTGAGCTGTAAATATGACGATTGGAATCTCAGACTTAACTTGTACAAACTTGCGATTTTTGCCGGAAAGGAAAAGGAAATTAAGGGCATCCAAGATTCGTACCCTGATGTCATAAATAAACTGACCGCTAATGAAGCAGCGTCAATTATGGATTTCTGCTTAAATCATCCGATAAAATATAAAAGGTTAAGTAGCCAGCTATTGGCATTTGGCGCAGTAGGATATTTCTTGGATTATAAAAGCTTTGAATATCACCAAAAAGCAATAGTCGAAGAGATTAAATCGTGGCTAAGTAGTGATAATCCTGTTATAGCTATTGGTCAGAACATATTCAAATCTCTTTCAGGGGTAGCTTATCGTATATCGCAAGATGTACTTGTTGAAATATGCTGTCAATTCATTGAAAAACACTATAGCCGCTGGTATATGGATATGTTCAAATTCATTGCTGATCGTTTAGATCTTCGAAAGATGACCATTGAATCCGCACAAGCTTTAGTAGACCATATTAATAGCGTGCTTGATAGCGAGAAAGAACGAGAGCAAATTAATTATGCTCCGGACTTTCTATGTGTTCTTAGAAAGCAAAACACTGAGCTGACGGCAACAATGGACAAGAAGATAGCTGAGTCTTTTCCAAAGTATTATGAGAGCACATATAAATTGGAAACCACCGAGAATGAAAAGCAAGACATGCCTATTTTTGTTCGAGAATATGTAGAGCGCATCAAGAAGAATAACGAAACGCAGGGAAAAAATGGTACTTATTTCGGGCATGGCATACGCGAAATTGCTACGGTGAGATCCATTTTATTAGGGCGTGATATTGTGTTTGATTCCGAAACTATGGATATGCTCATCTCTACAGTATCGGACACAATTCTAATCTCCAAAGAAGGGATTTCAACAAAACTTGATGCAATAGCGCTTCTTATTTGTATTGCAGTAAAATATCCTGAAGACTATACAAGAAATCAAGGGGTATATGAAAAACTGTTTGAGCAGCAGAAGGCCATTGAAGTAGCCGACAATTCGATTATTTCATCTAATATCGACAGCATTTCCTTGAAAATCGGATTGCAGTTATTGTATACCGCTATGGGCAAAGATGTGTATGCTGATATACTTGAGTTAATGCCATATATTCAGGGCGATGTTTCAACAACAATCTCAGTAACTCATCTGATCGTCGAATATTTGGAAAGTTCAGAAAATGTTATGTTACCGTCCAGAGTGGAGGCAATTATCCTTCAGAATGTTTTACAGTGGCTCCATTCTGAATATACAGATATCAGATGGAATGCCACCCGCATTCTTCTTACAATGTCTCGTAATCCGGAGAATTGCGGTATCGTAAACCATCAGTTGGTGAATCTTGTTGATTTTAATAGCGTATATATCAAAAACTTGATTATACGACACCTTCATAAAATGGACGGGATTACTGATGAAACAAAAGAGTATATCATTTCCAAGTGCAGACATGATGCTAATTTCGTTGTTAGAATGGTTTGTGACGAAGTGGGAAAAGGCATAGCTGAAGAGTAGAATAAACGATCAGCCGAGCAGCTAACTACTGCCCGGCTGATCTCCGTTATTCTTGTTCTTCCATAACCTCCATCATTATCCATACACTCAGCTTAAAACCCTTCTGGAATATCAGGCTGCCTGTTGTCATTTGATACTCACGGACGGCATCTGTATAGTGCGAGAACCGTTCTGTCTGTTCGTCCGTCATGGTGGTTTGGAGCCGCCTTTCTTTATTCCGGCAGATCAGTTTCCAGTAACTTCTCGTATTCCTTACAAGAATAAGTGTCACACACCGTAGGTTCAACATTTCCACGCCAAAATTCTTCGAGGATTTTCATACCATATTCACCCATGGATCAGTTCTTTGAGGATGATTTCTTCTGCACGGTTTCGAATATTGTTCATCTTCTGAACCCATTTCATTTGGTTGGTTGCTTTTAGTTCTTCGGTAACGCTTTCTTTTTCGACATATTGTTTTACCAGTCGAGAAAAGAGTTGTTGGGCTTGTTTTTCGGTATCGGCAAGGTGGGAACGGAGTTTTCTGGAAGTGAGCAGATTGTAATACAAAACTTTGCGGTGGTGCTTTAAGTAGTTTAACCAGCGTTGACTCCACACTCTGATATAACCGGTTTCTTCTTCCGCCGGTAAAGTTAGATTATGCAAAAGAAATCTTGTCATCATTCTTTGAGGATTCAAGAAGATAATAAATATTCCGACTAAAAAATGAGCCGAGAGGGGATACCTCTTGGCTCATTTTTTGTGAACACACAACGCTTATTTAAATTTTGATGATTATTTTATACTTTATTGAATTGGTTTTTCATTGAAAAACGCTTGAAACCCTTGAAAACAGTGGTTTTTTATCGTAAGCCTCAATCATTATATGATTATGATATATAGGTGCTTACGAGGGTCGTTTTTTCCTAAACCGCTATGCAAAATTCGTATGTAATCGGCTGAATTTGGTTATTTTTAGTCCAATTTGTACGCTGAAATTGCACAGTTCGTACAGGACACATTACATTAACCATCTGGCCGCCTACGGAACCGGCCTGCTTAGAAGTCAGGTCGCCGTTGTAGCCCTGCTTCAGATTTACGCCCACTTCAGAAGCCGCTTCCATCTTAAAGCGGTTCAGGGCTTCCTTAGCCTCGGGCACAACACTCTTGTTGCTTGCCATTGCGAATACACTCCTTTTTCGTAAACTTGCGTTTGCACCAATAGTGTATGTATCGCAAAGACAAATAAAACTGAAAAATTTTTACAGTTGGCTGGCAACGAACCGTTTCGTTTTGCCATCTGTTTTTTAATTTTTGTACAAATGACGCAGTCGCGCATTCGCCGGGAAGCATTTGTTGTAATGCCCCCCCGGAGAGCGGCCGAAAGGGATAACCTACCGCATTCTCGCTTAAATGCCCGTGGCGCTACGGCAAGTGCACGGCGCTAAAGTTGATGATGTACTTATGAAATGCACGGAGGCGGAGTCTTTTGACTCCGCCGCCATATTGTTCGCATTCTTTTTTCCGTTTATCTGATTACTGCACTTCCTGCACGGTGGTCTCCGGCTTCGTTGTGCTTTCTGGCTCCGTGGTAGTCTGTTCGGCGCCGTACACCTGAAGTACTACCTCGCTGCCCACGGCAGCAGTGCTTTTGGCGTCCGGGGTCATACCGTACACACTCTTCACGGTGCCCTCTTTATAGCTGCCGTCGTTATAGACAGTCACTGTGGTCACCTTAAAGCCCTTTGCCTCCAACTGCTTCTTGGCCTCTGCCACATCCAGACCGCCTACATCCGGCACTTCCTCTGTCTGAATTCCCTTGCTCACCGTCAACACAATCTGCGTGCCCTGGGCCACACTCTCGCCCTTCTTCACGCTTTGCGCGATGATTACGCCTTCCGCTGCTTTGTCTGAATACTGGGCGTCATAGGTGATGGAAAACTGCTTGTTCCATGCGCCGTTGTTCTTAATGTCGCTCTGGGTGTACCCGGCAGACACAAAGTCCGGCACAGTATAATTTACAGAGGAGGCAGCCTGCGTGGTATTCTCTTTGCCATCCACCAGACCGGAAAACTTTACCACATAAATACCCGCTGCCACGGCAGCCACAATCAGCACCACCAAAATAATAATGACGGCCTTGTTTTTGCCGCCCTTGGGCTTCTCTGTCGGAGGGGCGCTGTGGCGCACATCCGGCTGGGGTGCAGGTTGAGGCTTCGGCTCCGGCTGGGGCGGCTGGGCTGCTTCCGCTGCCTGAGCCACCACAGAAGGTGCCGCATTCAGCAGTTCCCGCAGACGTGCTGCGCTCTGTGCCCGGTTCTCCGGGTAGATCTGCAACCCGGCGCCAAGGGCACGAATCACATGAGTGGGAATACTCTCTGCGATCTTGTTGGGAATCATCAGCTTGTCATTGGTCTCTCTGGACGGAGCATCCGGCGGATTGCTACCCACCAGTGCCCGATAAATACAGGCGGAAAAGGCATAAATATCCGTAGCCGGGCACATTTTGCGGTCATTGTCGTACTGCTCAATGGCGGTGTAGCCCTCGTTCAAATTAAATTCCAGATCCGACTGCACCGTATTGCACTGGGCGATACAAAAGCCCTTGAGACGCACCTTACCGTCCGGGCACAGCAGCAGATTGTCCGGCGTAATGGAACCATGGATCACGCCCCGATCATGGAGTGCCTCCAGGGTGGTGAGCACCGGCATAAACATAATGCGCGCCTGCTCCCAAGAAATGTAGCCCTCCGGGGTGCGCAGCAAAAATTCCCGCAAGGGCACGCCGTCCACCGGCTGAGACACGGCATACACCGTCTCATTGGCGGGGAACACATCATACACCGGCAGTGCCGCAGCCAGGGTGCGCAGCTGCATCATGGTCTGCCACAAAGTGGTAAAAGACCGCTTATAGCCGTCAAAATTCTTACGAAAACGCTCCCGCACATGCACATCCCGGTTGCCCTCCAACCGATTGGCAATGCCCTTGGGCAGAAACTCCCGCACCACACAAGGCGCCTGCAAAGTACGATCATAGGCGGCATACACCGCAGCGTCGCTCTCCCAAGCCTGCACATGGCCCAGCACATACCGGTCCTGAAGCACCGTGCGCAGGGGCAGAAAGCTGGTGTCGTTCTCCTGATCGTTATCAAACCCGCAGCCGGGGCAAACGCTGCCTGCGGTCAGGGGCGCAAAACAATTCATACACAGTCGATCTGTATTTTCCAAAAAAGATCCCTCCAAATCAAGACCTTATACTATAGCAGTTTTATAATAACAGCCGGTTGATTTTTTGTCAACCGCACTTTCGTAAACAATCGGTAAACATCCCCTACCCCGCCGGTTGAAACCGCGCATCTTTTCGTGTATAATGATGGGTACAGAACAAATGAACCGAAGGAGTTTTTGAATATGAATTTTAAGCAGTTGCCAAACGGCATGTGCGAGGGCTTTGCCCTGCTGAAAAAATGCGATGTAAAAAAGACCAAAAACGGCGCCGCCTACCTGGATCTTATACTGGGAGACAAGAGCGATGAGTTGCCTGCCAAGCTGTGGGACTATACGGACAACGGTCTGTTTGCCCCGGATATGGTGGTCAAGGTGCGGGGCACTGTGGAACAGTATAACGGTCGGGATCAGTTCCGTATTTCTCAGATCCGCCCGGCAGCGGACAGCGACAACTACAACCTGTCCGATCTGGTGCCCGCCAGCGAGGTGGGCGGCGCCCAGATCTATGATATGCTGATGCGCCGGGTAAATGCCTTTCAGGACGCAGATTTTAAGGCCATTGTGTCCGGCATTATGGAGGACCATAAGGAGGCACTGGTGCGCTATCCTGCCGCCCTGCGGCTGCATCACGCCATAGTGGGCGGATTGATGCTGCACACCGTGTCCATCGTGCGTCTGGCCGAATCCCTGTGCCAAATTTATCCCAATGTGGATAAAGAGCTGCTGCTCTCCGGCGCCATTCTCCACGATGTGGCCAAGACATGGGAACTGGAGGCGAACAACCTGGGGTTGGTCAAGGGCTATACCACCGAGGGTGAACTGATCGGTCACTTGGTCAAGGGCGCTATGTATATTGATGAAAAGGCACGCGACCTGGACGTGGCACCGGAAAAGGCGACACTGCTGGAACACATGCTGTTGTCCCACCACGGTCAGCCGGAGTACGGCTCCCCCGTGCGGCCCATGTTCCTGGAGGCGGAGATCCTCTCCCAACTGGACGCACTGGACGCCACAATTTTTGAAATTCACGCTGCCACCTCCAAGGTGGAGCCGGGCAAATTTACCGACCGGCAGTGGGCGCTGGACAATCGCAAGCTGTTTAACCACGGCCGCACCACCACCGAGCACAAGGTCAACTTAGGAGAATAACACAATGGAAGTAACGCACGAAAAGTGGACAGAGATCACCGTCACCGTGGATACAAAAGACATTGAGACCGCCGGCAACATTGCCAATATGGTGGTGCCTTACGGCATTTATATTGAGGACTACTCTGCTCTGGAAGAGGAGACCATGGAGATCGCCCATATTGATCTGATTGAGGCATCTCTGCTGCAAAAGGACCGCACCAAGGGCATTATCCACATTTATATCAGCCCGGAGGAGAACCCGGCAGAGGCCGTTTCTTTCTTAGAGGAGCGGCTGCAAAGTGCCGGTATCGCCTACACCCTGGGCACGGACCTGTGCGCCATGGAGGACTGGGTAAACAACTGGAAAAAATATTTTCACCCTATGCCGGTAGGCGACAAGCTGCTGATCCGCCCCACCTGGGAGGACGCAGACCCCACAGACGGCCGCAAGGTGCTGCACATTGAGCCGGGCCTGGCCTTTGGCACCGGATCGCACCCCACCACCCGCCTGTGTCTGGAAACGCTGGAAAAGGTGGTCACCCCCGGCGCTACGGTACTGGACATCGGCTGCGGCAGCGGTATTCTTTCCATTGCCGCCCTATTGCTGGGTGCGCAAACTGCCTTTGGCGTAGATATTGACAAGCTGGCGGTCAAGACTGCCAACGCAAACGCATTGGAAAACGGATTTGGCGCAGACCGCTTTGTGGCCGTAGAGGGCAATTTGTCCGACAAAGTCAGCGGGCAGTACGATATTATTGTAGCCAATATTGTGGCAGACATTATTATGCAGTTCAATCCTCAGGTGGCGCAGTTCTTAAAGCCCGGCGGCACCTACATTACCGGCGGTATTATCGATGTGCGGGAGGACGAGGTACTGGCTTCTTTCGCCGCCAACGGCTTTACCGTGCAGCAGCGATTTGAGGACAAAGGCTGGCTGGTATTTGTATTAAAGCACGAATAAATCCGGCCCCCACTGACCGAAAAAGCAGCGATCGGCAGTTACAGACCCTATCGGCTCTATACGCTGTCCGATTATATCACACACAAAAACGCCCTGTACAAGCTGTACAGGGCGTTTGCGTTGCCGTTTTTTATTTTGCCTTCGTGGCGATCTCCTCGGTAATGCGGGCGATAAAGTCCTCCAGGCTGGAGGCACCCTCGTCGCCGTCCTTTCTGGAACGAACAGACACGGTGCCGGCCTCAATATCCTTGTCGCCGGCCACCAGCATATAGGGCACCTTTTCCATCTGCGCAGAGCGGATCTTAAAGCCGATCTTCTCGCTGCGGTCATCCACCTCGCAGCGAATACCGGCAGCCTCCAGCTTTGCCTTCACGGTGTTCAAATAGTCAATATGACGGTCTGCAATGGGCAGCAGCTTCACCTGCACCGGCGCCAGCCAGGTGGGGAACGCACCGGCAAAGTGCTCGGTCAAAATACCGATAAACCGCTCAATGCTGCCGAATACCACACGGTGGATCATAATGGGACGGTGCTTCTCGCCGTCCGCGCCCACATATTCCAGTTCAAACCGCTCCGGCAGCTGGAAGTCCAGCTGAATGGTGCCGCACTGCCAGGTACGACCCAAGCAATCGGTCAGGTGGAAGTCCAGCTTGGGGCCGTAGAATGCGCCGTCGCCCTCGTTGACCTCAAAGTCATAGCCAAGCTCGGTAATGGCGTCTCGCAGGGCCTGGGTAGCAATGTCCCAGTCCTCCTTGGCGCCCATAGAGTCCTCCGGCTGGGTAGACAGTTCAATGTGATACTTAAAGCCAAAGGTGCTGTACACACCGTCGATCAGCTGTACCACGCCCTTGATTTCGTCCTTGATCTGCTCCCGGGTCATAAAGATGTGGGCATCGTCCTGGGTAAAGCAGCGCACCCGCATCAGCCCATGCAGTGCGCCGGACAGCTCATGCCGGTGCACAATGCCCAACTCGCCCATACGCAGAGGCAGATCCTTGTAGGAGTGCATTTTGTTCTTATACACCAAAATACCGCCGGGGCAGTTCATAGGCTTAATGGCAAAGTCCTCATCGTCAATAACGGTGGTGTACATATTCTCTTTATAGTGGTCCCAGTGACCGCTGCGCTCCCACAGCTTGCGGCTGAGGATAATGGGGGTAGAGATCTCCTGATACCCGGCAGCCGTGTGGATCTGGCGCCAGTAGTCGATCAACTGGTTCTTGAGGATCATACCCTTGGGCAGGAAGAACGGGAACCCGGGACCTTCCTCCATAATGGTAAACAGCTCCAGCTCCTTGCCCAGCTTGCGGTGATCCCGCTTCTTGGCCTCCTCCAGCATTTGCAGGTGGGCCTCCAGCATAGACGCTTTGGGGAATGCAGTACCGTACACGCGGCAGAGCATTTTATTCTGGGCGTCGCCCCGCCAGTAAGCGCCGGTGGTGTTGGTTAACTTAAAGGCCTTTACGGCGGCAATGCTCATCAGATGAGGACCGGCGCACAGCTCGGTAAACTCACCCTGCTTGTAAAAGCTAATGTGCTCGCCCTTGCCGGCGTGCTCGGCGATCAGTTCTACCTTATACGGCTCGCCTTTTTCCTCCATCAGCGCTGTGGCCTCCGCCGGGGGCAGCTCAAAGCGCTCAATCTCCGGATTTTCCTTCACGATCTTCTTCATTTCCGCCTCGATCTTAAGCAAATCGTCGGTGGTAAAAGGCGTATCGCCGCAGTCGAAGTCATAATAAAAGCCGTTCTCAATGGCCGGACCGATGGTCAGCTTCACCTGTGGATACAGGCGCTTAACCGCCTGGGCCATAATATGAGAGGCAGTGTGGTTAAAGGTGCGGCGGCCATCCTCCTCATCAAAGGTCAGCACTTCAAAAGCGCAGTCGTCGCTGACGGTGGTGCGCAAATCCCGCACCTGGCCGTTGATCCGGCAGCAGCAGGCTGCACGGTACAGACCCATAGAAATGTCCTTGGTAATGTCCGCCGCCGTCATAGGTGCGTCATACACTTTAACGGAGCCGTCCTTTAGTGTAATGTTCATAACAATTCCTCCAAAAAATAAAAAATCACCCTGCATACACAGGGTGAATGAAGATCCACGGTCCCACCTGAATTGCACAGCAAGATGCTGTACCTCAAGGCCCGGATAACGGCAGGCGACCGGCCGGTATTGGCGGCGCTCCGGGGTGGTAAGCGACAGCTGCACCGTGTGCCCTTGCAGCGTACAGGCACTCTCTGAAAAACGGCAAAAAAGCGGTGCTCTTGTCCCCATCAAAGCTTTCTCTATCTCTTATGGCTTATAGTAGCACCTTTTACCGTCCCTGTCAACCGAAACGGCCGAATTTTTTGCCTTTTCCTCCGCCTTCGGCGCAAACAAAAACTTGACAGATACCATATATAGGTGTATTATTATACAGAAGTTTTACATTTTGTTGTGTAAGGCTTCTTTACAGAAATGCGTTAAAATGTAATTAAACTGTACCTTTTCTGATGATATTCGATTCGAGAGTTCCATCTCAAAAACGAGAAATTTATGCAGAAGGAGGTGCTGTTGATTATGAGTAATGTTGTGATTCCGGTGATCGTAGGCGCGGTTTGCGCCGCTGTTTTTGCCGTTTTAGGTTTCGTTTTGGGTGTGGCGCATCGCCGCAAGACCGCAGAGAAAGAAATCGGCTCTGCCACCCAAGAAGCCACCAAGATCATCAATAACGCTTTGGCCGAGGCAGAAGCTTCTAAGAAAGAAAAAGTATTGGAAGCCAAGGACGAAGTGCACAAGCTCCGCTCCGACGCAGACCGGGATATCCGCGAGCGCAGGAACGAAGTGCAAAGACAGGAAAAACGCCTGAACCAGAGAGAAGAATATCTGGACAAAAAAGCGGATTCCCTGGAAGCAAAAAATGATAAAATCAGCGAAAAGCAAAAAGAACTTGAAAACAAATTACTCGAAGTCGATGGCATCAAGAAAAGCCAGTTTGATATGCTGGAGCGTATTTCAGGTCTGACCCAGGAGGAAGCAAAAAATCAACTGCTGGCCTCTCTGGAAGAAGAACTGGACACGGAAAAAAGCAAAAAAATCCTCGAATATGAGCAGATGACCCGGGACCAGAGCGAAGTGCTGGCGCGGGAGATCATCGGCACCGCCATTCAGCGCTGCGCCGCCGATCACACGGCAGAGACCACCGTCTCCGTTGTGGCACTGCCCAATGACGAGATGAAAGGCCGCATCATCGGCCGTGAGGGGCGCAACATCCGCTCCATTGAGTCCATTACCGGCGTTGAATTGATTATTGACGACACGCCGGAAGCCATTACCGTCAGCGCCTTTGACCCGGTGCGCAGAGAGATTGCCCGCCTGACCTTGGAGCGACTGATCCAGGACGGCCGCATTCACCCCACCCGCATTGAGGAGCTGTACGAAAAGGCCAAGCGCGAGGTAAATGCCACCATTAAGCAGGAGGGCGAGAAGGCTGTACTGAAAGCCAACTGCGGTTTCATTCACCCGGAGCTGGTGCGCCTGCTTGGTAAATTGAAATACCGTACTTCCTACGGCCAGAGCGTGCTCAAGCACAGCCTGGAAGTGAGTTATATTGCCGGGCTGATGGCCGCGGAACTGGGTGCTGATGAGCGCCTGGCCCGCCGCGCAGGTCTGCTGCACGACATCGGCAAGGCTTTGGATCACGAGATGGAAGGCAGCCATATTGCCCTGGGCGTGGAATTTGCCCGCAAGTATAAAGAGAGCGAAGCCGTTGTGCACGCCATCGAGGCGCATCACGGTGATGTAGAGTGCAAGACCGTGGTCGCCTGCCTGGTTCAGGCGGCAGACGCCGTATCTGCCTCCCGTCCCGGCGCCCGCCGTGAGAATGTGGAGAACTACATTAAGCGCCTGCAACAGCTGGAGGAGATCTCTTGCAGCTTTGAGGGCGTGGAGCGCGC
>ERZ773260.3426-NODE-3426-length-15139-cov-12.656921_pt1 | contig 15139 bp, 10 predicted proteins | sample MGYA00511387_ERZ773260 | MGnify/ENA primary metagenome ERZ773260 (study PRJEB29015, sample SAMEA2737745) | human gut metagenome | biome: human gut; feature: human-associated habitat; material: faeces | place: China | collected 2012 ... | reverse complement strand
TGTGCGGCGCGCTGGTGCTGAGCAGCCTGCTGCGCGCGCAGGGGAAAACCCTGCCGAACATGGCCGCCGCGCTCGTCGGCTCGGCGCTGGGCGCGGCGCTGCTGCTGCTTCTCTGCGGCCGCATGGGGCTGGGCGCATCCGGCGCGGGCATGGCCATGCTGGCGCGCGAGGCCGCGACGCTGGCCGTTCTGCTCGCCTACACCCTGCGCCACGGCGAGCTGATCCGCCCGTCGCTTTGCCGCGTCCGCCTGACGCGCGCCGTCTTTTCGGAGATCATGCGCTCCGGCCTGCCGACGCTGCTGCGTCAGGGCGCAACGAGCGTGTCCGCCGCGCTGCTTTCCCGCGTGTCCGCCGGGTTCGGCGCGCCCGTTCTGGCGGGCATGGGGCTCTGCGCCCGCGCGATCATGCCGTTCACCTCGGCCGTCATCGGCTTCGGTCAGGGCTTTCAGCCGGTCTGCGGCGCGGCCTTCGGCGCAAAGCAAACGGCGCGCTGTCAGGAAGCCTATCGCTTCTGTCAGCGCGTCACGATTGCGTTTTCTCTGGCGGCCGGTCTGGCCTTCTTCGCCCTTGCTCCGGCACTGGCCGCCCGTTTCGCGCCGGACGCGCAGGCCGCCGAGGCCGCGCGCCGCGCGCTCCGCCTGCAAAGCGTCGCCTTTCCCGCGCAGAGCGCCGTCATTTTGATGACCATGCTCACGCAGGCCATGGGGCTCACCCTCCGCGCCTCGCTCGTCGCCACCAGCCGTCAGGCGCTCTTCTTCCTCCCCCTGCTGGCGGTTTTGCCGCGCTTTTTCGGCCTCTGGGGGCTGCTCGCCTGCCAAAGCGCCAGCGATTTGGCCGCGCTCGGCTTTTCGCTCGCGCTGACGCGGGGGCTTAGAGGTTCCTCGTCCGCACGGTGCGGATGTTCGGATGCTCGGACAGCGTGCCGATCACATCCACGTAGCTCATTTTAGCGGGCATGGAGAGCGTGTACAGGTTGGTATACAGATTGCCCTCCGGCCTGCTCTCCGCGTGAAAATCCACGTCCAGCACCTTCACGCCCAGGTTCATAAAGTACTCGTTGAGGAACGCCAGCGTCTGCGCGCGGTGGATAAACTGCACCTCCAGCCGCTTGAGCGTGTTGACGTGCACAATGCGCTGCATCAGCCGCAGAATCACCAGCACGATTGCGCCCGCGGCGACCGCCATCAAAATGTAGCCCGAGCCGACCGCCAGCCCGATGCAGGCCGTGCACCAGAGCGAGGCCGCCGTCGTCAGGCCGGAAATCTTTCGGTCGCTCATAAAGATCGTGCCCGCGCCGAGGAAGCCCACACCGGAAACCACCGACGTGGTGATGCGCCCAAGGCTCACGCCCACCGCCGCGCTGCCCAGCGCCACCGTGTCCGCCACCGCGTGACATTCGATCAGCGAAACCAGCGCCGCGCCGACGCACACCAGCACGTGCGTGCGCATGCCCGCCGGACGGTTTTTGATTTCGCGGTCGATGCCGATCACCGCGCCGATCACCACCGCCACGCAGATGCGCATCAGCATCGCCGCCATGCTCAGCGGCTGGCCGAGCGTTGTAAATCCGTCAAAAAAAGCCCTCATGTCGAGCTTCCCTCCCATTCGCTGCCGCGCGCAAAATTTCCGATAAATCCGGTGGGATTATTATACGGTGAATCCGATATCCGCGCAAGGCGTTGATGCAATTTTTTTCGCGTTGACAGCCCTGCCGCGCCGCATTACAATGGATGGATAAACGAGCCCCGTCCAAAAGGAGGAACCGACCCTTGAAAAACCCGACCGCCGAGGAGCTGGCCGTTCTGCGCGAGCGCGCCGAGCGCACGTTCTCCCGCTTTCCCGTTCTCCCGCGCCGCGAGGACGGGCGCATGTCGCCCGAATCGCGCCTGCGCTTCGAATTGACCCTGGAAACCATTCTGGAAAAGAATCGCGCGCTGGGCGCGTGTGTCGTGCTGCGCCGCCCGTCCGGGGCGCACGAGACGTTTTGCTTCGGCACGGCGCGCCTGCTGGGGCGCGTCCCCGTGACGGAGGAAACCTGCTTCCGCGTCGCCTCCGTCAGCAAGCTGGTGATGACCTTCGGCGCGCTGGCGCTGGTCGAGCGCGGCGTGCTCGGGCTGGACGACGATCTTTCCGCCTGTCTCGGCTATCCCGTCCGCAATCCCCGCTTTCCGGATGTGCCCGTCACCCTGCGCATGCTGCTCACCCATACCGCCTCCATCCGCGACGAGGGGAATTACGGCTCGCGCGGCATGCAGAAGGGCTGCACCCTGCGCGAGCTGTTGGAAAACGCCGATAACTGGCTGCCCGCCAGACCCGGCGAGGCCTTTCATTATACCAACCTCGGTGCGGGCGCGGCGGGCGCGGCGATGGAGCGCGCGGCAAACCGCCCGTTTGACGATATCATGCGGGCGCTCGTCTTCGCGCCGCTTGCCATCCGCGCCAGCTATGTCCCCGGCCGCATCACGCCCCGGTCGGATTTGGCCAACGGCTACAGCATGCGCTTCCCCGTCCCCATCCGCAAATACAACGCGCAGGCGCTTTCCCGGCGCAAACCCGATCCCTTCGACCCCGAGCGCGATTACCTCTGCGCCGCCGGGCGGCTGATTACGGACAGCGCGGGCATGGCCGCCCTGCTGGGGCTGCTCGCCTCGCACGGGGAAATGGGCGTTCTCTCCCGCGCGTCGCTCGACCTGATGCGCGCCCCGCAGGATGGGCTGGGCGGCGTGGGCGCGGTCGGGCGCGGCCTGAACGTCGCGTATCTGTCCGACGTGTTCCCCGGCTTTTCGCCCGTCGGCCATCAGGGGGTGGCCTACGGCATGTGCGCCGAGCTGTTCGCCGATCCCGCGACCGGCGCGGGCGTGGGGATTATGACAAACGGCGTTTCCCTCGAGCGGAGCACGCCGCCGCTGATGCGGGTCGGGTTTGACCTGCTGTCGCTCGGCTTTGCCGCGCTCAGAAACGCATAAGCGCCAACGGGCTTTGGCTCGCTCACGGCGCGGATTGACCCTGACACAATGTTGTCACAATGTTTTAATGTTTTTTCCTCAAGTCTACCATTTTTTCTTCATACGCCTTTCCTATAATACAGCCATCGCCTGAAGGAAAACGGGCAGGAAAGCACCGCCCCCTTCCGGCGAGACCATCCGCGATTTAACCCCGAAAGGAGATCATTCTTATGCGTAAATCCATTCGTCCCCTGATTGCCCTGACCGCCGCGCTGGCGCTGACGGTTACGGCCGGCATGAGCGCGCTGGCTCAGGCCGATAACAACGAAAAACATTTCAGCGTAATCGAGGCCGCCTCGAATGAGGATTCCCTCACCATCCCGGAGATCGCCAAGAAGTGCGGCACCTCCGTCGTGGCCATCGAGACGGAGACCAAGGTGGTCTACAACACCTACGACAACGACTATTACAACCCGTTCGGCGGCATGTTCGGCTACGGCTTCGGCTATGGCTACGGCAACCGCGGCGGCCGCGGCGGCACGCAGGAATACACCCAGAAGGCCGCCGGTTCCGGCGTCATCATCTCTGAGGACGGCTACGTTCTGACCAACAACCACGTCATTTCTGGCGCGGACAAGATCACCGTCTACGTCAACCCCGGCGACGGCAGCGAAGAGAAGAGCTACGAGGCCACGCTCATCGGTTCCTCCGAGAGCAACGACATCGCGGTGCTCAAGATCGACGCGACCGGCCTGAATGCCGCGGCCTTCGGCGACAGCGATCAGCTTGAGGTCGGCGAGCTGGCCGTGGCCATCGGCAACCCGATGGGTCAGGTGCACGGCTCTGTGACCGCGGGCATCATCTCCGCCGTCGAGCAGGAGCTGACCATCGACGACGTGACCATCAACGCCATTCAGACGGATGCGGCCATCAACCCCGGCAACTCCGGCGGCGCGCTGTTTGATTCCTACGGCAACGTCATCGGCATCGTCTACGCCAAGAGCTCTTCCGTGAGCATCGAGGGCATCGGCTACGCCATCCCGGTCAACAACATCAAGGATCTCGTCGCGCAGATGATCAACGACCCGGATTCCGTCAAGGATCAGACCAAGGGCAGCCAGATCATGCTGGGCATCACCATCCGCGATATCACCGAGGAAATGAGCAAGCAGTATTCCATGCCGGTCGGCGTGTATATCACCGAGGTTTCCAGCATGAGCGCCGCTGAGCGCGCCGGCCTGCAAAAGGGCGACATCATCACCGAGTTTGCGGGCGAGACCGTGACCTCCGCGGATGACCTGAACGCCATCAAGGCCAAGCAGACTTCCGGCGACACCGTTTCCGTCAAGATCGACCGCAACGGCAAGACCATGACGCTTGATCTGGTCGTGCCGCAGCCGACCGATGTGGATACCTCCAGCAGCAAGTAAGCGCATAGCTTCCATTCATATCGATACACATTCCCTATTCTTCATTCTCCATTCTCCTTTGTAACAGCCGGGGCCGCTTTTCCCATCGGAAGAGCGGCCCCGGTTGTTTTTATTTCATGCTTGTGCTATGATGGGTGTGAAAACTCATCTCTCGGAGGTTTCCATGAAACATCTCGCGCTTTTCCTCTGTCTGCTCTGGCTCGTTCCCGTTTGCGGTCTGTGCGAAACAATCCTCTGGGAGGACGAGGCGGGGCAGGTCATCTTGGGCGACGACGGCAACGTTCAGTTCATCTCCCCCGACGGCGAGGCAGCCGACGAAAATTTCTTCGTGCCCACGGCAGTTCCCTCCGAAACGCCCGCCCCCATCGAAGCGCCCGCCCAAACCGAAGCGCCTGCTCCAATCGAGCCGATTGACTTCACCTTCAAGGGGACGCTCAAATACGGCGATTCCGGCGAGCGGGTCGCGCAGCTCCAAACCCGCCTGTCCGAACTGGGCTTTTACACCGCGAAGGTCTCCGGCGGCTATTACAAGGTGACCAAGGCCGCCGTCAAGGCCTTTCAGGCGCACAACGGCCTGAGCGCTGACGGCATCGCGGGGCGCGACACGCAGGAGCTGCTCTTTTCCGCCGCCGCCGTCCCCGCCGAGGCCACGCCCCGACCGTCCCCCACGCCCGAACCGGCGAAATACACCCTGATGGTGGACGTCGTCAACCAGATCACCCGCGCCTATACATACGACGAGGGCGGCCAATACACCGTGCTCGTGCGCGAAATGATCTGCTCCACCGGCACGAGCAAATACCCCACGCCCTGCAAAACGACCGTCATGCCGAAAAAGCGCGCCCGCTGGGGCTATTTCCCGACATGGGGCTCCCACGCGCAATATCTGACGCGCATCGACGCGGCCAACGCCTTCCACTCCGTGCTCTATTCCGAGCCGAACGAAAACACCCTCTCCGTCAAATCCTTCGACGCGCTGGGCACGCCCGCCTCCCACGGCTGCGTCCGTCTGCTCGTCTCCGACGCGAAATGGATTTACGAAAACTGCAAGGAGGGCACAATCATCACCGTCTACGAGGGCGACTACGACCCGGAATATACGATGACGCTCAAGCCCACGCTCAACGCCTCCACCCTGCGCGAAAACCCGCTGCCCGCCCCGACGGCCACGCCGGCATATGCCCCGGAAAACTGGCCGACCCAATACCGGACGCTCTCCCGCGGGAAGAAGGGGGAGGATGTATACATGCTGCAAATGCGGCTGACCGAGCTGGGCTATTACCACGGCTCGATCACCGGCGGCTATTACGGCGGCACCATTCAGGCTGTCAAGGATTTTCAGAGCGATCACGGCCTGACCGTGGACGGCGCAGCGGGCAAGCAGACGCAGGCGCTGCTCTTCTCCTCCGCCGTCAATCTGACTGCCGCGCAGCCCGAGGGGACGTCGGCGCCCGAGACGCCCGCGTTCGAGACGCCCGTGCCCGAAATGATCGTGTTCGAGACGCCGCGCCCGACCGATACCCCCGCGCCAACGTCCACACCGCTGCCCACCTTCACCCCGACGCCCGACCCGGCGCTGTTCGTGCCGCTTGAGGATTCCGTCGGATAACGCGCCCCAAAAGGCGACTTCACCAGAAAGAGAGTGCGCACATCTATGGAAACCAAAACCGTTGAAAGAAACTGGGGCTTGGATCTGCTCCGTATTCTGGCCGCGTTCACGGTGGTCATGCTGCACGTCAGCCCGCAGGCGTATCTCGACGTGGAAATCGCCTCCGCCCCCTGGAACGTGATGAATGCGATCACCGGCCTTTGCTGCTGGAATGTTTCGGCGTTCTTCATGCTCAGCGGCGCGTTCCTCCTCGCCCCGCAGAAGGCGATGAGCACCCGAACGCTGTATCGGAAAAACATCGCGCGTCTGGCCGCCGCCTTCGTGTTCTGGTCGGCGGTCTATGCGCTCACGTACTGCCTGCTGCGCGGCAAGGGCAAGTGGACGTTCCTCAACGAGCTGCTCCGCGGCCATTATCACATGTGGTTCGTCTTCACGCTCATCAGCCTGTATGCCGTCGTGCCGCTGCTCCGCAAAATCACCGAATCCAAAAAGGCGACCGAGTATTTCCTGCTCATCGGCTTTTTGTTCACCTACCTCATCGGCCGCGCGCTGAATTTCGCGCTGCTGTTTGAACTGCCGCACAAGGACGTTCTCCAGTCCCTTCAATCCGCCTATGCGCAGCTCAACCCCTATCGCGGTCTGACCGCGCTGTATGCCTTTGTGCTGGGTCATTACCTGATGGCCTATCCGCTCCCCAAAGCGGCGCGCCGCCTGCTCTGCGCGGCGGGCTGCCTCTCCTGCGTGATGACGATTTGGCTGACGCGCTGGCACTCCGCCGTGCTTCAGGCCACCAGCTCCGTCTTCACCTCCAGCGCGTCACTGGGCGTGCTGACGATGACGGCGGCGCTCTTCGTCTTCTTCAAGGAGCTGCGCCTGAATCCCGGCGCGAAGGCGCAACGCGCGCTGCTGCTCGTTTCCAAATGCACGTTCGGCGTCTATCTGGTTCACGCCCTCGTGCTGGAGCGGCTTGATATCGCCTATCCCGTCGCCGCCGGGGCGCTGCTGCTGAGCATCGTGGGCGTATCGCTGCTGGTATTCGCCGCGTCGCTTGCGATTTCGGTTGCCATGAGCCGGATTCCGGGGCTGAAAAAGGTGATCTAAACCAACAGGGCGCTGCCTCCAAACCCGCCGAACATTTCGATGGGCTTGGGGACAGCGCCCCGTTTTTTGGATATGGGGCTTTGCCCCATCGCCCCACCAAAGGGCTTTCCGGTCGCCCTTTGGAAACCTTCGGGCGCAAATACTTGATTTTATTCCTGAAGTATCGGTATTGTTAGCCTGACAGTCCCGTTACCGGAATTTACGCAAGATTTCGGGTTTGCGCATTTACTGTAAAGGTTATACCAGCCTCAGCGACGGGCAGGCGTTCAAATCCAGCCCCGCGATTTCCCCGCGCATGAGCCGATAGAACGCCGCGCTGCCGATCATCGCCGCGTTGTCCGTGCAGAGGATCGGCGGCGGCATCACCAGGCGAAGCCCCGCCTTTTGACATTTGTCGTTCATCGTGTTGCGCAGGCCGCTGTTGCTCGCCACGCCGCCCGCCAGCGCGACGGTCTTCGCGCCCGTTTCGACGGCGGCCAGCATCGCCTTGTCGCTCAGCAGCTCCACCGCCGCGTGCTGGAAGCTGGCGGCGATGTCGGCGGCGGGCACGTCCTGCCCGTTCTGGCGCAGCTTGTGCACCGTGTTAATCAGCGCCGTTTTCAGGCCGGAGAAGCTGTAATCATAGCGCCCCGGCGTCTGCACGTGCGGCAGCTTCAGCGCATACGGGTTGCCCTCGCGGCTGAGCTTGTCCAGCAGCGGCCCGCCCGGATACGGCAGGCCGAGCACGCGCGCCGCCTTGTCAAACGCCTCGCCCGCCGCGTCGTCCATCGTCTGCCCGAGCAGGGTATACACGCCGTAATCCTCCACGCGGACGATATGGCTGTGGCCGCCCGAGGCCACCAGACAGACGAACGGCGGCTCCAGATCGGGGTGCGCCACATAGTTCGCGCTGACGTGCCCCTCGATGTGGTTCACCGGGACGAGCGGCTTACCGGCTGCGTAGGCCAGCGCCTTGGCCGCCGAAACGCCGATGAGCAGCGCGCCGACCAGACCGGGGCCGTAGGTCACGGCCACCGCGTCCACATCGGAAAGCGTCATGCCCGCCTTTTTGAGCGCCTCGTCCACCACGGGATCGACGCTCTCCACGTGCGCGCGCGACGCGATTTCCGGCACAACGCCGCCATACATCGCGTGCAGCGGAATCTGCGAGGAAATCACGGAGGAGATCACCTGCCGCCCGTCGCGCACAATCGCGGCGGCCGTTTCGTCGCAGCTCGATTCAATCGCCAAAATCGTCGCGTGGCCGTCCGCCATCAGGCGTTCGGTCTGCGCTTTGGCACTCTGTTCGTAGTTCATGGTCTTTCCTCCGTCTGTGTCAACTGCCGCTTCACCATGCCGGAAACGACGGCATACGCTGCCGCCAGCAGCAGCACGGCCAGCGCAAACGCCAGCGCGAACTGCCCGAGCACGTCGCGCAGCGCCGTTTCAAACAGCGCCTGCGGCATCATCCGAATCAGAATATCCGTCGCCGGGTTGAGCAGCCAGTTTGAGTTGGTGAAAATCAGCCGATGCAGGCCGACGAACACCGCCCCGAACCCGGCCGCGTTCATCATGCCGCCGACAACGCCCGCGGCGGCCGCCGGCACGAGCGCCCCGCAGACCGCGCCGATCATCACCGGACGGTGGCGCTTTTCCAGCTCCGCGCCGACCCATGCCATCGCCACGGCCAGCCCCGCCGCCAGCGAGATACAGCCTGTGCGCATCGTTCTGCAAAGCGCAATCAGCCGCCGCACGTCGTTCATGTGGCTGATTTCCTTCTCGTTCAGCTCGTCCACGGCCAGCGGCGCATCCTCGCCGCCCAGCGCCATATACAGCGCGATGGTCTGCGCTACGTCGTGCTGACGCGCCGCATCCATGCCGATATAGGCGGTCACCGCGTCGTCATCGCGCATGCCGTGCGTCTGCGCGACCGCCGCGCGGGATTTTTCCCCGTAGAGCGCCGGATCAACCGCTTCCCGCTCGATTGCGCCGCAGAGAGAGCCGACGGCGGCGAGCATGACGGACAGCGCCGCCATCAGGCCGACGATCCATTTTTGTCTTTTCATAACGCCATCTTATCAGAAAGGGCGGGCGAAAACGCCCGCCCCGGTTCGTTTTGGTTTGACAGGAATACGCACTTATACTAATTCGCAGTTAAAATGCTTAACAGAGCGCATCAGATTTTTTGTTCTGACGAAGCCAAGTGAAGTGAGGCGTACTGGAGGTACGTTGAACGGAACGAGGCAAAGTCAGAGCGAAAAAGATGGTGCGCGGATTAAGCCATTTTAACAAGAATTAGTATTACTGCATTTGCAGATACGCGGTGATGAAGCCGTCCAGCTCGCCGTCCATCACGGCGTCAACGTTGCTCGTCTCATACCCGGTGCGATGGTCCTTCACCAGCGAATACGGATGGAAGACGTAGGAGCGGATCTGGCTGCCCCATTCGATTTTCTTCATCTCGCCCTTGATGTCGGCCATCTTTTCCTCGCGCTCGCGCTCACGCATTTCGACGAGCTTTGCGCGCAGCATGCGCATACAATTCTCGCGGTTGTGCACCTGATCGCGGCTCGTCTGGGAGGAGACGACGATGCCCGTCGGGAAGTGCGTCATGCGCACGGCGGAGCTGGTCTTGTTGACGTTCTGTCCGCCCGCGCCGCTGGCGTGGTAGGTGTCCACGCGGACGTCCTTCATGTCGATCTCGATCTCGTTGTCGTCGTCGTCGATGATCGGCGAAACATCCAGCGAGGAGAAGCTCGTCTGGCGGCGCGCGTTGGAGTCGAACGGGCTGATGCGCACCAGCCGGTGCACGCCCTTTTCACTGCGCAGGAAGCCATAGGCGTTTTCGCCGTCCACCTCGAAGGTCACGGACTTGAGCCCCGCCTCGTCGCCGTCGAGCATATCGATGAGCTTGACGGTAAAGCCGTGGCGCTCGCAGTAACGGGTATACATGCGATAGAGCATGAGCGTCCAATCCTGCGCCTCGGTTCCGCCCGCGCCCGCGTGCAGCGAGAGATAGCAGTTGTTGCTGTCGTAGTCGCCGCGCAGCAGGCTTTCCAGCCGCAGCTCCTCGAGGTCGCTTTGCAGCTTTTTGATTTCGTCGCCCGCCTCGGCCAGCAGGTCGGTATCCTGCATTTCCTCGGCAAGCTCCATGGTCGCGTCCACATCGTCGGCGCGCTGGCAGAGCTTTTCGTAATGCTCCACCTTGTTTTCCGTGATGCGCACCTTCCGGCTGACCTCGGTCGAGCGCTTGAGGTCGTTCCAGAAATCCGGCTCGTTCATCGTCTCGTGCAGCTCGAGAAGCTGCTCCTTCAAGCCGGCGACGTTAAAGTGACTCACCTGCCTCAACAATGCTTTCGCGGATTTGTGCCATCTGCTGGCGATAAAGATCCAGTTCGATCACGTTGATTCACATCCTTTTATGCGTTGGTTTAGTTCAAAAGAATCATCAAGCAAAAAGCGGATTCTGCGTAAAACGCGGGCGCAATGCGCGCCCCATACGGGGCTTTTGTCCCCGACATGGACAGCACGCCGCCTCAGCCGTTGTCCCTCCCGCAGCAGTTCTTATACTTCTTGCCGCTTCCGCAGGGGCAGGGATCGTTTCGGCCGACCTGCTTCTGTACGCGCTTCGGGCCGGAAGGGCCGCCCGCCGCCTTGGCCTGTTCGAGGTTGGTTTCCTTCGGCTCGGCGACTTCCTTGCGCTGCTGCGGAATGTTGATGCGCGCCTGATACATGCGGCGGACGGTGTCTTCGCGGATGAAGTGCACCATCTCGTCGAACATGTCGTAGCCCTCGATCTGGTATTCGGTGATGGGGTTCTTGTTGCCGTAGGCGCGCAGACCGATGCCGTCGCGGAGCTGATCCATCGCGTCGATGTGATCCATCCAGCGGCGATCCACGCAGGAGAGCAGCACGACGCGCTCCAGCTCGCGCGGGTCGATGTGGATCAGCTCGAAGCCCTTCTCGCGCAGGGCGTAGAAATCGCGCGCCTCCTGCTTGAGCTTGGCGATCAGCTCTTCCTTATCGACCGTCTTGAAGGCTTCCTCATGCGCCTTGAAGAAGCCGATGCGGATGCACAGGCGCTCCAGGTACTGCGTCAGCCCCTCCATGTCCCAATCGGCGTATTCGTCGCCGTTGCCGCAATAGGTCGCGACGGCTTCCTCGATGAGCTTGTCCGCCATCTTGACGATGGTTTCGTGCATATCGCGCCCCTCGAGCACCTGCTTGCGCTGCTCGTAGATCTCCTTGCGCTGCTCGTTCATCACGTCGTCATACTGCAGCACGTTCTTGCGGATTTCGTAGTTGCGCGCCTCGATGCGCTTCTGGGCGTTTTCAATCTGCCCGGTGAGCATCTTCGCCTCGATCGGTTCGTCCTCGGCCAGACCCATCTTTTCAATCAGGCCGCTGACGCGCTCGCTGCCGAACAGGCGCATCAGGTCATCCTGCATGGAGAGGAAGAACTGGGAGGAGCCGGGGTCGCCCTGACGACCCGCGCGGCCGCGGAGCTGGTTGTCGATGCGGCGGGATTCGTGGCGCTCCGTGCCGATGATGTGCAGGCCGCCGACGGCGATCACGCGGTCGTGCTCGGCGTCCGTCTGCTTCTTGAAATCGGCATAGAGCTGCTTATAGATCACGCGCGCGGCGAGCACCTCTTCGCTGACGTTCTCGTTGAAGCCGGTGGCTTCGTCGATCACGTTGTCCTCGTATCCCTTCTGCTTCATCGCGCGGCGGGCGAGGAATTCCGGGTTGCCGCCCAGCAGGATGTCCGTGCCGCGGCCGGCCATGTTCGTGGCAATCGTCACCGCGCCGTAGTGACCGGCCTGCGCAACGATCTCCGCCTCGCGGGCGTGGTATTTCGCGTTCAGCACGACGTGCTCGATGCCGCGCATACGCAGCATTTTGGAGAGCATTTCGCTGACCTCGACGGAAACCGTGCCGACCAGAATCGGCTGACCCGTCTTGTGACGGCGCTCGATCTCCTCGATCACCTGACTGAACTTGCCCTTCTGGGTGCGGTAAACCAGATCGTTCATGTCCTTGCGAATCATCGGGCGGTTGGTCGGAATCTGCACCACGTCGAGCTTGTAAATGCCCTTGAATTCTTCCTCCTCCGTCTTGGCCGTGCCGGTCATGCCGGAGAGCTTGCTGTACATGCGGAAATAATTCTGGAACGTGACGGTCGCCAGCGTCTTGCTCTCGCGCTGCACCTTCACGTGCTCCTTCGCCTCGATGGCCTGATGCAGACCATCGCTGTAGCGGCGGCCGACCATCAGGCGGCCGGTGAATTCATCGACGATAACGACCTCGTCGTTCTGCACCACGTAGTCCACGTCGCGCTTCATCAGCGCGTGGGCGCGCAGCGCGGCGTTGATGTGATGCAGCAGCTCGTTGTTGGCGATGTCGGAGAGGTTCTCCACGCCGAACCAGCGCTCCGCCTTGCGCACGCCCGCCTCGGACAGGTTGCAGGTCTTCTTTTTCTCGTCGATGACGTAATCCTTGCGCATCGCCGCCAGCTCCTCGTCGGAGAGCGGGTTTTCCTCCCAGCGGTCCTGCTCCGGCTCCTCGCCCCTTTGCAGGGTGCAGACGAAGCGGTCCGCCTTTTCATACAGGTCGGTGGATTTGTCGCCCGCGCCGGAGATGATCAGCGGCGTGCGCGCCTCGTCGATGAGGATGGAGTCCACCTCGTCCACGATGGCGAAGTGGTGGCCGCGCTGCACCATGTTCTTCTGGTAGATCACCATGTTGTCGCGCAGGTAATCAAAGCCCATCTCGTTGTTCGTGCCATAGGTCACGTCGCAGGCATACGCTGCCTTGCGCTCCTCCTGCGTCAGATCATGCACGATCACGCCCACGGTCATGCCGAGGAAGCGGAAGATGCGGCCGACGTCTTCGCCCTGGAACTTGGCCAGATAGTCGTTGACGGTCACGACGTGCACGCCCTCGCCCGAAAGCGCGTTGAGGTACGCCGGCATGGTCGCCGTCAGGGTCTTGCCCTCGCCGGTCTTCATCTCGGCGATGCGGCCCTGATGGAGCACGATGCCGCCGACGACCTGCACACGGTACGGGCGCATGCCGAGCACCCGGCTTGCCGCCTCGCGGATGGTCGCGAAAGCCTCGGGGAGAAGATCGTCGAGCGTTTCGCCGCCGGCCAGGCGCGTTTTGAATTCCTGCGTCTTGGCGCGCAGCTCGTCATCCGACAGCTTTTTATACGGCTCTTCGAGGGCCATGACCTTGTCGACCGTGGGGGCGAGCTTTTTGACCTCGCGCTCCGAGCGCGTTCCGAACATTTTTGTAAACAGTCCCATAGGTATATCTGCCTTCCTGCGCCCAAAACGGCGCGAAGTAATTTTATCAATTCCTGAAACTGCATTATATCATACCGGACAGGCTAAAAAAAGAAGAAATTGTGAATTTCCATGTGTTGATTTACCGACCGGATGCTGATAAAATAGGGCGCGAGGAAAAAAGTCGGGTTTTTAACAAAAAGTGAGGTTTTACTATGGCAATTCGTTTGGCGGCGCTGGATGTGGATGGGACGCTCCTTGCGCCGGACAATTCCATTACGCCCGCGACAAGGCAGGCCATCCGCGAGGCCAAGGACGCGGGGCTCGAGATCGTGGTGTGCACGGGGCGCTCGTTCGTCGAGGTGCAGGACATTCTGCGCCAGCTGCCCGAGGTGCGGTATTTGAGCTGCGGCACGGGCGCGTACGCGCTCGACGTGTGGACGATGGAGATGCTCTATGAATGCAGCATGCCGCCTGAACTGGGAAAGGCGGCGTATCGCGCGGTTGCGCAGGCGGACTGCATGGTGCATTTTTACACGGGACTTTCCGTGCGGCACTCGCGCTGGTGCATGGACCATTTTTCGGATTATATGGAAGAGAAAATGCGGCCGCTGATGGAAAAGACGCACATCATTGAGGACGACCTGGACGCGTATGTCGAAAACAGTCACGACCCGGTCTATAAGCTCTATGTGACGTTCCCGCGGAAAGAGGAGTATGACAAGGCGTATAACGCCGTGAAGGACCTGCCGGTTTTCCTGACCGACGGCGGCTGGGCGATTGATCTGGAGGTCATGAGCCGGGACACGGACAAGGGCGTGGCGCTCAAGGCGCTGGCCGAGCGGCTGGGAATCGCGCGTGAGCAGGTCCTCGCGATGGGAGACAGCGGCAATGACTGCGCAATGCTCCGGTACGCCGGAGTTGGCGCGGCGATGGGAAACGGGAGCGAGCTGGCGAAAAAAGCGGCCGACGTGATCGCACCCAGCAACCGCGAAGACGGTGTTGCGTGGATGCTCCGGCGCGCGGCAAGAGGAGAGATTTAAATGGGAATGGGTGATTTGACGCTCCGGATGGCGCTGATTGTGGCGGTCGGCGTATTTCTGGCTTCCTTTACCGACGCAATTGCGGGCGGCGGCGGGATTATCTCGGTGCCGACATATTTGCTTGCGGGACTTCCGGCACACTATGCGCTGGGGACGAACAAGCTTTCTGCCGGACTCGGCACGATTGCGTCCACGGGGCGGTTCATCAAAAATGGCTATGTCGACTGGAAGCTCGGCGTGCCGTCGATTGTGCTGGCGCTCATCGGTTCGCATTTTGGAACAAAATTGCAGTTGATGATGGAAGAAAAATATCTTCAGTATCTGCTTCTGGTGGTGCTGCCGGTGGTGGCGTTCGTCGTTTTGCGGCAGCGGGAGCTTCCGGAGGAAAGAGGGAGCATCGAGCCCAAAGCGCAGATGGCGATCGTGTGCGCGGCGTCTCTGGTCGTGGGCGCATACGACGGGTTCTATGGCCCGGGAACGGGAACATTTTTGCTGCTCATCTTCTGCAACCTCGCGAAAATGGACGTGCGCACGGCGGGCGGCAATGTGAAGCTTGTAAATCTGGCTTCCAATATGGGTGCGCTCTTTACGAGTCTCATGAGCGGGAAGGTGTTCCTCGCGCTGGGACTCATCGGTACGGTGACGAGTGTGCTGGGGCATTATATCGGCTCCGGACTTGCCATCAAAAACGGCTCGAAGATCGTCAAGCCCACGGTCATCATCGTTCTGGTTCTGCTTGCAATCAAGG
>ERZ773260.3414-NODE-3414-length-15188-cov-3.359149_pt1 | contig 15188 bp, 14 predicted proteins | sample MGYA00511387_ERZ773260 | MGnify/ENA primary metagenome ERZ773260 (study PRJEB29015, sample SAMEA2737745) | human gut metagenome | biome: human gut; feature: human-associated habitat; material: faeces | place: China | collected 2012 ... | reverse complement strand
ATTTCATGTACCAGCCGATCAGAGCCCTTGACAAGACCGGTCAACACCAGCATATTGAACATGAGCTGCCCGATGTATTGCCAGACCATTGTGACGGCGGGCAGCGATTCATCCAGCGCCGTACTGCCTCCAGACAGGAACGCCGAGTAGATCACGCAGGACAGCACAATGACCGCACCCTCCATGCAGACACCGATATAGCTTTTCAGGAACGTTTGACCAGTTCTGGACGTAGCTTCTCCCGCGAACGATGCCAGCGGCAAAGGCGCAATCGCGGTATAAATAAAAATTCTGAAAAAGCGGCCGTAGACGGTTAAAATCAGCACAAAGGACAGGACCGTAATCAGCAGACTTCCCAGCAGCGACACCAGCCACAGCGGAATGGATTCCAGAAAGCTCACGTCTTCAATAGACTCCACAATTTTATCTGGCAGCGTTGCCGTCGTAGAAATTGACGCGCCGATACCGCCCATGACGGTGCTGACCACACCGCCGCAGATTTTGTAAATCGCGGTTATCAGCTCCAGCGACGAACCAACCGCCACTTTTGCAAGCAGAAACCGGATAAAATGCCGCAGGGCAAATTCCGGTCGCTGCAACTCCCGAAAGCTGGCTGCCGAACGGAACACACCCATCGCAAAAAACAGCACCAGCAGGCCATATCCGAAGCCTACCAGTGCGTTGTGAATATTGACAATGACGGTCCATATCTCGCCGCCGCGGAAACTCTCTGGCGTTTGTGATACGAGCGACCATATCTCGTTCAAGTGGTCATTCCAGTTGGAAAGCGCGTTTTCAAGGGTCGATACGACCCAGTTGTCACTCAAATTTCAATCACCCCCTCGGTGAAGATCTCGCAGAAATGCGTCTCACGGTGAGACGCATTTCTGCGTGTTCTGCGTTACCTTGCGTCGTGCTGCCGTGTCCGCTGCTTCGGAATCCGAAAACCATAGACGGCGGCAATGCTGTCACCGAGCCGCTGTGTGACCCTTGTAATGTCCGCGCGTGTCGCTCTCCTGCAATAAATTTTGTATTGCAGATTTTCAATCTGCGCATCAGAAACTCCACGTTTGAACACACGATAGAGGTAGTGATTCGTGCCGTCGTGGTGAATGGCATCTGCCCGCAGGTCGCCGTTTTTATCCACATACCATTCAGTCATATCTGTGTCCGAATACAGGCAATCACGGATGTTCCCGGATTTAATCATCTTATATCCCTGCACCCGGCCATTCCATCGACCAATGTCGCCAATGACAAGGATCGGCTGTGAAAATTGAATGTTCAGATTTCGGCGCTCATCGTCGAGGTATTCAGCGTTCAGCTCGTACATTTTCTCATATAGCTTGTTTTCGTCGTTGGATAGTTCCGGGTAACTTTCCGTAAGAAAGCCGCGCCAATCGTCTAAGTCAAGATGGACATTGCTCCATATGACATGGCGATCAATGGCTTCGTTTGTCCGTTTCATGGCTTAGACCACTCCGATTGCCGCGAGAATTTCCTTTGCAAAGGCAATCAGCAGACCGCCGAACAGGCACAAAACGCCCTGCGTTCTCTGCGTCGCGTCGTGCGACTGCACAGACATACCGAGCTGCACAACGCCCCAGCCGAGGATGATAATGCCGATCGCCTTGATGCAGGAAAAAATGAAGTCGGACAGGTTATTTACGATGGTCAGCGGATCGCTGTCAGCAGCGAACGCCGAGGTCGTAAACAGTGCCGTTGTCAGCACAAGGCTGGTCCAGACAGCCATGATGCGGCGCTCCTTGCGCCGCGGGGTTAATTCATGTTTCATATATATTCCTCCAAAATTACAATATCGTCAATGTTTTCAATGGGGAACGAAAGATCGTCTGCCGCGAACGCGCGCAGCGGCGTGTGGAGATACGGCGGCGCGCCGCCGTCCTCCGTGCGGTGGATATTCGGGTGCTTCAGAATGTCGTACTTTTCATCAATGACCGGCTTCTCGCCGCGGATCAGAACGATTGCGTTCTTGTTATCAAGCCGTCGTACTTCATCTGGAGTCATAAGCTCGCGCCCAGCCTGTTGGAAGTTCTGTGAGAAAGAACCGTTTCTGCCCTTACTCTGGCTGGATGTCCGGGTATCAATCGTTTCTTTTCCAAGCAGCTCCGAAATATATTTGTGCGTCGATTGTTCGTTGCCGCCTAAGTACACAAAGCTGTCCGCGTTGCCGATGATGCCCTCCCAATCGTCCTTGAACAGCGCCTTGAGCTGCGAAATATTTTGCAGAATGATGGTTGACATAATGTTTCGAGAGCGCATAGTCGCCTGCAATCGGGCATAGCCGTCGGGTAAGGCCACGTTCGCAAATTCATCGAACATCAGCCGCACGGGAACAGGCAGCGCCCCTTGATGGATTTTGTCTGCCTGATAGTAAAGCTCCTGAAACGCTTGCGTATAGAGCATACCGACAAGGAAATTGAGCGATGCGTCATTGCTGTCCGGGATAATACAGAAGATGGCTTGTTTGCGTTCGCCCAGCTTGCCAAGCTCCATATCGTCGCTGGCTGTGATGCGCTGAATTTCTGGCAAGGTGAACGACGCAAGACGAACGGCGGCGCTCACTAAAATCGATTTTGCGGTCTTGCCGGCCTCTTGCTTGAAGATATGGTATTGCCGCACGGCAATGTGGTCAGGCTGTTCTTCCTCCAAGGCTTCAAAGAGTAGGTCAAGCGGAGATTGATAATCGTCATCTTCTTCCTTTGCGCCGCCGTTTTCAATCATGTAGAGAATGGTTTCCATGTTCTGATCTTCAACTGGCGCTTCGTGCAGCAGATAGAGCATGAGCGCAGCGTCAAGCGCCGTCTCCGATTTTTCCCAGAACGGATCGTTTGCTTTCGCGCCCTTTGGAGTGGTGTTCTTGATGAAATTGTCAATCAGCTTGAACACATCTGCATCTTTGCGGATATAGCAAAACGGGTTGTAACAGTCCGATTTTGACGGGTCGATCAGGTCAAAAACGCGCAGAACATAACCTTCCTCTAGAAACAGATTTCCGACGGCACGGAGCATTTCGCCCTTTGGGTCAGTGACGATAAAACTCGCATTGGCAAGCATGAGGTTTGGTTTTGCGAGGAATCGCGTCTTGCCCGAACCGGAACCGCCGACGATAATTTGCAGAAGATTTCGCCGGTGCAGCTTACCGTTCATGCTCATTTGCAGGTGTTGGGTCAGTATGACGTTTTTGCCTGCATCCTTGTCGCGGTACTTCTTATCCAGCTCCCTGACGCTGCCCCATGACGCAGAACCATGTTCTTCACCGGGTCTGGTGTTCTTTTGCCCGGTGTAGTAGAACAGGATCGCACCGCCGTAAAGCAGTAAAAAGATGCCGATAAACTTCATCGTGTATGGCGTCCAGTGCAGCGCAAAGGGCGTTTTGGTCACTTCGGTGAATTGTGCAACCAAGTCAAAGATGGTCATTCCGGGCGCATAACATCCAGCCATCAGCACAGCCAACCAGACGATGGGTACAGTAAACGCCGCCCACACAGGGGCGGCGCTGCGGAATGATTTTTTCTTGTGTATCACAAGTCAATATCCATGCAGGCAAGACCGCTTCGCTCGGCATGGTGCTTGCAGAAAACGAGCGTACCAGCGGCCAACAGCAGTAGGACCGACGGAATGATAAAAAGTAGTTTTTTCATAGGCGTTCAATACCTCCATTTTCCATAAAATAAATCTCACGGTGAGACGCATTTCTGGTCGGGCGCGCATGTCTCCCCATGATCGAGAAGCCCGCGCAAGCGGGCTTCTCTGGTTTGCTCCCCTTGGCTGCCACACTTCCGATGGGTGGCTGCTGTCAAGGTCCAGCCAGTGCGCACACTGGCTGGCTCTGCGGCCGATGCGTCAGCATCGACCGGCCTTGACTGCGGACAGCCAGCGGAAGATATTCCCCCGGAGGGGAGCAAACTTCTTTAACGTGCGTTTCGATTCACATTCCGTGACCGGACCTGCGGCGTGATTGCACGTTCAATGCTGCCGCCAATCTTCTGCGCCATGTCCTGAATCTGTCCAAGCTCCTGCCGCCGATCCTGCGGGTCAAACCCGTCATAGAACGCCGCCAGATTTGATACGTCGGGCGCTTCACACGGAACACCAAAGCGACGACAGATCATATAGCCGACGCTCTGCGCATCCAGCTCATAATCATCCCGCGAATAGTTCTGATTATAGCCTTTGGCATGAAAACGGACGTGGGCGATCTCTGTTGCGATGCCTGCGAACGCTTCTGCATCGTTATATTTCGGATTGACCGCCATTTTCATCTGGTTTGGGTCGTAGAGCGCAGGCATGGGGATACTCTCATCACTCACCAGCGGCACAACACAATAATTCAGGAGCGTTTTGAGGGCTTCCGTCATTTCCTTGCTGTCCGGCTGCAATGCGGTGTGCTTCAGGTCGCGCCCGCTTGTCTGCCGCACGTCGTAAACGTCCGTCAGTACATACCCTTTGCCGAAAGAGGAACGGGTGTAAATTTTCACGCCATTCTTTTCCTCGGTCGGAGATACGCTGCGCATCAGACTTTTCCAGCGGTCTTTTGTTCCGAAAATGGTTGCATCCTGATCCTGCACCATAACGAGCGCAACATTGCCAGCGCTATAACTCGGATTGTCGGCCTGACAATTCAAATACCGCAGATACGTTTCCGGGTCACTGGTAATCTGCATCACGCCTGCGTCCTGCATGGCGTTTGTGTTTTCGCGGTCAGCCTGCCGCTGCGCCTGCCAAAGCTCCGAACTCTGGTTTTTTTCGTTAATGATATTTCCTAAGTTTGCGATAATACTCACTCCTTATCTGATATGCTCCAGCTCGCGCTGGGGTTCCGATCTGGGTCGTTCTGCGGCGGCGCGCAATGCCGCCAACCGTCCGCGAACGGGCTGCTTTTCTTCACTACTGATCGAAGTCGTCCCCTGCGTCAAGCCACTCCTTTGCTTTTGCAAGGATGGTTCTGGTCGGGCAGGGGTCTGCTCTTTTTTTGGCTGCGCGTCCTCCAACTGTCTGGGCTGGTATCCCATCTGCTCTAGGATATAATTTGCCTGTGAGAGATGGTCAATGTTGGTCAGGATTTCAAGGTATGGCGCGTCGCCTTTCTTGTCCAAAATGGTTGAAAATAACAAGCCGACTTTCTTGGCTCTGCGCTTGAACTCGTCAAAATCCTCTGTGCGCAAGGGCAAAACTTCGATGGGGCGCTGTTCACTGAGCAGCCGGTTCATATTCACCTTGCCGTAAAGCTTTTTCTGGTCTTTTGCCAGCGCGTATAACAGCGCCGCGAGATTTTTTGCACCCCGCGCCAGTAGTTTAATTGCTTCTTCGGATATTTGTACGCCTTCCTTCATTACAAGGTCAGCAGCTTCGCCGCTTACCTCCATGGGCTGTGCCTCCTTTCTTTTGCCTTGTTTGGCAAATGATTTTCTGTTGATGGTGAAGTGCTTTCCTGCACCTGCCGCAGCATCCGCGGCGCATATTCTGCGATTTTGCTGCATAACCGCAGTTCCCGGCGCAACGGTCGGAGCTGCACGGTCAGGCTGTCGATGTCCGCGTCAAGCTGCTCAGACGGCTGCTCCCGGCGCAATGCGTATAGCTCCTTGCGCTGGTTCACTAAAATCTGCATCTCATTTGACAGCGCATCGGACAGCATATCCAGCTCCGGTTTTGTATCTATGTGATACTTCTGCAAAAGGAAGAATTGCTGGCGGTATTGCTTCACACGGCGAATTTCTGCCCGCGTTTCAAACGGAACCTTTTGTGGGCGCTTCTTTCGTGAGGATAGCAGATACAGATAATAGAGATACAGCGCCCGGAAACTGCCGCGCTTGATGGGCGGATAGCGGTGTGGACGGCGGCGAACGGTATAGCGCTTTTGCGCTGAAAATACCGGTGCCGTCGGTGCCGGTTCATACCGCTGTTCATTCAGACGCTGCATCAAATCAAGCTCCGTGTATCCTTCTCCAAGACTATCCAGACGGACGAACCGCTGCCCTCCGGGTGGGCGAATTGCCGTGTGCTTGACTTTCGGGCTGCGCTTGACGGTATAACCTTGCCGCCGCAAGGTTTCCAGAAGCATATCATAGGTAAGGCTCCCGTCCAGCGCCGCGTCAATGTCACGGCGGATAAGGTCACGAACGGTTGTTTTTCCGGTCCGTTCGGCGTTCCATTCGGAATAATGCTTGCCTTTTCCGTCGGAATCTATGACAGAGAAGCCATATTCCCGGCTTACGGCGTTTGACATATCACGCAGATCGTGAAAGTAGCTTTTGAAATCGCTGCGGTACTTTTTGCCGTCCAGAAAAGATACGGAGTTGAAAACGATGTGGCAATGCAGGTGGTCGCGGTCGGTGTGCGTACAGACAACGGCTTCGTATTTGTCGCCCAGAAGTCGCCGCGCGAACTCTACGCCAGCTTCGTGCGCCTGTTCTGGTGTGACTTCGCCCGGCGCGTAGGAATGGACGATGTGGTAGCCCAAAATGCCGCCGTACTTATCCCAGCGCTGCTTTGTCTCCTGCATCTGCAAAAACGCTTTGTCCAGCGTACAGTTGATTGCGGTTTGGAAACCGGCTTTCACGGGATTGCAGATATAGTCTACGGCGTTCCCTAAATCCGTTTTGCCGTCGTTTTGAACGTAATCCAAGCACCGATCCAGTCGGGAATGAATGACGATGATTTTATCGTATGCCATTTATATCGATTCCCGCACCAGCTCCCACGCCTCCCGAGCAAAACGTGCGGCATCATGGATTTGTGCCTGCGTGACGTAGCCCTTGCCATTTGCCCAGTGCGCAAGCTGGTTGATATTTGTGCCGATACCGGACAGCACACGCAAAAGCTCCGCATAGCAGTCCGGTGGGCGCGGCTTGACGGTTTCACCCAGAATACATTTGCGGATCATGGCGCTGGCAGACAGACCGCTGCTCTGGCAGAGCTGCATGAGCTGGCGGTATTCTGTATCATCCAGCCAGACACCGGTAAAATGTGATCGACTGCGCAAAAAATCCCTCCTAACTTTTTTGAAATACGTCTCACCATGAGACGCATTTGCGCGTTATACCGGTGCGAGTCATCGCTCTTTGGCACGGTTCTTTTTTGCAGAAGCCTGCATGATATTGTGTGCCTGCCTTTTTCGGGCTTTGGCTGCTTGCAGCCGTTCTACTATGCTGCGCATAGACGAAAGCTGCTCCGGTGTCACAAATTCTTTTGGAACGTATCTCCCAAAATCCGGATAGAACCACGTCAGACGTTTTGTTTCCGGAACGTGCCTTGCATCTTCCCATTTTCCCACGACTTGCGCCTGCGCACTCATTTCCTTATGCACATCCGGATTGAGCCGTGCGGGGCGAAGCTCATAGGTAAGCTGCTCCTTTGCGGTCAGCGGCTTTGCGTAGATCAGCTCACCCCATGCCAGAAATGCACCATTTTCCACGGCACAATACGATTCATAATTAGAAATGGACAACGGTGGATTCTCTGCGGGGCGCGGATAAGTGCCGATATCCACGGGGCGATTGCAGGAATAATACTTGTACTCTTTCTGATTCGTTGAAGCACCTTCTTCCGTGTTTTTCGTTTTGAATGGAAATACGTCTCACCGTGAGACGTATTTCGTGATCTGCACCGTATAAAAAATGCGTCTCACGGTGAGACGCAAAACGCGGGGGTCTTAGGGGAACACCCCTAACAAGGGTCATTTGTGTTAAACAAATGACATACTTGCTATCCGCTGGCACCGCAGGCGGTGTCAGCGGGTGTCTGGCTGCTTTGTAACAGATTTTGTCCGCTTCGGGCGTTTATCCTGCTGTTCCAGCTGATGCTCCAGCATCAAAAGACTTTGCAGCTCCGCTTCGCTTTTCGGTACATAGCGAATGTCGTGTATCTTTTCTTCGGTTCTGCTTACATCGTGAATGAAGGTTTCATAGCTGCTTTCGCAGAAATAATCGTCACGGTCACGGTACTGTACCTTTGCGATAGGCAGCGCAGATTTGACTACACGCTGCACCTGCCTTGCGTAATTGACCGGAACGATCTTGCCTGCGAGTTTGCCATCTCGAACGCCATCTACCACAATGCGGTACGCCTTGATGCCGTTTGGCTGGTCTGCATAAAACGTCCACGTTTTATAAGCGCGGCTGTCTCGTAGAAACGTTTCTCGCTCCGGAACGCACCATGTTCCATACGGACGGCTCATCCAGAGGAAAGAACGATGCTCCAAACTGGATTCCTCTGCGCTGTTCAAAAGGATTTCTTTGTCAACATCAAAGTCTTCCGCATAGGCAATCGTATTTCGCTGAACGACCTTTTCTAAGAACTTGAGGAGGTCCGGTTGATAGTCTTTTTCATTTTCCATGCTTGGCTGTTTCTCCTTTGCGGTATATGGGATGTTCAGATAATCCAGCACCTCGCCGCAGCCGAGCTTCTGGACACAAAAATCATACTGCTTTGGATGCGTGACCTCCATGCGCTGAAAGCGGTTGGGCTCGCTTTCCAGCTGGATACCAAACATACAGAACATACAACCGCTGCGTTTTACGCCGGTCGTTGTCAGTCTGCCGTTTTTCTCTACGATCTCACCATAGACAGACGCATACGGGATGCCCGTCATTTTGAGGTAGGCCAAAACATCCTGCTCCGTCCAGAACGACATCGGCTGAGAAGTGGGGTCACGCTTGTTATACGCATTGCAGCCGGTTTTGAGATATGAGCTTTGACGGCGGACGCTCTCGCTTGCCATTGTTCCGACAATCATGTATCGTTTGTTTTCTCTGGCGTATTGATGCAAGGGACGTTCTTTCATCACTGAACAGCATTTATCCGAAATGAGAAATGGCGCATCCAACAGGACGCGCCATTTCATATATCGTTCATTGAATTTTGAGGGTGTGCCGTCTGCGTTCAAGCCGTTCAGGTGTCGGATTGCCCACGGGCTGCCTTGCCGCGCATAATAGATGCGTTTGGCAACGTCTTTAGATATGATGGGATAGCCATACGTCGTCAAAACCTTTGAAAACGGAATTTCCGGCCGCAGCCACGTCACATTCGGAACGGTCTTTACAAACTCACGGATTTCTGGGTACTCTAAGCCGGTGTCTACAAACACAGCCGGAACGTCCGGAAATGCCCTCCGCACCAAATCCAGAAGCACGATAGAATCCTTTCCGCCCGAAAAGGAAACGGCGACATTGCCGCCGTAGTGGTGATACCATTCCAGAATTTTCGCCTGCGTCACGCGGATTTTTTGCTCTAAGGGCCATTCCTGCATGATGCGCAGATCTTGCCGTGTGTAGGCTGGCATCTATGTACCTAACGTTCCGGTGTGCGGCTCGGTGTGCGCTTCGGCTGAATTTTGACCGGGTCGCTGCCATCAATCGGACGGATCGCCGCAATACGGCTTGCGGCATAAATGGCGTTGCTGGAGAGTTGGCGCTGCCATGCGCCCTCGCTCCGCGCCCAGCGGAAACCGTGTCCTTTCAGTGCTTCGCGTACTTCTGGCGCTGGAATCTCGTCAAAGAAAACTTGCAGACGGTTGTTGTCATCGTTTGCGACCACTTTGCCACTGTCAAATTCCCAGCCGCGAAAACCGACCTCCCGATTTTTTGTCAGTGTTTCCAACCGCTTCTTGATTCGGTTGATTTCCTGATTGTTGTTGGAGAGTGCATAAGCCGGATACGGTGCAGTTTCCCATGAATAGCCTTCTTCTACGCGCTTATCGAGCCTTGCAGCTTCTTCCTCCGTAACACCCTCGCAGCCAAAACAGGTTTGATGCTTGCGGTAGTATGCGTTGATCGTTTTCATTTTTGTCTGCATTTTTTCAAGCGCTGCCAGCTTTTCTTGCAGCTTTTGCGCGGCATCTGGGTCGTCGGAAGAAATTGCGCGGTTGTTTGCTGCGGCGTGCGCTTTGTTCTCGTAGTAGTCAGCTTTTTCATCTGCGGAAATAGACTGCCGCATTTTGGAATCAATACGGTCGCGGTATCGTTTATCGCTTTTATAGGAATAGTGGTTTGGCAACATCGGTTGACCGGGTGGAATGGCAGACAGCATAGTGTGCGCCTGCTGTGACAGTGCGCTGCTCTCCGCGCGTGCTTTTTCGGCTTTTTCCAGATAACGGTCGATCCTGTCCTGTTTTCGTTGTTCGTAGTCGTTCAATCGCAACAGCTCCTTTCGTAAAATTTAGCGCTCTTTCGGACGATGCTTTTTCGGGGTAGATTTACTTTGCGGCTTTGCCAGCGCACGGAATCGGTCACGGACACGCTCTTTTTCAAGCTGTACTTGTTCCAGGATACTTTCCGGAGTACGGACGAACGCAGTAGCTTCGGCGGCATACGATCGCTCTGCCTGTATGGCGGCATTTTGCATGGCTTCTATATGCGCAGGCAATTTCTTTTCGGTTGACATAATTTTATTCTCAGCCGGTATTGTTTCGGGCTGTCCATTATAGAACTCGTAAAACTTGCCGCCGCTTCTGCGAACATAGCTGCCATTTACAAACTTTCCGTTCTCATTGATAACTGCATCGCGCCCGAGGGCTTCATAGTCGATGTAATCAACCAGCTCGTCCGGAACTTTTATGCTGCCTACTTCGAGAAGATAATACCGGCCAAGGGCTTCTTCATCCGAAATATCCGGAAGAAAATCATAGCAGTCGAGATTATCCGTCAGGTTGATAAGCTCCTGTAAGCTGCCGCAATGATCGTCCATCGTAAGCGCCGCTTCAAATTGTTCCAGTTCGCTTTGCTCCATGCCGTTCAGCTTGACGGCAAGATAGTTCAGTTCGTCCAGATTAACAAATTCACCGAGCGCGGAGGATAGTCCGCGCACGGTGTTTTCATAGGCGATGATGAACCATTCCTCATAAGGAACGCCGCAGGCATCGGGCTTGCCGATGCCAATAGCAGACAGAACGCGCTGCATTTCTTCTGCGCTTGTCGGAAAGGAAACCCATTGTCCGATCAGATCACCCTCGTTGTACTTACCGAGGTTTGTAATGAACGCAGAAATGGGGCAGCGCACATCAGCTTTGTTTTCAGACATTTGCGTTTCCTCAACGCTCCTGCGACGGCGGCTTATGCTGCTTTTCGGGCGTCGCGTTTTTCTGCTTCGGTTCGACCTTCAGCGTGACCGGTTCGTCGCCGCGAAAGCCTACCAGAATCTCAGCCTTATGAAATTTCTTCTTAAAGCGTTCCATCTGGTCGGGAGGGAGCGAACAAAAGCTGTCCTCCGTCAAACCGCACACGAAAAAAGGACCCACCAGACCACCATAGCCGCCCTCGACGCTGCGGTTGAAATCCATATCCAAAAGAAGTCCTTCATCGTTTGCAACAATGCCGACCGGTTCCTCGTATGGATAAATAGCAGTAATCAGGCCGCCGACGATCTCCTGCATGGCATGAAGCTCATGCGGAATCGTCTTTTCGTATGGCGCATAGCCCGGCTCGACGACAAGCACGGTCATTTGCTCTGTGACTTTTTCTTCATCCATACAGTTATTCTCCGCGCCATTCCAGCACGAATACGACGGACAGGACCTCCTGTTCGGTGATTGCTTTGGAAACGGCGCTGACAACAGCATCATAGCTGATAGGCAGCCTGCCGTTCTCTGTGATTTCCCACGGAGAGGACAGTGCAAACGTTTCGGCATCGCCGGTTTTGCTGGTCTGCGCGTTGTTGATCTTGAAACCGAGCTGCTTCGCATCGACTTTGGCGTGCGCCATGTCAGTCGTGTAGGGAACGAGCTGCCAGCCATTCTTCGTGCTGATACCAACGGAGGACACGACAACTTCGCCAGTGGACGCATTGATGATCTCTGCGGTGCCTGTGTGTACCTCGCCGCTCTCGTCAATGACAAGCGGCAATGTAACCGGTACAGTGACAGAAAAGATCTCTGTAATTTCCCAGTGCGCATAGTAGGTCGTTTCACCATCCGTTGAATAGGTGGTGTTGGAATTGACCTCCGTACCGCCGGCTTTCTCCGTAAACCAGCCTAAAAACTCTGCATTTTTACGAACCGGTTCAGTCGGCAGCACCAGCTTTTCACCGTAGGTCTGTTCGGTCGTTTCGCTCTGACCCGTGCCTAAATCCCACGTCACAGCGTACTTGTTCGCTTCAAACTGCGCGTAAAATGTCGTGCTGCTGGTGATCGTGACCGTACTGTAAAGACTGCCGCCACTCTTGGCCGTGAACCAGCCCTTGAACGTGTAGCCGGTCTTGATCGGCACATTGCCCGGCGCCGTCGGCTTGCTGTTCGGCTTCACGGTTTCGGAAAAGCTGGCCTTGCCGTCGATGGTGCCGCCGTTTGTTCCGGCATCCCACGTGAGGGTCAACGAAACTGTTGCGCCGCAGTCGTCGCAGACACCATCCGCGTTGGAATCCACATGGTCGGCGTACTCTTCACCGCTTGCCTTACAAACGGAACAGGCCTTCGCGCGCTTGTGCTGGGTATCGCTTACGCTTGACCACTTGCCGTAAGTAAAAGAATGGCCAGCGTACTCATAGTCGCTGGTGGAACAGGTCGCGCAGCTTCTCGTGCGTCTGTGCTGGCTATCGCTGAAATTTGCCCACGTCCCATATTTGAAGCTGTGGTTTGCGTAGATGTAACCAGAATAGCCGCAAAGACTGCATGATGCGCTTCTGCGATGCTGGGTATCCGAGTCATTTTCCCAGCTGCCGTACTTCAGGGAATGGTTCTGCTTTGTGGCAGAGCCAACGTCGGAATTACAGACGCTGCAATACTTTTCGACGGTGTGCTTACTGTCATCATATTCATAGTATTCGGTCGAGGTGCTGTGGCTGCCGTACTGATATTTTCCTCCGCCGCCGCAATCGTCGCAAGTGCCATACCGGCGATGCTGGCTGGTCGAGTAATATTCCCAATCACCATAGGAATACGAGCCGTGGGACGTGCCCCAATCAACGACTTCGCCGCAGTCCCGGCAAATTTCTTCCCAATCACATCCATCCCACGATGTATAGGTATTGTTGTGCTGGCAGGACGTATCTTCTTCGTAGCCGCATTTGGTACAAACACCGCGCGAGTTGAAACTATGGGATTGCGTGTGGCGATACGCATACTCGTTTGCGCTGCAATTCGTACAGCACTCCCAGACGTAATGCTTGGATTCATCCTTCTGCTCATAATCGTAGGTGAAGCTGCAAGACGAGCAGTTACAGCCCGAAACGCCGCAAGCGCCGGAGGAAATCATAAGAACGGGGTATGCCGCGACAAAGGTGATGCCTTTTGCGTCAAGAATGCCCATCGTGACCTCATCGCAGGTTACGATTTCGAGTGCAGTCGTGTCCACGCCAGAAAATGCGGTGTCCGAAATGTAAAAACTCTCGTCGTTGTAGTGCAGCTGCAACCGGTTCAGATTTGCGCAATCCTTGAATGCATCGGCGCCAAGGTTTGCAAACGAGGGCAGAACGCAAGATTTCAGGTTTGTGCAACCGGAAAACCAAAATGCGACATCCGGCACGATCATGTGCGCGCCGGGATCAAATTTTACGCCTGTGATGTTTTCCCGCATTTCATGCCACGGCTGGTCGTCTGCGCTTGTAAACGCGGCAATTCTGCCGTTGCCGGAAACGATAAGCGTTCCGCTGTCGTCCAACGTCCACGTCAAATAGCCGGTGGGCGTTTTCTCCGCAGCGAACGCGGAAATGCTCAGAGAGAACAGCATACAAAGAGCCAGCACAAATGCAGTGAATTTCTTAAAATTCTTCATTATGCAGCCTCCTTTTCGTTTACAGCGGCGATCGTGAAGATCACGGTCGCGGCGTTGATATTCGTGACGGCCTCGCTCGTGGAAACCTTGGCTTTATAGCGGATGGCGAGATTTTTCTCGGCGGCAATCGCCGGGAACGCGCCGTCTACGAGGGTCAGACTGCCTGCACCTTTCGTGCTACAACCATTGATGCTAAGTGCGATGCTGTTCTTGCTTGCCGTAAAATCGTCAAAATTGCCGATTTCAAACGTGCCCGCCTGAACATCTACCTTTGTGACTTTAATTGCGCCGATCTTTCCGGTATTTGTAATAGCGGCGTTATTTGCACAAACGACGTAGCCATCTACCAGCGACACAGGCAGGCAAGCCGGAACCGTACACGAAATCGGAGAAACCGTATTGACCACGGTGAGCGTCACCGGCACGCGCGCCTCGGTTGTTTCCGCTGCCGATACACCTGCGGTCAGTGACAGAATCATTGTCAGTGCTAACAGAAAAGTGATAAGCTTCTTCTTATCCATCACAGCACCTCCTTCGGCCAGAGATATGCGGTATGGAGCGTCAACTCCGTCTGCATAGAGCCGATCTGCTTGCCGTCGCGGAACGCCGTGACTGTTACGGTGCAATCTACATTGCCGAACTCTGCCGCTTCGAGCAGCGTAAGCGTCGAAATGCTCTTGCCAGCGGCAAGCTCGAAAGCATCTGCGATCAGCGCGTTATCCTTATTCTTGCGGATTTCCACTTTGTAAGTGTCCGATTTGCTGTTGTTGATGAACTCAGCTTTCACGTTGGTTGCCCCGACAAGTGCGTAAAGATGAGCAGGAGCAGTAACAGCCAGAAGATTGTTCTCGACGATAGAGTTGAGATCTTTCTGGGCTTCACGGAGCCCGGAGACGTCATAAAAGATAACCTCGGTTTCTTTGAACGCCTTTGCTCTGTCCGTAATGCGTACCTTGATGGTGTCGATGACCGCGAGCGTAGAATCTCTGTCGTAGATTACTTTTACAGCATCATCTACACGCGCCACCACAACAGCGGGCATATTTGTGCCGTTATTGCAGTACACGGCTTTCGTGCCGCCACCCCAGACAAGCAATCTGCCCTTGACGGTCACATTGTCCAGCACGATTTTGCCGTCCGACGCGCCGCAGCCGATGATGAGGTCGCCGTCTACGGTCATATCCTTGAGCGTCACTTCATCGGTGCGAATCAGAACGCTGCCTTTGATATCCTTGTCGTAGGTGCCTTTTACCGTGATATAGCTGCCGATGATGTTCGCAAAAATCTGTGCAAATTCTGCGCGGGTGATGTTATCCAATGGCTCTAAACCTTTGGTTCTGCCGTGAATATAGTCGGCGCCAATCATCGCCCGGACGTAGGGCAGCGCCCAGTTGGAAATCTTGTTGCGGTCGGAGAATTTGGACAAATCCGTCTTAGAATACGAATCGTAGTCCAACTCTA